>ENA-OQKB01000287-OQKB01000287.1-human-gut-metagenome-genome-assembly--contig:-NODE-287-length-11582-cov-2.733217_pt1 | contig 11582 bp, 12 predicted proteins | sample MGYA00242646_ERZ504793 | MGnify/ENA primary metagenome ERZ504793 (study PRJEB26092, sample SAMD00036409) | human gut metagenome | host: Homo sapiens | study: EMG produced TPA metagenomics assembly of...
CCAAATGCGGCTGCGGCGGCCCGCACCCAGATTCTGGCTGCTGAACGTCGCCACGCCGATGCCCAGCGCACCGCCCGGGATAAAGTACAGCTCCGCCAGGCGGCGCGCGGCGGTCTGCGCCGTGATGTAGACGCTGCCCAGCGCGTTGATGCTGCTTTGCAGCGCCACGCTGCCCAGATTGTAGATGGCGCTCATCAGCCCCATGCTCAGGCCCGCCCAGAACATACCGGTCACGGCGCGGCGCGTGGCAGCCCCGAGCTGCCGGGGCGTAAAGCGCAGCTCCGGGTAGCCGCGCAGGATGTACACAACGCCCAGCACGGCGCTGATGCCCTGCGCCAGCACCGTGGCAATGGCCGCGCCGCGCACGCCCCAGCCCCCAGCGGCCCCATGAACGCGGCGGTCCAGCCCGACGGTTCAGCACGCTGCTGAACAGCAGGAACAGCAGCGGCGTCACGCTGTTGCCGACGGCGCGCAGCAGCGCAGCCTCCATATTATAAAAGCATCGTCAGCGGGATGCCCAGCAGAATGACGGTCAGGTAGGCGGCCGCGCGCCCCATGCCTGTGCCGGGACCTGCAAAACGGTCAGCAGCGCGTCGCGGCCCAGCAGGGAGCACCCCGTCAGCACCAGCGACACCACCGCCGACAGCGTGACCATCCAGCCCACGGCGCGGCGTATCCCGCTTTCATCGCCTGCGCCAAAATAGCGGCTGACCGTCAGCGCCAGGCCGTTGTTCATGCCGAAGGCAAAGTTCATGATAAGCCCGTACAGCGCCGCCGTCGCGCCGATCTCCGCCAGCGCGGCGGAGCCCAGCAGGTGCCCGGCCAGCGCAGTGTCGGTCAGGTTGTACAGCTGCTGCAAAAGGTTGGAGCAGAACAGCGGCATCGAAAATTGCAGCACCAGGCGGAACGGGTCGCCCTGGGTCATATCCAGCACACGGCTTTTGTGCGCGGTGGCCATAATGTAACATCTCCTTTATTGGTTGCAGGGTCTATTATACGGGACGGCACGGGGCGTGTCAATCGGATTATTCCGGCACGGGACCCGGACAAAACCGCCGGGAACGCGGAAGGGACGTGTGGAATTTTCCCAAACAATCAAATTCTTTTGTCGGATGGAAAGCCGGGCCCGGGTGTCGTATAATGCAGACAAAAAGCAAATGCTGCAACACTGTTATTTTGCAAAGAAGGAGAGAGCTTATGCAAACCTGTACACTGGCAGTCGACATCGGACGCGTCCAGCGGGCGGCACATTGTGGGATGGATGGAGAACGGCGTTCTCCGCACCGAGGAAGTGTACCGTTTTCCCAATAGCGTCCGGCGGGTGGACGGTCATCTGGAATGGGACATTGACAGCCTGTTCGTCCACGTGAAGCAGGGCATCCGGGAAGCCTTTGCCAAGTACCCGGAAATTGAGAGCCTTTCCATTGATACATGGGCAGTGGACTATGTGCTGCTGAAAGACGGGCAGCCTCTCTCCCCGGTCTACGCCTACCGCGACAATCGGACGCAGGCAGTGCTGAATGAGGTGCACAGCATTCTGCCGTTTGAAAATCTTTATGCACGCACCGGCATCCAGTTCCAGCCCTTCAACAGCATTTATCAGCTGTATGCCGACAAAACAGCCGGGCGGCTGGCGCAGGCCGAGGACTTTTTGATGATCCCGGAATACCTGCTGTGGAAGCTGTGCGGCGTGAAGGCGCGGGAGTACACCAACGCCACCTCCACCGGGCTTGTGAACGCCCAGACCAAGGAGTATGACCCGGAAATATTGCAGGCTCTGGGCTTGCCGGAGGCGATGTTCCCCAAGCTCACCGCACCTGGCACGGTGCTGGGACCTCTGAAAGCAGACATCGCCGCCGAGGTGGGTGGGCAGACCAAGGTGGTGCTGTGCGCCACCCACGACACCGCCAGTGCCGTGGAGGGCATTCCCATGGAACAGGGAGATGCGCCGTTCCTCTCTTCCGGCACATGGAGTTTGCTGGGGGTCAAGCTGGCAATGCCCATCACCAACCCGGAGAGCCGCCGTGCAAACTTTACCAACGAGGGCGGCGTGGGGTACATCCGATACCTGAAAAATATCATGGGACTGTGGATCATCCAGTGCGTGCAAAAACAACTGGGTATCTCCTTTGCCCAGATGGTGGAACTGGCAAAAACCAGCACCTACACCCGCATTTTTGATGTGAACGCAAGCCGATTCTCTGCCCCGCAGGATATGCGTGCAGAGATCAGAGCCGCCCTTGCCGAGACCGGCGAAGCCCCGGCCACGGATGCCGACCTCATCAACAGCGTCTATCATTCGCTGGCGCACTGCTATGGGGAGGCTTTCCGGGAACTGGAAGCCCTCACCGGGCAGCACTGGGACAAGCTCTACATCGCAGGCGGTGGCGCAAAGAACGCAGTCCTGAACGAGCTGACCGCCCACTATACCGGAAAACAGGTGGTGGCGCTGCCCATTGAGGCCACCGCCATCGGCAATTTGAAGATCCAGATGAACATTCCTGAAGGAGGAACTTTATGAGCTACACAGAAGCAAAAGCCCGCTACGCCGCCATTGGTGTGGACACCGATGCCGCCATTGCCCGGTTAAAGACCGTGCCCATCTCCCTGCACTGCTGGCAGGGAGATGACGTCAGGGGCTTTGATACCGACCCCACCAAGCCCCTGACCGGCGGCATCCAGACCACCGGCAACTACCCCGGCCGTGCCCGCACCCCGGAAGAACTGATGGCCGACATGGACAAGGTGCTGTCCCTCTGTCCCGGCACCAAAAAGATCAATCTCCACGCCTCCTACGCCATTTTTGACGAGGAAAACCCATGGGTGGACCGGGACAGGCTGGAGCCGAAGCACTTCAAAAAATGGGTGGATTTCTGCAAGGCAAGAGGGTTGGGCGCAGACTTCAACCCCACCTTTTTCTCCCACCCCAAGTGCGATCCTCTGACCCTTGCCAGCCCCAACGAGGAAACCCGGAAATTCTGGGTAGAACACGGCAAAGCCTGCATCCGTATCAGCCAGTATCTGGCGGAGGAACTGGGGCAGCCCTGCACCATGAACATCTGGACGGGCGACGGCTTCAAGGACGTACCGGCGGACCGCAAAGGCCCTCGCGACCGCTACAAGGCCAGCATTGACGAGATTTTGAGCGAGCCTTACGACTTCAAGCTGGTAAAGCCCTGCATCGAGAGCAAGGTGTTCGGCATCGGCGTGGAGGCTTACACCGTGGGCAGTGCCGAGTTTGCCCTGAGCTACGCCGCCTTCAACCGGGAAAAGTGCATTCCCCTGATGGATAACGGTCACTACCACCCCACCGAGGTGGTCAGCGATAAGATCCCTGCCCTGCTTGCCTTCTTTCCGGAGATCGCGCTCCACATCACCCGCCCCATCCGCTGGGACTCCGACCATGTGGTGCTGTTCGACGATGAAACGAAGGAGATCTGCAAGGAGATCATCCGCTGCGGCGGTCTGGATGGTCGGGTGAACATTGCACTGGATTACTTTGATGCCTCCATCAACCGCATTTCCGCATGGACGGTGGGCTTCCGCAACGTGGAAAAGGCACTGCTGTCTGCCCTGTGTACCCCCCATGCGGCACTGAAGGAGCTGCAGGACACCAACCAGTTTACCGAGCTGATGGTGCGGCAGGAGGAGCTGAAGACCCTGCCCTTTGGGGAGGTCTGGGACGAATACTGCCGCCGGAACGGTGTGCCGGTGGACGGTGCATGGTTTGAGGAAGTCAAAAAGTACGAGCAGAATGTGCTGTGCAAGCGCATTTGAAAATAGAGAGGTGTTTGAAGATGGGTATTCTGGATATTGATATCGTCAAAGGTTTTATGCGGATGTGCAACGATGGCTGGCTGCAGGGCTGGCACGAGCGCAACGGCGGCAACCTGACCTACCGTATGAAGGAAGAGGAAGTGGCCGAGTGCCGTCCCTTCTTCAATGCACAGCCCGGTGAATGGGTCAACATGGGCGTGCAGGCCGACAACCTGGCCGGGGAGTATTTCATCACCACCGGTTCCGGCAAGTTCTTCCGCAATGTGGAGCCGGACCCCATCCACAGCATCGGCATCGTGGAGATCAACGACAAGGGCGACAGCTGGCGCATCGTCTGGGGCTTGGAGGGCGGCGCAAAGCCTACCAGCGAGTTCCCCAGCCACTTTATGAACCACAGCGTCCGCAAGGCTGCCACCAATGGCGCAAACCGCGTTATCTACCACTGCCACGCCACCAACGTCATTGCCCTGACCTACATCCTGCCCCTGACCGACCGGGATTTCACCCGTGCCCTGTGGCAGAGCGCCACCGAGTGCCCGGTGGTGTTCCCGGAGGGTGTGGGCGTCTGCCCCTGGATGGTGCCCGGCGGGGCGGACATTGCCATGGCCACCAGTGAGCTGATGAAGCACTATCAGGCAGCCGTCTGGGCACAGCACGGTCTGTTTGCCTCCGGTCCGGACTTTGACATCACCTTTGGTCTTGCCCACACCATCGAAAAGAGTGCTGAAATCTACGTCAAGGTGCTCTCCATGGGCGGCGGCATCATCCGGCAGACCATCACCGACGATGACCTGCGCGCCATTGCCCACGACTTTGGCGTGACCCTGAACGAGAAGTTCCTTAACTGAGCCATTCTCCCCCATTTTTCTTCATCATAGCAAAACAGGCATCCTGTCCGATACCGCCAAACGGTAACGCAGGATGCCTGTTCTGCTTTATGTTTCCCGGAATTCCATGGGCGTTTTTCCGGTGACCTGCTGAAAGACTGCGCTGAAATAATTGCGGGTGGCAAAACCCAGCTGTTCGGATATTTCCCGGACGCTGAGCGTTGTGCTTTTCAGCAGAACCTTCGCGCGTTCGACCTTTGCAAACTTCACATAGTTCGTGACGCTCAGACCCGTTTCTTCCTTGAATTTATGGGTGAGGTAGTATTCCGTGTAGCCCACCAGAGCGGCAAGATCTTCCGCCACGATCTTTTTGTCCAGATTCATCTCGATATGATCCACACATTTCTGGATCTGCATACTGAGGTTGGGGTTCGTCCGGTGTTTGTGGACACGCCGGATGAAATCATCGTACATCATCATTGCAAGCGGGCTCAGTTCATCCAACGATTTTGCCGCTTCCGCCGTCTGAATGTAGCTGTCCCCCAGCGAGTACGCCTCCTCCGGGGAAAGACCGCCCTCAATGGCGGCACGGCACACCAGCGAGGTGAACACGATGATGGAAGTCTTGCTCTGGCGCAGAACATCGCTGCTCTGCACCGGCACGCCTGCACTCATGCTCATACTGTTGGAAAGCGCCTGCTTGTAATTCAGGTCTCCGGTGCGGACCATTTGCAGCATTCCCTGCTCCGCCATCCAGATCTTATGGCGGTCATGGGGAATCGCATCGCTTTTCAGCCGTTCGTCCTGTGCTGCACTGCTGTTCACACTGCTCAGTTCCAGCCGCTGCCCGGTCAGGCAGTAGTGCATCATCAGCAGATAGCGGTTCATAATGGTGTTTTGCAGGGTAGGAACTTTTTCAAGGGCTTTGTAAAGCTGGATCGTCCATGCCACACTGATCTCCAGCTTGCTGTAATATTTCAGCCCTTCCTCGATTCCGCGCATTGTCACATCCTGATAGAACACCGGCCCGATGACACAGACACGCTTCAGTTTTCCCTCTTCCTTTTCAAAGGCTGCGCCCCACAAAAGACCCAATGCCGTCCCCAAGGTAACAGGTACGTCGTCCCGATCCCCATGCTCCAGCATCCGCTGTTTGCAGCCGAACAGTTCAAATGCACTGGCAAGAAATGCCTCGTCCGGGCAGTTGCTCCGCAAGAGCTTCCCCTGTGCATCATAGCACCATGTATATACATTTCCGCCGCACTTGACAAGCTCGGAAAACAGCATCATATTCTGGAGAACATCCATGCGTAATCCCTCCGGCTCATTGATGGAAACAGTATATCATACTTCTGCCGTTTTTTCTACCGATGCCCGGAGCCAGTGCAGCAGGATGCCTGCGGAGATGACCGCAGCGCCCACGTCTGCCATCAGGTGCGCCGCCGCAATGCCCTGCACCCCGCAAAGCGCATTCATCAGGTACAGCAGCGGGATCAGCAGCAGCCCCTGCCGCAAAAGAGAGAGCACCACCGCACCACTTGCCCTGCCTACGGATTGCAGCAGGCTGGTTGCAAGATAGGTCAGACCGATCACCGGGCTGCCCAGCACCAGATAGACCACCAACTGCGTCCCCAGACGGAACGCCCCTTCTTCCTTGATGAACATCCCGATCAGGGCATTGCGTCCGGCAAAGCTGGCCGCCCCGGCAAGTACACCAAAAACAACGGTCAGGAGGATCAGATCTTTCAAAAGACTGCTTCAGGCGCTTCGTGTCACCTGCGCCGTAGCTGTACGCCAGAAGCGGCTGGCACCCCATGCAGATCGCCATGGCGATCATACTGATGATCATGGTCGTCTTGCCCGCTGCCGCCATGGCTGCGACCGCCGCCGTGCCGTGGGTCACCAGCAGCCGGTTGCTGAAGGAGGAGGCAAACCCTGCCAGCAGGCTGCTGATCCCGTTGGGCAGACCAATGGCCAGCATCTCACCCAGCATCTGCGGCTTTTTCAGGGCAGGACGGAAATCAACGGTCAGCACCGTGCCGTGTTTGACGATGTAGCGCAGATAGCAGCCCGTTGCCACAAGATTGCCCAGCACACTGGCAGCAGCCGCACCGCTGACGCCGAAGTTCAGCACCAGAATGAACAGCGGGTCAAAAATGCAGTTGACCAGCGTGCCCAGAAGATTGCCGATCAGGCCTTCTTTTACTGCGCCCTCTGCACGCACCAGCATCGCCATGCTGTTGGACAGGATAAAAAGCGGCGCACCCAGTGCAAGGACCTGAAGATACCGCTCTGCATAGGGAAAAAATTCTGCATTTGAGCCCAGCACCCCCAGAAGCGGCACTCTGCTCACCAGCAGACCGATGCTGACCAGAACGCCCAGAAAAAAGCTGCTCCAGAAGCAGAGCGAGGAGCAGGTCTTGCCCTGCTCGATCTCGCCTGCGCCAAAGCAGCGTGCAATGATGGCGCTGCTGCCTGCGCCAAGCATGGTCGCCACTGCCGCAAGGATCGAAAACACCGGTCCCACAACGGAGACCGCCGCCACCTGTGCGGTATCGCCCAGACAGCCCACAAAAAACATATCCGCCATGTTGTACAGCACCATGACAAGGATAATGATAATGGAGGGCACCGCCATGGAAATGATGGTATTTCCAGACAGAGCCGGTACGGAAAAGTGCTTCGTTTTTCATGGTCTCCTCCCAAAAATCAACCGCACGCAGGCAGAACGAAAGCCCCTGTCAAAGAGGCTTTCCGAGCTGCTTCGATCACAGGTTGTCCAGCGCATCCAGCAGTGCTTTCAGCGCCGTTTCCGGCAACCCAAGCATAGGGCCGATCTTGCCAAATGTCATGCCGTAGGCAGCTTTTGCCTGCTGGTTGTCGGCAAAACCGGGCAGGTACTGCTCCACGATGGCTTTTGCGGCCTCGTTTTCCATCAGTGCTGCAATCGTGCTCTGGCTGTTCAGCTTGCCGCCGGTCAAAATTTCCGGGTGCTTCCAGCTGCTGATGCTCTGGTGTCCGGCAGACAGTGCGCCGTCCACCGGGATGGCTGCACCAGTGATGTACCGTGCCAGACCGCTGGCAAGGAAAAGTGCCAATGCAGCGCACTCCTCCGGGTCGCCCATCCGCTTTGCCGGGCAGTCGGCTGCAAAGAAGTCCATGGCCGCAGCCGGTGCATCCCCGAAAATGCTGGTTCTGGTGTAGCCGGGACAGATGGCGTTGACGGTAATGCCGTATTCTGCGTAATCCAGCGCCGTTGCGCGGGTCATGCCGACCACGCCGAATTTGGTGGCACTGTACAGCGCCTGTCCACGCTGGGGCACAAGACCCGCCACCGATGCCACATTGATGAGGAATCCGCCTTCGCTGTGGCTCTTGAGGATTGCCTCTGCGCCGTACTTCATCCCGGCAAAGACACCCTCGCTGTTCAGGGAGAAGATTTTCTCGTAATCCTCTACCTCATACTCATGCAGCGGTGTGCCGCCCATGCCGATGCCTGCGTTGCTGACAACGCCATCCAGCTTGCCGTAGTGCGTCACCGTCTTATCCACCAGTTCTTTGATGGCAGAAGCCTTGCTGCAATCGGTCTGGATAAAGATGGCATCGCCGCCCTTGGCGCAGATGCCGTCTGCCACAGCCCGCCCCTGCTCTGCACTGCGGGCTGCACAGACCACCTTCATGCCGTTTTCGCCAAAGCACTCGGCAATGGCCCGGCCGATGCCACGGCTTGCGCCGGTGACGATGGCCACTTTTCCTTTGACACTGTTAAAATCCATCCTATATACTCTCCTTTTCTCAGATCATATTGTTCTGCTTCAGCCATTCCACTTCATCGTGGATGGTCTCCCGATGATTTATCGTATTCACGGACAAGATTTTCAACTTGTAGTTGCTTATCCATCTCCATGGTGCTATAATAGCACTGCGCCGCAGGGGCCGCAATCAGCAGTTTCCGGCGTATCCGGTGTTTAAGCAACGGTTCACGTTCAAGCGTTGGTTAAGCACCATTTATGAAATCAATTGATGGAGGAATTCTATGGATATCCGGGTACAAAAAAACGAGCGTGCCATTCAGAAAGCGTTTGTTGCCCTGCTGCGGGAGAAGCCGATCGAAAAGATCACGGTCAAAGAAATTGCCGAACGGGCCGAGATCAACAAAACGACCTTTTATTCCCACTATGAAACGCTGGATGCCCTCACCGCCGAAATGGAGCGGCAAACGGTCCAGCTCGTCTGCGACAATATGGGCGGCGCACAGCAGCTGCTGGATACGCCAGAGGCTTTTGTGCGGGAGATGTTTGCTAATCTCCAGCAGGCGACCGATTATCTCGGTGTGGTTCCTGCATCCGCGATGAACCGCTTTACACAGCATTTGCGGGATGCCGTTCTGGAACAGATCAAAAGTGATAACATCGAGCCTTCTCAATATGAAAATGTCGGTGCGATCCTGATTTTTGTAATGAACGGTCTTTCCGGGCTTCTGAACACCGACGCAAAACTGGCACAGAAACAAATTGATGTGATCGCCGCCGTGGTTGCGGATGGTGTCCGTTCCATTCCATTCTCCTGCTGAAAAAAGCCGTGCATGTTATCGAAAACGATAGCTCTGCGCGGCTTTTCTGGTTCAAAATTTACTTTTTTGTCTTTTTTGATGAACAGGGCTTCATTCGTTTCGGTCAAGGCATACCTTGTTCATGTCCAAAGCCGCTCTCAAGCTCCGCAATACTCCCCCAGCACCTCAAGGCTGGGCTTTGCTGTCCGCTCCATCGTTTCGCGGTTCACTGCGATCAGTCCAAACTGCATGGCATAGCCCTTCTGCCACTCAAAGTTGTCCATCAGGCTCCAATGGAAGTATCCCTTCACCGGGATGCCGTCGGCGATGCAGTGCTGCACGCCATCCAGCGCCTGCCGGATAAACGCCACACGGCGGGTATCATCGGCGGTGGCAATGCCGTTTTCGGTCACGATCAGGTCACCCTTGAATTCCTCTGCCACCTTGCGAATGACGTGTTCCAGTGCCTGCGGATTGACCTCGTAGTCCATCTGGGTCAGTTCTGCGCCCTCCGGTGCCGGCAGCTGCCCCTGCGGGCCATAAAGGGTGCGGGTATAGTTCTGCACACCCAGAAAATCATCGTCTTTGATATAAGGCAGATAATGGGTGAACTCCTCCTGCCATGCGGCCTCGGCAAAGGCTTCGCCGCCGGGCTGTGCCTGCAAGTCATGCAGCGAGAGGGTCAGGCCCACCTTGACCTGCGGGCAGAGGGCTTTGATGGCATCCCGTGCGGCTGCATGGGCACGCATCACCAGCAGATCGCCTTCCGGGGTGCGCTCGCTGACAAAGATCTGCGGCTGGGGTGTGCCGAACACCTGTGCATTCTCCATGGCGGCATACTTCATGTTTTCCATCATCTTCTGAAAGTTCATGCCCACCTGCACCGTGCCCTCGGCAGACTTTCCGGCCGATGCGGCATTTTGGGCAGCCCGTTCTGCCATCAGACGGAACCGCTTGGAGATCGCGGCAAGCTGCAAGCCCATATTGGCCTCGTTGATGGTGCAGACATAGCGCAGCTCGCTGCCCAGCTGTTCCATCACATAGGTCACATAACGTTTAAAATCCTCTACGGTGCTTTCGGTTTCCCAGCCGCCCTTGCAGATGAGCCATTTCGGGCTGGTAAAGTGCAGCAGGGTGACGACGGGCTCTACGCCATGCGCTTTGCAGCAGGCGATCACCTTGCGGTAATGCTCGATAGCTTCCGGGTCGAACTTTCCTTCCTCCGGCTCTACCCGTGCCCACTCGATAGAAAAGCGGTAGGCGTTCAGCCCGGCATCGGCCAAGAGCTTGATATCTTCTTCGTACCGTTGATAATGGTCGCAGGCAATGCCGCTTGGCTCCGTAAAGCTGGAATGGGGCAGCTGCTCCTGTGCCCAGTAGTCACTATTCGTATTGTTGCCCTCTACCTGATGGGCTGCTGTTGCAGCACCGATGAAAAAGCCTTTTTCAAATTTCTGCATGATGGTTCTCCCTTCCTGCGTGTTGCTTGTTGAGACTATTGTAGCAGACCTGTTTTGTCCCTATGGGACAATAAATCGTGAAGGTGGGCGCAAATTCACGCACCGCAAATTATTGCACGAATTTTTGTCCTTAACTATCGTTTTTCATCCGGCGGTAGCTGTTGCATTCTGTTATTCTGGTGTCAGAAAAAGCGGAACTCAGTTCACACAAAAAGGAGGAAAATCATTATGTTCCAAAAGAAACCCAGTGCCAGTGAAGTAGACGGCGTCCAGTACCGCCGTGCAAAGCTCTGGCAGATCATCTGTTACGCCTGCAACGCTTTTGTGGGCATGAGCGTCTATTCCCTGATCGGTATGGCCAGTTACTCGGCCAGCATCGGCTACGGCATCACCACTGCAGCCGTGGGCATCATCCTGATGCTGGCTCGCATTCTGGACGGTTTTACCGACCCGATGCTGGCGTTCGTCTACGACCGCGTCAACACCCGTTTCGGCAAGCTGCGCATTCTGCTGATCAGCGGCTACCTGATCGAGGCTGTCGGCTTGCTGTGTATGTTCAACCTGTGCTCCAGCAAGGGCTTCGGCTTGCCGGTGTTCGTTTTGACCTACATTATTTACATCATCGGCTATACCGTCACCAACATGACCGCCCAGACCCTGCCGGCTATTATGACCAACGATCCCCGCCAGCGTCCCACCATCGGTGTCTGGACCACTGCACTGAACTACGCCGTGCCCATGGGCATGAGCATGCTGATCTACACCGTCATCCTGCCCAAGTGCGGCGGCACCTTTAATCAGGACTTTCCTCAGCACGGTCTGCACCATCGTGCTGATCATTGCCGGTATCGGCACCCTGATCGTCTGCGCCGGTATCTCCGCCTACGATAAGCCCGAAAACTTCGAGGGCACCAGCAAAAAACACGAGCCGCTGAAAACTGCGGATATTCTTGAGGTGCTCAAGCA
>ENA-OQKB01000288-OQKB01000288.1-human-gut-metagenome-genome-assembly--contig:-NODE-288-length-11572-cov-2.341896_pt1 | contig 11572 bp, 10 predicted proteins | sample MGYA00242646_ERZ504793 | MGnify/ENA primary metagenome ERZ504793 (study PRJEB26092, sample SAMD00036409) | human gut metagenome | host: Homo sapiens | study: EMG produced TPA metagenomics assembly of...
ATATCTGGAATTCTGCAGCTTGCATTTAACGCAGTGGATATTGTTGTGGTAGGAAGATTCAGTGGAAGTGAGTCACTGGCAGCAGTCGGATCAACCACAGCACTGATCAATGTATTTACGAACCTATTTATAGGAATATCTCTTGGAGCAAATGTGCTTGCAGCCAGGTTCTATGCGGCAGGGCGCGAGAAAGAGATGTCGGAGACGGTGCACACAGCGATTACATTTGCGATTATAAGCGGAGTTGTGATGGCATTAGTTGGATTGTTCTTTTCCAGAGGAGCACTTGAGTTGATGGGAACACCGGATAATGTGATCAATCTTTCGACACTATATATGAAGATTTATTTCCTGGGAATGCCGTTTTTTATGTTATATAATTACGGAGCGGCAATCTTAAGAGCGGTTGGAGATACGAAACGACCACTTTTGTTTTTGATCGTAGCAGGTGTGATTAACGCATGTTTAAATCTTTTACTTGTAATTGCTTTTCATTTAGGAGTAGCGGGCGTTGCAATTGCAACGGTAACAGCACAGTTTGTATCATGTGTATTGGTATTGCGTTGCCTGTATAAATCAGACAGCAGTTATCAGCTTCGCTTCTCGAAGCTAATGAATAAAAAAAGTATATTTAGGACAGATCTTTCAGGTTGGAATTCCGGCAGGAATTCAGAGTACTGTGATCAATTTCTCAAATGTACTTCTGCAGTCATCGGTCAATTCTTTCGGATCCGTGGCGATGGCAGGATATACGGCAGCGAATAACTATTTTTGGATTTTTATATGCATCGATCAATGCAGTGACACAGGCATGTATGAGTTTTACAAGCCAGAATTACGGAGTCGGAAAATGGAAACGAATGGACAGAGTCTTAGTTGACTGCCTGATTCCTTTCCACAACGATTGCTATTAATTCTTGGTGGAGGTGCGTATCTCTTTGGACCGGAGTCTTTTGAAGATTTATACTGATGATCCTCAGGTTATCAGCTGTGGTATGGAGATTCTTCTATATACAACAGTTACTTATTTTCTGTGCGGATGGATGGATCTGTTCCCGGGATCTCTTCGTGGAATGGGAAAATCAATTGTGCCGATGATACTTTCCGTAATCGGAACAGTCGGAACGAGAATCGTCTGGATCTTTGGAATATTTCCAAGATTCAGATCATTGAAGATTTTGTTTATTTCCTATCCGGTATCCTGGATCATTACAATCATCCTGCAGGTGATTTGCTTTATTTTTGTCAGAAGAATCGTTTATGCGCCACTGAAAAAACGAGAGGCTGCTATATAATAGAAAAAAGAAATGCTTTATTTCCCAAAATATAAGAGGGAATAAAGCATTTCTTTTTATTACAGCATTTTGTAAATGATAATTATTGACAAATCCAATATCCTGGAATAAGCTAGTTTTGTAAAACTAATTGATAAAAATCGCAATAAACTAAAGAGGATGATAAAAAATAGACATTAAAAGAAATTAGCGATTGGAAAGAGTGCTGTAATTCGAACGGTTGGAGCTTCCGGTGCGTTACGACAGCATTTTTTGGTATATGGGTATGATTCCGGGTGCGGAAGTTACGGTGGTAAAGTTTGCACCGATGGGAGACCCGATGGAATTGCAGGTACATGGATATGAACTGACACTTCGTCTTGCAGAGGCAGAACAGATTGAAGTTGAGGAAATCAGCGAGAGAACAAACAGCCATTTCCGGGGAGAACGTTTGAAACCGGTAGATCATCCGGGACTTGGAGAAGAAGGAAAGTATCATTCTGAAGAAGATGCTAATCCGTTACCGGATGGAACAGTGCTTACTTATGCCCTGGTAGGAAATCAGAACTGTGGAAAGACAACGTTGTTTAATCAGCTCACAGGAGCAAATCAGCATGTAGGAAACTTCCCAGGAGTAACAGTAGACCGTAAGGATGGAACAATCAAAGGTTATCCGAATACGAATGTGACAGACCTTCCGGGAATTTATTCAATGTCTCCATACAGCAGTGAGGAGATTGTTTCAAGAAATTTTGTGTTGGATGAACATCCGAAAGCAATCATCAATATTGTGGATGCAACGAATATTGAGCGAAATCTCTATCTGACAATGCAACTTCTTGAAATGGATATCCCGATGGTAGTAGCTTTGAATATGATGGACGAGGTGATTGGAAATCATGGATCTATCGATGTGAATACAATGGAAGCACTGCTTGGAGTTCCGGTTATTCCGATTTCGGCAGCGAAGAACGAAGGTGTGGATGAAGTAATACGTCATGCACTTCATGTGGCAAAATACCAGGAGCGTCCGCTGCGTCAGGATTTCTGTGATAAAAGTGATCATGACGGTGCGGTCCACAGATGTATCCATGCAGTGATTCATCTGATTGAAGACCATGCAGAAGAAGCAAAGCTTCCGGTACGTTTTGCCGCAACGAAGGCAATCGAGGGGGATCCGCTGATCTTAGAACAGTTAAAGCTTGATCAGAATGAGTTGGATATGCTTGAGCATATTGTACAGCAGATGGAGACGGAGCGTGAGGTTGACCGAAGTGCGGCAATCGCAGATATGCGATTCGATTTTATCGAGCGTCTCTGCGAGCAGACGGTTGTGAAACCGAAAGAGAGTAAAGAACGTGTCAGAAGTGAGAAGATAGACAAAATCTTGACAGGAAAATATACAGCGATCCCATGCTTTATCGGAATCATGGTGCTTGTATTTTATTTGACATTTAATGTAATCGGTGCATTTCTGCAAGGAATTCTGGAAATGGGAATTGATCAGTTGTCAAGAATGGCTGAGGCGGGACTGCTCGCACTCAATGTAAATGATGCAATCCGAAGTCTTGTGATCGACGGAATCTTTACAGGAGTAGGAAGCGTGCTTAGTTTTCTTCCGATTATCGTTACTTTGTTCTTCTTCCTCTCTATGATGGAAGACAGTGGATATATCGCGCGTGTGGCATTTGTAATGGATAAACTACTTCGTAAGATCGGTCTTTCCGGTCGAAGCATTGTGCCGATGTTGATCGGATTCGGATGTACAGTTCCGGCAGTTATGGCAACAAGAACATTGACCAGTGAAAGAGACCGTAAGATGACGATCCTTCTGACACCGTTTATGAGTTGTACAGCAAAACTTCCGATTTATGCATTCTTTGTAAGTACATTTTTCCCGGGTAAGGGCGGACTGATCATGTCGGGTCTGTACGTGCTTGGAATTGTAGTTGGAATTTTAATCGCATTCCTTTATCGAGGAACTCTGTTTAAAGGAGAACCGGTACCATTTGTTATGGAACTTCCGAATTATCGTCTGCCGGGTGCGAAGAATGTGGCACAGCTTCTTTGGGAGAAAGCGAAAGATTTTTTACAGAAAGCATTTACAGTTATTTTGATGGCAACGATTGTTGTATGGTTCTTGCAGAGTTTTGACTTGCATCTGAACCTTGTGGAGAATTCAGCAGATAGTATTCTTGCTATGATTGCAGGTGCACTTGTTCCAATCCTTCGTCCGCTTGGACTGGGAGACTGGAGAATCTGTACAGCACTGATCAGTGGATTTATGGCGAAAGAAAGTGTAGTATCAACACTTGAGGTATTGTTTGGTGGAGGAATTGCTTCTGTACTGACTCCTCTGTCAGCCGGTGTCCTGCTTGTATTCAGTCTGCTCTACACACCATGTGTTGCAGCGGTCGCATCAGTAAGGCGTGAGCTTGGTACAAAATGGGCTGTCGGAATGGTATTCTGGCAGTGTTTGATCGCATGGGTTGTGGCAATCATTACGAGAGGAATCGGAATGCTACTTTTCTAATGGGGAAAGCTGTTACTGTGACACCAATGAAATGTCTAGGAATAAATGATAAAATTTATTGACAAAACAGAATTCATTCGTTATAGTAAGAAACGATGTGTCAGTGAGGCAGTTGTCCATGAGACGAACCGAGCCGAAAGATAAATTAAATATATTCCGTGAGGGAGTAGTTCGTCATGAAAATAGTGATTTGTCAACATACCGGTGAGAATGAGTTTTAAAAGATCACCTGGCAAATCTTAAAGAATGAGACTCATGTATGTTTTAAATAAGAGGATAAGTTTGTTATGTCAAGCAGGCAGTTCTCTTATCATAGAACATACGTGGGTCTCTTTGTTTTTATATATTAGGAAAGTCCTTTCCTAATATATAAAAAACGCTCCGCTCAGGATGCGCACTGCAATTGTAGCGGAACAGATACAGAAGAAAAAGAAAAGAGAAAAGAGGAGAAACATGGCACTATTTATCGAGCTTTTGTTGATGGGGTAGGGCTTGCGATGGATGCATTCGCAGTGTCCGTCTGTAAGGGTCTTGGAATGAAGAAGCTGAATAAGAAACAGGCGGTAGTGATCGGATTGTATTTTGGAGGGTTCCAGGCATTAATGCCGCTTGTGGGATGGATTCTTGGAATTCAGTTTCAAAAGTATATTACAAGTATTGATCACTGGATCGCATTTATTCTGCTTGGCTTTATCGGTGGGAAAATGATTCTGGAGGCAGTAAAAGAATGGAACGAAGAAGATATTGTTGAAGTAAAAGATCAGCCGTTGGATCATAGAAATATGTTTTTACTTGCCGTTGCGACGAGTATCGATGCGCTGGCAGTCGGAATCACATTTGCATTTCTGGACACACCGATTCTTGAGGCAATTACGATCATCGGAATTACGACAATGGTTATTTCTATTGTTGGTGTAGTGATTGGAAATTATTTTGGTGGGAAATATAAACATAAGGCAGAACTGGTTGGTGGAATCATCCTGGTGCTTTTAGGTGTTAGGATTTTGATCCAGCATCTGTCTGGATTAGCATAAAATGAGGTTGAATATAGTATAGCAGAAAGGAAATAAAAGATGAGTAATTTGTTTCAAAGTGTGCCATTTGCAGTGGTACTTTTAATTATTGGATTTGTGTTTCTTGTAAAAGGTGCAGATGCATTTGTTGAGGGGTGTAGCAGTATCGCAAGACGGTATCATGTTCCGTCACTGATCATCGGAATGACGATTGTGGCGATGGGGACGAGCCTTCCGGAGACTGCGGTCAGTGTGACAGCAGCAGTTACGGGAAACAATGCACTTGCAGTCAGTAATGCGGTAGGATCTAATATTTCAATCTCATGGTTGTAGTCGGAGCCTGCACGCTTTTTACTTCCGTGGCAGTTCAGATTAATACGTTAAAGATTGATTTTCCGATATCTATTCTGTGTGCGGTATTGCTTCTAATTCTTGGTGCAGCCGGAATGTCACTGGGACATATAGATGGAGTTGTATTTATTATCTTATTCCTGGCGTTTATCCTCTACATGATCCGCTCAGCACAGACATCTCGTGAGAAAAATGTGGAGCCGGGAGTGGAAGAGGAAGAGTATCTTCTGGAAGCAGAGGAGATTCAGGAAATGTCTATGGGAAAGAGTGTGATTTACATTCTTCTTGGCGCAGTAGCGATTGCAGTCGGAAGTGACTGGGTAGTAGACGGTGCTTGTACAGTTGCGGCGGCAATTGGAATCAGTCAGACTCTGATTGGTCTTACTGTAGTTGCATTTGGAACAAGCCTTCCGGAGCTGGTTACATCGATTGTAGCAGCAAAAAAAGGCGAGGTGGATATGGCACTTGGAAATGTGATCGGTTCCAATATCTTTAATATTCTCATGGTGCTTGGTATCGCGGCAGCAATTTCACCGGTTGCATTTTTGACAGAAAATATCATTGATATTGCAGTGCTGATCGTGTTCAGTGTTATTGGATGGATCATGGCATGGACGAAAAGAGAACTTAATAGAAAAGAAGGTATTATCATGTTACTTCTTTATGCAGTGTATGTTGTGTACATTTGTATGAGATAGTTTGTGATAACTCTGAAAAAAAGGATTATGTAAAAGGCAAAAAGTACTTGTGCCAATCACATAATCCTTTTTTATTTACGCGAGCAACGAGCCAAAGTCCGTGCTTGCACGAGACCTTGGCGACTGCCGCGATAACTTGAGAAACTCGCAGAGCGTGTTTCTCATAGTTTTCCTGTAATTAATGCAAAGTAGCCCCAGTCCCATAAGAGGGATTCGAAACTGTTTTCCAGATATTCATAAATATCCGCTGTTTCATATCCGGTCATTCGAGTAATAATCACAAGATATTGTCTCAACGTTTCGTAAGAAATTTCGGAAACGTTTGCGTCTGTGCCATCCAGCATCCATCTTAAGAAAATGCTGTGGCGGATTGATGCATATTCAAGGGCAATCCATTGCATCTGTACCAGTACATTTTCCAGGTCACTGTCAGGAAGCAGAAGATCGGAGAAAATCTCGTTGCGCAGGAAATTGCGAAGCAGTGGTTCGTAAGGGCTCAAGTATTGTGTGAATTGTTCCCATTGTTCCAGTAAAGTGGATTCGTAAGCTTTAGTATCATCAGGATTTCCAGTACTGTCCGAAAGGGCTTCCGATATTTCTTCAGCCAAAGCAAGAATTGGATTCAGAGTATCCTGATAGAGCCCTTCTTTTTGATAGTTTACGGAAAGATCTTGTAACAGTTCGTTACATTCACTGATCAGATCCAAAGGTGGAAGGTCTATATCTGAGATCGCATTTCCAAGTTCTCTTACTATGTTATCAGAAAAATAATCTTCTAACAGTTCTTTTGTTAATGGCTGATGCTGGTACAATTCCTGAAGAATATAGAAGCTTTCCAAAAGTTCTTCTTCGATTGTTCTGGAAGAATCATCTAAAAGATTGAGTAGTTTTTCACGCAAGAGGAAAAGGACAGAAGTATCTGTATCGCCAGTATCGGACAAAGTGTCTGATACATTTGGGAAATGCAGGGACTTCTGTTTGTTCCACAGGTCAATCACTGCAGGGCAGCAAGGCATCAGCATTTTCTCGTTATGTGTCGGAAAGCGATGTTCCTCTCGTGGAAATGTAGTGCATGTTTCTGATAGGACTTTGTCGCCGTAAGCAACAACAAGGCGGCAGAGCTTCTCAGAGTTAAGGAATGGACAGCGATGATCACTGTCCAGGCCTATCACACGCTGTCCATCTTTTTTAATCGTATAAGCGCTTAAATTTTTCTTTTGTTCAGGTACGGTTTCCGGAGCCTGGAGTTTCTTCCATTTACGGTTCGTATCTGCATCGACGCCAATCTTCCATTCCTGGCAGCAGGTGATCGGACAGCGGTCGGCGATGCAGGTGAACTTAGAATAATAATCAGGTATCAAATAATTAATTTCTGTCATTACGGTCATGGAATTCTGTATGCTGCCCAACATATTTGTATGCCGGACGGATGATCTTACCGGCATTTAACAGTTCTTCCAGACGATGTGCACTCCACCCGGTGATACGTGCAATCGCGAAGAGTGGTGTGAAAAGCTCTTCCGGAATATTCAGCATTGTATAAACAAATCCGCTGTAGAAGTCAACATTAGCACAGACAGGTTTCAGCATCTTTCTGTGTGTCATGATCTCTTCACCGGCGATTCTTTCTACGCGGTCATAAAGTGCGAATTCATCGTCAAATCCCTTTTCAGAAGCAAGCTTCTGTGCATAGCTCTTCAAAATCTTTTCTCTTGGGTCGGAGATTGTGTAGACTGCGTGTCCCATTCCATAGATCAGTCCCGTCTTATCAAAGGCTTTTTTATCAAGAATCAGGCGGAGATACTCACGAATCTCATCTTCGTTAGTCCAGTCTTTGACAGACTTCTTAATATCATCAAACATCCCCTGCGCTTTCAGGTTTGCACCACCATGACGAGGTCCTTTCAGAGAACCGATGGAAGCAGCAATTGCTGAATATGTATCTGTTCCTGAAGAAGTGACAACATGTGTAGTGAAAGTGGAGTTATTACCACCGCCGTGTTCTGCATGAAGAATCAGTGCAACATCAAGAACTTTGGCTTCTAGTTCTGTATACTGTCCATCCGGACGAAGCATGTACAAAATATTTTCGGCAAGAGAGCGGCCTTTCTCCGGATTACGGATCAGAAGTGTCTCATCTTTACGGAAATGTCTGTATGCATGATAAGAATATACTGCGATCAGTGGAAGCTTTGCAATCAGTTCAAGAGCCTGACGCAGTGCATTTTCAACAGAAATATCTTCCGGGTTCTCATCATATGTATATAAAGTAAGAACACAGCGCTGGAGTGCGTTCATGATGTTAGAGCTTGAGGCCTTCATGACAACGTCACGAACAAAACGTCCGCTTAGATCTTCTAATTCAGATAAAACTTTCAGAAAATGCTCTAATTCATCTTTTTTTGGTAAGACGTCCGAAAAGGAGCAGGAAAGTTGTCTCCTCAAATCCAAAACGTTTGCCTTTTAGACCGTTGATAAGGTCATTGACATTGATTCCCTGATAGTAAAGTCCACCTTCAGCAGGAATTTTACGTCCGTTTATAACATCAAATCCACAGACATCGGATACTTCAGTCAGTCCGGTAAGAACTCCTCGGCCGGTTGAATCACGAAGTCCGCGCTTTACATCATATTCTTCATAAAGATTCGGATCAATGCGGTGTCCTTTCAAAAGTGTTTTCTCTAAATAGTCCATATCACTGCGCAGATCGTCAGTGTTTGCAATTAATATATCATTTGAATTCATAGCTTTCATCCTCACAATACATATATGTTTTCTAGTGTCTTGATAATGCATTTTAATGTAATTATAAACAGTCGAGATGAAATTGCAAAGAATATATATGTATTCTTGAACAAAAACATAAGAAAAAAATCAAAGAAAAGTACGCAATAAAACAGTAAATAAAATGAATATTAGAATTGTTAGATAACTACAAAAATAAGAATGCTTTAAATGAATTTTCTAGAATCGTCAGAAAGAAAATGATGTGGCTGTGGTCATACCAGATGCCAAAGCGCAAATCTATTGTAAAATACAAAAATATGGAGAGATATTTTATTATAAAAGTGCTGAAAAATAGGAGAAACAGGTGCATTTATTGACGCATAATAATAAGAAGAGTATAATGTTAAAAAGATAACAATAGGTTGGTATAACCAATTAAAAGAAGGAGGGGGATAATTATGTTATTCCAAATTTATGGCGATGGTGCCGGCTGGCAGCTGTTAGGGTGGGTACTGGTGTTTGCCGGACTTGTTCTTGCAAATGAATTCGCAAGACGTACAAAAATCGGTGGACTGATCTGTTTTGGAGCTATTCCGGCTATACTTACAGTGTATTTCATCGCAATCTATATCTGTGCAGCAAATGGTGCAGAATGGGCACTGAATAACGATACTTATGTACATATGACAAGTTGGTTCCATTATGCAAAATTGTATGCTGCAACAGCAGGGTGTATTGGTTTTATGATGCTGAAATACAAATGGGGAATTGGTAAGACAGAATGGTTCAAAGTATTCCCGTTTGCAATCGTTGCAATCAATATTCTGATTGCAGTAGTAAGTGATTTTGAATCAGGTATCCGTGGATTCATGGCAATGAAAGAATTCGGTGACCGCTGGTGGCTGTCTTCAGAAAATGTATGGCTCTACGGAGGATGGTGGAACTGGGTGAACGGAATTGCCGGAATCCTGAATATCTTCTGTATGACAGGATGGTGGGGAATCTACACATCCAAGAAACATGATGATATGCTTTGGCCGGATATGACATGGTGCTTCATTATTGCATATGATCTGTGGAATTTTGAGTACACATACAATAACCTGACAACACATGCATTCTACTGTGGTGTTGCATTACTTCTTGCTCCAACATTTGCAAATATGTTCTGGAACAAGGGTGGCTGGATCCAGAACCGCGCGAATACACTGGCACTGTGGTGTATGTTTGCTCAGGTATTCCCATTATTCCAGGATGCAAGCCGTTTCTCAGTAATTCCGGCTCTGTATTCTGACGGATTCATGGATGCAGCAGTAAGACCGACAAGTGCTAATCCAACCATGCAGGGTGTGATCGCGGTAATTGCACTTGCAGCGAATGTGATCTGTCTGGCTGCAATTATTAAGAGAGCAAAACAGCAGAAGAAGAATCCTTATAAGAATGAGATCTTTACAGATCAGAAGGATTATAAGGAAGCAATGGCGAGAGTAGAAGTTTAAATTTGTATTTAGACGTTTGAATTCTGGGTAATGAAGCAAAAACTTTTGTTGGATAAGGGCGTGATATGGACACTTTATTGCATCGGACACCGGCCCGCTCCTCTTCATCCCTTTGAATGAATGTAACGAAAAAGCCCAAACAGGCATCGTGAGTGATTTCTGTTTGGGCTTTTTCTAACATTCAGAACAAAGTGTATTCAGAACCGCTCCTGCCTTAAAAATGTGTCCTCAACAATAAAGTATCCACATCACTTACATTATCCAGGACAGAAGGGATTGCCGTGGAACGAATTCAACACTTAAATACAGAATTCTGGACGGAAGTAAAAAAGGAACGCTATCGACTGAACCTGAGTCTATCTTCTCGTTTACGTGCATCAAATCAAAACTTGTATGAAGTCTTTCAGATTCGTCCCGTTAAGCAAACACTTCTGTTTGGAATAAAGAAGCAAGAATGGTGCTATATTGTTGAGGACGCATGTAAGGCAGGAGCGTTCCGGTGTCCGATGCAATATAGCATCATTCTTGCGGCCTTATTCACCACCAAATCCTTTGCTTCAATATGGAGAATCAGACAGACAAATACAAATTTACAATTCATAGTATATCTGATGTTCTCCGTTGATGCAGTCCTGCATGGATTCCTGAATCCATTCAATTGTTCCTTTGGTATCCCGGTCTCGGATATAGGTCCAGGTCTTATAATTGCTTCGATATAATTCTTCTATCCCATAGAGTTCACAATAACGTTCCCACATATAAAAATTGGTGCTCGGAAAGACTGGAAAATAAGTGGAATCAATGTATTTCCGGAAATCAGGGCAAAACTCGTGTTTGGAATTCCATAAGCAGCTTCAATGGCAGTGGTGACATCATGTGCATCACGGATCTGATTAACGAATTCGAGGAGACGCTGGATGTTTTTGTCGCTGATCGTGTCGATGGCGAGCTGTGCAGCAAGTGTATCAAGCGCAATGCGGACTTCGAAGATGGAACGAATCTCCTGATCACGCATGCGTCCGCCGTTGTAATTCATGATCGCAATCAATGTATCCAGAGTCCCTTTTCTGCGGAAATCTGCTACATAAGTTCCACTGCGGGGTTTTACGGTGAGGAATCCTTTCTTCTCCAGCTCACTGATCCCGCTGTTGACAACCGCACGGCTGACCTGCATCATTTCAGCAAGCTGGCGTTCCGGTGGAAGTTTCTCTCCGACCTGTAGCTTGCCGGAAAGAATCAGATGTTCTAATTGTTCAATAAACAGATCCCTCAGGGAAGGGGAACTGATCTTCTGAAATTCCATAATAAATTCTCCGTTTCGTAAGCGTTATCTTCACAAAGTGTGTTTTGATGAGATGAAAATGTTGAAAATCTCGTAAAAAATAACGTTTATTGTTGATAAGTTTATTATAGGGAAAACAAGGACGGTGGATTCAATACTCTATATTTATATCAGACGTGGGAGAGAGTAGGAAA
>ENA-OQKB01000290-OQKB01000290.1-human-gut-metagenome-genome-assembly--contig:-NODE-290-length-11560-cov-5.833115_pt1 | contig 11560 bp, 13 predicted proteins | sample MGYA00242646_ERZ504793 | MGnify/ENA primary metagenome ERZ504793 (study PRJEB26092, sample SAMD00036409) | human gut metagenome | host: Homo sapiens | study: EMG produced TPA metagenomics assembly of...
TACCATATACTTCGCTGTTGCCATCAGTGCATCAGAAAGACTTCCTGTATCTTTAGCTTCCAGTCCATAAACTTCTTCTAAATGGTTTAATAACTCCTCCTGTTGCTTCTCCTGCAACCGCCACAGGTAAGGGGTTCTTCCACCTTTTACCTTATGAGTATCCTGAATATCAAATACATATCGGAGTCTTGTTTTCTGCATGGTTTCATCCAAAAGAGCAATTCCCTTTGCTCCTCGGTTTACCCACCGCAGCATTTTTTCATTCCACAATTCCAACGAAGCACAGGCAGTTGCTTTTGGACGCTGTGCGTGGATCAAAAGCTGATCCATAAATGGATACCTGTACAACCTGGCTGCGGTATCCAGATAATTCATCCAGTCCCTTGGTGAACTGCTGATACGGGTTGCATGATATTCCGCAAGTCCACGTATCTCATCTAAATGAGCCATAACCTATTCCTCCTTCTGACTGTGCTTTATTTTTTCTTTTTAGGAAATTCCAGGCTGAATCTGGCTTTTCCATCTCCTACCCCAAGTACAAGATCAGCATCAAATTTGCTGTCCTTTTTCTTGGAATACAGTCCTTTTACATGGGTACGTCCCTTTTTCAGAAGCTCCACTGCCATCTTTTTATCCATTGATTTTTTCATGCTTTCCAGAAACCTATTTGACTTCCATAAAGCAAACGGACAACTTCTGTCAGAACAATAATAATTGGTCTTACCCTCATATACATCGGAACCGCATACCGGGCATTTCCCAATTACTTCCCTTGCAGTCTGAAAACGATTCCGTTCTTCTTCTGGAATCGCCCTGCATACTGAAAGAACATCGGTAATCATAGATACAATCCCATCCATAAATTCATCATCATGGATTTTTCCCTTTTCCATCATCAGAAGCTGATTCTCCCATTCTGCTGTCAGGCTTGCGGATTTCAGATTCTCCGGCATTACATGAATCAGCTCACAGCCTGCCACCGTAGGAAAAATCTGTTTTCCTTTACGTTCTGCATACCCGGAAGATACCAGCTTCTCAATAATATTGGCTCTGGTTGCCGGTGTCCCCAGTCCCTTTTTCTCTGTTTCAGAATCAAATTCCTTATTTCCCGCTGTTTCCATTGCAGCAAGCAGAGTATCTTCTGAAAGCTTTTGTCAAGGGGGTGCGTGGATATTTTTCATATTACTTACGCAGATTCTCTCTCTGCTTCTGCCTGAATAATGCGTTTCAACCTGTCCTCCGCAGTCAAACCGCTACTATGGTCAAAAAACACTTTGACTTTATAATTTGTTTTGCCTTGCTTAATCACAAAAACTCCATCCGGTTTGTTTTTCTCCGAATGGTTATTTTGGGTGGGTAGTGTACTGTTCACAATATTTGTCATACGATATTCCTCCTTAAATGAAAAAAGCCCGACAAGGAAAGGTCTGACAACGAAGTTCCGACAACGGACATCAGAAAACCTTTTTTCTTTATCGGGCGATACTATCTTTTTACTATTTCCTTTTTCTTTATAATATTGGTTGTCATGGTTGTCAGAGAGGGAAAAGTGCCGCAATATCAAGGCTTTCGGGATTTTTACCCGACAACCAGACCGACAACCGGCTCGACAACCGAAGCGACAACTGGCTTTTATTTTTGCTTCAACCATTCTTCCGGAAGCCCTAACTGTTCCATTTCCTCTGTCGGGATTTCTTGAAAACCATCCATGCTGTTGTCAGGCTCGTTGTCGTTCCTGATACGCTCCCAGCCTTTTTGTCTGCGGTAAGGCTCTGGAAAATACCTCGGATTGCTGAACGCCCTCCAGCCTGTGACAGCGTTATTCATAATGTCATTGATCTCTCGCAGTTCCCATTGTTTCGGTTCGTCATAATCATGCCCCAGTGCTTCTTTGTAAAGCTGTTTGGAGCAGACTATGCTGCCGGAATAGCGTTCCAGATAATCTAAAATCTGTCCTGCCTTTGTGTCCTCCGGCATAAAGTCCTTTTGGTGGGCTTTCAGATAAGCGTTCATAGCCGGACTGAATCTCAGACGGAAATTGCCGCTTCTGTAAATCTCCATAGCTTCTGCCCACATCTGATTGATATACTCTCTGGAAGCCTGTTCATCCGCCAAAATATGAACCTCAGCCCTTTCAGGATAGACCATAACCGGAACGAAGCGGCGGTTGCCTGTTCGGTCAAGGGGAAGAAAGTCAAGGGTATTAGAAGAACCTCCAAACACACATTGTCGTTTTCTGTCTGCCGGATGTGTTTCATAGGGTATCTTATAGGTTTCCTTTTGTCGGCTCAGAAAGGACTTGATTTCTTCAATGCTCTTAGCGTTGGCGGTTGCAATCATTTCCGACATTTCAATAATCCAATGCCCCTGCATTTTGCGGTACACATTTTCATCATCCAGCTTTTTCAAATCATCAGAGAACCAGTCATCATTGACCGCAAGCAAACGGAAGAAAGAGGACTTTCCGGCTCCCTGACCGCCTACAAGACAGAGCATTACCTCAAATTTACACCCCGGCTTAAAGGCTCGTGAGATAGCACCCAACAGAAACAACTTCAATGCTTCATAGGTGTAATCATCTGTATCAGAACCGAGAAAGCGGTGCAGACAGAAGCGTATGCGTTCCGTTCCGTCCCATTGCAAGGCATTGAGAAAATCACAGACAGGGTGGTAACGGTTTTCATTGGCAATAACCGCAACTGCGTCTATGATTTTCTTCTCTACGGTCAATCCATAGTTTTCTTCAAAATATAGGAGCAGATATTTCACATCCACATCCGTCAATGTCGGGCTGTCACGATACCAACCGAGGGGCTTCACAATGTCGATTCTTTCGGTCAGAAGATTTTTTCGGATAGCCCCTTTCAAAAGCGGGTCATATTGCAGAACACGCTTATAATTTGCGGCAGTATTATAAACCTTACCTTTCTCGCTCTGCTCTAAGCTGTTTCGGATTTCTTCTACTGTGCATGGTTCTGTCTGCTGACAGTTCTGCAATTCGCTGTTCAAGTTTTAACACCTCCTTTCTCTGTTCTGCCACAAGTGCTTTTCGTTCCTCCAATGAACCATACAGAAGAATATCAAGCAGATATTCGATATAGTTCTTCTTATGCAGTGCTTCTGCAAACAGGGGATTCCATTCCTCATCCGGCTGTTTAGGAGCGTATTTCTTTTCCCATTCTCTAAGAAGATGAAAATAATCCGTCAGCACCTTGTAGCAATGATTTTCTCCTTTTTGTATACTTCTGTTCCGGTGTCGGCTCACGAATACGAGGGCGGACACTGGGCTTTTGTCGGCTGTCATAGTTAAGACCAAAATCTTCAGCAAGTTTGACAGCAGCTTCCCTCAGCCCGATACCGAATAGCTTCGCTGTGAGATCAACAGCGTCTCCGGTTGCTCCGCAGCCAAAACAGTAATAGCGTTCATCCAGCTTCATACTGGGGGACTTATCTGAGTGAAACGGACAGCACGCCATACCTGTGCGACCCACTTTCAAGCCATAGGCTTCTGCGGCTTGTCGGGCAGTAACATTTTCTTTTACAACTTCAAATACATTCATGTGACTCCTTTCCTGAAACGAAAAAAGCACCTGTCATTTTCAAAGTGAAAACAGCAAGTGCCTTAGAGTTCCATATCCTGTTTTTTGCTTTTCGCCGGAAGTGTCCGGCTGACTTCACGCTCTGCCATTTCCTTCTTCTTGCGGCTCAACTGCTCTATAATGGAACTTTTGGCTTTCTTCTTGATTTGCTCCGTTCCGGCTTTTTTGACCTCCGGTTTCATCAGCGTAGTTTGGATTTTCTGAATAGTTGATTTCATAGCATTTGTGATTCTGGCAATCACGCCATCCAATCGTTTCACTGCATACTCAACTTCTTTCTTTGAAGCCTTACGCTCAGGGGAGAGAACCCACGCCTTAGACTGCTCCACCAGCTTAATATCCTCCTTGTGCGTTTCCAGTTTTACAGTATCAGCAACGACCTCAACCGCCTTGTCATAGGCAATATCGGCAACCTCGTCCACCAGAGCTTCCACATCTTCAATCTTCATCGTGAGTTCTTCCAACTTTTGCTCCTGTGCTGCCAGTTGCTCCTTTTGCTTGAAAAGAATATAGTCCTGTTTTTCCAGATAAGCACGACCACCATATTCGGGTTCTTCTTCCAGTTGTAAGCCATGCTTTTTCGCCACATCGAACAGCAACACTCGGCAGGCTGAATCGAAAGTCATCTTGCGGTTATTTTTTCTTCCGACAGGCTTCTCCGGTTCCGGCAGTTCAAATCCCAGTGCTTCCAAAGCCTTTTCCTGTTGTGGGGCAATCTCCCCATATTGATTTTCACAGTCGAACACATGACGCTCGTGAATATGAGGGGTGCTTTCATCCAAGTGCAGCGCCCAATTCAGGATATGGACATGAGAGCCGAAACGCTCATTTACGATTTCCATAAATTCTGTGACAATCTCAATGAGCAGTTCCGGTGGAACATGATTATCAAGTGTTCCAATCTGATAGACCGTTTCCTCTGGACAGGTCTTTTTGCTTTTGAGCAAATCACCGGTTTCCTTATTCCTTTCAGGGTGTCGGTTCTTCACATTTCTTTCGTTCTGTCCGGTTACAAAATCACGATACCGCTGACGATAAAAAAGCTGTTCCACATCTTCAAAAGTGGCAGACAGCTCATTTTCCTTTTCGGGATTTTTGAAATTGCGGAAGCCATTGTAACAGTCCCAATAGAGATTTTGTTTGGCTCGTTCTTCGTCAATGTGTTCGCTGTTGGCAATGTCAAAACTGCGGTCATTGTGCTTCGGATTATAAACGCCATTCTTTCCAGCTCGTCCATTGTGCCTTGTTAATTTCACATGAGTTCCTCCTTTTCTTTTTGATTTCCCCGACAGGGGAGAAGGGCAGCGAAGCTGATTCCTTGCGGCTTTCTGCGTCAAGTAATACCCAGTACTAAGTGGCGAAACGCCACTTAACTGGGCAAGGCTGCCGCCCTTGACCTGCACAGGGGTATTGCATTCCCTGTACCCATGCACAAAGGGTTGCACCCTCTGTACTCCCGCCCGAACAAACTGACTTCGCCCCGTCTCAAGCTCTGTCAGTTCCTTCGGTTTTGCAAAACAGTCCACCGGACTATTTTGCAAAAAGAAAAACCGACGCATGATCGCTTTACGCTCAATACATCGGTTTCTTCATCTGACCTTAACGGTCATATTCAGTTGTGGCAGATTAGCCAATTTGAAAAATTATTCTGGCACATCTACTGAGTAGCTCAGACAATCGCCTCTTTTATTGCTTTCCAAATCGTTATAATACCACATATACATCGTTCTACCATATTCTTCATATTCTATAATTCCATCTGGCTTTTGACCCTCTACTTCTAATGAGTAAATTTCTTTATCATGTGCATAGCCAAAAACGAATCTGGTATCTGGATAATTTGGATTTAAGTCTTGTTGAATATCACTTATTGTTAAAGATAAATGGATAAATTTTTTGAAGTCTCCCCCATAAGTGGTATCTGGTGTAGTGGCAGATGGTGTGGCATTTACAAACGCATATTGTGTACTTTCATTTTCTATCTGTTTTTTGCAGCGTGCAATCACAAAACCTTGAACGGGATCGTTATCACTTCCTGCTCGATAGAAAATCGTATCATACTGTTTGCCATTCCATATATGCAATATTTCATCAACATGATTAAGAAAATCTTCTGGAGCTGATAAATCTTCATGTTCTGCTTTTAAGGGGGAATTCAAAATAGCTTCTTCGATAGAATTATAATATGTAAGTTTAGAATCGTCTTTTCCATTATCTGTCAACTTAAACTCGATATACTCATTTCCTTTGTTTTCTTCTTCCGGAACATAAGTATAACGACCATTTTCAATATGGTCATCATAATCAACAAACAGTCCAATACATATCAGCGCTGCAAAAATCAAAAAAACTATTCCTATAACGATTAGCAATATTTTCAAAAATTTTTTCATACAAAAGTCCACCTTCTTGCTTCATTTCAGTAAATTATATCATACCGATATGAACAATTCAATTTACACTCTATCAAGTAGTTTTTTTACTTACCTGTAACGCACATTTCTGCAAAATCCATAGTCCCCGATACTTTCCTCACGGGTGATATACAGTCGGAATTCTGTCAGCTCATGAAATAAGAAAAACCGACGCATGATCGCTTTACGCTCAATACATCGGTTTCTTCATCTGACCTTGACGGTCATATTCAGTTGTCTAACATCGTACTGTTATAAAATCTATGTCATTTACGATTTTTCTTATGCTGATTTGCCCAGTAAGATTTTACAGGGATTCTTCTTCTCTCTATATCCTCCATAAATTCACTATCATCAACACCGCTGTCAATAGTGAATAATTTTTTGCCATTGACATATACACGAATAGAATTTCCCTTCATCTCGCAATATGTAATATCTTCAAAGCGAAAAGTTCTCTTTCTTCCAAAAGTTGAACGCCATGTGATTTCATCTCCGTTCACTTCCAGTTTCCACATAATCATGTTCAATGAGCCGATTAAAGAAACAATAAAGAAAATACTAAAACCAATTAGTGGCAATAAATCATCTTGTTGAATAGCACTGGCTACCGTAGCTCCCCCCAAAAAGAAACACCGCCAATACAAAAAACATAGTAAGTACTTTTTCGGTTTTTATTATATAATGCGTCCTAATTATTCCCTTTTTCTGTTCTTCCTCTCGTTCTTTAGCTCTCTTTTGTTGAAGATTTACAAGATATTTCAAAAGAAGAAGTACAACTAAATAGGGACCTATTTGTGTAATTATATTCAAACACATTCGTAAAAAATTATTCATTTTTGCCCTCCATAGTTCCAGCTATATAAAAATGATTGTTTGAAATCGAGTATTAAAAACCTCAATTTTTCATATCTCATTATACTTCATCAACTTAAAGAATGGAAGAAAAAATTTTGTGTACAGAGTTCCTGTTCAAGCCTTGTAACGCACATTTCCGCAAAATCCATAGTCCCCGATACTTTCCTCACAGGCGATAGGCAACGGTCAAAACATCAGGTCTGCACCTGACATTTTAACCGCATATCAGCCCTGATTATCACATTATCCCTGCTGGCTGTTCAGCCCATGCTTTTTCGCATATTCGCTGGCTTTCTGTCTGCGTTCCTCACTGTAAGGCGGCAGGAAACGGATAGACAGACGGGACTTTGCCAGCTCATAAGAAACACCGCCTTGAACATTGGATTTTTCCAGTCGGCAAAGGTCAGGGTACTTCTTAGCAAAAGCAGCCAACCTCTTTTTCAATCCGGCGTTGTGGGTGTAGATATTTGCCTTGTCCTCGCCCTCATTAAAGAGAACGATTGTTTCTTTCTCAATCTTCGTCAGTCTCGTCATAGCAGCCCTCCCTATGGTTTTTCAACACACGCAGCTTGCAGTAAAAGCAGCGATACCACCTTTCAACACCCTCAGCACTCAGCTTGACGGAAAGCATATAAAACAGCTTCTTCGCCACTGGATCGGGTGCAAGGGCAGCTACCATACGCAAACGCTCGACAGTTGCTTTCAGGTTCGGACAGCCAAAGGCATAAAGGGCTTCCATTTCATTCCGGTTCATCTTCATTGTGTTTTCCTCCTTAAAGTTTGATAAATGAAAAGCGACAGACACTTCATAAGGAAATACCTGTCGCTTCGTTTACGATACAAATTTGTTGGTTTTGGACTTGATAAAATCAGCAGTAAATCATTTCCTGTCTGATGATTTCTTCGGCTCGGTTACGGATAGAGTTCATGGACTGTACCCACAACATCTGATTGTCTGCTTTCATGGTTTCGGTCACGCCCTCGGCTTGTTTCATCTGCTCAATGATAAGGCTGCACCTTTCCGTTGCCTGTTCGTCCAGGTCAGCAAGGTAAGTATGCAGTTCGCCGGATAAACAGAGGGCAGAGAACCTTGTAGGGCGGTACTGCTCCAAATATGTCCTGTGCAGTCTGCCCCACATACCGATAGGGCGGTGTTCCTCCGGTAGCTTCAAGTCCGGCACATAGTAATCGCCCACAAGAACATAGTCCAGACCGTTGCTTTTGTCATGGATTCGTGATTTCAATTCTGTCATGCTATTTTTTCTCCTTTCACTTTTTGCCGATTTGATTTGCTTGTGACGTTCTGTTCAACACACACATTGCTATCAGAACTTTTTTCTTCTGCTATACGCTCATGCTCCGCAAATTCTTTTGATTTCTCACGAATCTTTTTCATATACTTACGATTGGATTCTCGTTTTCTGCGAAGTCGTTCCGCCTCTTTTTCAGCAGCAATCCTTTCTTCCTCTGTTGGTTCATGCTGCTCCACAGGTACTTGAAATTGCCCGACATAGTTAAGATATATCTCCACCTCTGTGGTGCGGTCTGCACCTTTTCCTTGTGGCTCGTGAACCAGAATTTTGTCGATAAATTCATTTATCATGGCAGGAGTAAGTTCTGTAATATTCTCATACTTTTTAACCAGCTTTAGAAAACGCTCCACATTATTTTGACCGCCTATAATCCGTTGCATATCAGCGGTGTCAGTCTCAATAATCTTGTTCAGCTCGTTCTGCTCATTTTCATAATCAGTAAGCATACTCTGAAAAAGTCTGTCCGGCAATCTTCCAATCACATTATCTTCATAGATTTTCCTGATAAGCATATCCAGTTCGTGAACTCGCTTCTGATTTCTTTCAATGCGGTTTTTTACAGTTTCAGAAACAGCAATATCTTTCATCGCCGATTCTTCTTGCAGAGAATAAACAAACTCCCGCTCATTCAAAGAAACATAATGGCAAGTCTCCTGTATGGTTTTCAGAATGATGCTTTTAAGTGCTTTTGTTGAAATATGGTGGCAAGTACAATGCCGGTCATATCTCTGACAACCCAGATTATATGTGGAACATTCATAACAATCTGCCGGATTGGAATAACTTGTCCTTTTTTCGCCTTTGGCAGTATAGTATATTCTTTCTCGCCCTTTCCGCTGCCTGTGATTATACATCGGCGCACCACAATCAGCACAGTAAATCTTTCCGGTCAGAACATTAGGCTCGCCCATAGGATCTGCTTTTCTTACATTCTGTCTTAACTTTTGAGCAAGCAGCCATGTTTCTTCATCGACAATAGGCTCTTGTGTATCATCAAAAACCACCCAATCTTCCTTATCTGCCCTTTTCGTCTTTTTGTCCTTATAGGAATTTTTGAATGTCCTGAAGTTGACAGTCTTTCCGATATACTCTGGTCGGGCAATCAGAGTAGTAACCTGATTTCCTCGCCACATATACGGATTTTCTTTGTCATAGTTGCTTGCATGATTTCCAAGTCCCTTTTTGCCAAGATAATAAGATGGTCTTTCAATTTTTTCTTCTGAAAGTTCTCTTGCTATCTGATAAGGTCCTTTTCCCTCAATAGTCATGCGATAAATTCTGCGGACTACTTCAGCAGCTTCTTCATCAATAATCCAATGGTCGGGGTTTTCGGGGTCTTTCAAATAGCCGTATGGTGGGATATTACTTGTATGAGCGTTGCCGGAAGAACCTCTGGATTTCAGTACAGCTTTAATTTTCTTACTTGTGTCCCTGACAAACCACTCATTCATGATATTCAGAAAAGGGGCAAACTCACTGGTTTCTTGACGGTCACTGTCAATACCATTATTGATTGCTATAAATCGAACTTCCTTTTCTCTAAACAGAATGTCAGTGAAAAAACCTACTTGCAAATGGTCTCTGCCGATTCTGGACATATCTTTGCAGATACAGGCAGTGATTTCTCCGTTTTTAACACCTTCAACAAGTCTGTTCCATGAAGGTCTGTCAAAGGTCGCTCCACTCCAACCATCATCGGTAAAATGAACAAGATTCGTAAAACCATGTTTCATAGCATAATCTTCAAGCATTTGCTTTTGATGAACTATACTGTTACTCTCTCCAGCATTATCATCATCACGAGACAGTCTTTCATACAAAGCAGTAATGCCATTGCTTTTATCTTTTTTTCTTCTCATGCTGAACTCCTTTCTTCAATTCCTATCCACTCCTTACGCTCACAAAATATCACATCGGTGTAGGGCTTGGGCGGCGTGGTGAAATGCTCGGTGATACTGGCCTCCACCGGGTCAAAGGTCTGGCCCTCGGTGATCTCCGGCAGCTCCCGTGCCAGCTCCGGCGCGTCCTCGTCGGCGTCGGTCTTGAACGACGCCTTGAAGCGGCGCTCAATCTCTTTCCAGCCGGGGGTGAGAATGGTTTTTCCCTTGGCGGTGAACTCGTTCCCGGCGCAGGTGAATGTGGCGGTGACAGCTTCATACACATGGGGCGCGGCCACGGCGCACAGCAGCTTGCAGCACACAAGGGACAGCAGTTTCTTTTCGCCCTCGGTCAGCCCGTCAAAGCCTTTCTGCACAAACTCCATCGTGGGGATAATGGCGTGGTGGTCGGACACCTTTTTGCTGTTCAGTACCCGGCCAAACTGCGGGGCAATGTCCAGCCCCGCTGCAAAGGAAAGCAGCGGCCACAGGCCGGACACGATGCTTTCCGCCGTGGGCTGCATATCGTCGGTAAGATACTGACTGTCGGTGCGGGGATAGGTCAGCAGCTTCTTTTCATAGAGCTGCTGGGCATAGTCAAGGGTCTGCTTGGCGGTAAATCCAAACAGGCGGTTTGCTTCCCGCTGCAAGGTGGTGAGATCGTAAAGACGGGGCGGCTGCTCCGTCTTTTTCTCACGCTTCACCGATACACAAACGGCCTGCGCTCCTGCACAGGCCGTCTTGGTGGCGTCGGCGTCGTCGGGGTTCATAAAGCGGTCGCTGGCCGCCTCCATGCCGCCCGCCGCGATATGGACAACGTGGTATTTCTCTTTCTTGAAATTGCTGATTTTAGCCTCCCGGTCAACCAGCATATTGAGGGTAGGCGTCTGGACACGGCCCACGGTCAGGGTCTTGTGATAGAGAATGGAGAAAAGCCGGGTGGCGTTGATCCCCACCAGCCAATCGGCCTGCGCCCGGCACAGGGCCGATTGATACAGGTCGTCGTAGTCGGCCCCCGGTTTCAGGTGGGCAAAGCCCTCGCGGATCGCGGCGTCCTCCATGCTGGAAATCCAAAGGCGCTTGAACGGCTTTTTGCAGCCCGCCATCTGGTAGACAAAACGGAAAATCAGCTCACCCTCGCGCCCGGCGTCGGTGGCGCACACAAGCCCCGTCACGTCGGGGCGCTCCATCAGAGAGCGCAGCACGGCAAACGGGCCTTTCTTCTCGGCAGGGATGATGTACTGCCATTCCTGTGGCAAAATCGGCAGGTCGTCATAGCGCCACTTCTTGAAACGCTCGTCATAGGCTCCGGCGTCGGCAAGGGAAACAAGGTGGCCGATACACCAGCTCACCAGATAGCCGTTTCCCTCCATGTAGCCGTCCCTTTTCTGATCCGCACCGATCACGCCCGCAATGCTGCGGGCGACGCTCGGTTTCTCTGCAATTACCAACTGATACTCATTCCTTATTCCTCCTTATCCTGCGCGGGTTCCTCGTCC
>ENA-OQKB01000291-OQKB01000291.1-human-gut-metagenome-genome-assembly--contig:-NODE-291-length-11543-cov-2.617379_pt1 | contig 11543 bp, 10 predicted proteins | sample MGYA00242646_ERZ504793 | MGnify/ENA primary metagenome ERZ504793 (study PRJEB26092, sample SAMD00036409) | human gut metagenome | host: Homo sapiens | study: EMG produced TPA metagenomics assembly of...
TCAGGCGCTCCCGGAGCTTTTCATACAGATCGCCGTACTGTTCCGGATACAGCTTCAGACGGTATTCGTGGTTTCCGCAGCCATAGATTACCTGGTATTCCTCCGCAAGACGTTCCGCGAAACTCAGACCCGGGTCGAGGTTCTCCCCCGGCTTTGCCACAATCTGGTCCCCGCCGATGATGACAAGATCCGGAGCCGCCTCATCGATGACTGCCTTTAACACCGTGTTATCCGGGCCAAACTCCATATTGTGAAGATCACTGATAAACGCCAGACGAAAACCGTTTCCTTCCAGAAATTTTCCATTTGACGAAAGTTTGTAATAGGTCGTTGTAAATTTTCTCATACCGTTCATTATACTTGATTTTTCGGTGTATGACAACCCGTTTTCCCTGCTGTTTATAAGCCCAGTGCCTGTTTTGCCAGCTGATCGGCTTTTTCGTTGTAGGTGACGCCGGTGTGGCCCTTTACTTTGCAGAAGCGGATCGCAACTTTGGCCGATGCCAGATCGTAAAAATTCCGGTAATCGATGGTTCCCTGTTTTTTCGCCTGCCATTCTCTCGTACACCAGCTTGCGATTCCCTGGTAATCGTGATAGATGGCCAGCTCCGGAATATCATGTGTCAGGCAGTAAGCCATGGCCAGCTCTGCGCCCTTGATCTCGCCTGCTACATTCCGCATGGAGACGAGATCCGGGTCGCTGTATTCTTCTGCAAGATTCAGCTCTTTTCCGTCCAGGAAGAGGACCACACCGCAGGAGAACTTTCCGAGCGCATGCTGATAGCTTCCATCCACGTATGCGACGGCGCTCCTGCCGACACCGGCGTATTCCGGGTCTTCGCATGGTTTTTCCGCCAGAATCAGGTGTTCCCAGTCCCAAGAAGAAGGATCGGGTGCTGCCGTGCTCTGTACTGCCTTTCGTTCCGGGGCAGCGAAATACGTTCCGATTGTTTCCCGCAGCAATGGTTCCGGCATTTTACCGCCGCCCAGAAAGGCCTCTGCCTCCTCCAGACGCTCAAATCCCTTGTAAATTGCGCCAGGATAACCGTGTACCTGCGCTTTGCACGCATCCCATGTCCGGTAGATGCCCGGAACCTTTCCCTGTTTTACCGCATAGTAATTTTTCTTTGCCATGTTTTTCTCCTTTTCGCGCATGATACTCCGGCTTTATGCCGTCCCAAGAAAATATTGTTTCATCGTACATCCGAACAGGTCCCACATGCCGGCTCTTGCCACGTCTGCTCCATATAAAATCGCAACGGAACCAAGTTCCTCACCGTCTGCTTTGTAAACAACTCTTCCGGCACACTCGCCTTTCTGGATAGGGGCCTGCACCTCTTCCGGCAGTTCCATCGTTTTTTCCACTTCACCAATCACCGTCCCGCCCGTCGTAAGATAGCGGAATTCTTCCGCATATTCCAGTTCTGCCGTATCCTGCTTTCCGTAAACAACCGAAAGTTCCGGCAGGGGATCGCGTTCCCGGTCTATGTAGATGCTGCAGGACGAAAACCCATACTGGAACAGTGACGCTGCATCTGCAAACCGCACCTTGTAGTCCGGTGCTCCCATCACGACTGCCAGCATCGTCAGATCATTTTTCTTCGCCACTGCCGAGACGCAGTACTTCGCCTTCGAGGTGCTTCCTGTTTTCAGTCCCACACAGCCCTCATAGCCGCGGATCAGCTTATTTGTATTGGTGAGGGTGAATGGTTTGCTTCCCTTCTGTGTGACATGCGTAATCTCTTCCATCCAGATAGAGGAATAGTTCAGGATCTGCGGAAAGCGCTCGATCAGCTCCCGAGACATTTTCGCCACATCTGCCGCTGTCGTGTAATGGCCGTCGGAATCCGTGAGGCCGCAGCAGTCCTCAAACTTCGTGTCGTTCATGCCGAGTTCTTTTGCTTTCTGGTTCATCCGGCTGACAAACTCGCTTTCTGTCCCCGCAATATGCTCTGCCATCGCTACAGATGCATCGTTTCCCGAAGCAACGACAATACACTTGATCATCGTCTCAACGGTCTGCTTTTCGCCCTCTTCCAGAAAAACCTGGGACCCGCCCATACTTCTGGCGTGCGCACTCGTCGTCACTTCGTCGGTCAGCTGGAGCGTCCCTTTTTCGAGCTCTTCAAAAATCAGCAGCAGCGTCATGATTTTTGTGATGCTCGCCGGGCTTCGCTGTTCCGACGCATTTTTCTCGTACAGAACAGTTCCGGTCTGTGCCTCCATCAAAAGAACAGACGGCGAAGCCAGCCCAAGGTCCGTTGTTATCTCCGGTGCTGTCTCCTCCGTCTCTTCTGTTTTCTGTTCCGTTGTTTCGTTCTGCTGCTTGTCGGAAGATTCTCCATTCTGCTCTGCCGCAGTCACTTTCAAGGGCGCTGCAAGAAGCGCCAGGATCATCAGCAGGCTCCAGACGATATTTCGTGTTCTTCTCTTCATATTCCCCCGAAACATCTGCTCTTTCTTCCCTACAGGCTATGCAGACGACCGCAGAACTATGCTGTCTGTTCCGTTTACAGCAGCGGTGCCAGAAACTTCAGCGCACCGCGGAGTGCACGGACTGCAAAATTTTTCTTTCGACAGTAGTCCATATTGATCTGCTCACACTGTTCAAACGTGATCAGCGCATCCTCTTTTACCTGGGCAACCGCACTGCTGCCGTACATCCAGACACCGCACTCAAAATGCAGGTACATGCTCCGGTAATCCATGTTGATCGTTCCGACCGTCGCAACTTCATCATCACAGACAAAGCTCTTGGAATGGATAAAGCCTGGCGTATACTGGTAAATCTGAACGCCGGATTCCAGCAGGATCTCGTAATTGGCCTGCGTCAGAATATAGACAATCTTCTTATCCGGGATGCCCGGCGTTACAATCCGCACATCGACTCCGCGCTTTGCCGCCATGCAGAGAGCGGTCAGCGTCTCGTTGTCCGGAATCAGATACGGAGTAAAAATATAAAGATATTTTTTCGCCTGTGAAATAATGTTCAGATAAACATGCTCGCCTACTGTCTCTCCATCCAGCGGGGAATCGCCGTACGGCTGCACAAAACCGTCTTTTTTTAAACGCTTCCTCGTGATAGATCTCCGGCCGGTATGATTCGAAATTGCATTCCATACCGGTGATTGTGCTCCACATCTGCAGAAACATCACCGTAAAACTCCATACCGCCTCACCATGCAGACAGATTCCGGAATCCTTCCAGTGGCCGAACCGCTCCTTGCGGTTAATGTATTCGTCCGCAAGATTAATGCCGCCCGTGAAAGCCGTATGACCGTCGATCACGGCAATTTTCCGGTGGTCACGGTTATTTAAAATGACATTCAGCACCGGTCGGAACTGATTGAACGCCGCACACTTGATGCCCATCTGCTGCAGCGATTTATAATACTGATACGGCAGCGTCGTCACGCAGCCGAAATCATCGTAAATCAGCCGCACATCCACACCGGCGGCCGCTTTTTCCTTCAGAATCTCCAGCACCGTATCCCACAGATACCCCTCGCTGATGATGAAATATTCCATAAAAATGTAGTGTTCTGCCTTTTTGAGTTCCTCAATAAAGTGCTCAAACCATACATCTCCCAGCGGGTAATACTCTGTTTCTGTGTTTTCATAAACAGGATAATGCGCATAATTGGTCAAATAGGAAGACTGCCCCGCTGCCAGGATATTTTCTTCCTCGAGCTTTTTACGCGTCTCTTCTTCCTCTCCAAGAACGCCTCCCTGCGAAAGCAGAACTGTATCGTAATGTGTACGGAATTTTCTTGCCACACTGGAATGGCCGAGAATGCCGTACAGGCAGATTCCGGTTACCGGAAGCGCCAGGATACAGACTGCCCACATCAGTTTGTAGCCGGGATTCATTTTCGGATTATTGATAATCGAAAGCACTGCAATCAGGGAAAGGATCGTGACCGCATAGTTGATGTAGACAGATTTTTCATTGAGCTGCATCACAATTCCGGCCAGCCAGCAAAATTCCAGAAGAAGTGCAACACCGATAATGACCATACGGCTGGTAAGCAGCTTCAGAATCTTTTTCACGATACGAAACAGCTTGTTTGCTATTTTGTACAAAATTCTCATTTGTCACCGCCTTGCTGTTTTGTCAAAACCTGCGACTTTAAGTTACAAGTATAAAAATCCCCGGCAAAACAGATCGCCGGGGAGTTTTTGTCACATTAATTATACTTACGTTTTCTTGGCAGCTTCAGATTTCTTTTTACGTACGAACACTTGGTTTCTCGTAATGCTCTCTTTTACGTAATCTCCTGCTGAATGCCAGCTTTTGTCACAGCTACGCTTAAATCTGCGTAAAGCGCTGTCCAACGTTTCGTTTTCTTTAACGATTACATTTGACATAGTCTCACACCTAACCTCCCTCCAGTTGTAGATTGTGCATAATACAACTGTATGGGTATTTTTTGCACTGTTCTTATTATACCAGAAAATCTCGTACGTCAACAAGTTTTTCATTTTTTTGCAAAATTTTTCCCTGCCGCCTGCCTGGCTCCTTTTTCTGCCCTGCAGGCGGCAGGATTTTGTGCTGTTTTTCCTGCTTATTGTTATGCGATCTGGCCTTCCAGTACCTCGGCAGCTTTTGCAACTGCTTCGTCAATCTTCTCCGGATTCTTTCCGCCGGCCTGTGCCATGTTCGGACGTCCACCGCCGCCGCCGCCGACAACGGCTGCCACTTCTTTGATCAGTTTTCCGGCATGTGCACCTTTCTTCATCGCATCATCGGTTACCATGGCAAGAAGGCTTACTTTGCCGTCCTTTGCAGATGCCAGAACAACAACGCCGCTTCCCAGTTTTTCTTTCAGCTGGTCGCCAAGGTCACGCAGTCCGTTCATATCGACATCCGGTACGGATGCAGCGAGAAGTTTTACACCTTTGACTTCGGTTACTTTATCCATAACATCGCCGAGCGCTTCTTTTGCCAGTTTGCTCTTTAAGGACTCATTCTCTGCCTGGAGTGCTTTTGCCTCTGCCTGCAGATGAGCGATCTTCTCGAGGAGATCCGCCGGTGTTGTCTTTAAGAGAGCTGCTGCCTCATGCATTTTCTCTTCCTGTGCTTTATAGTATGCAGTAACAGACGGTCCTGTCAGAGCTTCGATTCTGCGGACACCTGCTGCAACGCCTGCCTCAGAAACAAGTTTGAACAGTCCGATTTCAGCGGTATTCTTTACATGGGTACCACCGCAGAGCTCTTTGGAGAAGTCTCCCATGGAAACGACACGTACTTTGTCGCCGTATTTCTCACCGAACAGAGCCATCGCGCCGGATTTCTTTGCTTCCTCAGTATCCATGATGTCGGTTACAACCGGGATCTGCTCCTGAATCTTTTCATTTACCAGATTCTCAACTTTTTCCAGTTCTTCCGGTGTCATAGCCTGGAAGTGGGCAAAGTCGAAACGGAGTCTGGTCGGGGTTACGAGAGAACCTTTCTGCTCTACGTGCGCACCGAGAACAGTCTTTAATGCCTTCTGCAGAAGGTGTGTTGCGCTGTGGTTCTTCTCGATATTTTTTCTTGCCTCTTCGTTGACCTGAAGTGTAACTTCCTCGCCGTTTGAAATCATACCGGATTTCATGACACCGACGTGGCCGTATTTTCCGCCGCGGAGTTTGATGGTATCTTCTACTTCGAATACACCATTTGCTCCTTTGATGATACCGCAGTCGCCTTCCTGACCGCCCATGGTAGCGTAGAACGGAGTTTTCTCTACGAAAATGGTTCCCTTCTGGCCTTCCATCAGAGATTCTGCAATCTCAGTCTCTGTCGTCAGAACGGTTACTTTGGAGGTATCCTCCAGATGATCGTATCCGGTAAACTCAGTTGTTACGGACGGGTCGATCTCATCGTAAACGGTTGCATCAGCACCCATGTAGTTTGTTACTTCACGGCTCGATCTTGCACGCTCTCTCTGCTCTTCCATTGCTGCATGGAAACCGTCCTCGTCGATGCCGTAGCCCTTCTCCTCGAGGATCTCTTTGGTCAGATCCAGCGGGAATCCGTAGGTATCGTACAGTTTGAATGCATCCTGTCCGTCCAGAACTTTTTTGCCTTCGCTCTGCATTTTTTCTTCGAGCTCGGAGAGGATATGAAGTCCCTGGTCGATGGTTTTGTTGAACTGGGTCTCCTCGTTGTTCAGAACGTTGAAGATGAAATCTTTTTTCTCTTCAAGTTCCGGATATCCGTCTTTGGAGCCTTCGATTACGCTTGCGGAAAGGCGGGCAAGGAACAGTCCGTCAATGCCAAGCAGACGGCCATGACGTGCTGCACGGCGGATCAGACGGCGCAGTACGTAGCCTCTTCCTTCGTTGGTCGGCATGATTCCATCGGAAATCATGAATGTTGCGGAACGGATATGGTCTGTGATAAGGCGGATGGAAACATCGGTCTCATGATCTTTATCATACTCTTTTCCGGAGATTTCGCATACTTTGTTGCGGAGTGCCTGAATGGTGTCGACATCGAAGATGGAATCTACATCCTGTACGACAACGGCCAGACGCTCAAGTCCCATACCGGTATCAATGTTCTTCTGGATCAGGTCGGTGTAGTGGCCCTCGCCGTCGTTGTTGAACTGGCTGAATACGTTGTTCCATACTTCCATGTAACGGTCACACTCGCAGCCAACGGTACATCCCGGTTTGCCGCAGCCGTATTTTTCTCCGCGGTCATAATAAATCTCAGAACACGGACCGCACGGACCTGCGCCATGCTCCCAGAAGTTGTCCTCTTTTCCAAAACGGAAAATACGGTCTGCCGGGATGCCGATCTCTTTGTTCCAGATATCAAATGCTTCATCATCGTCCTGATAGATGGATGGGTACAGACGATTCGGATCGAGCCCTACTACCTGTGTTAAAAACTCCCAGGACCATGCGATTGCTTCGTGTTTGAAATAATCACCGAAGGAAAAGTTTCCGAGCATCTCAAAGAAGGTGCCGTGACGGGCTGTTTTTCCTACATTTTCAATATCGCCGGTACGGATACATTTCTGGCATGTTGTTACTCTTCTTCTCGGCGGAATCTCTGCGCCTGTGAAGTAAGGTTTCAGCGGAGCCATACCGGAGTTGATCAGTAAAAGACTTTTATCGTTGTGTGGAATCAACGAAAAACTCTTCATAGCAAGATGTCCTTTGCTCTCGAAGAACTCAAGAAACATCTTTCGTAATTCGTTTACGCCATATTTTTCCATGACTGTTTGTCCTCCAAATAATTCAGTGTGTCCCGGAATTTCTTCCGGGAATCCATTCTTTTATAATAGCACACTTAATTATTTAACGCAAATTTTTTTGAAATTCTTCTTTCCTTTTTTCAGAACGATACCGTCCTCGCCGAAGGCTGCTTTTTCTACGGCATATTTCGGATCTGTGATTTTCTCACCGTCTACGGATACACCGCCCTGCTCTACGGCACGGCGTCCTTCGTTTCTGGTCTTTGCAAGCTCTGCTTTGACAAGAAGGGTTACGATATCGATTTTATCGTCCGTGAAATCCTCTGCAGAAAGTTCACTGGTCGGCATATGCTCGGAGCTTCCGGTAGAGAATACGGCACGTGCGCCTTCCTGCGCTTTCTTTGCTTCTTCCTCGCCGTGTACCATGGAGGTCAGCTCATAGGCCAGGATCTCTTTTGCCTCGTTCAGCTTGCTTCCTTCCCAGGAATCCATCTCGTCGATCTGCTCCAGCGGCAGGAAGGTCAGCATACGGATACATTTTAAGACATCGGCATCGTCCACGTTTCTCCAGTACTGGTAGAAATCGAACGGGCTGGTCTTGTTCGGGTCAAGCCATACAGCGTTTCCTGCGGTTTTACCCATCTTCTTGCCCTGAGAGTCGGTCAGAAGGGTGATGGTCATTGCATAGGCATCTTTTCCAAGTTTACGGCGGATCAGTTCGGTTCCTCCCAGCATGTTGGACCACTGGTCATCGCCGCCGAACTGCATATTGCAGCCGTATTTCTGGAACATGTGATAGAAGTCGTAGCTCTGCATAATCATATAGTTGAACTCCAGGAAGGAAAGACCTTTTTCCATACGCTGTTTGTAGCACTCTGCACGGAGCATGTTGTTGACGCTGAAGCATGCACCTACCTCACGGAGCAGTTCTACATAGTTCAGGTTCAGCAGCCAGTCTGCGTTGTTGAGCATCATAGCTTTTCCCTCGCCGAACTCGATGAAACGCTCCATCTGACGTTTGAAGCACTCTGCGTTGTGGTCGATCTCCTCGCGGGTCAGCATTTTTCTCATATCGGTTCTTCCGGACGGGTCACCGATCATGGTGGTGCCGCCGCCGATCAGGGCGATCGGTTTGTTTCCTGCCATCTGCATCCGTTTCATCAGGGTCAGTGCCATGAAGTGACCTGCGGTCAGACTGTCTGCGGTGCAGTCGAATCCGATATAGAACGTTGCTTTTCCATTGTTTACCAGGTCTCTGATTTCATCTTCGTCGGTTACCTGTGCCAGAAGGCCTCTGGCGATCAGTTCGTCATAAATCTGCATTTTGTTTTTCTCCTTTTTTCGGTTGACTTTCGGGTATGTGTTACCGTCTGGGACCAAAGTTTTTATTACAAAAAGACTCCCGTCCTTTCCGATTCAAAGGACGAGAGCCCGTATCTCCCGTGTTACCACCTTACTTCACAGCTGTCTCACGGCAGCTGCCTTTGTCGGTATCCAAAACCTCTGAATACCCTGACGCTGTAACGTTCGTCTCTTACGTCGCAGCCTACTAAAAACGTGCATCATAGTTCGTTCTTCTGCCGCCCGTTTTATTCGGTGCGCAACTCCGGGATGTATTCGAATCGTACAGAACCTGCATGCGCCTCTCATCTGCCGGCTGCTTTCTGTCCGCGTTTTTGTACGTCTACTTGTTCCCTTCCAAGCCTTTTTCCATGTTCCATAGTATAAACGGTGATTCGAAATCTGTCAAGACTTCTGCTTTCCGTTTTTTCATCTATTTTTAATATCCGCGGTCCTGATCCATCATATACAGGAGTGCGTTGCAGATGCACGCCGCGATATTGCTGCCGCCTTTTCGTCCGCGTGCCACGATATACGGGATATTGGTCTGCATAATCAGTTCTTTGGACTGTACCACATTGACAAAGCCGACCGGAACTCCGATGATCAGCGCCGGTTTTATTTTTCCTTCCCCGATCAGTTCATAGAGGCGGACCAGTGCCGTCGGCGCATTTCCAACCGCAATAATCAGCTTTTTATCCAGCTCCGCCGCTTTTTCCATGCAGGCTGCCGCGCGGGTGCTTCCGGTTTCTTTTGCTCTTGCCGCAACATCTTCGTCTGACATAAAGCAGAGCGCTTCACCGCCGTGGCGCGCAAGCACCTTTTTGTTGATGCCGGATCTTGCCATCTGCGTATCCGTCACAATGCAGGCTCCCTCCCGGATCGCCTCGATGCCTTTTGCCACCGCATGCTCCGAAAAGCAGAGATTATCCGCATAATCAAAATCCGCACTTGTGTGGATACACCGCTTTACAACCAGTTCCTGATCCTCTGGAAACGTTCTTCCGTTTAATTCTTCCGTGATAATTTCAAAGCTTCTCTTTTCAATCTCGTGCGGGCTTACCTGCTCCAGTTCTATCTTCATCTTTATGCCCCTTCTTCCAGAATTTGATAAATCTTCTTCATGTCGAGATGCTCGCGCAGCGCATCTGCGAGAATATCGTACTGTGTCTCTTTGAATGTCTGGTAATCGACACCGTGAATCTGCTCCATGGCAATTCCCTTATTCTTTGCAAGTGCTTCCACGATCCGCTCGGCAACTTCTTCTTTGTCGAAAATGCCGTGCACATACGTACCGTACACATTTCCTTTCTGTGCACCGTCCAGCTTATCCGAATCAGCACGGTTCTGATCATCGATGAACGTGAATGCTTCTGTTTCTTCTTTCCGCACCGTTTCTCCCATATGGATTTCATAGCCCTCAATCCGGGTTCCCTCGATCCCGGCAAGAACGCCTTCTGTTTTTCCAAAAGCGCCCTCCGCGCGGGTTCTCGTCTTCTCACCGGCAAATACAGTATCCATCGGCAGGAGTCCCATTCCTTTGATCGTTCCGCCGGCTTCGACATGCAGCGGATCGCTCAGCGTATCTCCGAGCATCTGGAAGCCGCCGCAGACACCGAAAATTACTTTTCCGGCCGCAGCCGCCTTCAGTACGGCCGCTTCCAGACCATTCTGACGCATCCAGAGCAGATCCTCCATCGTGTTTTTCGTTCCCGGAAGCAGAATCATATCCGGATTTTTCAGTTCGGAGACAGAGCTTACGTAGCGGAGTGATACGCCTTCGATCCGCTCGAACGGGTTGAAATCGGTGAAGTTTGAAATACGCGGGAGACGGATGACCGCAAGGTCAATGAGACCGATCTCCTCTTTTCTGGTGAATCGCTCGGTCAGACTGTCCTCGTCTTCCACTTCGATGTGGAGATACGGCGCCACGCCGACCACCGGGATGTGTGTTTTTTCTTCCAGCATCACAACGCCCGGGTCCAGGATGGTTTTGTCCCCGCGGAATTTGTTGATAATCAGACCCTTGATGCGGTCGCGCTCATCCGGCTCTAAAAGCTCTACGGTACCGTAAAGCTGAGCAAAAACGCCGCCGCGGTCAATATCTCCGACGAGGAGCACCGGTGCATCCACAAGCTTTGCCATTCCCATATTGACGATATCATCGGCTTTCAGGTTGATCTCCGCCGGACTTCCGGCTCCCTCGATCACAATGATATCATACTGTTCTTCCAGTGCATGGTACGCTTTCATGATGTCCGGGATCAGCTCTTTTTGTGGGAAAAATATTCCCGCGCACTCATGTTTCCCAGTACCTCACCGTTTACAATCACCTGCGAACCGGTGTCATTCGTCGGCTTTAACAGAATCGGGTTCATCAAAACGGACGGTTCGATCCCGGCCGCTTCCGCCTGCATGACCTGTGCACGTCCCATCTCAAGGCCTTCTCTCGTAATAAACGAATTCAGCGCCATATTCTGTGATTTGAACGGCGCCACACGGTATCCGTCCTGATGGAAAATCCGGCATAAGCCCGCCGCAAGCAGACTCTTTCCCGCATTTGACATCGTTCCCTGTATCATAATTACTTTCGCCATCGTTTTTCCTCCTAAAACCACTGCAGAATCTGTGAAACGGCTTCTGTCAGAATCTGGTTTTCTTCATGTGTGCGTACGGCTGCACGGTAATATCCGTCGGCAAGGCCCGAGTAGTTGGAACAGTCGCGGATCAGAATGCCGCCTTTTTCCAGCCGTGCGGCAAGTCCTTTCGGTCCCTCAAAGAACAAATAATTTGCACAGGAATCCCATACGGTAAGACCTGCTTTTTCCAGTTCTGCTTTCATCCAGGCGCGTTCTTTTCCGATCAGTTCCCGTGCTTCTTTGACGTAAGCATCCTCGTTCAGGGCGGCAAGGCCTGCCATCTGCGCCGGAATCGAAACATTCCACGACTGCATGCTGCGGCTGATCCGATCCAGCAGATCCTCGTCGCTGCAGAGCAGATAGCCAAGACGCA
>ENA-OQKB01000292-OQKB01000292.1-human-gut-metagenome-genome-assembly--contig:-NODE-292-length-11538-cov-2.318990_pt1 | contig 11538 bp, 10 predicted proteins | sample MGYA00242646_ERZ504793 | MGnify/ENA primary metagenome ERZ504793 (study PRJEB26092, sample SAMD00036409) | human gut metagenome | host: Homo sapiens | study: EMG produced TPA metagenomics assembly of...
GCCTCCTTCACCTGATCGGAGGGTGGGGCGGGTAATATCCGTGCCGGGCAGCGCTTCCAGCCGTCTGCCGCGGGCTTCTCCTGCAATGACTCGCATGGTTTTGGCCTCCTTCGGGTCTTTCCTGTTATCGTAACTTCATATTATCGTCATACCGCCGGTCTTTGTCAAGGGCAGCGTCATGATTCGTTGCGTTACGGTCATGAATGTGCTAAAATCATACCAGAACGCCGCTTTTTCGGGCGTACAAAAGGAGAGTATTTATCATGAAAGTCCTGCTCATCAACGGCAGCCCCCACGAGAAGGGCTGCACCTATACCGCACTGAGCCTCATCGCCGGGGAGCTGAACGCCGCCGGCATCGAGACGGAGATCCTGAACGTCGGCACAAAGCCCGTGGGCGGCTGCATCGGCTGCGGCGGCTGTGCCGCCGGTAAGGGCTGCGTGTTCGGCGGCGTGGTCAACGAGGCCATCGAAAAGGCCAAGACTGCCGATGCCTTTGTGTTCGGCACACCTGTCCACTATGCGTCCGCCTCCGGCAACATGACCAGCTTCATGGATCGTCTGGCCTACGCGGGCGGCAAGTATCTGGCCTACAAGCCCGCCGCCATCTGCGCTTCGGCCCGCCGCGCCGGCACCACCACCACGCTGGACCAGCTGGTGAAGTACCCCGAGTTCTTCCACATGCCGCTGGTCAGCGGTTCCTACTGGCCCATGGTGCATGGCTCCAAGCCCGAGCAGGTGCTGGAGGATGCCGAGGGCTGCGCCGTGATGCGGGAGCTGGGCCGCAACATGGCCTGGCTGCTCAAGTGCATCGAACTGGGCAAAGCAAACGGCATCACCCACCCCGAGAATCCCCGCCGCCCCATGACCAATTTCATCCGCTGAGTTTCCCCTCGCTCCCGCCTGCCCGGCGGGGGCTTTTTGTTGGCAACTCGCACAATTTCAGCATCCTTTTTCTAGTTTTTCTTCCCAATTTTCGTATTTCCTGCGTTCTGGTATAATAGTCTTGGAACCCTTTCCACTATTTTACTAGAAAGACAGGTGATTTTGTATGAAAAAGACTCTTTTCCGTCCCTTCTGGCCGTGGTCTGCCTGACCGTTTTCTTGCACTGCCCGCTTCGGCCTCGACCGACACCGCAGATTCTGTTTCTGCCGCTTTTGAGACTGCTGTCTGCGATGCCTGCGGCGAAAAGGCCGTGGTCTACTGGTCCAAGACCCAAACCCCGTGGCACATTGAGGAATACGTTCGCTGCATCCACGACTGCCCCTGGTACAACGATGCCGTGCAAAGCTGCTTCGTCATCGACACCTACGTCTGCAACAGCTGCGGCCACAGCTACATCGTGGAGACCTCGCATACCCTGACGGCGCACCCGGGCACCGACTATTCCGGCTTATATGCCCCTGTCATCTGCCGCACCCGGGGCCTGAGCAGCTACCGCCGCGCCCTGCGTCCCGTATGATCTTCTTCCTTGCTCCCGCCTCGCCCGGGCGGGGTCTTTTTGTATTTTAACAGTCTTTTTCTGACAAAAACGGAAAAAATAAGGGACGGAGTGTCTTTTTTCGTTCACTAACTTTGTGGTAGCATAAGGGTAAGAATTATTTTGTGCAGAGCGATGGAGACAAGCTATGGAACACTACGATTGGAACGACGGCTGGCTGTTTGCCCCCACCTTTGATCCCGCCATCGTCCGCCCCGAATGCACCGGGGTGGAGCTGGAACCGGTGCGCTTGCCCCACACGGTCAAAACGCTGCCCTACAACTATTGCAACGAGAACGAATACCAGCGGGTGTCCGGCTACCGGCGGGAGTTTTTTGCGCCCAAAGAGTGGCAGGGCCGCACGGTACTGCTGACCTTTGGAGCCGTGGCCCACGATGCCACCGTGTTCTGCAACGGGCGGCGGGTGTTCCACCACGGGTGCGGCTACACCGCCTTTACTGTGGACCTGACCGAATCGCTGCTGCTGGGCCAAAAAAATGTGGTGGCTGTCCGGTGCGACAGCCGGGAGGACCTGAACATTCCTCCCTTCGGCGGGCAGATCGATTTTCTGACCTACGGCGGCATCTACCGGGCCGTCAGTCTGGACGTGAAGGAGCCAGCCTACCTGCGCGACATCTTCATCGAGGCACAGGCCGAGGGCGATTTCCGCATCTATTCCTCCACGGTGGGCGAGACCATCGGCTGCACCCTGCAGGCCGAGATCCGCAGCCCCGCCGGGAGCAGAGCCCTGTACAGCGGTGAGCTCAGCCTGCCCATTGTGGGCACCCTGAACGGCGTGCACCCCTGGAGTGTGGAGCACCCCTTCCTCTATACCCTGACCGTCCGGCTCATCCGGCCTGGCACCAGCGGTCTGCCCGACCGGGTGCTGGACGAAAAGAGCACCCGGTTCGGCTTCCGCACCATCCAGTTCGTGGCCGGGGGCTTTTATCTGAACGGCCAGCGGGTGGAGCTGCGGGGCCTGAACCGGCATCAGAGCTACGCCTATCAGGGCTATGCCATGCCGGACAGCATTCAACAGCTGGATGCCCAATTGTTGAAAAAGCAGCTGGGCTGCAATGCAGTGCGCACCAGCCACTACCCCCAGAGCCCGGCTTTTCTGGATGCCTGCGATGAGCTGGGCCTGCTGGTGTTCGTGGAGATGCCCGGCTGGCAGCACATCGGGGATGAAGCCTGGCAGGCCCAGGCATTGCAGAACTGCCGCGAGATGGTCTGCCAGTGCCGCAACCACCCCAGCGTGTTCCTGTGGGGCGTGCGGGTGAACGGCAGTTCCGACAACGAGGCCTTTTACAAGCGCACCAACGAGGCCGTCCATCGGCTGGACCCCACCCGCCCCACCGGCGGCGTGCGGATCGCCCGCAAGAGCCAGCTGCTCGAGGACGTTTACGCCTACAACGATTACTCCTATTCCGGCCGCGGCCCGGGCTGCGAGCCCCGGTCTGCCGTTACGCCTGACCTGCGCAAGGGCTACCTCATCAGCGAGTTCGGGGGCCAGCAGTTCCCGGCCAAAGCCTTTGACGACGAGCCGCACCGGCTGGCACAGGCTCTGCGCCACGCCGCCGTCCTCAACGATGCCATTGCCCAGCAGGGCGTGGCCGGTGCCCTTGGCTGGTGCATGGCCGATTACAACACCCACCGCGAGTTCGGCAGCGGCGACCGCATCTGCTACCACGGCGTGACGGATCTGTTCCGCAACCCGAAGCTCTCTGCCGCCGTCTACGCAAGCCAGAAAACGCCCCGCTCCCCTTCGGACGTGGTTTTCGAGGTCTCTTCCAGCATGGCGCTGGGCGACCATCCCGGCGGCTTTGCCGGGGCCTGCTGGGTGTTCACCAACGCCGAGAGCGTCCGCCTCTACCGGGGCAACGATTTCATTGCCGAGTTCACCCCCGACCGCCGGGGCCGCTTTGCCGCCCTGCCCCACCCGCCCATCGAGATACAGGATTTCGTCGGCTCCCTGCTGGAAAAGTATGAGGGCCTTGACCAGAGCACGGCCCCGCAGGTGGCGGCCATCCTCAACGAGATGCGCCGGGACGCGCTGAACCTTTCGCCTCTCTCCCGGGCGCGGATGCTCTCCCTGCGGCTGAGCGCAAACGACCTGCTCCGGATGTACTACAAATACATCGGCGTGCTGGGCGGGCCGTCCAGCGTCTACCGGTTCGAGGCAGTCTGGCACGGGCGCACCGTCCGCACCGTGGTCAAGGAGCCGGTGCAGTCGGTCCGGCTGGAATGCGTGGTGCACAACCCCATCCTGACCGACGGCCCCACCTGGGACTGCGCGACGGTCAGCCTGCGGGCCATCGACCAGAACGGCAACCTGCTGCCCTACTGCGGCGAGGCCGTTCAGCTCAGCGTGGAAGGCCCGGTAAAGATCCTGGGCCCGGCCATCGTCCCCCTGCGGGGCGGCATGGCGGGCACCTACCTTGCCACCACTGGTGAAGCAGGCCGTGCCGTGCTGCACTGCCGGATGGAGGGCGCGCTGGATGTGGAGGCCGCCCTGACTGTGCGCAAGCGCTCCGGTGCAGAGAATGCCAATTAAATTTCGTCCTTTCATGGTAGATTTGCAATCTGTTCAAAGTTTTATCATGGTTGGCTGATATTCTATTGTTGTAAACGATCAAACGCCCTCTCTGTCCATGCGTCTGCGTGGCTGAGAGGGTTATTCTTGAGGACAAAGGACCGGAAATCTATGAGAGAGAAACTTCGTCAGTTTATGATCGGCCGCTATGGCACCGATGGCCTGAACCAATTCCTGAGCATTACCTCGCTGGTGCTGCTCCTCATCGCCATCATCAGCCGGGTCAACCTGTTCACCTATCTGGGCGCGGCCCTGCTGATCTTCTGCTACTACCGCACCTTCAGCCGGAACATCTCCAAGCGCACCGAGGAGAACTACAAGTTCTACACCCTGAAGGACCGGGTGGACAACAAGTTCAAGGGCTGGAAGGAGCAGTGGGCCAACCGCAAGGTCTACCACTACTACCGCTGCCCCCAGTGCCGCCAGAAGCTGCGCGTGCCCCGCGGCCGCGGCCGCATCCAGATCTCCTGCCCCCGCTGCGGCACCCAGTTCATCAAGAAGAGCTGAGCCATGTTCGGATATGTTATCCCGAATCAGGCCGCGCTCAGCCCGGAGGCACAGGCGCGGTACCGCTCGGCCTACTGCGGGCTCTGCCGCCGTATCGGCGTGCTGCACGGCACCCGGGGGCGGCTGACCCTGAGCTATGACCTGACCTTTCTGGATCTGCTGCTGTGCAGCCTGTACGAGGGCGAAAGCGCCTGTGTGACAGGCTGTGACCACTGCCCCATCCACCCCATCCGGAAGGTGGAGTGGCGTTCCAGCGGCCCCACCGATTACTGCGCGGACCTGAGCGTGGCTTTGCACTACTACAACGCGCAGGACAAGTGGAACGACGACCACAGCCTGCTGGGCCTGGGCTTTGAAACCCTGCTTGCCGCTCCCACGCAGGAGGCTGCCGCCCGCTGGCCCCGTCAGTGCAGCGCCATCCGCACCTGTCTGGATCGGCTGGCCCGGTACGAGGCCGAGGGCAGCGAGGATCTGGATGCCGTTTCCGGCTGCTTTGGGGAGCTGATGGCCGAGCTGTTCGATTACAGGCAGGACCACTGGTCCCCGGAACTGCGCAGCATCGGCTTCAACCTGGGCAAGTATATCTACCTGCTGGATGCCTACGACGACCTGGCCCGGGACGAGCGCAAGGGCGCATACAATCCCCTGCACGCCCTGAGCAGAGAGCCCGGGTACGAGGAAGAGATGCGGGAGATCTTTGAGCTGCTGCTGGCCAATTGCGCCCGCAGCTTTGAGCGCCTGCCCTGTGTGGAGGACGTTGACCTTCTGCGCAACATCCTGTATTCGGGCGTGTGGCTCAAATATCACTGCAAAAATGCAAAAAAGAAGGACAAAACCGCCTGATCCCGGCGGTTTTCCTTGATTTTTCCGTTCCAGTCCTGTACACTAAAGATTGCTTGTGCGGCACAATGGCCGCACAGATGGTAATAGAGACGTGAGGAAGTAGACCGATGAGAGACCCCTATGAGGTTCTGGGCATCCAGCGCGGTGCCAGTGAAGACGAGATCAAAAAGGCTTACCGTGCCAAGTGCAAGCGCTGGCACCCTGACCTGAACCCCAACGACCCCACCGCCGAAGAGCACTTCAAGGAGGTGCAGGCGGCATACGATGCCATCACCAAGGGCGAGACCGGCCCCCAGATGGGCGGACAGCCCGGCGGCGGTTACGGCTACGGCCAGCAGGGTTATTATCAGGGCGGCTACCAGCAGGGATACGACCAGGGCTACAGCCAGAACGGCTGGCAGCAGGGCGATTTCGGCTTCGGGTTCGACCCGTTTGGTTTCGGATTCGGTTTTGGCGGCTACCAGCAGCAGAGCGGGGCCAGCTACTCCGGCTCTGACAGCCCCGAGATGCAGGCGGCGCGCAACTTTGTAGCCAATGGCCGCTATGCGGAGGCCCGCCGGGTGCTGGACGGCATGAACAACCGCTCGGCACGGTGGTACTACCTCTCCTCGCTGGCCAATCAGGGCCTCGGCAACAGCATCGACGCACTGCAGGATGCCCGCCGCGCCGCCCAGATGGAGCCTGGCAACACCGAGTACCAGATGAACCTGCGCAATCTGCAGGACCCGGGCCGCACCTACCGCACCCAGACCACCTACGCCCAGCCCGGCGGCCTGATGCGCTGGTGCTGGAGCATGATCCTGCTCAACCTGCTGTGCAACTGCTGCTGTGGCGGCGGCTGGGGCTGGCGGTTCCGGATGTAAGCGCCAATAAGGATGTAAGAACAAACAAAAACCTCCCTGCCGGCGTGGCAGGGAGGTTTTTTGCTGATTCAGTTATTGGATCACGATCGTTCGGCTGATCTCGCTGCTGGAGTAGTTTCCGGCGGCTTTGGCCGTCTGGACATACTCACCGGGCTCGGTGGGGAACCCACTCTGGGTCGTACCCAGGAAATCGAAGAGACCGCTCTTCTTTTTATAGGTGTAGGTCACCTTGCCGCCCTCGACCACCTGACCGTCGCTTTCGACCACTGCGGTGACGTTGTAGTTCTGGGCTTCCGCCGCAGTCATGCTGGCGGGGAGCTCCTGTGCCCAATAGACACGCACCCCCGCACTCTTGGGCTTGATGCGGAAGAAGGCCATACCGGCGGTGTTCACATCACCGGATTCCAGCGCCACAGCGCCGCCCACATAGCTGCCGGCTTCCGTAGGCTGCTCGTCCAGATAAATGCGGCTGAACACGCCCTCGGGCAGATATTTGCGGATGAGCTCCAGCGACAGCTTCATGCCGGTGGAGACATCCTTCAGCGTGGGGATGTAGAATTTCAGGACATCCATCACAGAGACCACTTCATCAGCCACCCGCAGCAGCACGCTCACGTCGTTGCCGTCGATCAGCTGCTTGATGTAGGCGTAGATGTTGAACTCCTCTTCCTGCTCAGGGTTCGCCGACATCTTTTTCGGCAGGGGGATCATTTTGAGCAGGGTGCGGATCTTGCCCGAAAGGATCAGGGTCACATAGCCCTGCGCTTCGCCGCTGGTGCCCATCACCACGCCGATATACTGGGTATCTGCCGGGGTGGTCTGGACGCTCAGGGTAAAGGGGGAGCCATAGGTCAGGTCACCGTCTGCGGTCAGGCGGATCGAGACAACGCTGTTGGTCTCACCCACGCCTGCGGTGGTCAGGTCAGGCAGTTCGCTGCCCGCCGAAGCCGCCAGCGCCGGTGTGGCCGCCGCACTCAGGGCGAACACTGCCGCCAGCAGCAATGAGATCAGCCGTTTGGTTTTCATCAGCCAAAGACCTCCTTTTATATAGGTTCTTGTATCATGCAAAAATAAGGGTGCGTGGAACACAGCACAGTGTTCCCGCACCCTCATTTTACCGCATTGTACCGTACAGGTCAATAACGGGATTCAAGTTAAATTTTGCTCAGCTGCGGGCCCTGGGCGGTATCTTTGACAGCCCAGCCCATCTCGGTGAGCTGTGCGCGGATGGCATCCGCAGCGGCCCAGTCCTTGGCCTTCTTGGCGGCGGCGCGCTTTTCCACCAGCTCCGTCACCTCGGCGGGCACCTCGTCCTTCTTGCGGTTGTACATCAGGCCCAGCACGCCGGTGATCTCATCGAACGCCTTGGCGGCAGCCTCCAGCGCAGCCTTGGAGGAGGCAGCGGACAGGGTGTTGATCTCCTTGACCAGATCGAACACGGCAGCCAGCGCATCGGGGGTGTTCAGGTCATCGTCCATGGCCTTGCAGAACTTGGCGCGGGCCTCGTCTGCCTTGGCGGTCAGGGTCTCATCGGTGCCGAACGCGGTCTTGCTCAGGGCAAAATCGAGGTTCTCGCGGCAGGTGTAAAGGCGCTCCAGGCTGTTCTTGCAGCTCTCGATGAGGTCCACAGTGTAGTTCAGGGGCATCCGGTAGCCTGCGGTCAGCATGAAATAGCGGATGGGCTCGTAACCGTAGAGGTCTGCCACATCGCGGACGGTGAAGAAGTTGTGCAGGCTCTTGGACATCTTCTGGTTATCCACGTTGATGAAGCCGTTGTGCATCCAGTAGTGGGCAAACTCGCAGCCGTTGGCGCACTCGCTCTGGGCGATCTCGTTCTCGTGGTGGGGGAAGATCAGATCCTGACCGCCGCAGTGCAGGTCGATGGTCTTGCCCAGATGGGTGCGGCTCATGGCGCTGCACTCGATATGCCAGCCGGGGCGGCCCATGCCATAGGGGCTTTCCCAGGCAGGCTCGCCGGGCTTGGCAGCCTTCCAGACGGCAAAGTCGGCGGGGTCTTCCTTCAGGTCGTCCTCCATCTGGCTGCGCAGCTCGCGGTTGCCGCTCTCCAGATCGTCCAGCTTGAGGTGGCTCAGCTTGCCGTACTCGGGGTCGCTCTTGACGCGGAAGTAGACATCTCCGTTCTTGGCAACGTAGGCGTGGCCGGAATCGATCAGGTCCTTGACGATGTCCAGGATCTGCTGGATGTGCTCCGTTGCACGGGGCTGGACGGTGGGCTTTTTGCAGTTCAGACCGGCGGCATCCTTGAGGTACTCGGTCTCAAAGCGCTGGGCCACTTCCTTCATGGAGGTACCCTCCTCCTGGCCCTTCTTGATGAGCTTGTCATCAATATCGGTGATGTTGGAGACATAGATGACCTTGTTGCCGCGGTATTCCAGATAGCGGCGCAGGGTATCGAACACGATCAGCGGGCGGGCGTTGCCGATGTGGATATAGTTGTAAACGGTGGGGCCGCAGACATAGATGCGGTATTCGCCGGGCACCTGCGGCACAAACTCTTCCTTCTGGCGGGTCAGGGTGTTGAAAATCTGCATAAGAACTCTCCTTCTTGTAGGACAAACAAAAGCCGCAGCAGAACCTCTCCGTCTCGCTTCGCTGACTTACGAAAACAGAGAAGTAAAAAAGCCCCCGATGTGATACAGTCTCCCATATCACATCGAAGGCGGTTTTCAAAATCGCGGTTCCACTTCTGTTTGTCGCTCAAAGCCGATAACGGCGGCCGCCGCGCCGCGATACTCCCCAGCAGGTTTCCCGCGGCGTGCTGCCCGGGCGCACTTCACACACGCTGCTGCAAACAGGCTCCCAGCCAACGGCCCGTTCTCTCTGTCCAGCTCACCTTTGCGCTACTCTGCCCGGGTAAACGCATTTTTCCTGATACATCTGTATTATAGCCGGGCCGGGGGGAGAAGTCAAGCAGAACGCAGGCACTGGCATTTCAGCGGCAGCTCTGCGCCGATTCAATCGATCTTGTGCTTTTTACAGAAGTGCTTGCTGGCAAAGTACATTCCCGCCCAGATGGCGATGGCAAGCACGAGGTAGAACGGGTTCTTCATGGCAGACACCAGCGACTGCCCGAAAAGGGCCATCATGGCCACCATCACGCCCTTGCCCAGCAGCATGGTGACAAGGTAGCGCTTCTCGTCAAAATCAGAGATGCCAAAGGCAAAGTGCATAAAGGACGAGGGCGTAAAGGGCAGGAGCGACAGCATGAACAGGGACGCGGTGTCGAACCGGCTGACCCATTGCTCCGCCTTTTGCAGCTTTGCCGAGCGGCGGGCAAATTTCCAGAAAAAACGCTTGACGACACGCCGCCAGAGCAGGAACATCACAGTGCCGCCCAGCATCACCCCGGCCCAGCTGTACACAAAGCCCAGAAGGCCCCCGTGGGCCGCAACATTCAGCGCCACAATGGCAATGAGCGGCAGCGGCGGAAAAAAGGATTCCACCATCGCAAGGATCACGGGCGCAATGGGGCCAAGGCCGCCAAAGCCTTCCAGCAGGGCCTTCCAGAATTCCAGCGTTCCCAGCTGGTGGAGCCAGCCTATCATCGTCATTTCCATCCCGCGTGTTCCTTCCCTCTCTATTTTTCTTTAGTATATCCGGTTTCTATGACACCGCCCGTAGAAACAAAATACGAGTCTTTTTTGTCATATTACCTATACTACGAGACTGCGGGGGCCTTTCCTGCACAGGGCGGGAATCTTTATGCTTTTCCGGCGGCTTCAGCGGCGGCCTTCTCAGCCCGGGCCTGCATCCGCTCGATCTGCTGGGCGCGCATCCGCTCCCAGCGGGCAAGTCCGGCTTCGTCCGGAATCTGAACGCAGCGGGCAAAGCTCCAGTGCAGGCCGTCCCGCCGGGCCAGCTTATAGCGCTGGAATACGCCCTTTCCAACCTCATTGCCGGTACCGGCGCAGGCAGGGCAGACAGACAGAGTATACCAGCCGCTGTTGCCCTTTTTCAGCCAGATATCATCCGGCTGCAGATTCCCGCCGCACACCGGGCAGCTGGCAGTGATGATCTTTGGGTCGCTGCGCCAGGTGGACTGCTCCACATAGCCGCGGAACACCCGGAAGTCCCGGTAATCGCCGGGGGCGGGGCAGAGGCTTGCCCGCAGAGATTCCTCCTCGGGTGGGGTAGGCCGCCAGACCCGCCCGCAGGTCAAGCTTGCGGCAGACATCGGCGGTGTAAAGGGTATCGGACAGGGCATCGTGGAACGGGCGCTCCATCGGGATGCCCATCCGGGTCACAACGCTTTCCAGCGTCATGCCCTCGCCCTCCTTGCGGGGTGCTCCCGCAGGAAGATCTGCTGCAGATCATACCACTGGGTGGGGCGGCTCTCGTCCAGATTGCAGAGGAAAAGGTTCTGCTTGAGCACCGGCACGTCATCCATGCCCCACTCGGCAAACTCGGCATCCGGGCCGCACCACTGCATAAAGCGGCGCAGCCCCTGCACGATGGGCTCGCCCCGATCCAGGTCAGCCTGGGTCAGGCCCGTCACCTTGGCGATGTGGTGCTGCAGGGTGCGGAAAATGCGGGGCCGCAGGTGGATGGAGAAGGTATCCAGCACGTTGGCATCCTCGTCGATCTTCACTGCGCCGATCTCGATGATCTCGCCCCGGAAGGTCTGCTGCACGCCATGATAATTAAAGATGTACGGCTTATAGCCGATGTTCCATTCCAGATCAAATAAAACCAGATTGCGTGGCATTGTTGTTTGTGTTCCTCTCAGTTCAGGATAAATTTTTCGATGGCCTCGGCCACGCCGTCGTGGTTGTTGTCGGCGGCGGTGACGTAATCGGCCACAGCCTTGACGGCATCCTCGGCATTCTGCATGGCAACGCCCACCCCGGCATAGGAGATCATGGAGCGGTCGTTCAGGCCGTCGCCGCAGGCCATCAGGTTCTCCCGGGTCAGGCCCATCCGCTCCAGCAGGGCGGCAAGGCTCCTGTTCTTTGCCACACCCAGCGGCACGGCCTCGATGAAGAAGGGGCTGGAGGGGTACAGGTCGATCCGGCCCGCAAACTGCTCCTTTCCGGCGGCGCAGACAGCATCCCGCCGGGCAGGGTCAAGGGTGATGAGCATTTTGCAGATCGGATAGTCCACATAGGAGGCAAGATCATCCACATGGATCATCGGCAGCTTTGTGGTAAAGCACTCCTTGTTTGCCCACACGTCCTGATCCCGCTCACACACGATGCCCTCGCTGTTATAGGTCAGGATGGCCACATCCTGCC
>ENA-OQKB01000293-OQKB01000293.1-human-gut-metagenome-genome-assembly--contig:-NODE-293-length-11519-cov-2.204881_pt1 | contig 11519 bp, 13 predicted proteins | sample MGYA00242646_ERZ504793 | MGnify/ENA primary metagenome ERZ504793 (study PRJEB26092, sample SAMD00036409) | human gut metagenome | host: Homo sapiens | study: EMG produced TPA metagenomics assembly of...
AAAGAGCATCAGGCCAAACAGCAGCGCAAAGGCTGCGACGGTCAGGCTGCCCTGGATCTTTTCCGGCACTGCATGGCCGGTGACTGCCTCGATGAGCAGGAAGACGATTTTTCCGCCGTCCAGCGCCGGGAACGGCAGCAGATTGAGGACGCCGAGGTTGATGGTGATGAGCCCCAGCAGCTCAGCCACATCCTCCCAGCCGTAGCTTGCAGCCTGACCGATGGCGGTCACGATGCCCACCGGGCCGGACAGGTCGTTGATGCTCTCGCGGCCCCGCAGAAGGTCGGCCAGCGAGGTATAGATGATGCGTCCATAGTAGATGACGCTGTTGGCCGACTCTTTCAGGACGTTCAGCGGTGTTTTTTTGAGGCCGTAGACTGTAAAGCCCAGTGTCATGTGGGTCTGGCCCTGTTCATCCTGCCAGGTGTCGAACTGGACGTCCGGCAGCTCCACGAGCCTGCCGTCCCGGCGGACGGTGAAGTCCGCACGGCAGCTCTCGGTTCGCATGAGCTCGTAGAGCATATCGTTGGCCACGAAGCAGTGCCGCCCGTTGACGGCCACGATCTCGTCGCCGGCCTGCAGGCCGGTCTGGCCGCAGAGGGCGTTGTCCTCCACGGCATAGATGACCTTGCTGGTGATGGGCTCACTGCGCAGCGAGATGAGGAGCAGCAGCACCACGAAGCCCAGCACGAAGTTCATCACCGCGCCTGCCGCCATCACCAGCATCCGCTGCCAGACAGCCGCCTCGTTCAGCGGCTTGCCTGTCCGCTGCGCCAGCACCTCCGGCGGGATGTCCGGGCCGTCATCGTCCCCGCTTCCACCCTCGGCCTGCTCGCTCTCGGGGCTCTCCTCCCCTTCCAGCGCCACAAAGCCGCCTACGGGCAGGAGCCGCAGGGTATACTGTGTGCCTTTGCGGTAGGTCTTGATGAGGTCGGACCCATGCCAATGGAAAACTCGTTGACCTGGACCCCGCAGAGCTTTGCCACTGCAAAATGGCCGAACTCGTGGATGGCGATGACTGCGCCGAAGATGAGCAGCGCGGCTGCAAAGGTGATGAAAACTGACATTATTTCTCCTATATTACAGATGTGCTCTCACGAATGCGCGGGCCATACGGTCACACTCATACACATCCGCGAGGCTGTAGTCGCCGCCGAAGCTGTCGCTGTCCACGACAGCCTCCACCAAACGGCCGATGTCGAGGAAGCCGATCTTATCCTCGAGGAAGAGCTTGACGGCCTCCTCGTTGGCACCGTTGGCGGCGCAGGGGCCCAGACCGCCCTTCCTGATGGCCTTTTTGCAGGCAGCCAGGCAGCGGAAGGTCTCCTCGTCGGCCACATCGAAGGTCAGCAGCTTCAGGGTGGTAAAGTCCAGCTCGGGCACCACACCGGGCACACGGGCCGGGTAGGTCAGGGCGTACTGGATGGGGATGCGCATATCGGGCACGCCCAGCTGGGCGATGATGGAGTTATCGCTGTACTGCACGGCAGAGTGGACAATGCTCTGGCGCTGCACCACGATCTGGATCTTCTCGGGGGGCAGGCCGAACAGCCAGACCGCCTCGATCAGCTCCAGGCCCTTGTTCATCAGGGTGGCAGAGTCGATGGTGATCTTGGCACCCATGTTCCAGTTGGGATGCTTGAGGGCATCGGCCTTGGTCTTGCCCCGCAGCTCTTCGGTCTTCATGCCGAAGAAGGGGCCGCCGGAGGCCGTGAGCAGGATCTTGGTCAGGCTCTTGGCGCTCTCCTTGTCCTGCAGGCACTGGAAGATGGCGGAGTGCTCGCTGTCCACAGGCAGCAGCTTCACGCCGTGCTTTGCCACGGCCTGGGTCACCAGGTGACCGCCCGTGACAAGGCTCTCCTTGTTGGCAAGGGCCAGATCATGGCCGCTCTCAATGGCGGTCAGGCTGGCACCCAGACCGGCGATGCCCACCACACTGTTCAGCACCACATCGGGGCCGTCCATGGCGGCCAGCTCCTTCAGGCCCTCGGGGCCGGTCAGCAGCCGGGGGGCATTGGCACGGCCCGCCAGCGCCGCGTCCAGCCGGGCGGCGGCATCGGGGTCGGTCATGCAGACATACCGGGGGTGGAACTCCTCGATCTGCTCCAGGATCTTCTCCACATGGCTGTGGGCGGAAAGGCCGAACACCTCATACCCCTGGGCACGGATGACATCCAGGCTCTGGGTGCCGATGGAACCGGTAGAACCCAGCAGCGTGATTTTTTTAGACATAAGCTACCTCCTGCATTCAGTGATAGAAAACAGCGATGACCACCATGGTGACGAACGGCGCAATGAACATGACGCTGTCGAAGCGGTCCAGAATGCCGCCGTGGCCCGGGAAGATGGTGCCATAATCCTTGATGCCGCACTGGCGCTTGACCACGCTGGCGAACAGGTCGCCGTAGATGCCCAGCACAGCGGCCACGCAGGCCAGCAGGGCAATGATCAGGTACATCGAAACGCCGATGTTGGTGCGGGTGAACGCCTCCATCCGGTTGGCCGCAATGGAGTAGATGACGGTGGCGGCCACGCCGAACACCATGGTGCCCAGCACGCCGCCAATGGCTCCCTCCACGGTCTTTTTGGGGCTGACCACGGGGCAGAGTTTGTGCTTGCCAAAGGCTCTGCCTGCAAAGTAGGCGCAGGTATCGCCGCCCCAGGCAAAGCAGAGGATGAGCAGAATAAAGAACATCGCGTCATAGCCGTAGGTCTCCACCGGCAGCAGCTCCTTCAAACGGATAAAGGAGTAGAAGCAGAAGATCACGATGCCGGAAAACATCACCAGACCGCTGGCTTTTGCAAAATCCACCTGTGCGTTGCGCACCACCAGATAGATGCCGAAGAACAGCACCATCAAAAAGGAGGCCGGCATGACCAGCCGCCGCCACACCTGATAGCTGGACAGCATGATCAGCAGGGTGTAGGGCACGAACACGGCGTACATGGGCCATTCCTTTCTGCCAAAGCCCAGGGCCTTGAAGACCTCGTGGATGGCGATCAGGGTAATGGCGGCAATGACAAAATTGAACACCAGCGTGTCAAAGGTGAACAGCACCCCGATCAGGACGAGGATGCCCACAATTGCGGTTATGATACGAGTTTTCATTCAAATTTCTCCTTTTGGGAATTGCAAGGGTCAGATGCCGCCAAACCGGCGGGAGCGCTTGTTGAACTCCGTGATGGCGGCATCCAGGTCATCCCGGGTGAAATCAGGCCAGAGCACATCCATCTCCACCAGTTCGGCGTAGGCGGCCTGCCAGAGCATGAAGTTGGAAAGGCGCTTCTCGCCCGAGGGGCGCAGGATGAAATCCGGGTCCTTCTGGCCTGCGGTATACATGTGGTCGCTCATCATCTCTTCGGTGATGTCCTCGGGCTTGAGGGTGCCCTCTGCCACCTGCTGGGCCAGCTGCCGGGCGGCCCGCACGATCTCGGGGCGGCCGCCGTAGTTCACGGCAATGTTCAGGGTCATGCCGGTCTTGGCGGCGGAGTCCTCCTCCAGCTCGTTCATCAGCTTCTGGAGCTTCTGGTCCAGCGCGGCCCGGTCGCCCAGGAACTTGATGCGGATGTTGCGGTCCTTATAGTTGAAGCCCTTGAGCAGATACTCGCCGAACAGCTTCATAATGGCAGAGACCTCTTCCAGCGGGCGCTTCCAGTTCTCGGTGGAGAAGGCGTAGAAGGTCACGGATGAAACGCCCAGCTCCTCGCAGTAGTTGGCGATATCCTGAAATACGGCGGCACCCTTTTTGTGGCCCGCGGTGCGAGGCAGGCCCCGCTGCTTGGCCCAGCGGCCGTTGCCGTCCATGATGATGCCGATGGAAAGGCCCTCGGCAAATTCTTTGGGATGGTTCATAATCATTCTCCTGCGTTTGCGGGGCGGGTGTTCCCTGCCCCGGTTCCGGCAAAAAGTGCCGCGCACTTGTTCCAGCGCACGGCACCTCACACGTTTCGTTTCGCCGCGGCGATCAGACGGACATGATCTCCTTCTGCTTTTCCTCAACGGCTGCGTCGATGTTCTTGATATACTTGTCGGTCAGCTTCTGGACCTCTTCTTCCATGGTCTTCTGGGTGTCCTCGGTCAGCTCACCGGCCTTCTTCATGGCCTTGGCCTTGTCCATGGCATCGCGGCGGACATTGCGCACGGCCACCTTGGCCTCCTCGCCCAGCTTGGCAACTTCCTTTGCCAGCTGCTTGCGGCGCTCCTCGGTGGGAGCCGGGAAGTTCAGGCGGATGGTGGAGCCGTCATCAATGGGGGTGATGCCCACATCGCTGGCCATGATGGCCTTGCTGATGGCGCGCAGCAGGGTGCGGTCCCAGGGGGTGATGGTTAGGGTGCGGGCCTCGCTCACGGCCACAGAGGCCACCTGCTGGATGGGAGTGGGGGCACCGTAGTAGTCCACGCTCACCTTGTCCAGAACGGCGGGGTTGGCGCGGCCTGCACGCACAGCGGCCAGCTCGCGGTCCAGATGCTCCACGGAGCTCTTCATCTTTTCTTCAAATGCCTTGGTGTTGCTGCTCATTGTCCTTTTCTCCTGTTATATATTGTTCTGCACAGGCGCTGTGATTGCTGCCTGTTCCATTCTATGGTACGGGGATGCGGGCTATGCTCAGCCCTCGTAGACCAGGGTGCCCACATTCTCACCCTGCACGGCCTTTGCAATGTTGTCCGGGTCGGCCAGGTCAAAGACCAGGATGGGGAGCTTGTTGTCGCGGCAGAGGGTGGCGGCAGTGCCGTCCATCACAGCCAGGCGATCCTCCAGCACCTTGGTAAAGGTCAGGGTGTCGTACTTTTTGGCATCGGGGTACTTGTGGGGGTCCTTGTCGTACACGCCGTCCACCATGGTGGCCTTGAACATGATGTCCGCACTCACCTCAACAGCACGCAGGGCCGTGGTGGTATCGGTGGAGAAGAAGGGGTTGCCGGTGCCGCCGCCGAAGATGGCGATCTTGCCGTCTGCCATGGCCTTCAGGGCATCCTTGCGGGTAAAGGCGGGGGCCACCTGCGGCATGGTGATGGAGGTGAACACCTCGGTCTCCACGCCCAGCTGCTCCAGCTTGTCGGAGACAGCCAGCGCGTTCATCACGGTCGCCAGCATTCCGATCTTGTCGGCCAGGGTGCGCTCCATTTTGCCGCTGGAACGGCCGCGCCAGAAGTTGCCGCCGCCCACCACGATGCCGATCTGCACGCCCAGGTCGTGGGCCTTTTTCACGCCGCCGCAGATTGCGTCCATGGTCGGCTCGTCAAAGCCGGTGCCCTTTTCGCCGCCCAGGGCCTCGCCGCTGATCTTCAGAAGGATCCGCTGATATTTCAATGCCATATCAATACACCACCTAAATCATTTCTCTCATCAGGCCAAAGTTTCCCCTGCCCCTGATTTATTCATCTTATTTTACTATAAAATCGCTTCAAAGTAAACAGGTAAAGTGTGAATGACCTCTCCCCATCAAAAAAGCAGACAGCCCACAGGCCATCTGCTTGGAGGTTCACTTTGCCGGAACAAATTCGATCTTGACCCGCATCCCCATTCCGGCAGCCAGCCGCTGCAGGGTGCGAAGCGAAGGATTTCCGTTGCCGCGCTCCAGCTTGCTGATGTCTGTCTGGGCAATGCCGGTGCGCTCGGAAAGTTGCTGCTGGGTCAGTCCGCTTTCCTTCCGGGCGGCAAGGATCGCCTCGATCACAGCAAATTCGGGGTCAAGGGCATCCCACTCTGCCTTAAACTCAGGGTCTTTCATCTGTTCGTTGAGAAAATCATTGAAATTGGTCATTTGGAGCACTCCTTTCGGCTGAGATAATCGGCACGGTACTGCTTTGCAAGTGCAATCTCGGAAGCAGGTGTCTTCTGCGTCTTTTTGACAAAACCGTTCGTAAGGATGATCCTTCTGCCGATCACAAAAAAGTACAGCACACGGGTAATGTCCGAGCCAAACTTGGTGCGGATCTCAAAAATGCCATCCTCCAGATGCTTGGAGTACGGCTCCCGCAGTGAAGGCCCTTCCTCCCGGAGAAGCCCGACCGTGCGCACGACCTTGGCCCGCATTTTCGCATCCAGAGCCAGAATAAACTCTTTCGCCGGTTCGGAGCCATCGGCTTTGTCATAAAATTCGATCTCGTATTCCTGCACGCCGCCGCCTCCATTAAATAGTGGTTTTATCCTATATTCAGTATAGCGGATCAGGCTGCCATTGTCAAGTGGGTTACAGGCAAAACAAAAAGCGCCGATTCTGAACGAATCAGCGCCTTTTCTGCATGGAGCGGGCAATGGGAATCGAACCCACCTCCTCAGCTTGGAAGGCTGATATACTAGCCGATGTACGATGCCCGCGAATGCAGGATGAATTATACCACGTTTTGGCTCAAATGTCCAGTGCTAATTTTTAAGAACCGGACTTCATGCCCAGATAGACGGTGCCCACGCCCGCAGCGATGTTCAGCAGGCCCATGCCGATGCCGGCCACGCTGGAGAAGTAGGTCAGGGTGGAATCGATGATGAGGTTGCCGTTGATGGTGCCTTCCGGCTCAGGGTACTTCTCGGGGTCTTTCTTCTGCAGCTGGACCGCCACACCGGCAATGTTGGAGACATTCAGGTAGGCCAGCATACTGGTGGCCACGCCCATAACGGTGGAGCCCAGTGCCATCCAGTTGATGGACAGGCCGCCGCTGGTGTACTCCATTTCCTCTTCCGCCAGAGGAGCATAATTCCTAGGATAGTTGATCATGGTTTTGTACCTCCAAATGTGTTTCAAGAGGGTCATCGTGGTTTCATTATAGGTTCTGCGGCTCCGGCTGTCAAGGGTCGAAACTTCAGCAGACAAAAGCAGCGCCCTCCCTTCTTCAGGGAGAGCGCCGCGTTCCGGTTTCTCTTATTTTTTCTCAGAGCCGTTCTGCTGCTCCTGTTCCTGCTCCCTGCGCAGCTTTTTGATCCGCTTCTTCTCGCTTTCCACATGGGGCCAGGGCCAGGAGAAGCCCTCGTTCTCGCGGCACCATTTGACCAGCGGATAGAACGAGAACGCCAGCCCGAACAGATACAGCAGCACGTAGAGCGCGCCGGAAAGGCTCACCAGTGCGTCCAGCGCGCCGATGAGCGCCATGATCAGGCCCGCCTTCAGGAAGAACAGGCCGTTCTGGCGGCAGTATTCCGGAAAATTCTCCGCCTTGACTGCCTGACGGCCCTGGTCTCCCCACACACGGGGATTCTTCATCACCGAGTAGCCGTAAAAGACCATCATCAGGCCGCAGGTAAGCTGGAATCCAAAAAACATATCACACCTCGCAGGTTTTCAGGGGGAGCTCAGTCGTCGTAGCCCTCGAACAGGGGCTTCATGGCGGGCAGGAAGTCCAGCGTTGCAAAGTAGTCGCGGGGGGTCTCAGCGCGGCGGATGAGGCGGTGAGAGCCGTCCTCGCAGAGCAGGACCTCGGCGCTGCGGAGCTTGCCGTTGTAGTTGTAGCCCATGGCGGAGCCGTGGGCACCGGTGTCGTGGATGTAGATCAGGTCGCCGATGTCGATCTTGGGCAGCATCCGGTCAATGGCGAACTTGTCGTTGTTCTCGCACAGGCCGCCGACCACATCGTATTTGTGGTCGCAGGGGGCGTTTTCCTTGCCCAGCACGGTGATGTGGTGGTAAGCGCCGTACATGGCGGGGCGCATCAGATTGGCAGCGCAGGCATCCAGGCCGATGTACTCCTTGTAGATGTGCTTTTCGTGGATGGCAGTTGCCACCAGCGCGCCGTAGGGGCCGGTGGTAAAGCGGCCCATCTCGGTGAAGATGGCCACATCGCCCATCCCTGCAGGCACAAGGATCTCCTCAAACTTCCGGCGCACGCCCTCGCCGATGGCGGCAATGTCGTTGCTGCGCTGGTCGGGGCGGTAGGCAATGCCGACGCCGCCCGAAAGGTTGATGAACTTGATTTTTGCGCCGGTGCGCTTGTGCAGGCGGACGGCCAGCTCAAACAGGATACCGGCCAGCTTCGGGTAATAGTCGTCAGTCACGGTGTTGCTGGCCAGGAAGGAGTGGATGCCGAACTGCTCGGCACCGGCAGCCATCAGCCTGGTGTAAGCCTCGGCCATCTGATCCTCGCTCATACCGTACTTGGCGTCGCCGGGGTTGTCCATGATACCGTTGCCCAGCTCGAACACACCGCCCGGGTTGAAGCGGCAGCAGACGGTTTTGGGCACGCCCGCGACCTTTTCAAGGAACGCAACGTGGGTCAGGTCGTCCAGATTGATGTACGCGCCGAGGTCGTAGGCTTTCTTCATGTCCTGCGCGGGCGTGTCGTTGGAGGAAAACATAATGTCGCTGCCCTTGAAGCCGCAGGCCTCACTCATGAGCAGCTCAGTATAGCTGGAGCAGTCAACGCCGCAGCCCTCCTCCTGCAGAATCTTCAGCAGGTAGGGGTTGGGCGTGGCCTTGACGGCAAAGTATTCCTTGAAGCCCTTGTTCCAGCTGAACGCAGCGTTGACCCTGCGGGCATTTTCCCGGATACCCTTTTCGTCATAGAGGTGGAACGGGGTGGGAATATCGGCGGCGATCTCCTTCGCCTGGGCAAGGGTAATAAACGGCTTTTTCTGCGGCATGATTGTCTTTCCTTTCCCTTTATATACTTCGTATAGGCTTATTATATACGGTTTGTAAGGCGACGGCAAGAGACTTTGGGAAAAATAGCGCTGTAGGGGCCGGACATGTCCGGCCCGCGGCTGTATGGCAAGCATATGCTACTGGGAAGGCTGCGGGCGGGGCATGCCCCGCCCCTACTGCGCAGCCACAATGAAAAAGACCGTTCCAGCACCGGAACGGTCTTTTATCCTATTTACAGCACAGTCTCCGCGTGGTCGCCCTGAATGTGGAGCCTGGCGGTCAGCAGGCGGTTGTCCAGTTGGCGGCAGGTCCAGCGGTATGCAGGGTACAGGAACAGGCAGGCCGCGATCCATGCGGCGGGATTGGACAGCTCCGCGCCGAAGTATCCCAGAACCGGGACCAGTACAATTGCCACCGCCGTGCGGGCGACCATCTCGGCCACACCGGCCAGCATAGCGAGTGACGAGAAGCCGAGCCCCTGGATGGAGTAGCGCCAGACGATCAGCGCACCCAGCGGCACAAAAAACACACTGTTCCAGAACAGATACTCGCGGCCCATGGCAACGATATCGACCTCCTTGGCTGTGTCAAGAAACAGCGACATGATCTGCACGTCGGTAAAGTGCAGGATCAGCGCCGAGCCGACGCCGTAGACCAAAATGATCAGCATGGCGCTGTTCACACCCTGGCGGACGCGGTCCATGCGAGACGCGCCGAGATTCTGACCTGCATAAGTCGCCATGGCCGTGCCGACGCTCTCCATCGGAACGGTCAGCAGACTCTGGGTCTTGCCTGCTGCGGTGACGGCGGCAACGGCGGTGCTGCCCAGCACATTGACGGCCCACTGCATGATAACACTGCCGATGGCTGTGATGCTACACTGCAGACCCATCGGCACACCGATGCCCAGCAGACGTATGCTGGCCTTTTTCGAGAAGGCCAGATCGTCCTTCTCCATTTTCAGCACGTCGAACTTGCGGCGGAGATATATAAGCTCAACACGCCGGAGATGACCTGCGAAATGTCGGTTGCCAGCGCTGCGCCGAACACGCCGAAATGGAACGGCACGATAAACAGAAGGTCAAGGCCGATGTTCAGTGCGCTGGTCAAAATCAGAAAGTAAAGCGGCGTCTTGCTGTCGCCCAGTGCGCGCATGATGGCCGCCACCATATTGTACAGAAAGATGAACGGGATGCCTGCAAAGATCCAGCCAATGTAGATGACCGCGCCGTCAATGATGTCGTCGGGCGTCTGCATCAGCTGCATCATCGGGCGGGTCAGCGCAACGGTGCTGATGGTCAGCACCACACTGGCCGCCATGCAGAGCCAGGCGGCGTTGGCGACATGGCGGCGCAGATCCTTATAGTCCCGCGCGCCGAACAGCTGTGCAATGGGAATTGCAAAGCCGTTGCAGACGCCGATGACGAAACCCAAAATCAGATAGTTGACCGAGCCGGTAGCGCCGACAGAGGCCAGCGCACTGACACCGCAGAACCTGCCCACGATGATGGTATCCGCCAGCGCATAGAATTGCTGGAACAGGTTGCCCAGCACCAGCGGCAAGGTGAACAGGAGAATAACTTTGAGCGGACTGCCGCTCGTAAGGTCTTTTGTCATGATTTTCCCTACCCTATTATATACATGCAAAATTTCGTGCGGATTGTATTATAGCACGCACGCCTGTAAATGCAAGAGAATAAATTATGCAAATTTTGTCGATTTTTGGGGTCGAAATAAACCTAAAAGACCTTCCCACTTCGGGAGACGGTGGCCCCGCCAGGGCCGGCTGAGGTGCGAGTCTGCGCAACCGCTCATAAGCGGACGGCATAAGCAAGTACCGCCCTCATAAGTCAGCGGGCGGGGCCGCTGACAGCTTCCCCCTCAGGAGAAGCCTCTCTGCCCCAGAACCGTTCCAGCTCCCCGGCCAGCGTCTCGGCGCTTTCCACGACCCGCAGCTGCTCCCAGTGCGGCGGCATCAGGCGGCGGGTGTCGGGGGCCAGAAACCGATCATCAATGAGCAGGACAACGCCGCGGTCCTCCGGCGTGCGGATGACCCGGCCTGCCGCCTGCAAAACCTTGTTCATGCCGAGGAAACGGTAGGCATAGTCAAAGCCGGAGCCGCGCGTCTGCTCAAAGTAATCGCGCAGCTGCTCCTGCCGCGGGCCGACCTGCGGCAGGCCCGGGCTGACGATGGCTGCACCGATGAGGCTCTCTCCCGTCAGATCGACGCCCTCGCCAAAAACGCCGCCCAGCACCGCAAAGCCCAACAGCGGTCTGCCGTCGGATTTCTGAAACTGTGCCAGAAACTCCGCGCGTTTTCCCTCGTCCATGGCGCTTTCCTGGCAGAGGGTCGGCTGGTCCGGGTAGCGGGCGGTAAAATCCTCCCACACCTGCTGTAAATAGCTGTAGCTCGGGAAAAACGCCAGATAGTGTCCGGCCCTCGCCCCGGACATCACGGCCAGCAGGTCGGCGACCTTGGCAATGCTGTCCGCGCGGTCCTTGTAGCGGGTGCTGACGTGGCGGGCGCACCACAGGCCCAGATGCTCCGTATCAAACGGGCTGCGCAGCGCTACAGCGCGGGCATCGGCCAGACCGCACAGATCTCTGTAATAGCCTGCCGGGGCCAGCGTCGCGCTGAACAGCACCGCCGCGCGGCCCTTGGCAAAGTCCGCCGCCAGAAAGTCACTCGGGTCCAGGCAGAGCATTGCGGCACGGACCTCATTGCCGTGGGCAGAGATTTGCAGTACAAAGTGATCGTCGAACGTGTCCGCCACGCGCAGCCAGGCGCGGATGTCAAAGTATAATTGCAGCAGTGCCTCGTGGGTCTCGTCGGGGTCGCGGTGCTCGTCAAGCCAGATCTCCAGCGGCTCGCAGAGCCTTGTCAGCGCACGGTCAAGCGCATCGGCGCGGGACTTTTCAAAGAACGTGCGGCCAAAGCGGCTGTC
>ENA-OQKB01000295-OQKB01000295.1-human-gut-metagenome-genome-assembly--contig:-NODE-295-length-11510-cov-2.926821_pt1 | contig 11510 bp, 16 predicted proteins | sample MGYA00242646_ERZ504793 | MGnify/ENA primary metagenome ERZ504793 (study PRJEB26092, sample SAMD00036409) | human gut metagenome | host: Homo sapiens | study: EMG produced TPA metagenomics assembly of...
AGGACATTTCAGAAATATGAAGAAGACCATCTGCTCCACCTAAATCGATGAATGCAACCAAAGTCTGTTACTATTTTTGATTGTTCCTTCTACAACATCGCCCGGTTTGATTCTTGCAAACAGTTCTTTCTGCATTTCTGCTTTTTTTAGCAACTAAAAGCTGTTTACGGTCACCAATAATACGACGACGTCTTGGATTAAATTCTGTGATTACAAATTCAATTTCCTGGTCCTGATATTTTGTTAAATCTTTTTCATAAGAATCAGATACGAGGCTTGCCGGAATAAATACTCTTGTATCTTCTACCAGTACGCTTAAACCGCCATCTAATACCTGAGTTACTTTTGCTGTTAATACTTCTTTATTTTCAAAAGCTTCTCCAGTCTCTTATTTCCTTTTTCAGCAGCCAGTCTCTTGTAAGTAAGAAGAACCTGTCCTTCTCCATCATTTACTTTGAGGACTTTTGCTTCCATTGTGTCGCCTACAGATACAACTGTAGTAAGGTCAAGATTGGAATCGTTTGAATATTCATTTCTTGAAATAATACCATCTGCTTTGTATCCGATATTTAAGATGATTTCATCTTCTTTTACGCCGATGACAGTACCTTCCACTACCTCTCCGTTTCTGATTGTTTTAAATGATTCGTCTAACATCTGTTCAAAACTTAATTCTGACATGTTTTGAAACCTCCTCAATTATTTTATTTGGGGTTGACGCCCCGGCTGTAATACCAACACATTGAATGGATTGAAAACTATCAGAATCCAAGTCAGCAAGTGTCTGTATATAGTAGGTGTTTTTTACATTCGCCACTGCATATCTCATACAGCTTTTGTGTGTTTGAGCTATGCCTGCCTCCAATGACAACCATGGCGTCTACTGTCTTTGCAATTTCTGCAGCTTCGGCCTGTCGCTCACTAGTTGCATTGACAAATTAGTATTTAAAACAAGTTTATCATACCTCTTTTTGGCTAAAATTTCAACTAATTCTTGAAAATTCTTGTAATTAAATGTCGTCTGAGAGACGATACACACCTTTTCGGGTGGTGATTCCAGAAATTTTTCTGCCTGCTCTTTTGTTTTTATCACAGTAGATTCTCCTTCACACCAGCCACGAATTCCCTCTACTTCAGGATGTGCCTCATTTCCAATAATTACAATATGCCGTCCGGCTTTACTTTCTCTTTCCACAATCCGGTGTATCTTTAAGACAAACGGGCAGGTAACATCCACATACTCAATTTCTTTTTCTTCAAGCAGGGAATATATTCTTTTTGGTAACTCCGTGGGAACGGATAACTACAATACCATTTTGTCAGCTTTTTTAAATTCCTCTTCTGTTTCTAATGACATGGACTCCTTTTTGGGCTAAATCATTTACTACCTCTTCATTATGAATAATTGGTCCGTAAGTATAAACATCTTTTTGTTCTTTTTCAGCAACCTCATAAGCTTTTTCTACTGCCCGCTTGACGCCAAAACAAAAACCCGCCGTCTTTGCTACTTTTACTTCCACTTTTTAAACCTCTTTTTATTTACTTTTTCATAAACGGAAATCATTGTCTCTAATACTTCCTCGATTCCCATATCAGAAGAATCCAAAAATACTGCATCCTCTGCCTGTTTAAGCGGAGAAATCGCACGATTCATATCCTGATAATCTCTGTTTTCAATGTCCTTTTCCTACTTCTTCTAATGTTATTTTCTTCACCTTTTGCAAGATATTCCTGATAACGACGCACTGCTCTTGTATGCACACTGGCAGTCAGATAAATCTTTACATTCGCATTTGGCAAAACACAGGTTCCAATATCTCTTCCGTCCATTACAACATCAGCCTTAGAAGCCAGTTCTCTTTGAAGCTCTACCAGTTTTTCGCGGACTTTCCGGTTCTTTGCACCTGCCGAAGCCATATTTCCTACTTCTTCTTTTCGAATTTCTTCGCTTACATTTTCTCCGTTCAGTGACGCACCTGCTATCTACACGATTTACGAATCGCTGCTCTCTCACGCGGCATATACGTACCGCTCACCAGAGCTGATGTTCTATATGATTCTGGAACTCGTAAGCGGCACAAGCTACAATGCCATCCTGTATCAGCAGCCAATCCCGCTTGAGGACTTAAAGCCGGAGCTCTACGACGCCATCCGCGGCATTTTCAAACAGTTCCGGATCCGTAAAAAACGGAATGTAACAGAAAGTACGGAAAAAACAATTTCGTCAGCACAGCAGCCTGATCATCCGGCTCCATTAAGGGCAGCGCAAATAAAAAAATACTTTCGCGGAATCTTCCAACCAAAGAAACCACGAAAGTATTTTTTTGTCTTTTTTATGATACCTGCGTTTCCAGATATTCGGCAATCCGCTGCTCCATCACCGGGACGAGCCACTCAGCGTAGCCGGCCTTCATCGGATGGATCGGATCCTGGAGATACAGTTTCCGTTTTTCCGGCGAAATGCTGTTGATCCGTTCGTCATTCCAGAAATCAATCACGCCGATCTGCCATTTTTCCTGAATTTTCAGAAGTGCTTCCACCATCTTTGCGTACGTATCGGAATCATACTGTGGGTTAGTGTAGAACATGACCCGGCAGTGCCACGTTTCTTTTGCATACGCAATGATGTACTCGATCGCACCGCAGACGGTTTTGACATCGAAGCTGTCCAGATCACGGGATTCCGAAATTTCGCCGAGCGGGCTGTTGCGCGTTGCATCGTTCGTGGAAAGCTGGCAGATAAACAGATCCACCTGACGCTCCGGGTCGAGATTGTCGCGCATGCGCTCGATGTAGGAATCCTCACAGTTATCAATCAGCGTTGTTCCATTGACCGCTTCTTTGATGCAGATACAGCTGTCTTTTTTCGCTATGTACTCCGCGAACGCATTGTTGTGGGCCGCAAATCCCTTCGTCACGGAAGATCCCAGGAAGACAACCGTCTTTCCTTTTAACGGACTCGTCTTTTTAAACGGGATCCGGGAAACATCGTACCGGACGGAATTCCCTTTTTTGAAGTAACCAGTTTTCTTATTCATTCTATATACGCCGCCGGCAGCTAAGGCTGCGCCTCCTGCTGCCAGGATTCCGGCTATGATTTTTGCATCCATGGGTAAACCTCCATTATCTGAGTCAGTACAGATTTACAGATCCTTTCGGATCTTTTTTCGAATACCCCTATCTTACATCATTTTTTCGAAAATGCAAGTAAACTTTGTTGTCGATTTTGTTCCGATTTTGTTAACAAAGTTCGGCTTTTCTGTGTTTTGGTCGAATCCGCAGCGGTTCTGGCGAAAGCTTTCACCACTTTTTCCAAAAAAAGATTGACTCTCAAGTGTACTTGAGTGGTATAGTGAGAGTAAGATTTTATTTTATCACAAAGGAGAATTCTGTCATGAAAGAAACGGTTTTAGGCAGTCATCTGAGAAAAGTTCCTTCGATTGCAGTCGGATGCATGCGGCTTTACCGAAAAATCGAAAGACGAGATGAATCATTTCATCCATTCCGCGCTGGAACAGGGCGCATATTTCTTTGATCATGCTGATATTTACGGCAGCGGCATGAGTGAAACAGTTTTCGGTGATGCATTTGCCTCCGATCCTTCCCTGCACCGCGAGGATGTTCTGATCCAGTCCAAATGCGGCATCCGCCAGGGCTGCTATGATCTGTCAAAAGAGCACATTCTGGAATCGGTGGACGGTATTTTAAAACGGCTGCAGACCGATTATCTCGATCTTCTGCTGCTCCACCGCCCGGACGCCCTCGTAGAGCCAGAAGAAGTTGCAGCAGCGTTTGATGTTCTGTTTGAGAGCGGAAAGGTCCGCCATTTCGGTGTTTCCAACCACAAGCCGATGCAGATTGCGCTTTTGCAGAAATATGTCCGCCAGCCGCTCGTTGTCAATCAGGTACAGTTCAGCATTCCGGTTTCCAATCTTGTCGCCAACGGCATGGAAGTTAATATGGAGACACCGGGCTCGGTTGACCACGACGGAAGTCTGCTCGACTACTGCCGGCTCCATGATATTACGCTTCAGGCGTGGTCGCCATTCCAGATGCCGTCATGGAAGGGATGCTTCCTTGGAAGTGACGAGTATCCGGAGCTGAACCAGAAAATCCGCGTGCTGGCCGAAAAATACGGTGTCAGTGATACCACGATTGCAGCGGCGTGGATTCTGCGCCATCCGGCGAATATGCAGCTCGTCACCGGTACGGCAAGTGAAAAACGCCTGAAAGAGATTATCGCGGCATGCAATATTACGCTGACGCGGGAAGAATGGTATGAGCTGTATCTGGCGGCAGGTCATCCGCTTCCGTAAGTTTTTCTGTCCGCCCGTATGCGGAGCAAGGCTAAAATCCGTTTTTCGGATCCGGGATTGATTTATAACATCGGAAAAGCATTCCTTTGGATCTTGTCGATCTTCCGGAATGCTTTTCCCTTTTTCCTTTCTTTTTTCATACAGCTATCTGCAATCCGCATTTGCTGCCTGCCCATAACCAAACAACTGCTCTGTGATTTATCAGATCTCTCCCACCAGATATCCCTGTTTTCCGTCGCGCAGGAAGATCGGCAGTGTTTCGATCGGTGCCTCGATTTCGTAGGCTTTTCCGCCCTCATAAACATCACCGGTATTTGCCAGTGTCCAGGATGCACCGGCCGGCAGATAAACGGTACGGCTCGTTGCTTTTGCCCGGACAATCGGTGCTACAAGGATGTCGGAGCCGAACATGTAAGCATCGGAGATGTCCCAGCACGCTGCATCCTCCGGGAACTCATAGAACATCGTTCTCATGACCGGTGTTCCTTTTTCGTGCGCTTCTGCCATCAGGCTTCTCGTGTAATCGCGCATTTTTTCGCGGACACCGATGAATTTTGTCAGGATTTTCATAATTTTTCTCTCCGAAGCTCCATACCTCGTTGTCAGCTCCGGTTCCCTCACGCACTTCGCCAGCCTTGTTGATGATCTCTTCTCTTGGTCCCCGGTTTCCGTGAATACGCATAACCGGGCAGAAGGTGCCAAACTGGAACCAACGCACAAGCAGCTCCTGGAAGTCCGGATCTTCGGTCACACCGCCGTGGAATCCACCGATATCGGTCGTCCACCACGGAATACCGCAAAGTCCCATATGAAGGCCTGCACAGATCTGTTTGCGGAAATCCTCGTAGGTTGAGAAAATATCCCCGGACCACACGAGCGCACCGTATTTCTGGCTTCCGAGCCATGCACAGCGCACAAGGTTGACAATATCTTCCTGCCCATTCTCTTTTTGTCCTTCGTAGAACATGCGGGAATACTCTCTCGGGTAAATATTTCCGATCTCTTCCACCGGGCCTGCGGCGTAGCGGTAGCACTCATACTCGTACGTCGAAAATTCCGGCTCTGCTTCATCCAGCCAGAACGTACGGATGCCGAGATCTGCATAGTTTTTCTTTACTTTTTCCCAGACATACTTTCTCGTTCTCGGATTCGTTGCATCCAAAAAGACATTATTTCCATGGAACAGCATCTGAACATCAACACCTGCATTACTCTTCACGAGAAGTCCCTGCTGTTTCATTTCTTCGTAATTTTCACTTCTCCAGTCGATCTGCGGCCAGATGGAAACCATCGTCTCAATGCCCATCTCGTGCAGCTCATCGATCATTGCCTTCGGATCCGGGAAGTATTCCTCGTCAAAACGGTAATCACCGCATCTTGGCCAGTGATAGTAGTCGATCACAAAAACATCCAGCGGAATGCCGCGTTTTTTGTACTCGCGCGCCACGTTCAGAACCTGCTCCTGGTTGTAGTAGCGCAGCTTGCACTGCCAGAAGCCAAGGCCGTACTCCGGCATCATCGGAACTTTACCAATGGCATCTGCAAAGTGCTCTTCAATTTCTGCCGGGGTATCGCCTGCGGTTACCCAGTAGTCGAGCTGCTTTGTGGTGCGTGCCAGCCATTCCGTTGTGTTCGTTCCGAAATGAACCTCACCGACCGCTGCATTGTGCCACAGGAAGCCGTAGCCAAGGCTCGATACATAAAACGGAATGCTCGCCTGCGAATTACGGTGCGCCAGTTCCAGGTTGCATCCCTTCAGGTTCATTCTCTCCTGCTGATACTGTCCCATACCGTAAATCTTCTCATCCGGGTTGGAATCGAAGGATACTTTCAGCTGATAAGCGCCTCCCTTTAATGCACGGTAATCGTGTGCGCGCAAGCAGAGCGCTCCGCCGTTTGCGATCTCGGAGAGCAGCACCTCGCCCTTCTGATTCAGGAACGTAATCCGCAGCTTCTGTCCCCACGGCTGAAGCTCGAGAACCGCCTGGATTTTACCGTTTTTGATCGTCGCTTTCAGTTCATCCACCAGCTCAATTTCCGCTTCCACCGGTTCCGGATCAAGCAGTGCAATGCTTCCCTCTTCTATCTCCGAAAGAAGCGTACCTCTCACCCGAAGACTGTCCTTCTGCCACGGCTCCACCCGGACCGTCTCCCCATCCTGCCGGAAAATCAGCGCATTTCCCTGTTTTTCAAAATACTGCATAAAACCCTCCCTTTCCAGAACCCGCCGTTCCAAACGCATGCATGGGCTCTGCTCTTTTCGTTTACTTTCTACTTAGCATTATACTAACATTTCCGGCAAAATACTTGATCTTAATTTTCATGTTCTAACACTATTTTGATCTTTTTCAATTATTTCCCATTGAAATAAAGCTCTTTCTTAAGGAATCGGAATTCACCTTTCCCCTGCGTCCGTTTTTCAACGCAAAGAACCCCCGGAGCCATTACAGCCCCGGGGGTTCTCAGTATTTCATTTATTATGCAAGCTTCAAAGTATTAACCTTAACTCCAGGTCCCATAGTAGGAGCCAGAGTAACGCTCTTCAGGTACTGTCCCTTCAGAGTAGCCGGTTTTGCTTTGTTGATTGCACCGATCAGCGTCTGGAAGTTGTCGCTTAACTGCTCCTCAGTAAAAGAAGCTTTTCCGATTGGCACGTGGATAATGTTTGTTTTGTCAAGACGATACTCAATCTTACCTGCTTTGATCTCTTTAACGGCTTTGGTAACATCCATAGTTACGGTACCAGCCTTCGGGTTTGGCATTAAACCTTTCGGTCCAAGTACACGGCCCAGACGACCAACAACACCCATCATATCCGGTGTAGCAACAACAACGTCGTAATCAAACCAGCCATCGTTCTGGATTCTCGGGATCAGCTCCTCAGCTCCAACGAACTCTGCACCTGCTGCAACAGCCTCATCAGCTTTTGCGCCTTTAGCGAAAACAAGTACACGAACCTGTTTTCCGGTACCGTGCGGCAGAACAACTGCTCCACGGATCTGCTGGTCTGCGTGACGTCCGTCACAACCAGTTTTGATGTGAACTTCGATTGTCTCGTCAAATTTAGCAGTAGCTAATTTCTTAACTGTGGAAATAGCATCTGCCGGATCGTACTGAATGCTACGATCAACTGCTTTTGCAGCCTCTAAATATTTCTTACCATGTTTCATTGTCTAATAACCTCCTGGTGGTAGTTGCGGGAATCTCCCTCCCACGTCAATACGAGAAGATGTAAACTCTTCTTCTAAATTAGTCCTCTACAACGATACCCATACTTCTTGCGGTACCTGCGATCATGCTCATAGCTGCCTCAACAGTTGCTGCATTCAGGTCTGGCATCTTCATCTCTGCGATCTCACGAACTTTGTCCTTAGAGATAGTAGCAACTTTCGTTTTGTTCGGAACGCCGGAACCAGATTTCAGGTTGCAGGCTTTCTTAAGCAGAACTGCTGCCGGAGGAGTTTTGGTTATGAAGCTGAAACTTCTGTCTGCATATACAGTGATAACTACAGGGATGATCAGGTCTCCCTTATCTGCTGTTCTTGCGTTGAACTCTTTGGTAAACTGTACGATGTTTACTCCGTGCTGTCCAAGTGCAGGTCCAACCGGTGGTGCTGGTGTTGCTTTACCAGCAGGAATCTGTAATTTGATATATCCTGTAACTTTCTTTGCCATTTTACGGCACCTCCTAAATAAATGTGGTAATTGCGGGAATTTCCCTCCCACGAAACGCCCCTGGGGCATTTCTTACATCTTCTTGACTTCTGCGAAACTTATTTCTACCGGCGTTTCGCGGCCGAACAGCTCAACATTGATGGTAACCATCTGTTTTGTATCATTGATACTCTGAATCAGTCCGGTTGTATCCTTCCATGCGCCGCCTGTTACAACGACTGCATCGCCGACTTCAAGGTCAAGCTCAACCTTTTCCTCACCACCGGTGATTCCAAGGTTCACCATTTCCTCATCCGTAAGCGGTACCGGCTTGGATCCCGGTCCTACGAAGCCCGTAACACCTCTGGTATTGCGGACAACATACCAGGTATCGTCGTTCATGATCATGTTGATCAAAACGTAGCCCGGAAACAATTTCCGGAGTACCTGTTTCTTGGTTCCGTTCTTGACTTCAACAACTTCTTCCATAGGAACACGTACTTCCAAAATCTGATCCTCAAGATGACGGTTCTCAATTGTTTTCTCAATATTGGCTTTTACTTTGTTTTCTATAGCCCGAATAGGTGTGGACTACATACCAGTTTACTTCTGACATTCTGACACCTTTATCCTTATTTGATCAATAAATTGACGAACTCGATTACAGCGCTGTCAACCAGGGTGATTAACCCGCAGGTTACTGCAGAGATCGCTACGACTGCAACGGTCTGCTTGCCCAGCGTTTTGTTGTCAACCCAGATGATTTTTCTGAACTCTGCTTTCAAGCCCTTGAACCAGCTCTTTTGGATGCTTTTTTTTCAGTTTCTGCCATTGGATCACCTCTTACCAAAGATTATTTGGTTTCTTTGTGCATTGTGTGCTTTTTGCAGAATCTGCAGTACTTCTTTGTCTCCATTCTCTCAGGATGGTTCTTTTTCTCTTTTGTCATGTTGTAATTACGCTGTTTACATTCTGTGCATGCCAATGTGATTTTTACGCGCACGACTTCCACCTCCACTGTGTATTTGCGTTATCGCTTGTGATCCTTGCGGATCAGCGGCGGTCTCTTCATTTCTGCCCTGTTTTTTGCTAGCTCGTACTTCAGCAATTTCAGGCATAAAAAAAGACCTTCTTCCATGTCGCTGGTTTATTGTAGCACAGGAACTGCCTGTTGTCAACAAAATTCACCAAAGTACGCTGAGATTTTTTATCAGGATCGTATCGTTTACTGGTTTCCGACGAACTGTAACACCCTGTTTGTTCGAGGCGGTTCCGGACAGGAAATGATTCTGCGCGCAATTTTTCCTGCGCGCAGAACCATTCTCTTATTCTTTCCCCCCAAAAACGACCTTACGCATCCGATCTGGAATACGCGTTTTTCTATCTGGTTGCTGAGTTCAAAGAGTACCTTGTGCAGTGTTGCACCCGTCTCCTTTTTCAGCATTTCAGCGATTTTTGTTGTTTGCTTCTTCTCTCAATTGTGTCTGTTTTGTTTCGTCTGTCTCCCCTGCAAGCAGCGCATCGTACTGATGGATCAGTGCATGGCCTTTTGCCATCACCTTTTCCTGATACCGCTCAATGTGGAAGATAGAAGACTTATAGGATGCATCTGCCATTGCTGCCACCATGCGGCTTGCCCAGTAGAAGTTATCTGTGGAAACCTCTCCCGTTGTGTTGGAAAGATAATCCGGTGTTGTCGTCACATCGGTGTAGAACGGAACCAGCACATTGAATGCATTTGACGCAAATGCAATCCACTGCAAAATGCCGTTGTCTCCTTTGTGATCCGGGCGCATCTGGATGACAGAAAGGAAATCGGTCCGATTGACACCGATGGATCGGTATGCCCCTTTCCACGATTTATCGCCGTATGCGGCATACGGGTCGTACGGTGTTCCCTGATAGTGGGAGGACAGTACGTATTTCACATCCTCTACGGTGATCTTCTTCTCCGGAACCATCATCCACGGAATATCGTCAGATACCGGTGTGTAATCGGCATCCGGTCCGTCCCATTTTTTCGTGTGCGGGTTCAGACAGCGCTCCATGAACCAGGCACGCGGTGTATTGTAAACGTGATCGGAATCATCGTGGCTTCCGAAGGCATCGCGCGGATTAAAATTTCCATCCATAGAAAGATCCAGATGATATGTTTCAATAAATTCTTTCAAGTCTGCTGAGCACATATATTCCTTCTGTTCGCCGAGTGCATCCTCCAGATCAAAATGGTCGATGCCAAACTGGTTCGGCATGGCCACATAATGGTCATCCGGCACTTTCACTGCCATCCAGTGATGGCCGCCGATGGTCTCCAGCCACCAGATCTCGTTCACGTCCTGGAATGCAATGCCGTTCATCTCGTAAGTACCGTAGGTCTCCAGCAGCTTGCCCAGCCGCTCCACGCCCTCGCGGGCGGTGTGGATGTAGGGCAGCACCAGATAGACGATGTCCTCCTCGCCGATGCCGCCGGGCACCTCGGGCTGCTCCCCCCTGGCAGGCTGGTACACCACCAGCGGGTCAGCGCCCAGCACGCGGGGGTTGGAGGTGATGGTCTCGGTGGCGGTCATGCCGACATTGGCGGCATTGACACCGGCTGCGGCCCAGATCCCCTTGCCCTCCACGGCGTTGGGCATGGCGGTCATCCGCATGGGGTCACCGGGCAGCGGGATCTCCACATGGGACAGCACCGAGCGGTAGATTGCCGGATGCTCCTCAGGCTGGACCACCACGAATTTCTTTGCCGTGAAATGGCCGGAGCCGGAATCGTCGTTGCGGGCGATCATGGTGGAGCCGTCATAGGATGCGTTTTTACCAACCAGAAGCGTTGTACATGCCATAATATCTTCTCCTCCGAATCGAAGTATTTGTCTCTCGGTTTGCCTTGACTGATTGTAATCCTTTTTGTTTCAAAAGGCAAGAGGGCTTACCGGAGCCGTTCCCCGTTTTCCTCCGGGGCCGGAGCAGCTGCCGGGGCGCAGTCCCGGCCAAAGTAGAGCGCCACCTCGCCGATCTTCTTTTTGCGCAGCAGGAAGAGAGTCGGGATCAGATAGATCAGGATCGAGAGCATCATGCTGGCATCATAGCCCGAAATGCTCTCGGCCACGTCCTCCGTGCCGTACAGGCCGCCCACCAGCATAGAGGCAATGTCCATGGCCCCGTGCAGGAACACCGTGACCCACAGGTTGCCGGTGCGGAAATAGATGGCTGCGAACAGCGTGCCCAGCGATGCCGCAAAGACACACTGCATCAGCACACCGAAGGGAGCACTGGACAGCAGATTGGTCAGGTGGGCCGCGCCAAACAGCAGGCCCGACAGCAGGCAGGCTTTCCAGACCCCCGCCCTGCCGGTGCCGAAGCGCTCCAGCAGGCTCTGGGCAATGACCCCGCGGAAGATGAACTCCTCCGCCACGCCCACCAGTGCCATGCTCAAAAAGAAGCTGAAGATGCTGAACGCAGGCTGCAGCTGGCCATCCTCGGGCATCCCAAACATCAGCTTGGTATACAGGCTGTAACCGATGAGCACCAGCGGATACATTCCCA
>ENA-OQKB01000302-OQKB01000302.1-human-gut-metagenome-genome-assembly--contig:-NODE-302-length-11393-cov-3.934316_pt1 | contig 11393 bp, 7 predicted proteins | sample MGYA00242646_ERZ504793 | MGnify/ENA primary metagenome ERZ504793 (study PRJEB26092, sample SAMD00036409) | human gut metagenome | host: Homo sapiens | study: EMG produced TPA metagenomics assembly of...
TATTCGTGCATATATTTGCAACACTTTTTCACAGGTAGGAGACCTATTTCTCCTGAGAGAATAGAAAACTAACTTTTGTTTAACTTAATAATTAAAGTATGAAAGACAGAAAGAATTCAAGTCTGTTGGGACATCGATTAAAATTTCGGTGGCTTTTTCTCTTTAGTCTGTTTGCAGGTCCTCTGCCCCTTTCCTTTGGAGGACAGTCGGCAGTAGCTGCAAACAATATTATTCAGCAACAAAAAATATCAGTGACCGGTAAGGTCGTAGATAATTTAGGAGAGCCTATTATTGGTGCCAATGTTGTTGTACAAGGTCAGACAGTAGGTACTATAACCGACATTGATGGAGTTTTTAAACTGGATGTTCCTAAAGGAGCTAAGTTATTGATTTCATTCATTGGATATAGTTCCAAAACTGTAGAAGTAAAACAATCTAACATTGAAATAGTTTTGGATGATGATTCTCAAATGTTAGGAGAAGTAGAGGTTGTAGCTTATGGCGTTCAGAAAAAGGTTTCTGTGACTGGAGCTATTTCCAGTGTAAAAGGTGAAGAATTGACAAAAACTCCAACAGGCTCCATTTCTAATATGTTATCAGGGCAAATGGCAGGTTTGACTACCGTACAGTATTCCGGTGAACCGGGGAGTGATGCAGCGAATATTTTTGTCCGTGGTCAAGCTACATGGAATCAATCTGCTCCTCTTATTCAAGTAGACGGTGTGGAACGTAGTATGAATGATATTGATCCTAATGAAATAGAAAGTATTTCTATATTAAAAGATGCTTCTGCTACGGCTGTTTTTGGTGTACGAGGTGCAAATGGCGTTGTTTTAATTACGACTAAAAGAGGTAAGGAAGGAAAAGCTAAGATTTCATTTACGACTTCCTCAAGTATTTATTGCCCCGACCGAAAGTATTAAAATGGCTAATTCTTATCAATATGCTACTTTTTATAACCAAATAAATACTGGTGATGGTTTGAATCCTACGTTTTCGGATGAAATAATCCAGAAATTTAAAGATGGTTCAGATCCCGTTCGTTTTCCAAGTGTGGATTGGGTAGACTATTGCTTAAAAGATATGACCCTTCAAACACAGCATAATGTTAATATATCAGGTGGTACAGACCGTGTACGTTATTTTATTTCAGCAGGAGCTTATACACAAGGCGGTTTATTTAAAGAATTTGACTTGCCTTATAATCTGTCTTATCAATATAATCGTTTCAATTACCGTTCAAATCTAGATATTGACGTAACCAAAACGACAACATTATCAATGAATATTGCTGGTAATGTGAATAATGCTTCTAAACCTTATACTGGACAGGGTAGTGCCGGGATGTTAATAAACATGTATTATTCCACTCCGTTTTCTAGCCCGGGACTTGTCGATGGCAAACTGGTTAATGCAAGTACGGACTATCCGGTATTTGAGAATGTCCTTTTACTGGTGGTAGCGGCATGGGATACTATGGTGGAGGTTTTATGCGAACCAGTAATAACACCTTAAATGCTGATGTCCAATTAAAACAAAAACTGGATTTTATAACTAAAGGATTGTCATTCCATATTAAAGGATCATACAATAGTGGTTTTACATCTTATACACAGGCTAGTGCTAGTGTTGCAACTTATACTCCTGTATTACAAGAAGATGGTACGATTGCTTATAAGAAATATGGACAAAATTCTCAGTTGAAATATGAAGATAAGGATCCGGCTAAATCACGTGATTGGTATATGGAGGCAGCCTTAAACTATGCCCGGGAATTCGGTAACCATCATGTTTCAGCATTATTGTTATACAATCAGTCTAAGATATATTATCCTAGTGCATATTCTGATATTCCTCGTGGTATGGTTGGTATAGTGGGACGTGCAACTTATGATTGGAAAAACCGCTATATGGCAGAATTCAATATTGGATATAATGGTTCCGAGAATTATGCACCCGGCAAACGTTTTGGTACTTTTCCGGCCGGTTCTTTTGGTTGGATTGTTAGTGAGGAAAAATTCTGGAAACCTATAAAATCAGTAGTAAGTTTCTTGAAATTTCGTTATACAATCGGTCTAGTTGGTAATGATAGTTTTGACGGAAACAAGCAACGTTTCCTCTATATGTCTGATCCTTATGTAGTTAATAATTCTTCTTTAATTAACCGTGATGGTCATGGTTTTTTGTTTGGTATCAATAATTCCACAGTAAGTCCTGCTGCTTATGAAAATGGAAAGAATAACCAAGATATTACATGGGAAAAAGCGTTGAAAACCAATTTGGGTGTAGATGCTAATTTCCTTAATGACCGTTTACGCACTTCATTTGATTATTATCATGAAAAACGTACAGACATTATGTTGAGTGACGGTACGGCTCCTTCTGTATTAGGATTTACTCCTCCATTGGCTAATCTTGGGGAAATGAGAAGCTGGGGTTGGGAAATCACTTTAAAATGGAATGATCAAATAGGTGACAATTTCAGGTATAACGTAGGATTGAATTTGATGTACAATCAAAATCGGGTGGTAGAGAGAAAAGAAGCTCCGCAAAATGAAGAGTATATGTATCAAAAAGGACGTCGTCTTGGTTCACGCAGTCAATATAAATTCTTTGAATATTATAATTCGGAAACAACCCCTGCTCATTACAAAGAAGTATATGGTACGGATATGCCAGAACAATTAGTCAGTGATTTAAAAAATGGTGATTGTGTATATGTCGATTTAAATAACGATGGTAAAATAGATTCTAACGATATGTCACGTCAATTTGGTTTCACAGATGATCCGGAATACATGGCCGGTCTTAATATGGGATTCAGTTGGAAGGGATTTGATGTTTCAATGCAATGGACTGCCGCATGGAATGTAAGCCGCAGTATATCAAGTGTATTCCGCCAACCTTTTACAGACCGTACAAACTCAGATCAAGGAGGTTTGTTGGAATATATGTTAGATCATACATGGACTCCAGAGAATCCGAATCCAAATGCGGAATATCCGCGTGCGACATTTATCAACGATACCAATAACTATGCGGAATCAACTTTGTGGGAGAAAGATGCTAAGTATCTTCGTTTGAAAAATCTGCAAATTGCTTATAATTTCAATCTTCCGTTTATGAAAAAACTGAAACTGAATACTATGCAGTTAGCGTTAAGTGGATATAATTTATTGACCTTTACTCCATATTTTTGGAGTGATCCGGAATCAAAGGCTAGTAATTCTCCCTCTTATCCGCTGACAAAAACATATTCATTGAGTTTGAAACTTGGTTTTTAATCTTAATAATGCAATCAAATGAAAAATATAATAAATGGATTTTTAATGTTGCTTCAGGACTGGCTCTGACATCTGTCATCGCTACTTCATGTGTCGATGAGATTAAGTTTGGCAACTCTTTTTTGGAAAAGGCTCCGGGAGGGTCGGTTACAAAAGATACAGTATTTAATAATGCTGAATATACCCGACAATTTCTGACTAATCTTTATGGCATGCAATATTATGGGCTTCCATATAAGAATGTGGCTAATCAGGAAAGTTCCAATCAATATGTAGGCAAGCCTGAAGCTTTAACAGATTTGTATGTTTTCACTTATCCGTCATGTGGAATCTCAGGACCATATTATAAAGGTACTCACACTGCCAATTATGGTAAACGTTCTGATAAATTTGATTATTTAAGAAATAATGTCTGGGAAGCTGTACGTGGAGTATGGATGTTGATTGAGAATATTGATAATGTACCGGGGCGTAGGGAAGATGAAAAAGACTTCTATGGTGGCACAGGCGAAATGTATTCTTGCTTCCCGTTATTTTGTATGTATTTCGTCATTATGGTGGCATTCCTTTAATTAAAGGTACATTCAGTGGAACGGATACAAGCTATGAAATGCCTCGTAACAGTGTGGAAGAAACAGTGAATTATATGGTACAATTGCTGGATGAAGCTGCTGCTGTACTTCCTTGGACTGTAGAAACACCTGCATCTGAATCCGGACGCTGGACTAGAGCGGCAGCTTTAGCTTATAAATGTCGTATTCTTCAATTTGCAGCCTCACCTTTATTTAATTCCGACCAGCCTTATTACCCGGGAGCGACAGGCAATCCTGCTATTTGGTATGGTGGCTATAAACCGGAACTATGGGATCGCTGTCTGGAAGCGTGTGAACAATTCTTTAATGAACTGGCTTCTAAAGGTGGATACAGTTTACAGCAGGCGAAAGGTACTCGTCCAGAAGATTATCGTTTGGCATATCGTGCAGGCTATGCTAATTTGGATAGCCCGGAAGTATTGATAAACACACGTGTAATTGATATTGATGCATTCAAATCAAGTCATTATAATTGGCACCAATGGGGAGATCCTCTTATGAAAATTCATCGTGGTTACAGTCCTACACAAGAATATATGGAAATGTTCCCTTGGAAAGATGGTACGCCGTTTGATTGGGATAAGGCCAAAAGTGAAGGAAAACTGGATGAAATGTTTTTGAAAGGAACGGGCACAGCCAGTGACGGACTGATAAATATAGAATTGACCCGTGACCCGCGTATGTATGAAGAAATCATTGTAAACGGTCAGCAAGAATCTTTGGATTGGACCACAGGAAATATGTCAGGTTATTGTTTTGAATCGTGGTTGGGGGGAAAGAGTGCCGGCAATGGTCCTACCAGTCAAACAGGTTCATTTGCTACGGGATATGCACCTATCAAATTCTTAATGGGAAACGATATGCTGCGTAGATATGTACATTGGCCTTGTATCCGTATAGCTGAACTGCATTTAATTTATGCGGAAGCATTGTGTCAAAGTTCACGAGGCAGTATGGATAAAGCTATAGCTCAAGTAGATATTGTACGTGCACGTGTAGGAATGAAAGGATTGGCGGAATGTAATCCGGATAAAAATTTACAAAGTAACAAGGATGCTTTTATCGAAGAACTTCTTCGTGAACGTGCTTGTGAGCTAGGTATGGAAGATGCACGCTTCTTTGACTTGATTCGCTATAAACGAGCAGATATATTTGAAAAACAATTGCATGGACTTTTCATTTATCGTTTGGATGACAACGGAGTACGAAGAGATTTGCCTTGGCGTGGAAACGATGAAGGGAAGATGGCTTATCCGACCCATTTTGAATATGAAAAATTTGAATTGAATAACCCAACTCGTTATTGGTGGACAAATGGATTTGACCCTAAATGGTATCTTTCTCCATTCCCGTCAACAGAAGTTAATAAAGGATACGGGCTTGTTCAAAATCCCGGATGGTAATAACTAATGAATACTTCAATTACAATTTGAATTAATTATTATGAGAAAAAATAGATTAATTATTCCGGCACTCCTTGCTTTTTTGAGTCTGCAAGGGTATGCACAGGAACTCAATGATAGCATAACTTCCGGTAAGCCGGCAAAATATTCCGATGAAGTTGTAGAAATCGGATATCATAAAGCTCAACGTCTGGAAGAATCTACCTCATCAATTTCTACCGTATATAATGAAGATTTCAATAAGCGTAGTGCTAAAAATATAGCTAATTCGCTTTTTGGATATGGTACAGGGTTGACTACTTTGCAAGGTAGCGGACGATATGCAGATGCCGAACCTACATTTTTTATTCGTGGTCTACAAAGTTTATCCACTAATAATCCGTTAATATTGGTAGACGGTATTGAACGTGATATTACAGATGTCACTCCTGAAGAGGTAGAAACTGTCACTATATTGAAAGATGCTGCTGCAGTAGCAATTTACGGGCATAAAGGTATAAATGGTGTAGTAAATATTACTACCAAACGTGGTATTTATAATACACGTGAAATCAAGTTTACTTATGATCATGGTTTCGGTTGGCAAGCACGCAAGCCCAAGTTTGTAGACAGTTATTCTTATGCAAATGCCATGAATGAAGCATTGGCAAATGACGGGTTAACAGCGCGTTATACACAAGATGAATTGAACGCATTTCGTAGTGGTCAATATCCATATCTGTATGCTAATGTGGATTGGCTTGGAGAAACTTATCGCGATATGGATGCTACCAATATATATAATATAAGTTTCCGAGGTGGGGCAAGCAAATTCCGTTATTATGCTATGGCTAACTTGACTACTAATAAAGGGTTTATTGCCAATCCTTATATGAATGATGGATATTCTACACAGGACCAATACTCCAGAGCCAATTTACGTACTAATTTGGATATTGATCTGACAGAAAAAACAAAATTGAAATTAAATGTATTAGGTATCCTGTCAGAAACTAGAACTCCGGGAGCGAATGGTCAGGGAGGTGCTAATTTATGGGATATGATTTATACTTTACCTTCCGCTGCTTTTCCCGCTCGTTTGGAAAATGGTACATGGGGAGGTAGTGCGACTTGGGCTGGGACCAAAAATCCTTTAGCTGTATCACAAGCAGCGGCTTACACAAAGTTCCACGAACGTACATTGTTCGCTGATATGACGCTGACCCAGGATTTATCATCTATAACCCCAGGACTAGGAGCAAGCGGTATGTTATCTTATGATAACTATGCCCAATATTGGGAAAATCATTCTAAAACTTTTGTTTATGGTAGTAATTCGGTAACTGCATGGGAAAATGGTGTACCTTCAAGTACGACTTATTATACTGATGGTAAAGAAAGTTCGATGAGTAGTGATGCTAAATGTATTGCATTTACACGGGTATTCAATTTTGCAGCAACTTTATTTTATGACAAACAGATAAATAAGGACAATAAAATTTATAGTCAATTAAAATGGGACTATGAATACCGTAATACCAAAGGGACCGATCAGACCTGGTATCGTCAGAATGCCTCTTTCTATACTCATTATGGATACAAAGATAAATATTTTGCTGATTTGAGTGTAGTTGCTTCAGCGTCTAATAAATTGGCACCAGGACGCCAATGGTCTATATCTCCCACTGTTGGCTTAGCTTGGGTTATGTCAAAAGAAAATTTCATGAAAGATCTTTCTTGGATTAATTTTATGAAACTGAGGGCTTCGTTTGGTGTCATTAATACCGACCGTCTTCCGTTGGATGATGACAGTGAGGTTACTAACTATTGGGAACAAACATATGGTGGCGGTGGTTATTATCCATTTGATACAAATTATTCTGTAGGAACGCAAAGTTGGTCATTAGGTCGTTTGGCTTCTTTGAATTCTACTCATGAAAAAGCATATAAATATAATTTTGGTTTAGATGCCAGTATGTTCAATGGGTTGGACGTATCTTTTGATGCTTATTATGAAAGACGTTCAGATATTTGGGTGTCTTCAAGCGGTCATTATTCAAGTGTCTTAGGATTTACTGCTCCTTATGAGAATGGTGGTATTGTCGATAGTTGGGGAGTTGAAATTGGTGCTAATTATCGTAAAAAAATTGCTGACATTACTTTAAATATAGGAGCCAATTTTGCTTTAGCCAAAAATGAGATTATCGAGCAAATGGAAGAACCGCGTATGTATGATAATCTTATAACTACAGGTAAGCCTCTGAAGCAAACTTATGGTATGGAAGTTATCGGATATTTTAAGGATCAAGCTGACATTGAGAATAGTCCTAAACAGTCATTTGGTGATGTAAAACCTGGTGATATAAAATATAAAGATGTTAATGGTGACAATATTATTGATGCGAATGATAAAGTTGCTATAGGACATAGTACTACTGCTCCTGAAATTTACTATTCATTCAATTTGGGAGCAGAATGGAAAGGGTTAGGCTTTGATGCTATGTTCCAAGGGACAGGAAGATATTCTGCTGTATTAAATACGAAGAGTTTATACTGGCCGTTAATAAATAATACAACGATTTCACAGGAATATTATGATAACCGGTGGACTCCAGAAAATCAAGATGCTAAATATCCTCGTTTGAGTTCTCAAAGTAATGAGAACAATTATCAAACTAATACTTTGTGGTTGGCAGACCGCTCATTTTTGAAACTTCGTTCAATAGAGTTGTATTACAAGTTTCCACAAATATGGGTAAAGAAAAGCAAGATATTGAGCAATGCAAAGATTTATGTGAGAGGTGTTGATCTTTTGTGCTTTGATAAGATTAATATTGCCGATCCCGAAGTTTATGGAGCGACTTATCCTTTAACTCGTAGTGTAGTGGCTGGATTAACTATCGGCTTTTAATTGTTGAACTTAAATTAAAAACATGATTATGAAAATCAAAAAAATAGTGAGCGGAATAGCATGTATGGTAACTTTGGCTGCATGTAATCTGGATTATCACGAATATGCCAATTACGGAAAAGACTATATAGATGAAAGTTATGAAAATGTAATTGGTATGATTACCAATGTTTATTCCATATTAGACTATGACTTTGGCCAAACATATAAAGGTGGAATGCTGGCATCTGCTTGTGATGAAGCTGAATATGCTTATACAAACAATGATATATGTGATTTTGTAAACGGATCTTGGAGCCCGGCTAATCCAATGTCTAACATCTGGTCTAGTAGCTATAAAGCAATTCAGATATGTAATCAGTATCTGGCTGAATTTCAAGGATTGACATTTGATGAGCTAAAATTGAATGATGACTATCGTGCACAAATGTTCCGTTATACCAACAGTTTCAAGGAAGCTCGTTTTTTGCGTGCATATTTTTATTTTAATTTAGTACGTGCTTATGGAGATGTTCCATATTTTACAGAAATGGTAACTACAGATCAAGTAAACAGTCTGACACGCACCCCTGCACAGGAAATTTTTAACGCCATTATAGCAGAATGTGACAAATTATCTACAGAATTACCTGCAGACTATACAAAACTTGGATTGGACGGAATTGCCCCAGCAGAGAACGGTCGTGTTACTTGTTATGCAGCTTTGGCATTAAAAGCACGTGCTGCTTTATATGCTGCCAGTCCATTATTTAATCCGGAAAATAACAAAGATTTGTGGCGTAGAGCGGCTGAAGCTAATAAAGAGGTAATTGAAACTTGTACAGCTAATGGTTTTAAATTAAGTAAATATTCAGAATTGTGGGGACCTAACAACTGGTCAAATAATGAAATGATTTTTGTTCGTCGATATAATGGTAACATCAGCACATTGGAAGAATATAATTTTCCGATGGGAGTGCCAGGTGGAAACTCCGGTAATTGCCCAACACAAAATATGGTTGACGCCTATGAAATGAAAGCTACTGGAAAAATGTGGAATGAAACAGGAAGTGGTTATGACGCTTCTAATCCATATGCCGGACGTGATCCACGTTTCGATATGACTATTGTAAAGAATGGAGATACAAAATGGCCGTCAAAGAATGCCAATCCTATTGAAACTTTTTATGGAGGTTTAAATGCTGAACCTCTTTCAGGTGCAACCCCTACCGGATATTATTTGAAAAAATATTTGGATTCAGCCATTGATCTGAGTGCTAATAGTACAACAAAAACCAGCCGCCATTCATGGATCACTTATCGTTTAGGAGAATTTTACTTAAACTATGCAGAAGCCATATTCCAATATACGGGTTCTGCTGATAATGCTGGTGAATTCGGAATGACAGCTTGTGAAGCGGTAAATATCATACGTAATCGTACTGATGTTAAAATGCCGGAATTTCCAACAGGTTTGTCGGCAGATGCCTTTTGGAATAAATATCAGAATGAGCGCATGGTAGAATTGGCTTTTGAGGGACATCGTTTTTATGATCTGAGAAGATGGAAAGATGGTGATAAATTAAAGAGCATCATAGAAATGAAACTTACAAAAAATGAGGATGGTACTATCACTTATAAACGAAACGTTGTCAATCGTGTTTGGAATGATAAAATGTATCTCTTCCCAATTCCACAATCGGAACGTATGAAAAATCCTAATTTGTCTCAAAACGCAGGATGGTAATAGAATAAACGTACAATAAGAGGATGCATCAATATGTATAAAGCATCCTCTTTTACCTTTAAATTATAATTTATAGAAATGTCATGAAACAATCTAGATTTTATATCCTCTTTTTCTTTGTAGTTTGTATCGGGCTATTTTGCTCTTGTCTCAGTAATGACGATGATGCGCAATGGTCTAAATTTAATGGTGTATATGTTACGGTTGGTGGAGACAATATTCGTGGCTACAAGTTATACACGGATTTTGGTGCAATTTTAGTTCCAACAGAAGAAAGTCTTAATCGTATACCTTGGTTAAAAGAAGTGCAACGTGCCATAGTTAGTTTTAACTTATTGGATGAAAATGAAAATACAACTCAATTGGAGGACGGAAAAACTTATGATGTTATATTAAACAGTACGAATGGAATGAACCAACAGATTCCTACTTTTACAGTTCATGTTGACACTTTAAGTGAAGAGTATCAAATATTCGGTCAAGACTCTATCCAACTAAAAAATAAGAGTATTTATTCATTAGATAAAACGGCCGGAGCATTCTATATAAAAAATGGTTATATGAATATTGTTCCAACTTTTGAGTATGATTTATATAAGCCGGTTTTCTTTTTATTATACTATGATGGCGAAAAGGATATAGATACTTCTAATAATAAGTTAAATTTAAATTTGTATTTTAATAATAGTATACAAAGTAGTAATAACTCAATTTCTTCGTTTATAAGTCTTGAAATGCCTGGAGAAATTTATTATAAATTTCAAGATAAAGGTATGAATGATGACGATCTTATCGATGTATATTTGAATTCAGAAACCGTTTCCGGACAAGAACAAATACATTGTAAAATGGCTTTGAAAGATTTTATGCTTCCTTAAAACATTGGATTCTTCATTGTGATAGTTCGTTAAAAATTAGCCAAGTCTAAGCAGCTTTGGCAGTAAAAAAATGAGTTCTTTGAAAAGTTTGTCAATAACTTGTGTGCCTAAGTTAATTTCAAATATGCAAATAAATCGTTCAAGTATATAAGCATTGTGTATAACTGACTTGCAAGAGGAATGGAATATGTTATTTCGGGTTTCTTACATATCGCTTTGACCAAGTTGATGGCAACGAGCGATGCATTGAAGTGAAAATCCAACTTTCTGAAGTCAGTTGACTGACAGTTGGTAATTCCAGCATGCTGCTTTCCATCTCTAAAGCAAAATTCCAATTGGAACCTGGTTCTGTTAAAATTTATAAAAAAAACAAATAGTAGTAACGTTAACGTTTTTACTTTTTTCTTTTCGTTTTAGTTACTACGACGTACTTTTAAGTTTTTAACGTTTTTTTTAACTTTTTTACTTACCTAAACTTAACTTTTACTTTTAGTTCCGTAACCCCTAAACCTACTTCGTTTTTTGGTTTTTACGTAAACTTTTTAACTTTTAACTTAGTAGTACTTCCTTTACTTTAATTAGTTTTAGTTTTTAGTTAGGCGTACGTTTTACGTTTACG
>ENA-OQKB01000307-OQKB01000307.1-human-gut-metagenome-genome-assembly--contig:-NODE-307-length-11328-cov-1.934917_pt1 | contig 11328 bp, 11 predicted proteins | sample MGYA00242646_ERZ504793 | MGnify/ENA primary metagenome ERZ504793 (study PRJEB26092, sample SAMD00036409) | human gut metagenome | host: Homo sapiens | study: EMG produced TPA metagenomics assembly of...
AAGAGAGAAAGAGGGAAAAGGATTTAACTTCTTCCATTTTATGATCGACCTTACAGGTGGCCCTTGTGTATACAAGAGACTGTCAGGCTGCGGTTCAGGAACAGAGTACCTGGCTGTAACACCCTGGGGTGATTTTTACCCATGTCACCAGTTTGTTGGTGAAGAACAGTATCTCATGGGAAATGTAGACGAAGGCATCACAAAGCCGGAAATCCAGAAGGAATTCGGCGGATGCAACGTTTACACAAAGAAAGACTGCAAAGACTGCTTCGCACGTTTCTACTGTAGTGGCGGATGTGCGGCAAATGCATTCCATTTCCAGGGAGATATCAAAGGCAATTATGAAATCGGATGCGAACTCCAGAGAAAACGTGTGGAGTGCGCCATCATGATAAAAGCCGCACTGGCATGTGATTAGTGGGCAGTAATCTGTCTGACTGATACCGCCGTCGGCTGTTATCATAACAGAAAATGGCTGGCAGGCGGATGAACATGACCGCGGACAAAAAATCAAGAAGGGAAAAGAACTATGAAGAAAAGTAAAGGAATCGTAGTGCTGCTTCTGACACTGATCCTGACTGTGTTCTTTTGCTTTACTGCAGCCGTAGGTATCGGTCCTACCGGAACCGGTGCAGCAAAACATATCAACACGGGTCTTGATCTTGCCGGTGGTGTCAGCATTACCTACCAGGCTAAGGAAAGCAATCCGACAAGCGAAGAGATGTCAGATACGATCTACAAGCTTCAGAAGCGTGTAGAGCAGTACAGTACTGAGGCTCAGGTATACCAGGAAGGATCAGACCGTATTACAGTTGAAATTCCTGGTGTTACAGATGCAGATACTATTCTGAATGATCTGGGTAAACCAGGTTCCCTGTATTTCATCACAAAAGAAGATGCTGACGGAAACCAGAACTTTACTACAGGACAGGATGGATATGTTCTTTCCAGAACTATGGATGAGATCAAGGAATCCGGAAGTGTTGTTCTGGAAGGTTCTGATGTAGCAGATGCCCAGGGTGGTGCGATCCAGAATCAGAACACAAGTGCAAAGGAATATGTGGTAAGTCTTACTCTTACTTCTGATGGAGAAAACAGTGGTAAAACAAAATTTGCAGAAGCTACAAAGAATAATGTAGGCAAGCAGATCGCTATCGTCTATGACAATAACATTATCAGTGCTCCGAATGTAAATGAAGAGATTTCCGGCGGAAAAGCACAGATCAGCGGAATGTCTGACCTGGAAGAAGCACAGAACCTTGCTTCTTATATCCGTATCGGTTCTCTGGGACTGGAACTGGAAGAACTTCGTTCCAGTGTTGTAGCTGCACAGCTTGGTGAAGAAGCAATCTCTACAAGTGTTCTTGCAGGTGCGATCGGTCTGATTATCGTTATTATCTTTATGATCATTGCATACCGCATACCTGGTGTAGTTGCAGGTATCGCACTGATTCTTTATACATCATTAATGCTGATCACGCTGAATGCCTTTGATATTACTCTTACTCTTCCGGGTATTGCGGGTATTATTCTTGGTATCGGTATGGCGGTGGATGCCAATGTTATTATTTATGCCCGAATCAGAGAGGAAATTGGTGCAGGAGTTTCAGTAAGGAATTCTATTAAGTCCGGTTTCAGCAAAGCTTTCTCTGCAATCTTTGATGGAAATATTACAACACTGATCGCAGCCTTTGTGCTGATGTGGCTTGGTTCAGGTACTGTTAAGGGATTTGCTTATACACTTGCCCTTGGTATCGTGATCTCCATGTTTACAGCACTGGTTGTATCCAGACTGATTGTAAATGCACTTTATGCAGTTGGTGTACGTGATCCGAAATTCTACGGATCTGCAAAAGAACGTAAGGCAGTTGATTTCCTTGGAAAGAAGAAAGTATTTTTTGCTATTTCCATTATCCTGATCCTCTGCGGTCCGGCAGCAATGTTTGCTAATTCGCATGCAGGAAACAAAGCGTTAAATTACAGCCTTGAGTTCTCAGGCGGTACTTCTACAACTGTTACATTTAACGAAGATATGGATATTAAGACCATTGATTCTGAAGTAACTCCTGTTGTAGAAGAGGTGACAGGAGATAAAAATGTTCAGCCTACAAAGGTAGTCGGAACAAATCAGGTTGTGATCAAGACACGTTCTCTGAATCAGAGCGAACGTGAAGCTCTGCAGAGTGCACTGGTTGAGAAATTTGGTGTAGATGACAGCACGATTTCCACAGAAAGTATTTCTTCTACAGTAAGTAGTGAAATGCGTCGTGATGCGATCGTAGCCGTTATAGTAGCTACAATCTGTATGCTTCTTTATATCTGGTTCAGATTTAAAGACATCCGTTTTGCAAGCAGTGCGGTATTGGCGCTTCTGCATGATGTTCTGGTTGTACTTGCATTCTATGCTATTGCCAGAGTATCCGTCGGTAATACATTTATTGCCTGCATGCTTACAATCGTAGGTTATTCTATCAATGCTACAATCGTTATTTTTGACCGTATACGTGAGAACCTTCACAGTGGTTCCAGAGAAAAACTGGCAGAAATTGTAAACACAAGTATCACTCAGACTCTTACAAGAAGTATTTATACCTCTTTTACAACTTTTGTTATGGTAGCTGTTCTTTATATCATGGGTGTTTCTTCTATCCGTGAATTTGCAGCACCTCTGATGGTTGGTGTTCTTGTCGGTGCATATTCTTCTGTATGTATTACAGGTGCGTTGTGGTATGTGATGAAAAAGAAATTTGCAGGAAAAGGACAGCCGGCAATTGTTGCAGCTTCCGCATCTGCAAAGTCCTCTTCAAAGCCGAAGAAAGCACGTGATGTATCACAGAAAGATCCGACTCAGCCAAAGAAGAAAAACAGAAAAAGAGTAGCTGAACGTCTGGCTGCCGAAGAAGCAGCTAAAAAACAGCAGAATGATGATGCTGAATAAAACAATAAGTGTCTGAAAAACAGGCAGACAGAAATATCCCGGGGTAGAACTCCGGGATATTTTTATGAGGAGAGAAAATATATGGAGAAATGGGTAATAGCAGCAAAAAGAGCAGATTTTAACCAGATCGGTCAACAGTTTCTATATTGATCCGGTGATTGCGAGACTGATCAGGAACAGAGATGTGATCGGAGAAGATAAGATAAGAGAGTATCTGTCAGGAACAGTACAAGAGCTTCCTTCTCCCTGGCTGATGAAGGATATGGAAAAAGCTGTAGATATCCTGGAGAAAAAAATATCGCAGAAAGCAAAAGTCCGTATTATTGGTGATTATGATATTGATGGTGTGACCTCTACATACATTTTAATGAAAGGCCTTGCGAGGATCGGAGCAGATGTGGATACTTATATTCCGGACAGAGTTGCAGACGGATATGGGATTCATGCACATCTTATAGAAAGAGCGGAAACGGACCGGATCGATACAATCGTGACCTGTGATAATGGAATTGCTGCGGCTGCTGAAATCCAGATGGCAAAGGATAAGGGAATGACAGTGATTATTACAGATCATCATGAGGTTCCTTACAGGGAGGAAAAGGGAGAACGCCAGATGGTGCTTCCTCCGGCAGATGTGATTTTGAATCCGAAACAATATGATTGTCCATACCCGAATAAAAACCTGTGTGGAGCAGTGGTGGCCTTTAAATATATTGCAGCACTTTACGAGAGATTTGGTGTTCCGGCAGAGGAGCTGGAAGATTATTATGAACTGGCGGCTATTGCAACAGTAGGAGATGTTATGGATCTTCAGGGAGAGAACAGGATTCTGGTAAAAGAAGGGCTGCGCCGTCTGAAAAATACCAAAAATCAAGGATTGCAGGAACTGATCCGCGCAAATTCTCTGGAAGATGCTAAAATCACAGCTTATCATATCGGATTTGTGCTGGGACCATGTATCAATGCCAGTGGCAGACTGGATACAGCTGCCCGTTCTCTTGCACTTCTCAATGCAAAAACAAAGGAAGAAGCAGCAAGGCTTGCCGGAGATCTTACAGCTCTTAATCAGAGCCGAAAAGCTCTCACTGAGAAAGGAAAAGAAGAGGCAATCCGGATCATAGAGACTACAGAGCTAGAAAATGACAGAGTACTGGTAGTTTATCTCCGGATTGTCATGAAAGTCTTGCCGGTATTATAGCAGGCAGGATCAGGGAAAAATATCACAGGCCTGCCTTTGTATTGACGGGCGGTGAGACAAGTGCAAAAGGAAGCGGAAGATCAATAGAAAGTTACTCTATGTATGAAGAACTGGTAAAATGTGCAGACCTGATGATACAGTTTGGAGGTCATCCGATGGCAGCAGGTCTTTCTATAGAAGAAAAAAATATAGAAGAATTCCGGAGACGTCTCAATGTCAACTGTACGTTGACGGACGAAGAATTGCGTCCTAAAATCGTGATTGATGTGCCGATGCCTGTGTCTTATATTACAAAAGAACTGGTAGAACAGATTTCGCTTCTGGAACCCTTTGGAAAAGGGAATACAAAACCGGTCTTTGCACAGAAAAATCTCAGAGTGCTTGATTACAGTATTATCGGGAAAAATAAAAATGTAGTAAAACTAAAACTTCTCGATCCGCAGGGGATTTCAGTGGAAGGCATTTATTTCGGAGAAGCAGAGGATTTTGTGAACTTTATCAGGGAAAAAGACAGTATTTCTGTTACTTATTATCCGGAGATCAACAGATTCAGGGGACGAGAGAGTCTTCAGATTATTATTCAGAATTACTGTTAATATTACCGCCTGTTTTGTAACCGCCGGTAAGCCTGGAAATACAAATGTCAGGGCTTAACAGTAACTTGATTCTGAAATAAAAAGGTGATATACTATAAAATATTTATGAGCGAACAGCAATATAACACACACTGGAGGAGAAATAAAATGAAGAAAATTGAAGATTATGTATTAAGTATACCGGATTTTCCTGAACCGGGGATTATTTTCAGAGATATTACAAGTGTTCTGCAGGATGCGGATGGCCTGCAGTTGGCAATCGACTCCATGCAGGACTGTCTTAAGGATATAGATGTGGACGTGATTGCAGGAACAGAGTCCAGAGGCTTTATCTTTGGTGTACCGATCGCATATAATCTTCATAAACCATTTGTACCGATTCGTAAAAAAGGCAAACTTCCCCGCGAAACAGTATCTGTAAGCTATGATCTGGAATATGGCAGTGCAGAGATTGAAATGCATAAAGATTCCATAAAACCAGGTCAGAAAGTGGTTATCGTTGATGATCTGATCGCAACAGGCGGTACGATCGAAGCAGCGATCAAGCTGGTGGAACAGCTTGGCGGTGAGGTTGTCAAGGTTGTATTTCTCATGGAACTTGCAGGTTTAAAGGGACGCGAAAGACTGAATGGGTATGATGTAGCGTCCGTAATTTGTTATGATGGTAAATAAGCACAGCTGATTGTGCAGGACAGGCAGGTGGGAGCATATGACAGAGATAACAAAAAGTACAGAAGCAAAAAAAGATGAAATGCAGGTTGAAAAAGAGAAGCTGGAATCTGTAAAGAGAGCAGATGCGGCAGTAAAGACCATGCATGATTTTACAAGTCCGGAGGTGCTTTATAAAGAACTGATAAACAGTGTTCTGAAGTATCATCCATCAACAGATATTTCCATGATAGAGAAGGCATATAAGGTTGCAAGTGAAGCTCATGAAGGACAGAAGAGAAAGTCCGGAGAGCCATATATCATTCATCCTTTGTGTGTTGCCATCATTCTGGCAGATCTGGAACTTGACAAAGAAACGATAGTTGTCAGGTCTTCTTCATGATGCAGTTGAAGATACCTGGATGACCTATGAGGAACGTGGAGAAGGAACTTTGGTTCAGAGGTTGCACTTCTTGTGGATGGTGTTACCAAGCTGGGGACAGTTATCTTATTCTGCGGATAAAGTAGAAGTTCAGGCAGAGAACCTCAGAAAGATGTTTCTTGCCATGGCTAAGGATATCAGAGTTATTCTGATCAAGCTTGCAGACCGTCTTCATAATATGCGTACCTTACAGTATATGCGTCCTGAAAAAGCAGCAGGAAAAGGCCAGAGAGACCATGGATATTTATGCTCCTATTGCCATGCGTCTGGGTATTTCCAAGATAAAGGTAGAGCTGGATGACCTGTCGCTGAAATACCTTAAGCCGGATGTATATTATGACCTGGTGCATAAGGTTGCCCTGCGTAAAAGCGAGAGAGAACAGTTTGTAGGTGCGATTGTAAAAGAAGTTAAGAAACATATGGATGATGCCAATATTAAGGCGCAGGTGGACGGACGTGTAAAACACTTTTTCAGCATCTACAAGAAGATGGTAAATCAGGATAAGACTATTGATCAGATTTATGATTTATTTGCTGTCCGTATTCTTGTAGATACAGTGAAGGATTGTTATGCTGCCCTTGGTGTGATCCATGAGATGTATAAGCCAATTCCGGGACGGTTTAAAGATTATATTGCCATGCCGAAAACCCAATATGTATCAGTCATTGCATACCACATTGATCGGACCTAACGGACAGCCCTTTGAAATCCAGATCCGTACTTATGAAATGCACAGAACTGCAGAATATGGTATCGCTGCACACTGGAAATATAAGGAGTCGTCTGACGGAAAGGCTCCTGTAGGTAAGAGTGAGGAAGAGAAACTGAACTGGCTGCGTCAGATTCTGGAATGGCAGAGAGACATGTCTGATAACAAAGAATTCATGAGTCTTCTGAAGAATGACCTGGATCTTTTTGCGGACAGTGTTTACTGTTTTACTCCACAGGGAGATGTTAAAACACTTCCAAGTGGTTCTACACCGGTGGATTTTGCATACAGTGTTCACAGTGCAGTCGGAAATAAGATGGTAGGTGCCAGAGTTAACGGTAAGCTGGTTCCTATTGAATATGAGATCAAAAACGGTGACCGTATTGAGATCATTACTTCCCAGAATTCTCAGGGACCAAGCCGCGACTGGCTGAAACTGGTTAAGAGTACTCAGGCAAAGAACAAGATTAACCAGTGGTTCAAGAAGGAATTAAAAGAAGATAATATTCTTAAGGGTAAGGAGATGCTTGCGCAGTATGCGCGCGCAAAGGGATTTAAGATTGCAAATTATACAAAAACCCAGTATCTGGAGGCTGTTTTGCGTAAATATGGTTTCAGGGACTGGGATTCAGTACTTGCTGCAATTGGTCATGGCGGATTGAAAGAAGGTCAGGTTTTCAATAAGCTGGTAGAGGCTTATGATAAGGAAAATAAGAAGAATCTGACAGACGAGCAGGTTCTTGAGGCTGCTTCTGAGACACAGGAAAAGCTTCACATTGCCAAGAGTAAGAGCGGCATTGTGGTAAAAGGAATCCATGATGTGGCAGTCCGTTTTTCCAAGTGCTGTAATCCAATCCCGGGTGATGAGATTGTAGGCTTTGTTACAAGAGGACGTGGAATCACAATTCATCGTACAGATTGTGTCAATGTGCTGAATATGTCTGAGACAGACAGGACACGACTGATTGAGGCAGAGTGGCAGCAGCCTGATACCAAGGAAAAAGAGAAGTATATGGCTGAGATTCAGGTTTATGCAAATAACCGTACAGGGCTTCTTGTGGATCTTTCTAAAATATTTACAGAACGTAAGATTGACCTGCGAAGTATCAACAGCCGTACAAGCAAGCAGGAGAAGGCAACTATTTCCATGAGTTTTGAGATTGGAAGCAAAGAGGAACTGCGTTCCCTGATCGAGAAGATCCGTCAGGTAGAGAGTGTCATTGACGTAGAGAGAACTACAGGCTGATCATGGAAAAATCTGCTGGAACATTATTTTATGGAACTGCTGCAGATTGACAGAAAGGAATAACATGAAGAATTTAGAATTACAGAAATGTATATTAGGACCTGTATATACAAATTGCTATCTCCTTAAGAATAAAGAAACCGGAGAACTGATCATTGTTGATCCCGCAGATTGTCCGGAGAAGATTGAAATGAAGATTTCCCGGATGAATGGAAAACCGGTGGCGATTCTTCTTACCCATGGACATTTTGACCACATTCTGGCTGCACAGGCAGTAAAGGAGAAATATAATATTCCGATTTATGCCTGTCGTCAGGAAGAGGAGATGCTCCGCGAACCTTCGATCAATATGACTGTACATTATGGACAGGGATGTTCTATTGTGCCGGATGTATTTCTGGAGGATCTGGATGTTATCAGACTGGCGGGATTTTCCGTTCAGATGATCCATACACCGGGACATACCAAAGGAAGCTGCTGTTATTATCTGAAAGATGAAGGTGTATTGTTCAGCGGTGATACAGTGTTCTATGGCTCTGTTGGAAGAACGGATTTTCCGGGTGGAAGTACAGCAGAAATCGTGAGAAGTCTCCATAAACTGGTAGATTCGCTTCCTGAAGAGACCGAGGTTTTCCCCGGACATGATGCGTCTACCACTATTGGTTATGAAAAGAGGTATAATCCATTTGTGTAAAATAGGCATTCTGTTTGAGAACAGAGATTTTGAACATGATGTTTATGAACTGATCAAAGCGTTTTATCCCGAAGCGGAGATACATACTCTTTATGAAAATGCTGAAGCAGAGTATGACCTCCGCTTCAGTGTGGAACAGGATAATGACAGTTATATCATAAAATACGAAAGGACAGAGAATCTGTCGAAACAGGAAACAGAGCAAAAAGGGGTAAGTTTCCGTCAGACATACTTTCTTAAAGAAGAATGCAGGCTGTGGAAGTACAGGATGCTCATGCTCTGAGAAAAGAGAATAAAGATAATATCAAATATGCTCTGTATCAGTTGTTGGTAAAACTGACGGGCAGAACTCTTCCATGGGGAAATCTGACAGGAATACGTCCTGCCAAACTGGCAATGGGAATGATCGAATCCGGAATGAAAAATACGGAAGCAGCCCGGGAGATGCGTGAGAGATATCTGGTAAGTCCGCAGAAAACAGCGCTTGCCATCACTATTGCAAACAGGGAAAGAGAGATTCTGAAGGATATTGACTATGAAAATGGATACAGCCTTTATATTGGAATCCCGTTTTGCCCAAGTATCTGTCTGTATTGTTCCTTCAGCTCCTATCCGCTGAAAGTGTGGGAGAAGAGAACAGATGAATATGTGGAAGCTCTCTGCCGAGAGGTAAGAGAGACTGCGCTTATGATGAAGGGAAGAAAACTGGACACCATCTATATTGGCGGCGGTACCCCGACTACACTGCTTCCACATCAGATCCGTAAGCTCCTGGATACAGTGGGAGAAGCTTTTGGCTATGAAGGACTGGCAGAGTTTACTGTGGAAGCCGGCAGACCGGACAGTATTACACGTGAAAAGCTGATGGCGATCAGGGAGTATCCGGTAACAAGAATTTCCGTAAATCCACAGACTATGAATCAGGAAACCCTGGATATTATCGGCCGCAGACATACTGTGGAGCAGACAAAAGAAGCGTTTCATCTGGCACGAGAGCTGGGATACGATAACATTAACATGGATCTGATCGTAGGTCTTCCGGGTGAGGATATTCACATGGTAGAGCGGACTCTTGAACAGGTTCGTGAACTGGCACCGGACAGTATTACCGTACATTCACTGGCAGTGAAACGTGCAGCAAGGCTGAATATTTTTAAAGAGAAATATCAGGAAATGTCTTTTGAGAATAATCAGGAGATTATGGATCTGACCATGAAAACCGCATATGAAATGGGAATGGGTCCTTATTATCTGTACAGACAGAAGAATATGAAGGGAAATTTTGAAAATGTTGGCTATGCAAAGGTTGACAAAGCCGGAATATACAATATACTTATTATGGAAGAAAACAAGACGATCCTTGCAGCCGGGGCGAGGTGGCCTCCACAAAGATCGTGCTTCCGGAGAAGAATCCGTCTGGACAATGGACGGGGAGGACGAATCTGATCCGCATAGAAAATAGTGAAAATAATTACGGAGTATGAAAGACCGTATTGATGAGATGATAGAGAGAAAAGGAGAATGGTTATGGCGCTAGAAAAAGAAACCGGTAACCGGAATGAAAGATATGATGCCGGCGGAGATGGAGATCCGCGATTATGTGATCGGACAGATCAAAGAGACATACCGCGCATTTGGGTTCTCATCCATTGAGACTCCATGTGTAGAGCATATCGAGAACCTGTGCAGTAAGCAGGGGGGAGATAATGAGAAGCTGATCTTCAAGATCTTAAAGCGTGGAGAGAAGCTGAGACTTGCAGAGGCGAAGGAAGAAGCTGATCTTGTAGACGGAGGACTCCGCTATGACCTGACACTTCCGCTGTCCAGATATTATGCAAATCATTCTAATGAACTTCCGGCACCGTTTAAAGCACTTCAGATGGGAAGTGTATGGCGTGCCGACCGTCCGCAGAGAGGACGTTACCGCCAGTTTATGCAGTGTGATATCGATATTCTTGGCGAGCCGTCTAACCTTGCTGAGATCGAGCTGATCCTTGCTACAACATCTCTGCTTGGAAAACTGGATTTCAATAACTTTACGATCCGTATCAATGACCGACGTTTCCTGAAGGCAATGGCAGCTTACAGTGGATTTGAAGAGAAAGATTATGACAGCGTATTTATCACACTGGATAAGATGGACAAGATCGGTCTTGATGGTGTTGCAGCAGAGATGAAGGAAAATGGATATGCAGAGGAATCTGTTGAGAAATATCTTCAGCTCTTCAAGGAGATCACAGGAGACGTAGAAGGTGTTCGTGCATGTAAAGAGAAACTTCAGGGATTCCTTCCGGAAGATGCAGCAGATTCTCTTGAAATGATCATTACAAGTGTAGAGAGTGCGAAGGAAGCAGATTTCCGTATGCTGTTTGATCCTACACTGGTACGTGGAATGTCTTACTATACAGGAACTATTTTTGAGATTTCTATGGATGAGTTCGGCGGATCTGTAGGTGGTGGCGGACGCTACGACAAGATGATCGGTAAGTTTACAGGACAGGATACGCCGGCAGTTGGATTCTCTATCGGATTTGAACGTATTGTCATGCTTCTGATGGAGCGTGGATACAAAGTTCCGACAAGCAAAGAGAAAAAGGCATTTTTGATCGAGAAGAATATGCCGAAGGAAGGTATGCTCAAGGTTCTTGATCTTGCGAAGAAGGAGCGTGCAGCAGGCCGTCAGGTAATGATCATGAACATGAAGAAGAACAAGAAGTTCCAGAAGGAGCAGCTTGCAGAACAGGGATACACAGATATTACAGAGTGCTACAGAGATTCTGTTGATAACTTATAGAAAAAGGGAAAGGAAGTAAATAACCATGGCTGAATCAATGCAGGGGCTTAAGAGAACACACC
>ENA-OQKB01000308-OQKB01000308.1-human-gut-metagenome-genome-assembly--contig:-NODE-308-length-11327-cov-2.460268_pt1 | contig 11327 bp, 9 predicted proteins | sample MGYA00242646_ERZ504793 | MGnify/ENA primary metagenome ERZ504793 (study PRJEB26092, sample SAMD00036409) | human gut metagenome | host: Homo sapiens | study: EMG produced TPA metagenomics assembly of...
TAAAGCGCTCCAGTTCCCGTCTTGTGGTTACTTTCTTGATTGTAATTGCCATAGTTGTTCAATATTGAGACCACAAAGGTAATGCAAACTGAGAGCAGAACAAAATAAGCTTGCTTATTTTTTATTGCCGAGGTACAGCTTGCCTTATTTAAAAATACGTGATAATCTTTAAATACCGCGTAGGGTGTTTGTAAATTTGCTGTTAGAGGTTGTATATCAGTACCGCTGTGTAGGCAATGTAGCAGAGAATCAGAATGCTTCCTTCCACCCGGGTGATGATGCGTTTACCCGAAAAAGATACCGAACAGCCAAAGCAGGATGCTGGACCCTACGAGTACCCACAAATCGAAATTGGTGATGCCCGTCAGACGCAGTGGAGTGATGGAGGCCGAACAACCCAGTACGAAGAATATATTGAAGAGATTACTTCCGATGACGTTTCCGATGGCTATTTCGGGGCTTTTCTTCAAGGCGGCTACGATGGAGGTGGCGAGTTCGGGTAATGAAGTGCCGCCTGCTACGAGCGTGAGACCGATGATGGATTCGCTGACACCCAATCCGCGGGCTATGCCGCTGGCACCGTCTACAAAGAAATTACCTCCGATGATGAGGCCGGCAAGTCCGCCGAGAATGTATAGGGCGGACTTCCACGCGGGTAACAGCCTGATTTCGTCTTCTTCCTGTAAGTGCTCCTTTTCCGGTTCCTTCATACTTCCATCCCTTTTTGCAATGGCAAAAGTATAACTCAGGAAAATGGTAAAGAAGCATAGCAGCAATAGGCCGTCGGTGATGCTGAGTATGTTCTCCCCACTGCTGTCCAGTAAGACGTCGTTGGCACAAATCAGCAGGGCGAAGGATGAAAGGATGCAAAGGGGGATTTCGCGTTTCAGTGTGTTACGGGTAATGGCTATCGGGGCAAAAAGGGCCGTACAACCCACAATCATCAGGGTATTGAACGTATTGCTTCCCACCACATTGCCAATGGCAATGTCTGCACTGCCTTTGAGAGCAGGAGGATATGCTGACGGTGAGTTCCGGTGCGGAAGTGCCGAAGGCAACAATGGTAAGCCCGATGACGATGGACGGTATATGGAAACGTTTGGCAACGGATGCGGCACCGTCTGTCAAGCCATTGGCACCCAGAAGAATGAGGAGCAGTCCTCCGACAAGAAACAATATATCCATAGGTATGTCAATTTTGAGTACAAAGATAGTGCAAACCGGATACAGAACTTTCATGTTTGCATGAAAAAGTTATGTCGATTAGAGTAGGAAGTTAAAAACATTCCGTATGTTTGAAGCATTTATTGGGTATATTTGCAAAGAATCAAATCAAGAAGTTTATATATGAAGGTTATCCGTGCTTTCTGTCTTTGTTGGCTGTTGATGCTGGCGGACGGAGTGTCAGCTCAGTTGGTAGATAAAGTGCTCAGTGTTTTAGGTGAGGATAGTGTGGGGAGTGTCACAGTGGCAAGGACTGACTCCGATTCGATTCAGTTGTCGCTTGTCCGGCAGGAGTTGGAAACAGCCCGGCTGAATGAGGCGAACCTGCGGATGGAAATGGAGCAGATGAAGTTGGCGGGCTATGCGGCCGATTCGGTGAAGCTGGCATTGCAGAAACAACGCATTGATTCGTTGCGGACGGTGACACCGGGTATTCCGGTGGTGGTGGAGAAGGACACTTTGTTCTATCTGTATGCCAAGCGTGGAGGGCATACGCCCCAACAGCGAGCCAAAGATGTAAGCAACGTCATCGAAGCATTGGGCACGCGTTTCAATCTGCGTCCGGACTCTGTTTATTTAGAGAGTACGGATATTGTTACAGACTTGATGTATGGCGAAAAGGTCATCATTTCCTTTACCGATCAGGATGCTTTGTGGGAAAACTGTACCCGCGACCAGCTGGCCGCCAGCAAGAGGCATGTCGTGGTGGACAAACTGAAAGCCATGCAGAAGGAGCATAGCTTGTGGCAGTTGGGTAAGCGTATCTTGTACTTTATCCTGGTGCTTGTGGGACAGTTCTTCTTGTTCAAGTTTACCAACTGGCTGTTCAGAAAACTCAAACTACGCATTCAGAAGCTGAAGGATACCAAGCTGAAACCGATCTCTATTCAGGATTATGAATTGCTGGATACGCAGAAGCAGGTCAACCTGCTGGTGTTTGTTGCCAACCTGGTGCGTTATGTAGTCATGCTGTTGCAGTTGCTGCTGACGGTTCCGTTATTATTCTCCATTTTCCCTCAGACCAAGAGCTTGGCTTATACATTATTCTCCTACATCTGGAATCCTATAAAGGTCATCTTGAATGGAATAGCCGACTATATACCCAATCTGTTCACTATCTTTGTGATATGCTATGCGGTGAAGTATCTGGTCAGACTGGTGCGTTATCTTGCCAATGAGGTGCAGGCTGAACGGCTGAAGATAAACGGCTTCTATCCGGATTGGGCCATTCCTACCTATCATATTGTGCGCTTCTTGCTTTATGCGTTTATGATTGCCATGATTTACCCTTATCTGCCGGGTTCCAAGTCGGGAGTCTTCCAGGGAATCTCCGTGTTTGTCGGCTTGATTGTTTCGCTCGGTTCCAGTACGGTTATCGGCAATATCATTGCAGGACTGGTCATAACCTACATGCGGCCTTTCAAGCTGGGTGACCGCATCAAGCTGAATGACACTACTGGCAACATCATTGAGAAAACACCGCTCGTCACCCGCATCCGTACTCCGAAGAATGAGGTGGTGACCATTCCGAACTCTTTCATCATGTCTTCCCATACGGTCAATTACAGCCAGTCTGCCCGTGAGTATGGATTGATTATCCATTCGGAGGTCAGTATTGGCTACGATGTTCCGTGGCGGAAGACACATCAGCTGTTGATAGAGGCTGCATTGAATACTCCTGGAGTGATAGATGATCCCCGTCCGTTTGTATTGGAGACTTCCCTTCAGGATTATTATCCGGTTTATCAAGTGAATGCCTATATCAGGGATGCCAACAGCCTTAGCCAGATTTACTCTGATTTGCATCAGAATATCCAGGATGCCTTCAACGAAGCAGGCATCGAAATCATGTCTCCTCACTACATAGCTACGCGTGACGGCAGTGAGACGACCATACCCAAGGATGACTTACGGGAGAAAAAGCAGTAAGGGAGCCGGTTATCGTGCCAGTAAAATCTCTGCAAACGGTACGTAGAACATAAACATCCTCCATTCCTTTGTCTGGAAATCATAAGTTTCGATGAAGTCGCCTTCACGATAGCCTGCAAACTGCACGTAGAGTTTCCTTGTCTGCCCGCCCTTGGAGTAGTACATGGCAGCGGAGCGTACGGCGTTGGGGTAGGTGGCGAAAGGCTCTTTCAAGTTTCCGGCAGTAGTATCCCATAAGCAGAATTGCGTATCTCCACCATTGGCACGGGAAACGATATAGCCTCCTTTGCATTGCAGGCTGTTTGGGTTTTCGGGGGATGGTTCCATAATCCGGAAAGGTATCAAGGCTTCGGCCTTGATGGGGTCGTAGCAGTGCATCTTTTCTTTGGCGATGTCTATCACGACGGGCGAGAAGGTGCCGTCGCCGTTGTTGGCCGAGAGCAGCATGTGGGCGTCGGCTATCACGCCCGGATAGCGTGAGAGGGATTCGGGCTTCAGTCCATCCGGTAATGGTATTTCGGGAGTATGTATCGGTGGCATATTCAACCGGGTATATACCGGATAAGAGATGCTACAGTAGGTGAGGAGCTTATCTCCGGCCATTTCCAGGGAAACAGTGTTGTTGAAGTCCGAGCAGATGGTAATTGCGTTACGTTCTACCGGGTTACACCAATAGTGCATGCAGAGGTCGTATCCGTCGATGAAACTACTGCCGTCTTTCTCCCGTATCCCGCAGAGGATGTTGGTGCCGGGGATGTTGGCGGCAAGGTGGAAATCTTCGTCGTCATGGAACTGGATTACTTCCGATATTTCTTGTGTTACCAGGTCGATACGGGTGATGCCGCGGGGAACGGTCGGTGTGTAAATGGCGTGGGAGTTGGTGATACCGTAGAGATATGGTTCTTCGGGGGATTGTCCGTCGGCTACCGAAATCTGGCCGAGAGGCTGAAGCTGTCCTGCCCGTTCCAGGAACATTTCTACCCGTGAGGCGGGCCAGTGTCCGGGGGCAAGGAAAGTAATGCTGTTGGTGGTTTGCTCCGTGGTAACGGCGCGTGTGTAGCGTGAATACCCTTCGGGAAAGAGAGGATTGTCGGCTATCGGCCAGTAGATGTCCAATATGATTTGGTCGCCGCTCTGCAAGCCGTCGGCTTTGACGGTCACGGCATCACCGGGATTGAAGGTCTTTCCGGCATCGGATATGGTGATATTGATCACAAAAGCGGGTTGTTTCTCTTTGTCGTCATCACTGCAAGCGGCAAGTAGCAGGCTGATTAGTAGCAGGAAGTGTATCTTCTTCATCATAGTTATGTATTGACAAATGCAAATATAGGGCTTTTTCTTGTATTCCTGCGGATAGGCTTTGTTTTTGTCGTATGAGATGGAAAAATCCTCCTACGAAACATGGTCTTTTGCTTCGTGGGAGGAAAGTGGTTGTTCGGCAGGGCTTCGGGGGAATGCGCCTGCTTGCGTGCCGGCTTGGATTATTTGCTGCGCGTCACCGTGTGCAATACATTCCCTTTCTTGTCAATCATGCGCAGTTCCAGTGTCTTTTTGCTGGCCGATACAATGGAGAAACCCGGTTCGGGGCTGCAGAATACGGTCCCTTCGATGGGCTTCACCTTGCGGGCGAGCGAACCGGCAGAATTGGTGATATAGTCGATGTCGCTGCCTGCCACGCGTACGTGCTGGAAGTTGTGGATGTGCCCGCAGATGTACATATCCACCTTGTGCTTGCGCAGGATGGGATCGAGACGTGCCTGCATATCCGCGCGTTCGCTCTCGTCCTTCGGGGTTTCGGCATAGATGGGATGGTGTCCGGCAACGATAACCCAGTCCTCTTTGGCGGCAGTCAGTACGGAATCTATCCAGGAAAGTTGTTGCTGGTAATCCTGCTTGCAGGCATCGGGATAGGTCTCGCTGTCGTTGCGGTATTTGTCAATCATCGGGGCGGTGTCTACCCAAAGGATGCGGATGGTAGCGCCGTTGTCCTCGAACGTCTTGGTATAATAACGGGCGGGCATGGTCCAGCGGCGGCTGATATTACTGTAGTCGAGCACAGCCTGCGTATTGCCGCGGTATTCGTGGTTGCCCAGCAGGGGGAACCAGTCTATCATCAGCTCCGGGTGGCTGTAAATAAGTTCGTAGTTGGTCATCCAAAGCGGGTCGTTCACGCTACGTACGCCTTCAAAGTGGTGTACATCGCCGGTGGCAAGAACGAATTCGGGGCCTACTTCTTCTGCCATTTGTCCCATCAGTTCGGCGATGGGCTTTTGGTCGTAGTAGCCGTTACGGCCGAGGTCGTTGGCTACGTAGAAGTTGAACTTCTTGTCGAAGATGGAGTAATCGGTGATTTGGGCAATGGCTGCGTTGCCGAGTAGGGCAATAAACAGTAAAAGGAATATTTTCTTCATTGTCATTATTAAATTGTTGAGTAGTTAATGTTGATAACTTGTTGAGATAGAATTCGCTGTTTAAAAATTAATCTTCACTCCCGCATTCACTTTCACGCCGTAGTATTCTGCCTGCATGGTACGGTCTTTTGTGCCCTGGTAGTAGCGTAGCGGCTGGTTCAGCAGGTTGTTGGCTTCGGCGTAGAAGGTAGTCTTGAACTTCTTTCCGAAGGTATAGCTGGCGTTTACGTCCATATAGTTCACCTTGTCGTAGTAGCGGTCGTAGAAGGTGCTTTCTCCCATTTCGTCGATGAAATCGGAAGCGAAGTTATAGCTCAGGCGCAGATTCAGACCGCCTTTCTCAAAGTATAGGGAAGCATTTGCGGTATGCTCCGGAGAGCCTGGCATGCTCAAGTCTTTCTCATTCTCGCGACCTTCGAAGTTGAAGTCTTCCACACGGGAGTGGGTGTAGGTGTACGTTCCGTAGAAACCTACACATTTCAGAGCGGGAGCAATGAAGCTGAAGTCGCGCTGGTAGGACAGCTCTACACCCACCAGGTTGGCGTTGCCCGCATTCTTGGGTTGGGTGAAGCGGGTGTAGGTGTTACCCTGGTATTCGTAGTTGGTGCTCACCTGGTCTACGATGAAGTCGTCTATCTTCTTGTAGAAGATGCCGGCACTTATCAGACCGATGCTGCGGAAGTAGTAGTCGGCACTCAAGTCGAAGTTGTAGGAGACGGTAGGTTTCGTAGCTCCGGGTTTCCGGATGGTGATTTCGTTGTCGGAACGCTTGATGTTCACACTGGCGACGAGGGCCGAGTAGTTTGGGGCGTGACAAGGTTTGGGTAAACGAACCGCGCACTTTGAAGTCATCGTTTACATTCCACTTTACGAGCAGCGACGGCAGGAAGTTGATGTAGCTGTTGCGCTGACGGTCGGTCTTGCTGGTGAGGTCTTCGTCGGCATCGTAGGTGCGTCCCGTATAGGCAAGGTTGGTGTTCTCTATGCGAAGTCCGGTCATCAGTTCCACGTCTTTTGTCAGTTTTTGGTCGAAGCGGAGGTAGCCGGAAGTCACGGTTTCGCGGGCGTTGAAGTTTCCGGCAAGTTCTTCCTGTACCTGCTCTTTCTCAAAGAGGGAAGCGTTGTTCAAGTCTAAAGAGCCGGTGTATTCCTTGCTGGCGTAGATGCCTGCCTGGTATTTGTTGTTGGGCATGAAGTTCTTGTTGGTCTGGTCCACTGTATTTGCTAGGCTGTTCGTCATGAAGGCATCCTCGTCCAGAGGAGAGTATTCGTAGAAGTCCACTTCTTTATCTTTGGTCTTGCGCACTACCTTTGCGCCGAACTTCAGCTTGTTGCCGTTCTTGAAGGGAAGTTTGAAGTTGGCGGAGAACTTCAGGTCCTGCTCCTTGATGTCTTCCTGCTGTTCCGTCAGCTCTTTCAGGCTGAATTCATCGTTCAATGTCATGGTAGAGCCTGTTTTGGGGCTGGCAAAGGGTTGGCGTTCGTCGCTCAGGTCCATGTCGAACTTCTGTTTCTTCAGTTGGAAGTCGATGTAGCGTTCGTTGGGACGTTCTTCGCTGGCTTTGGCATAGCTGGCGTGCCAGTCCATGGAGAGGGCGCCGAAGAGGTGTTCGCCGCCGAGGGCAAAGTCCATGGTGCGCTGGCGTTCCAGGCGGGCGTTACGGTTGTCCGGCGTACCGGCTTTGGTCTGTATGCGTACGGTGGCGTTGCCGTCGGGGTCAAGGTCTTTCAGCGTGGTACGGTAGCGGTTCTCCCAGTCGTTGCGGTTGTTGAAGATGCCTTTGAAGGTCAGTTTGTGGTTGGCATTGATGTCCCAGTCCAGTGCGGCGGAGTAGCTTTGGCGTTCGCGGGTGACGTAGTATTGGCGGATTTGGTAGTCGTTGACGTACGTCTTGCCGTTGTCATCCTGCTCCCATACAAATTCGGTGTCGTAGGAACCGGAAGGTGAGTTCTGATAGGAGGCCGATACAATCAAGCCGAGTTTGTCGTTGAAGAAGCGGTCGCCGTAGGTGAAGCCAAGGTTCAGTTGCGCCTTTTCGCTCACCCAGTTGTAGCCGGTTCCGGCGGTGGCGGCAATGGTACGCTTGTAGGGGGAGTTCTTGGTGACGAGGTTGATGCTGCCGCCGATGGCGTCGCCGTCCATATCGGCGGTTACTACCTTGTTCACTTCGATGGTCTGAATCATGTCTGCCGGAATGAGGTCGAGCTGTACGTTGCGCGTATCGCCTTCGGCAGAGGGAACGCGGTTGCCGTTGATGGTGACGGAGCTGAGGTCGGCACTCGTGCCCCGCACTTGCCCGAAGCGTGCCTCGCCTTGGTCGTACTGCACGTTGATGCCGGAGATGCGTTTAAGGGCGTCACCGATGTTGGAGTCGGGGAACTTGCCTACCTGGTCGGCAGAGACTACATTCGTAATCCCCATGTTGTTTTTCTGTGAGTTGATGGCACGGCGCTGTCCCTGGAAGGCGCCGCCTACCACCACTTCCTGCAACTCCACGCCTTCGTTCAGTACGACGTCTTTTTCCAGTGTACGGCCTGCGGGGATGGTGATTTTCAGTTCTACGGGAGAGTAGCCCACGTAGCTCACCTTTACTGTATAGGTTCCCGGGTCAAGGTTAGAGAAAGTGTAGAAGCCGTTGACGTCGCTCGTCACGCCAGTGTGTAGTTTCTCGATGTAGATGGATGCGCCCGGGAGAGTTTGTTTAGTGGCGTCGATGATGCGTCCACGTACAGTTCCTTGTTTCGTGACATTTTGCTTTTTCGTCGGCAATGGCCGTATTGACGGTGGCGGTGAATAGGAGTAAGAATAAGAATGCTCTCAAAATCTGTTTCATACTTGTTATTATCTGTTAATAATCTGCCGCAAAACTAGAGGGTTGCCGTTACGTGGAGGTTGCGGAGCGTTGAAGAACAGATAACGATTCAGTTACAATGAGGTTACATAAATTCTTGGAGGTAGTACCTTTTCGGCGGTATCTCCCTTTGCCGTCATCTGGCAGACTGATGCTAAAGATGCACGAGATGTGCATCTCGGACTGTATGAGATGTACATCTCGAGCAACATGAGATGTACATCTCGTGCAGGGGAAGGTATAGGGGTTGGTGTCTTATCCCGTAGCCTGGCAGCGGATAAGTACCTTCTTCTCGTCTGCCAGAGTAGTGGCAAAGAGATAAGTGCCTCCCCCTTCGGCCAATTTCAGTCGTTTGCGCAGTTCGGCCACGGTGGCGGGGAAGTTGCGCACGGTGAGGTTCGCCTTTTTCTCGGCAGCCAGCATCTCTTTCACTTCTTTCTTGCCGAAGCCGCAGGAGGAGGTAATCCGGAACTTGCGGCCGGGGAAGTCCGGCAGGAAGTGGTCCGAGGTGTAGAGGTGGCTGTTGGGATGCAGTTTTTCCACCTTATACAATGAGGAGAGGCTGCGGAATGCACCGGCTTTCAGCACGGAGGCATTCGGTTCGTAGAGGTATGATTTCAGTTGAGGGGTGTAGGGGCATGCACGCTCCTTCTCCTGCCGGCGGGTGAAGACGAGGGCTTGGGGAGCCGGTACACCGGTGAAGTTGACGCAATGAATGGGGATGTCGTCTGCCGGCACTCCTTCGCCTTGTCCCAGCAAGAGCAGCAGTTCCTTGCATTCGTTGCCCACGGAGACGATGTGTGCCTGGTGGACATGCTTCAAATCGTTCAGGGCAAGGGTGAGGTCGAGCATGGGGGAGAGTTTTACCAGTACGTGTCTTGCCTTGCGCAGCAGCAGTTCTTCGAGGGCGGCTATATCGGGTTCGCAGTTGCCGATGGCTACGGTCTTTCCACCGTGTCCGTCGCGGCGGGCAGGGTCTATGAATATACAGTCCACGGGCTCCATCTCTTGCAGATGGCAGACGCTGTCTGCGTGGCAGACGGAGATGTGGTTCAGGCCGAGGACAGGGAAGTTGTGTGCGGCTATCTGGCAGAGGGTTTCCTGGCGCTCGACGTAAGTGGCATGCCCGAAGCGGGAGGAGAGATAGGCGCAGTCGATGCCGAAACCTCCGGTGAGGTCGGTAAAGGTGCCGGCTGATGCGGGGGTACTGTTCTGCGCGGGATGTTCTTGTTCTGTATGTAGCAGGTTAGTTATAATCTCCGCTTTATACTGTGCCGTTGTTTGGGAGGAGCATTGTTCCAGAGAAAGGTGGGCGGGGTAGAGTATATGCTCGTTCTCGGCCCATGCGGGTATCTTCTCTTTGGCAATCTGCCAGCCGGAAATCTGTGTGATGGCGGCGGGCATGTCTACCGAAGGGTAGCGGCGTGCCTGCAAGGCAAGGCTGCGCACGTCGTCGCGGCGATGCTCGCGGATGAAGCGGAGGGTGTCTTGGGATAAAGGCATGGCTTGGCTTATTTATTCTGATGCAAAGTTATCTCAAAAAGGACAAAGTGGGGCATAAATTCGCAGCTTTCTGTCTGATTATTTTTCAGACAAAGATGACGCTGATAATACAGATTAAGAATATTAAAAATCCGCGTCATCTGCGTCAAAGCGATAGCAAATTTAAGTTTCCGAACAAGCTGGGGGTGAGAGTTAAGGGATTGACCCGGTATCGCTCCTTTGCCGTCTGCCTGCTGACGCGGTTGAAGTGCCACCATTCGCTGGGTAGCGGGTGGAATCCGGCTTCTTTCATTACCTGCCGGAGCAGCAGCCGGTTTTCACGTTCTTGTTCCGTCAGCTTGCCTTGTGCCACGAGCACGGCTTCTTCTGTGATGTGGGCTTCCCTGCCCAGATGGTCTACCGGGGTGCCCATGGGCAGAGGGGTTCCTTTATCGTCGAGTATGCTGATGTCCACTGCCAACCCGTAGTTGTGCAGGCCGCCGCCGCGTGAGGGGTTGGAGACATAGATGTATTTGGAGGTTCCTTTCACTACGTTCCACATCTTCTGCTGTACGGACAAGGGGCGCGCTGCGTCGTAGACGATAAGGCTGTAGCCGGGGTACTGTTCTTTCAGCAGGCGTTGTGCCCGCTTCAGGCTTTTCATGGCATCGGGGTGCAGGTAGGCTTCTTTCAGGTCTTCGTACAATAGGGTTCCGGTGAAATTGTCGGCACGGGTGTACATCAAGTCGATGGCGATGCTGCTGTCCGCTTCGGCGATGCTGACGAAACCGAGGGAGTCCAGGTAGCGGGCTGTTCGGCTTTTGGCCGGAGCCGGAGGGACGGGTGCCGCTATGGTGTCGGCGTACGGGATGGTGGTCTCCGTATCCGGGTCTTGTGTCTGCTTTGGCGCTTGTTTTCTGCTACAACCGCATAGTGAGCAGCCAAGCAGCAGATATAACAAGTAAAAGAAATATCGTTCCATCTTACAAGGCATTCTTGGCGGTAAGGATTGATTTCATCAAAGCTATGTCCGAACTGACTTCTCCCTGCATCAAGTATTTGTTTTTCCGTTGGCAGGTGGCTTCGTAAATCTCCTTTGCCTTTGCTGTGTCCTTGTCCCGGTAGAGTGCCAGGGCGCAGAGCAGCCGCTGTTTGGAAGACGTCACATCCTTATATTGCCGGATGTAGGTATCCAGCTCATCGGTATATAATTCTTCTGCCCGTGCGGTCCTCTTTGTCACCAGTGCGGTGAAGAGCAGCTCGCAAGCGTTTTCCTTTATCAAAAGTCCGATGACTTCGTGCCGGTGGCTCATTATTTTCTCAAATGCATTGTAGGCGGCTTCCCATTCTTCGCAGTCGAGCAGGCGCGAGGCGCTCATCAAGGCTATGGTGACCTGCAGGGCATCTTTGTAGTTGATGTCTTCCGTTT
>ENA-OQKB01000312-OQKB01000312.1-human-gut-metagenome-genome-assembly--contig:-NODE-312-length-11239-cov-4.265389_pt1 | contig 11239 bp, 8 predicted proteins | sample MGYA00242646_ERZ504793 | MGnify/ENA primary metagenome ERZ504793 (study PRJEB26092, sample SAMD00036409) | human gut metagenome | host: Homo sapiens | study: EMG produced TPA metagenomics assembly of...
CATTATCGGAGCCTCACCGTTCCGATTCAATTTCGTCCTACGAATGTAGAACAATAGACAAAATGTTGTTTCTTTCCATCTTACTTGTTTTTTTAATTCACAAAACTAAAAATTCCAAGAGCAACAAGTCAAGATGCAAAACACTGATAAACAATGAATTATTTACTTAATAGGTGTACCTGACATTGAAGGAGATCAGGTACACCGAATAGTACACCGAAAGAATGCTTTGATATGCTTATTTTTGCCATGCACCAAAAACAAAAAATCCCCGTAAAGTATTAATTTTTCAGGGATTTTCTTTGTTTTTGTCAATTCTTTCCAGCGGAGAGACAGGGATTCGAACCCCGGGTACCTCGCAGTACAACGGTTTTCAAGACCGCCGCAATCGACCACTCTGCCACCTCTCCAAGACTCCTTTTCAGAAGTACTTTCCGTTGAAAGCGCTGCAAAGGTACAACTTTATTTTAAATAAGCAAATAGTTTACCAGTTTTTTTGCTATAAAATTTTCAAATCGTATTTTTGCATACGAATAATAAACGAAAGAAATAAATCATGATATACCCTCAGAATTTCGAACAGAAAATAGGTTTCGATTCCATCCGTCATTTACTAAAAGAGAAATGTCTCAGCACATTAGGTCAAGAAAGAGTAGATGAAATGAACTTCTCAGAATCCTTTAAGGATATTAATGAATGGCTGGAACAGGTGATGGAATTCATACGCATCATACAAGAGGAAGACTAGTTTCCCGACCAATATTTTTTTGATGTACGCCCATCACTAAAACGTATCCGCGTAGAAGGTATGTATTTGGATGAGCAAGAACTGTTTGATTTACGTCGTTCTTTAGAAACAATTCGTGATATCATCCATTTTCTGACACTGACCCCGAATGACGAAGAACAAGAAAACTCCCCCTACCCTGCCCTACAAAAACTGGCAGGAGATATTATCGTGTTTCCTCAACTCATCACGCGTATTAACAACATCTTAGACAAATTCGGAAAAATCAAAGACAATGCTTCTTCCGAATTATTACGCATCCGCAGAGAGTTGGCCTCGACAGCCGGAAGCATATCACGCAGTTTGAATGCAATTCTACGCAACGCTCAAGCAGAAGGTTATGTTGATAAAGATGTAACTCCTACCATGCGTGACGGAAGACTCGTCATCCCTGTCGCACCGGGATTAAAACGGAAAATCAAGGGAATTGTACACGATGAATCATCCACCGGCAAAACAGTTTTCATAGAACCGGCCGAAGTAGTGGAAGCAAACAATAGAATACGGGAATTGGAAGGAGAAGAACGCCGGGAAATCATCCGTATCCTGACAGATTTCTCTATCATAATCCGCCCACAGGTCCCCGCCATCCTCCAGTCATACGAATTTTTGGCAGAAATTGATTTCATCCGTGCCAAAGCCCATTTTTCCATTCAGACGAACGCCACCAAACCATCATTGGAAGACAAACAGATTTTGGACTGGACCATGGCCATACACCCACTATTGCAACTCTCGCTGGCCAAGCATAATAAAAAGGTTGTTCCTCTAGATATAGAACTAACTAAAAATCAACGCATTCTAATTATATCCGGACCGAATGCCGGAGGTAAATCCGTTTGTCTGAAGACTGTGGGATTACTACAATATATGTTACAATGTGGTATGCCGGTTCCGATGCATGAACGTAGCCATGCCGGATTATTCGGCAGTATCTTTATAGACATAGGTGACGAACAAAGTATCGAAGACGATCTGAGTACCTACTCCTCACACCTTACCAACATGAAAACAATGATGAAAAGCTGTAACGAACGCAGCCTTATCCTCATTGATGAATTCGGCGGAGGTACAGAACCACAAATTGGAGGAGCCATAGCTGAAGCTGTGTTGAAACGTTTCAATGAAAAGGGCACATTCGGCGTTATCACCACTCATTATCAAAATTTGAAACATTTTGCCGAAGATCACGAAGGAGTGGTTAATGGTGCCATGTTATATGACAGGCATTTAATGCAAGCTTTATTCCAATTACAAATAGGAAATCCGGGAAGTTCATTTGCAGTAGAAATAGCTAGGAAAATAGGTTTACCGGAAGAAGTAATAGCCGACGCATCCGAAATTGTAGGGAGTGAATATATCAATGCTGATAAATATCTACAAGATATCGTACGTGACAAACGTTATTGGGAAACCAAGCGTCAGAACATCCGCAAACGAGAAAAACAGATGGAAGAAACCATCGCCAAATACGAAGAAGAACTACAGGAACTGGAGAAAAGTCGTAAAGAGATTTTGCGAAAGGCCAAAGAAGATGCGGAAAGATTGATACAGGAATCAAATGCCCGAATTGAAAATACCATCCGTATCATCAAGGAAGCACAAGCCGACAAAGAACGTACACAATCGGCACGTCAGGAACTGACTGATTTTAAAAATCAGATAGAAGATATCGAGAAAAAGAACAAGGAAGATGAAATCATCCGGAAAATGGAAAAACTCCGTGAAAAACAAGAGCGGAAAAAAAACAAAAAGGATAAAGCCAAGACGGAATCTTCCCAACTGTCAATACCCAAAGAACAGCCTATCACTGTAGGTAGCACTGTAAAGATCAAAGGTCAATCCAGTGTCGGAGAAGTACTAGGAATTAATGGCAAAAATGCAATAGTTATGTTCGGAATGATAAAAACCAATGTAAAACTGGATAAGCTGGAACGTAGCACACCAATACAGCCCACCCAGAAAACAATGGTAAAAAGTACCTTCGTCAGCAGTGAAACACAAGATCGGGTATATGAAAAGAAACTAAATTTCAAACAAGATATTGATGTACGCGGTATGCGTGGCGATGAAGCGATACAGGCAGTAACTTATTTTATCGATGATGCCATACTATTGGGAATAGACCGTGTACGTATCCTTCACGGAACAGGTACAGGCATACTGCGCACCCTGATTCGCAGCTATTTGGGAAGTGTTCCAGGAGTAGCACACTATCAAGACGAACACGTACAATTTGGTGGGGCAGGTATTACTGTAGTAGACTTAAAATAATATTTTAATAGAATAAGAGGCTGTTTTAATTAATTTTCTCTATATTCGCACTAAAATTAGAGAAAATTAAAAGCAAAGGTGGCAGCGGGAACTTCTCATACAACTATAAGTATTAAGCTTAATGAGCAAGGGTTTCATGATATTTTCAATAAATATTATGTAACTCTATGCTTATTTGCCAATCAATATACAGAAAACCAAGAAACTTCAGCAGATATTGTACAAGATTCATTTGCCAAACTATGGCAAATAAGAGAAGATTTTTTTTATCTGCATCAGGTAAAAGCATTTTTATATACAGCTGTACGCAATAAAGCACTCAATGAACTGGAGCATTCAAAAGTAGTATATGAATACGCTCAAAATGTCATCGAAAAGAAAAAGGATTCCTTTTTTCTACGATGCAATCGTTGAAGAGGAAACTTATCGTATCGTTTCTGAAGCCATAAATAAATTACCTGACCAAATGAAAGCCATTATGCAACTATCTCTGGAAGGGAAAAAAACGACAGAAATAAGCAGACAGACTAAACATATCTACAGAAACAGTCCATACATTAAAGAAAATAGCCTACAAGAAACTCAGAGAGAACTTGAAAGACTACTATTACTTCCTCTTGTTCTTTATATAAAAAGACATTAATTTGTTTTTTTTCAAAAAAAGTCGTTTTATTATTCACCCAAATTTCAAACAGACCTGTTTTATTATAAAAGAGATAAAAAACAGGTCAAATATGATAAAACAAGATTTCTATATAGCCAACCTCATAGCAAGGTATCTGTCGGAAGAAATAACCCCGGAAGAAACAATAAAACTAACTGCTTGGAGAGAAGAATCTACAGCGCACGAGATTTTATTCAAGAAAATTTGTGATGAAGAAAACCAAAAGCAACATTTCCGGAAAAATAACGGCATTCAATCCTTCATCCGGATGGAAAGAAAGTGGAAAAGACGAATCAAAAGAAATAATAACAGAAGCAGATATATCAAAATAGTAAGTTATGCCGCAATCATTCTGTTACCTGTCCTTTTTGTAAGTATTTCCATGAAATTCACCTCGCCCGTTTCTCTTTCGGACAAACAGTTCATCGCACAATCCATTCTACCTGGGGAATCCCAAGCTATTCTGACATTGGAGGACGGCCAGACAATCCATATAAATAAAGAAACAGAGAGTCTGCTTGAGAAAATAGACGGAGCCCGAGTCCACATGGACTCTACAATGCTGAATTACCAAGTAACATCAAAAACAGCCCCAAAAAACAAGCCTGTATATAATAAAGTGGAAACTCCACGAGGTGGAGAATATGCTCTATTGTTAAGTGATGGAACAAAAGTGCATCTGAACGCAATGACCAGTCTCCGCTTTCCTGTGACATTTGATAACGGTCCACGCAAAGTGGAACTGGAAGGCGAGGCCTATTTTGAAGTCTGCAAAACAGGGCAACCATTTATAGTATGCACTCAAGGCATGCAAGTAGAAGTGCTGGGAACCACATTCAACATCTCTGCTTATCCACAGGAAGAGTATCAGACAACTTTGGTAAACGGTTCTGTCAAAGTAAATACAGAAACTGGAGAAAGCTGTATTTTAAAGCCTTCCCAGCAAGCTACCATCAGCCTCGGAAACAGCAGCATACAGATACGCATGGTAGATGCCGGATTTTATACCTCATGGATAAAAGGAAAAATTCATTTCAAAGACCAGCGATTGGAAGATATCATGAAAATACTATCACGCTGGTATAACATGGAAGTAATTTTTGCCAATGAGAAAATAAAAGACCTACGCTTCGGATGCAATGTAGATCGGTATTCGGAAATCACTCCATTTGTACGTTTGTTGGAAGAGACTCAAAAAGTACACGTAAAAGTCAATAACAAAACAATCACATTCTATAACTAATAAAAATGATGTATTATGGACAAAAAACACAACTACACCAATCACGGTAAAAGTAGTAAACGTTTGTGGATTACGTTCCTATTTTTCTGTATCATTACCACAGGTTTTATGCAGGCTGCCAACAAAGTGTTTGCACAAGCCACTGTCACAGCCTCATTCAAGAATGCCACGTTGAGTGAAATTCTTTGGGAAATCCAAAGACAAACCGACTTTACTTTTGTATACAGCACCAATGATGTAAAACAAATAAAAGTCCAAAACCTAAATGTAAATAACGAAAAAATAGCCAATGTGCTTGATAAATGTCTTATGAATAGCGGTTTGACCTATTCAGTTCACAACGGCGTTATTGCTATCAAGCAAATTGAAGAAAAAGAGTCTGCTGTTCCTCAACAGAAAACAACATTAACCGGTACAGTACTGGATGAGACGGGAGAACCTATTATTGGAGCGAATATCTTAGTCAAAGGTACTACGAATGGAACTACTACAGATTTGGACGGGCACTTCTCATTAGATGTAGACCGTATACCTGCCACTTTGATTATCTCCTATATAGGTTATGGCAAGCAGGAAATAAAAGCCACTGCCGGAAAGATACTGAAAGTAGTCATGGCTCCTGATAATAATGTTATGGAAGAAGTGGTTGTTACCGGTTATGGTACTTTCAAGAAATCGGCATACGCAGGTTCTGCTTCTACTGTGAAGACAGGAGAATTAAAAGATTTACCCGTAGTTTCATTCTCCAGTTTGCTAGAAGGTAATGCTCCCGGAGTACAAGTCACTTCCAGTTCAGGTCAGCCTGGTGCCTCCACTTCTATCCGTATTCGTGGTATGGGTTCTTTCAATGCAAGCAATTCTCCACTATACGTAATCGATGGTGTTCCCGTCCAATCCGGTTCTGTTGCTGCTACCAGCTCCGACTCCGGATTTGACATAATGTCTACATTAAACAACTCGGATATTGAAAATATTACAGTAATAAAAGATGCTGCAGCAGCCTCCCTTTATGGTTCACGTGCTGCAAATGGAGTTATTTTAATCTCCACCAAGAAAGGAAAAAGCGGAAAAGCACAAATTTCATTAAAAGCAGACTGGGGTAGCAATGATTTCGCAATGGATTATCGCCCAGTTATGGGGGGAGAAGAACGACGTGAATATATTTACAATGGATTGATATTATATCAACAACGTAAACTAGCTGATAAAAATCCTAATATATCAGAGGAAGAGCTAATGTCACAAAGTAAAACTTATGCAGATGGGCAAATCGATAAATATGCTCCAATTCCATGGTGTGGTTTCACAGACTGGAATAAAGAGCTTTTCCAAAAGGGACATCATTCTACCTATGAAGCATCACTAGCCGGTGGCAGCGATAAATTTAAATATTACTCTTCTTTATCATATATGAAGCAGAACGGTATTGTACAAGGTTCCGGTTTGGAACGTGTAACAGGGCGTTTGAACGCAGATTTCAGTGCAACAGACAAATTGACTGTAGGCGCCAAGATACTTTTCTCAAATGTAAATCAGAGTGTTTATGACGAAGGATTCACTTATACATCTCCTTTCTATTCCTCACGTAATTGGGCTACTCCTTCAGATCCGGTCTACAATGAAGATGGCAGTTGGAATCGTAAATTTATTCGTAAAGCCAATGACCGCAACCCCAAATTATCAGCTGAATACGATTATAAACATGAAAAAATGCTACGCGCATTCAATACGCTTTATGCCGAATACGAAATCATAAAAAATCTGAAATTCAAAACAACATTCAGTTATGATTACACTACTGTAAAAGGTGAGAAATGGTATGACCCACGTACTTCCAACGGTGAAGATGAAAATGGAGAAGTAGTAAAACGCATAAGAGAATATAAAAAAATGGTATGGAGTAACACCTTAAGCTATTTAACTACTTTCAACAACATTCATCATTTGGACTTTCTTGCCGGATATGAAATTGATGATACCTACAATGACTATTTATCAGGGGAAGCTTACAATTTTACAACTCCCGACAAACATGCCATTAGTAATGGAATGAAAACAGTATCTGTAGGGGGAAGTGATTCAAGGTACAGACTGGTATCTATTTAAGCCGTTTGAATTACGATTACAAAAATAAATATTATCTAGGAGCTAGTTTTCGTGTTGATGGCAGTTCACGTTTGCACCGTGACAATCGTTGGGGAACATTTTGGTCTGTATCCGGAGCATGGCGTACTATTGAAGAAGAATTTATGCAACCTGTAAAAGATTGGTTAACAGACTTGCGTATAAGAGCATCATACGGTGTAAACGGTACTCTTCCTTCTGATTATTTCGGCTATATGGGATTAAGCTCCATTAGTGGTGTTACTTGGAGCAACCCGGTTATTCAAATCGTACCCTAAATTGGCAAAATCCTAATCTGAAATGGGAAACCAATTATAATATGAATATTGGCTTGGATTTTGGTTTTTGGGATCGTCTGAACTTCACGATTGAATATTATACCCGTACAACTAAAAACTTATTAATGGACTGTCCTGTATCCATGACAACAGGATTTAGTAGTTATTTAATGAATATAGGTGAAGTGAAAAATAAAGGTATTGAATTAACTATTAATTCCACTAATATTAAAATAAAAGACTTTAATTGGAATACAACTTTCAATTTAGGTCATAACTCCAATAAAGTTGTAAAATTAGATGGCGAACAGACACAAATTGTCAGTGGAACCCAAATACACAAAGTAGGAAGTTCTTATCGTACATTCTATGTACAAGAATTTGCGGGCATCAATCCTGAAACAGGAAATCCTCTATTCTATACCAATGAATTGGATGAGAACGGAAATTATATAAAAGAAATTACCGAGAACTCTAAAAATGCACAATTCATTCCTTATAAACATGCAGAACCAACTGTTAACGGAGGTATCTCTAATTCATTGCGTTATAAATGGCTTGATTTAAATTTCTTATTCTCCTATCAATTCGGAGGATATTCTTATGATACTTGGGCACAAAAGACAGAACATGGCGGTTACGATTCCTATGCAAACATTCCGACTTATTATCGTGATAGCTGGAAAAAGCCAGGTGATCAAACCAATATAGAAGTATATATGCCGGGTAAATCATCTTCTGTATCAATGCATAAAATAACAAGTAGCCGCCGTATCCACAGTACTGATTATTTCCGCTTAAAAAAATATCACATTCGGCATTACGTTACCTAAAGAATGGACAAATAAAATCAATATAGGAAATGTTCGTTTTTATTGCATCAGCAAGCAATTTATGGACATGGGCGGCCTATGACAATTATGATCCTGAAGCTGTTAGTGCCGGTAGTGCAACTCAAACCACACCGCCTTTAAAAACCGTTACTTTTGGTCTCAACATCAATTTTTAACCACTAAAAACAACAATATGAGAACATTACATAATTTTTATTCAATAGTCTTATCCATCGGATTGTTTACTTCATGTGGAAACGATTGGTTGGATTTAGAACCGTCCACACAAATTCCAACAGAAACGAGTATCAAATCTCTCTCCGACATTGATTATTCACTAAACGCCATTTATGCGACAATGCGTAATGCCTATGCGTATTCCGGGCGTTTAATCTACTACGGAGATGTAACAGGAGATGACATGCAAGCTGTACAATCAACTTGTAGAACAGCTCACTATTACCAAATGGATTGGTTACCTGCAAATGGACCAAGTACACACTGGTCATATCTTTATTCCATCATTCAAAACTGTAATGTAATTTTAGACGGCATTGACAATATCGAAATTCTTCCAAACGATGAAGATGAGCATATCTTCCGCAATGATTTGGAAGGACAAGCATTAGCAATACGTGGTCTGGCCCTTTTTGACCTTACGCGCTTCTTCGGATATACTTATTTAAAAGATAACGGAGCCTCTTTAGGAGTACCTATCATCACTTCAGCATCAGCCACTGCCGACAGTAAGCCTTCACGTAACACTGTAGCTGAATGTTATGATCAAATAATCAAAGACTTAAAGAATGCGGATAGTTTAATGATACCCACATATTCATGGTCAGGTACTAGTTTGAATCAAAAAGATTTATCCTTAAATAAGAAAGGTAAAATCAGTAAATGGGCCACATTAACTTTGTTAAGTCGGGCATATCTGTATATGGGGAAGAACAGTGAAGCTTTACAAGCTGCAGAAGAAGCAATAAAAGGATCGGAAGCCAATAAATACCAATTATGGAATACCGAAGAATATCCCACTGTATGGGGTACGGAAGCCTCCGAAGCAAATCCGGGAGAAATTCTCTTCGAAATAGTCAATACTACTACCGAAAGCCCCGGCAATGAAAGTATGGGATATCTAACTTCTCCAAAAGGATATCAAGATATGTGCATTACAGTCAGTTTTTATCACCATCTGTTAGAAACGCCTAATGATGTACGCATTAAGTTATTAGTTAATCAAGACAAAAAAGTAATGTATTTGAATAAGTATCAACCACAACCTGGAGAAAATATTATGGATGCCAATATTCCTATAGTACGTCTTTCCGAAACTTACTTAAATGCAGCCGAAGCAGCCGTGAAAAACGGAGATGCAACAAAAGCTGCAAAATACCTGAAAGCCATTGCACTCCGAGGAAATCCGGACTATACGATGCCCGCAAAGGTTACCCTTGATGATGTTCTAGAAGAACGCAGGAAAGAACTCATTGGTGAAGGGCACCGCATGTTTGACTTATTACGTAATAACTTACGAGTAACTCGTATTAACGAAACAGACGATATGATGAAAGAGGTAGTGCATTTCGCTGACGAAAAAACATCTATGGATTTCGACAGAAACTATTATCGTACAATATTACCTATTCCTCAAAAAGAAATTAATGCTAATTCTAATATTGTACAAACACCAGAATATCTGAAATAATAGTCAACACAAATTGATAAACTCTAACTGAATTATAAATCAAATCGATGACAAGCAAGACTAATTTTATCAACCACTTTCTTCTTGCATTTACCCTCGCCTTCATCAGTTCCGGCCTTAGTGCCGGAACTCTTGATTTCAAAGACAAGAAGAAAGACAAAGAGAAAAAAGAAGAATTAACAGCCGACGGTCCATACGTATTGTATCAGCCTGACGGCCAAATCAGAGTAATCAATGTAGATAAGAAAGGGAATATCATTGATACCACTTATACCACATTACCTCAAAACTTTACCCTGCATGTGACAGACCACAAAGGCAGGTTTCCATTTGATGTAAAACTACACCCGGTAAAACGTCCCGGATGGAATTATCCCCAGGCAGACAAAGTTTTTGTCATGTCCGACCCTCATGGAAGGCTGGACTGTGTAATCAGCCTGTTACAAGGCAATCATATCATCGATAAAAACTACAAATGGAGCTTCGGGAAAAACCATCTGATGATTATCGGTGATATTTTTGACAGAGGAAAAGATGTACCGCAAATCTTCTGGCTATTCTACAAACTGGAAGAGGAAGCAGCCAAAGCCGGAGGACACGTATCGTTCATGCTGGGAAATCATGAACCGATGGTACTGGCCAATGACCTCCGATACACCAAAGAAAAATATAAAATATTGGCTGAAAAACTAAAGATGAAGTACCCCCGGCTATTCGGTCCCGATACCGAACTGGGCAGATGGTTGGGAACCCGTAACACCATGCAAATGATAGGTAACGACCTATATGTACATGCCGGACTGGGCAAAGACTTCTATGACAAGAACTTGAGCATTCCCACTGTCAATGAAGAAATGAGTAAAGGACTATTTATGACGAAAAAAGAACGCAAAGCGCTTTCTCCACTCACAGCCTTCCTGTATGGAAACAGCGGTCCCATCTGGTATCGCGGACTGGTACGCACCGATGGCAAATACAATCCGCTGGCAAAAGACTCCCTAGAAATGATTATGGACCGTTATAAGGCAAAACACATTATTGTGGGACATACCATTTTCAAAGATATTTCCACTTTCTATAACGGCAAGGTTATCGGAGTAAATGTGGACAATAAAGAAAACCGGGAAAAAAAGCGCGGACGTGCCATGCTGATTGAAAATAATCAGTATTTTGTCGTCGGTGACAAAGGTATCCAAAGACAATTAGAATAAAGACAATACACCAAATCCTACCGGTGGTTTTCCAAACTCTCCTGACAACTTTCCTATTTGTCAAGAGAGTTTTTCTTTTTCCTTTTTTTGTCGGTTCAAACAGTTGAGGCGCTTGTA
>ENA-OQKB01000313-OQKB01000313.1-human-gut-metagenome-genome-assembly--contig:-NODE-313-length-11233-cov-2.801189_pt1 | contig 11233 bp, 10 predicted proteins | sample MGYA00242646_ERZ504793 | MGnify/ENA primary metagenome ERZ504793 (study PRJEB26092, sample SAMD00036409) | human gut metagenome | host: Homo sapiens | study: EMG produced TPA metagenomics assembly of...
TTTCTGTTGACATATTATCAAGCATGATGATATCTGCTCCGGCTTCTACTGCTTCTTTTACCTGTTCCATAGTCTCTACTTCAATCTCGATCTTACGGACAAATGGTGCATATTCTTTTGCCATGGCCACTGCTTTCGCTACGCTTCCAGCTGCTCCGATATGATTATCCTTAAGCAGTACTCCGTCAGAAAGATTATATCTGTGGTTGCATCCGCCGCCTATGCGTACAGCATATTTTTCAAAAACACGACAGTTCGGAGTTGTCTTTCTGGTGTCCAGAAGTGTTACCTTACTTCCTTCCAGAAGCTTTGAAACCTGTTTTGTATAAGTAGCGATACCACTCATTCTCTGGAGATAATTCAGGGCAACTCTCTCTCCGGAAAGAAGCACCCGGATATCTCCTGTTACTGTTCCAAGAAGATCGCCCTTCTTTACTGCCTCACCGTCTTTAAAGTTGAAACTGATCTCTGTTTTCTCATCCAGAATCTGGAATACTCTCGCATATACATCCAGTCCGGCAATGATTCCGTCTTCCTTTGCGATCAGATCTACGGTTCCTTTTACTGCGCTTCGCATCACTGCATTCGTGGAAACATCCTCACTGGTAATGTCCTCCTGAAGCGCCATACGGATCAGCTTGTCTGCCTGCATTTTCATTGTAATACTATTCATGACTTTTTTTCATCCTTTCAATTTCTTTTAATACGGTTTCGTGGCAGGCATTAAGCAGTTCTTCTCTGCTTTCATACATATTCATATCAATTGCATCTGCCCGCACATATTCCGGTGTCTGTCCAAATATCATATCATCTGCAGCCTTTCTTGCAAAGACCAGAGATTCCAGAAGAGAATTACTTGCCAGACGGTTTCTTCCATGAACACCATTACAACTTGTCTCTCCACAGGCATAAAGTCCCTTCATGGAAGTTTTGCTTCCCAGATTTACCTTGATCCCACCCATAAAATAATGCTGTGCCGGAACAACCGGGATTGGCTCTTTTCTCGGATCAAAGCCTTCTTCCACGCACTGTTCATAAATATGAGGAAAATGTTCCAGAATTGTTTTCTCTCCCAGAGGACGCATATCTTCCCATACAAACTCTGTTCCATCCTTTTCCATCTGGGCAAAAATCTTCTGGCTCAGCAGATCTCTCGGCTGTAATTCGTTTGTAAAACGCTGTCCGTTCTTATCATACAGGAGTGCACCTTCTCCTCTGACTGATTCTGAAACCAGGAAACGCCGTCCGGGTTTCTTTGAATAGAGAGTTGTCGGATGAATCTGGATATAGTCCAGATTTTCCATTTCCACATGATGCTTCATTGCAATTCCCACACCATCTCCCGCAATATGCGAAAAGTTGGTAGAGTTTTTAAAAAGCCCGCCGATTCCGCCGCAGGCAAGAACCACATACTGAGAATAAACAGGAAATGCCTGGTCATTCCGGTCCATTGCAATGATTCCGCAGACTGTATTGTCTTTGGAGATCAGGTCTACCATAGTCATATATTCACAAATTTCAATATTTTCTTTTATTTTTGCAGCAGTTAAGAGAGTCTGTGTGATTTCTTTTCCTGTAATATCCTCATGAAAAAGAATTCTTGGCTGGGAATGTGCTCCCTCTCTGGTAAATGCCAGATTTCCCAGACCATCCCTTGCAAAATCCACATGATAACGCAGAAGATCTCTGATAATATCATTGGAGCTGCGGATCATCAGATCTACTGCCCGTTTATTATTCTCATAATGTCCTGCCCGCATGGTATCTTCAAAATAGTTTTCATAGTCATCTTCGCCGCGCAGCATACAGATTCCGCCCTGTGCCAGGAATGAATCTGACTGGTCTGCCTCCTGCTTGGTGATAAGCAGGATTTTCATTTTCTCCGGAAGGTTCAGTGCACAGTACAGTCCGGCTGCCCCTGTTCCCACAATAATGACATCATAATGTTCTTTCATCTTTCTTTCCTCACATCATGCCTGATTTTCGTTTGTCTGTGCAATTATACTCCCCGGATATACAGGTGTCAAGACACCTGTATATAATTATGACAACATTGTTTGCTTTGAGTTACTGTGAACGTAACCACTTTGAAAATCCTACTGCTTATTGCTTTTCACATCTCCACAGGGGTCTTACTTGATTCGGTTAAAGGCAGAAACAGATTTTCCATTGACTATTGTAACCGCCCCACAGTCTCTGGTGATCAGCACTCTGCTTCCACTCTTCTTCAGCCGTTCCAGCGTATCCGGCGACGGATGCCCGTATGTGTTTGTTGCAGAACAGGAAACAACAGCCAGTTCCGGTCTGACGATTTCCAGAAACTCTGCTCCTGTAGAATATCTGGAACCGTGATGAGCAGTTTTCAGGAAGTCCACATCTTCAAGACACCCATTCTGTATCAGTTTTTCTTCTGTCACCATCCCGATATCTCCGGTAAAAAGCCCTTTGAAATCTTTGCTTATCATTTCCAGAACCATCGCATCTTCATTTACTTCCTTCCCTGATGCTGTGGACTCCGGCCACAGAACCTTCAGTCTGACAGTTCCATATCTGATCTCATCTCCTGCTTTCACAGTAAGCACCCGGACTCCCGCTGACTCTGCCAGCTCTGTCAGCTCCCGATAATTTTTATTCTCCTGAATATCGCTCCATTTGGGCAGGATCAGATTCTCTATGCGCAGAGAAGTCAGATCTTTCTCAACAAATTCCAGAAGTTCCCGCACCCCGCTGATATGATCTTCATCTGTGTGGGAAACATAAATTCCGTCCAGTCTGGAAATCCCTCTGCTCTTCAAGTATGGGAGCAGCTGATATTTTCCCAGTTCATTCTTATTCGTACTGCCCCCGTCGATCAGGATATTCCATCTGTTTTCTATTTCCACCACAATTCCGTCTCCCTGTCCCACATCCAGACAGGCGATACGGAAATCTTCATGCGGTCTGTAACTGATCAGCAGAATTGCAAAGCATACCATACCTGCATATACAGCCCGGATTTTCCACGCAAAGATCTTACCATTTTCACTTTTCATCACACCCGCTCTGTACATCCACACCGCTGTTGCCAGAACCAGATAATATCCAACGATCTGCCACACTTCCGGCTTTCCGCCGATCCATGTACAAAACGAGAGTCGCCCCAGCAGCACTGTCAGAAACTCATATCCTCTCAGAATAATCCTGCCCGGAACAACAGCCAGAAACGCTCCTCTGACAGTGACTAATCCAAGTAATGCACCGGCAGTTCCGCTTCCCAGTACAATCCCCACAGTAGGAAGCACCAGCAGATTCAGAAAAAATCCCCAGCACCGACACTTCTCCGTAAAACCACAGCACTATGGGAAGTGTGGTAAGCTGCACAACTCCGGATGCCAGAAATGACATCAGAAGTTTATTTCTGATTTTTCCCTTCTCATTAACCTTACTTCGTTTTTTCCGGTTTAATACATCCATCCCCTCCTGCACCATTGGCCAGACACAGCCAATCCCAATCACCGATCCAAAAGACAGCAGAAAACCTCCATCAAGCAGATACGCCGGATTTTCCATAAGGATCAGGATCGCCGCAGCCGCCATTCCTGTAGGCATATCATAAATCCGTCCTGCAATCTTTGCACCTACAGAAAGTAAAAACATACATACTGCCCGCATAGTTGAAACAGTCCCTCCGGTCATCATCCCATACTGAAGCATGATCACCAGCGCCAGCAAGCCTGCCGGCCAGATACCCAGACCGATTTTTTTCAGCAGATTATACAGTCCCATTCCAAGAAGACTGATATGGAGCCCCGAAATCGCCAGGATATGGATAATCCCTGCCATCTGATAACGCATTTTCAACTCCGGATCCAGATTTGTTTTATCTCCCAGCACGATTGCTTCAAACGCTCCAGCTTCCATTCCACAGGTCTTCTCCAGAATACCTGCAAATTTCTGCTGCATATCGATCAGGAACTGCCCATATACAGAATGGCTCTGCGACTGCTTCTTTATCTTTCCTTTCTTCATCACATAATAGATCCTCTGGCAGCCATAGTATGCTTTACTGTCAAATTCTCCCGGATTCGTGGGACTTTGCACCTCTTCCAGTTTTCCGGACACCAGAACAAGACTTCCTGCCAGAAGTTTATCAACATCACTGTTACCGCTATGATTCTTTTTTTGTTTTAAATAAACCTTTATATTATCAATGGAAACTTTTTCAGAATTGTAAATAAGATAAGTATTTCTAAGATATACAGATTGAAAATCTTCATTCTCCCGACACTTGACCACCTCCCCGCAGATGGTGGATTCCGGATGCTTTCTGATCCATGTCTGCACAGACTGTGGCAGTGGATTCCCCCTTATCAGGGAAAATCCCAGCCAGTCTGTCACACACAGAAAAACAACCAGAAGCATGCACAGGATACACACAGGGCGTCTCCTCACTTTTGTGCCTCCTCTTCGTTTATGAATATCACTCTTTTTCCTTGACTACCAGCTTATCATTTCTTTCATAAAAATGATACAGCTCCATCTTCTTACCAAAGGTATCCAGCCTGTCCTTCCCGCCGACCGTAATCTGCACTTTGTCTGCATCCAGCGCATCCAGCAGCGAATTTACCACAGAATATACCGGTATTTTCTCCGATACATCCAGCGCATAGGAAGAAAATACTCCGTCAAATGCCACATAGCAGATCCTGTCTGCTATGGTCACATTCAGAACCTCCGTATTCTCCGGAATTGTGGGGTAATGCCCTTTTTCCAGCGGTCCCTTCATTAACTGTTCCAGAACGATCCTCTCTTTGGGGATACTGCGTTTATACCGCACAGTACGCTGTTCTTTTACCAGCTTCTGACCACTCTTATCAGTAAAATAAAGCGTAAAGGTATTGCTGCAATAGGCATCCGGTTCAGTTCCCGTGAACTCGGCAAAGGTATCTGCAGTCATATTTCCCACAGCCTGTCCCCTGGAATCTGTCAGATCTTCATTTTCTATTGTAAAACGCACAGAATTAATCCCCGGAACCTGAAGGAAAGTCTTCACAACACCTGCCCGCACAAGTAATTCCCTGGCGCGGCTCATGCTGCTGTACTGACTGTTAAAGTTGACCACCAGCACGTCCTCTTCTACACTGTAATTCATCTGTACTCCTTCAGGAAGCAGACTGACCTGGTTCTGCGAATCTGTCTGCTGGCTGTTCATCCGCTGCATCATATCCTTAAGCATATAGTCTGCAGTTGTCTCCTCCGGAGAGTAGCTTTTCTTCTGAAGCTGAGTTTCATCAGAGCTGATATCGTACAGATAATATTTGGCATCCTGTTTACCCGGATCTTCATGTATCTCCACAGAACACCCGGCCGCAAGGATGCTTAGTATTAACGCTGTTATAATGATTGAAAGTTTCTTTTTCACAATGGCACCTCCTATGACGGTATATAAGACAGAGGAATACGCACAGAGAATGTAGTTCCCTCTCCTTCTTTACTGAATACTTTGATCGTTCCATGGTGCATTGCAATAGAACTCTTGGTGATCGCCAGTCCCAGACCGGTTCCCCCGATTTCCTTGGAATGGGACTTGTCCACACGATAGAAACGCTCAAAGATTCTCTCTATACTGTCCTCAGGGATTCCCATACCGGAATCCGCCACTGTTATATAGAAATATTTATGGTCTGCATCCAGAGACACACGCACCCATCCATCATCCACATTATATTTAATTCCATTCTCCACCAGATTGCTGACAGCAAGAGTAAACTTCACCTCATCCACATCTGCATCCACAGGTCGGAAGCAATCCAGGATCAGATCGATATTGCGCCTGTCTGCAATGGGACGCAAGCGCTTGAGGATATCCTCCAGAAGCTGATTGATATCCATATGTGTAATGTTCACATCTGCTGCTTTCTTATCCATCTTTACCAGCGAGAGCAGATCTGTAATGATCTTATTCTCTCTGTCGATCTCAGCAGTAATATCACTCATAAACTCCTGATACAGTTCCTCCGGGACTCCCTGCTGTCCAACCAGAGAATCTGCCAGAACCTTCATGGAAGTCAGGGGTGTCTTCAGTTCATGGGACACATTGGATACAAACTCCTGTCTGGATTCATCAAGGATTTTCATACGGTTGACCATCTTGTTGAATGCATCTGTGATCAGCTCTGTCTCCGTATAGTCAGGAACACTGATTTCTTCATCCAGCATGCCATCTGTCAGGTCTTCAATGGCCTTCGTCACTCTTGCAAGTGGTTTTACAAGTATTGTAGAGAGCAGCCATGCCAGAAATACCGAAAGAACAACAATACTTCCGATCAGCATCACGCCTCTCTGTTCCATCTCTGCCAGTGTTTCCGCAATATCAACAGCCGAAACACTTACCAGCATCACGCCCTGAAGCTGCTGCACATCCGGACTCTGTACAGGAACCGCAAGCTCCAGTACTTTACTTCTGGCGTCATAATTGCTTGTCTCTTCTCCTTTCAGACAGGCTACAGCCAGTGAACTGAGAAGCGTCTTTCCCTCCTCTGTGTGGAAGGTATCACTTACTATCTTAAAATCTCTGTCAGCCAGCAGGATGCGTCCGTTATACACATTGGAAAACAGTTCCAGCTTGCTGTTTACAATCTCTGAATCTGTATCATTGAGATAATTCTCCCTGATGATCAGATTACATAAAATATCGCACTGATCACCCACTGTCTCTGTAAGCATTGCAACCGCCCGGTTCTGATAGTTATGAAGCATCGTATATGTTACAATAACCCCCGGCACGATTCCCAGAATGATCAGGATGATCAGAATACGAAAACGCAGACTTCTGAAAAATTTTTCTTTTTTTCACCTTTTCAACTCCGTTCTCTTCTGTCATGCAGTTTGATGCATGCTTTCTGTCTGTTCGTAAAACAGTCATTGTTTATCGAATCCTTATCATCTTATCACAGAAAAATGGGCTTTTCTACATCTTAGCGAAAAGTAATTTATTTTTTGCAGCAATCAATGCGCAAGACATATCTCAGGAAATATTACCTCAATCACTCTTTTATTATATACGCTCACTTTTGCTTCTCCGAACAGATATGACACAATGGGTACAAAAAGAACGGTCGGTGGGGAATGCCAACCGTTCTCTATTCTACTAATTTTATATTTTATTTGATAGATTTGAAAAATTCTTTATTTCCCATGCACCCTGAAATAGAACGCCATCGAAGTTTCGCTGCACATATAAGAACTTTCGCATCATTTTCCGCTTTTATGTCTTTTCCGTTTGCACAGTCACACCAGATAATACTATCATCTTTTAATAATATTGTAGAATCCAAAATTTCACATGTATAATGAGGATCTGTTGGAAATAATTTCAAATATTTTAAATCTTGAAATTCCATTTCAATCATAGATTCCTTTTCATTTTGACATTGAATTATAACTCTTAAAATTCTACAATCGTTTATCGGATACATATCCAACCTTTCATCAACATATGCACCACTTAAATAATGAATCTCCTTTATACAACTATCGTGAAAATATGATAATTTTTCATTAAACTCTTTTAATGTTTTATTATTTATGATTTCATTCCACATATCTTGTCCTCTTATCCAAATATCATCAGTATTCCCTGACTAATTCCTGCACTAACCGGTCCAATAAGAAAATCATCTGCTACGCCAATGCCCGTAATATCATCCATTGATAAAACTCCCATTCCAATTAAGCTTATTGCAAATAAAGCAACTCCAGCTACAGGTCTAAGACTAAATTCATATTCTGGTGAAGGCGGTAAATGCTTTTTTCCCCTTTAAAATAACAGTTTTACTGACTGATGCTATATGCTTTACTGCGCTTTTATTTAATAGTGTTTTTACTGTTTTCCTAAATTACTAATCCATTTTGGTCCAATTCACACTCATATCTTTCATATTTAATGGATTATTAAACAAATAGCAAAACAAGATTGTTTCCTTTAGTTATCTTTAATAATACTTGTAATTCCAACATCTGCACATATGAATCGTTTAATTTCCGCATCATAATATCTACTTTTCAGATAATACATGCCTGTTTCATTATCATAATAATATCCCTTATAGCGGAATGGATTCTGAGCACCTACTGTGTCTGCCAGCTCACCAGTAACAGCTACCACTTTTCCCCAGCTGTCATAAGTATATTTTACTACCACTTTTCCATCTGCGTCAACAAGGGCAATGATGTCACCCTGTACATTTCGTACATAAAAATAGGTGATTCCCCTGATGGTAACAGAAATCAGATTTGCCTGGGAGTCATAACAGTACCAGATGATTCTTCCGTCAGTTTTCTCAGAAAGGAGAAGATCTCCTGCCCACTGATATTCAGTCACTGTATTGTCTACTGTTTTTTTCACTCTGGCACCTGTGTGGTCGTAAAGATATTTAATGCTCTTTCCATTTTCTACACCGGAAAGCCTGCGTCCCTGTGTCCAGGTATAAGTTGTTCCTCCTCTGGTAAGCATGTTTCCAATGGCATCATAAGTCATTGCTGTGCCATCCCAGCTCAGGAGTTTATCCTTCCATGCACTGTCATAAGTTCCTGTCATTGTCTTCACAGGTGTATCAGGAAGAGTTTCCGTAGTCGTAAATGCGTACTCTTTTTCTACTGTAAGATTACCACCCAGATCATAGGCATAAGTAATGGTTTTGTTTAACTGATGATTATTTTCCCGGATCAGCTGATTTAATTCGTCATATCGAAATGTACTCTCACCTGCAGAATCTTTGATACTTATGATATTTCCGTTTGCGTCATATGTATAGTTTAAGGTTTCAGAACCATTCTTAACTGTTTTAGGAAGACTGTAACGATTCTCTCCCTTGTCAATGTAAGTATATGCTGATATATAAGGAGATGCTGTATTCCAGGTACGCCTGGACACTCTGCCGAACTTGTCATACTCTGTAGTTCTTTCAAAGGTCTTTGCACATCTGGTCTTTGTTTCTCTGCTGTCCTTGTCATAGGTATATACTGTTTTCATTGTATGTGTTCCGCAGGTATGTACCATTGACTCCATACAGTTATTTGCATCATAGGCATATTCATAAGTGCTCCCCAGCTCATCTCTTACTCTCACCAGACGATCCAGGAAATCATAAAACAGATAGTATGTCTTTCCTGCTTTATATGATTTTACTGCATAAATATTTCCCTGCTTATCATAAGCATATCTGTAAAGATTCTGTTCTTTGCTGTCTGCCGCATCTTTGAAATAAACCATATGAATCCGATTCTGCTTATCATATTCATAGCGAATATATGCACCATTTCCATAGCATACTTTTAACAGATTTCCATTTCCATCCTCATATTCATATCTTACTGCCTGTTTCCCGGCTACAGACACATCACTGACATTTCCGAAAGCATCATAGTTAAAAGCATAAGCAAAACCATTATGAACAATTCCCGTCAGATTGTCATCCGTATAAGAATAATTATTTCTGACTGTTTCTCTATTTCCATTTACAGTTACTATCTGTGTAGCTGAAAGAAGACGTTCCATGTCATCATAGGTATAACTGATCTTATTCCCCTTTGCATCCTGGAATGCCGTCATCAAATCTCTGGTCATATCCCATGTATAATGAACCGTATTTTCTCCTGCATCTGTCACTGATTTCACATGATTCTTATCTGATGTCATAACTCTGGTAATCCAGGTACCCGTATCCGGAACTTTCGGATCAACACATCCGCTTTTCAGGACATTGCCCGCTGAATCATAGGTAAAACGATATACCACATTCTGTGCAGATGTCCCCCTTAACTACATTACGTGTTGTTTCTTCATTGTCATACTCATACTTGAAAGAATTACCTTTCGCATCTGTGATACCTGTCATATCAGACTTACTGTTATACTCAAACTTCGTTACCTGTTCCTGCAAATCTTTAACTGAAATGAGGTTATTTTCATCATCATAAGTATAACTGCATCCAAAATTTTCTTTATATAATGCCAGCCCATCGAAATATGCTATATTTGCATTATGACAGTATGTGTAGGCAACCTCAATACTGGTATAATCTTTCTTTGCTACATAGACGTCGCTGAGGAACTGCCAGTCCATGATGTCCGGACTAAAATTTGTATAATGTATATCTGCCTTCCCATCTGTGCCGATAAATCTTACCTCAGTACCAAAACGCCTCTTTTTATCATTATCTGTCTCAGGCAGAGATGTTCCCATTCCCCAGGCATTCACCATATAGATATCACCTTTTTTTCCGGTAATGTCCACAATCTTCACCAGTTTTTTTATCTTTGTCCGGCTCACCGACAAAATGATAAACAGATTCATCCAGACCTGCTACCGACTCTTCTATTTGTCACGGCTCTTTCGTACAGACAACGGAGCTGTTTTTATCTGCAGATTTGACATTGGAACATAATAAAATTTACTGCCTCTTCTGATCACTCCCCATTCTTTTCCATCAGAATCAACTGAAGTTCCTCTGATTGCCATACGGGTTCCGGCTGTGAGGCTTCCCGCTGCTGCTCCTGATGTACTCCTGGAAGAATAATAGCTGCCGTCCTTTTTTACTTCTACTTTCGCGATATTCCTGCACAGACGTACAATGGCAGAAACCGGCATATAACCGAAAAAGCGATTGCCATCAATCTGCAGTCCCATATAATACCATTTATTTCCATCCGTTCCATCTACAGTTTTTACAAGAGCAGCACAAACTCCTGCATCAATTCCTTCCTGTACTCTGGCACTGGTTTTATCTGCACTTTTATATAAAATAGAGTTTCCTACTACTACGAATGCTGAATTTGTTCCTTCATGTCCTCCCAGATATGGAATCGCCTGACCTGTTGAGACATATCCCTCTTTGCCATCTGCTGTCTTTGCATAGTACCAGTTTCTTCCATTCTTCTCGACAGTAATGTATCCGGAAAGTAACTGATGTTTCGTCAGACTGGACAGAACTTCTCCCGTATCTGATGGGGTTTTCCTTAAAACTCCCTGCGAAGATGCAGTTACCAGAAGCTGACTTTTAATCGGAATATTATCTTCGATTCCAACTTCTGAAAGACCATCCGTGTTGCTTTCATTTTTCTCAAATCCTTCTATAGTTCCAAGGTGGAAATCCCCATTATCAATCAGGTTACATCTGTTAGCGGACGTTCCTGTTTCAAGCTGTGCCATATCACCATACATTACACCTTTGGCATGCCACATAACCATAT
>ENA-OQKB01000314-OQKB01000314.1-human-gut-metagenome-genome-assembly--contig:-NODE-314-length-11223-cov-5.799207_pt1 | contig 11223 bp, 10 predicted proteins | sample MGYA00242646_ERZ504793 | MGnify/ENA primary metagenome ERZ504793 (study PRJEB26092, sample SAMD00036409) | human gut metagenome | host: Homo sapiens | study: EMG produced TPA metagenomics assembly of...
TTATTGAACGGGTCGAAGATGACGGGAATAACTTTGGAGGCATCCACTTTTCCATTCTGATCCAGTACACGTTCATCTACACTTACATTGACTATTTCGCCGCGCAGGATACAGGTTTCGGGATTGTAATCCTTCAGCTTGCATTCCACAGCTACGGATAATTCATCAATCAGCGGGGCATCCACAAATTCCGACCGGGTGGCATGGAATCCCGCACGGGCGAATTTGTCCGGAACCTTGTTGCCCGAAACAATGCCTACATAATCGCAAGCGATGATTTGCCCGGCTTCTGCCATGCTCACTGTGAATGCTTTGCGTTTCAGGATGTTGGCCGTTGTCTTGTGACCTTCGCTGATACAAATACTGATTTCATTCATTTCACTGATACCGCCCCAACGCCGCATTCATGGCATTGGGAAGACCGTTTTCATCGTATGCGGCGATGATAAATACCGGTTGCGGATAGGTAAAAGGTTTTGCTCCTAAATTCTTTCTCATACTATTTATTTTTTAGTCCATTGTTTAATCTCTTCTTTGGTAGCACCGTTCATCAGCCTGCCTTTCTGCCAGTTCAGGCTGGGGTAGGCTTTCTTTAATTCTTGTTCGGCGTTAGAAATGCGGCTTCCACCCGAGGTAGCGAATGGAATGAGGATCTTGCCTGTGAAATCACCTTTTTCTATAAAACTGTTGATGATTCTTGGAGCCAGGTTCCACCAAATGGGGAAACCGATATAGATGGTATCATAGGCTGCCAAGTTTTGGGGCTGGGAACGCAATGCGGGACGTGACGAGGCATCTGCCATTTCCACACTGCTGCGCGAGGATTTGTCGTGCCAGTCCAGGTCGGCGGAGGTATATTTCTTTGCAGGTTGTATTTCGTAGAGGGCTCCGCCTGTCACCTCCGCTATCTGTTTGGCGGCTTTCTCTGTTGTACCTGTTGCCGAGAAGTAAGCTACTAATGTTCTGTTGCTCTGTTTCTGTGCGTTTACGGTAATACACAGTATCATGATTACCGTCATAAATAATCCGAGTCTTTTCATACGATTTATGTTATTTGGTTCAAATATACGTTTTAATATTTTATGATGTTGCAAATTTAGGTATATTTGCTTGGGTTCTTTGTAGATAAATTACGGGTATCCTGACCTTAATTACAGATTCTGCCATATAATATATGGATCAGGATATCAAGCTGATTATCAAAGAAGAAATCAGTCTATTACTAACGGCAGGTGACAAAATCGTAACAAAAAACGAAGAAATTAGCTTGGTGGCGGGTTTCTTATGTAAAGGTAATAAAAGGCGATTACCTGTCCGAAAAAGAAATAAGGCTTTTGCTTTACAATAGCTTTCTCAAATCCTCAATGTCCGGCAAAGCGTTACGAAGCCGTTCCGGCATGTCTTTAGATGCATGGTAAGTAGCAACCCCCATCGGCTTGTTATAATCACGAACGGCAAACTCTACAAAGGTTTGATTCATTTCCCTGCAAAGGATTATTCCGATAGAAGGGTTTTCATGCGGCTTCCGGATATATGTGTCTAAAGCAGATAGATAAGTATTCAGTTGTCCCAAATAAGATGTGCGGAATTTTCCGGATTTCAGTTCGACTGCGAACCAAGGAATTAAGCCTCCCGATTAGAAAAAGAGACAAATACAAATAAACTATTTCTTCCTCCTGACCAACCTCCATACGATACTGATTGCCTATAAAACTGAAATCTTGTCCGAAGGTCATGATAAACTTCTTCACATTGGCAACAATCACCTTTTCTACTATCTTTTCGTCTAAATCCTCCTCCTGTTCATTCAGTTCCTCCACATTAATGAAATCAAGCAAGTATTCATCTTTGAATGAGCAAACAGCTTTTAGAGCTTGCTTGGTATCAGGCAATGCTTGTGCGAAATTGTTAGGAAAAGTGCCCCGATGGCTGTACAGGTCTGTTTTTAAGTAATCCCTTAAAGTGTATTTACTCCAATAGCGAGTGGCGCACTCATGTATATAGAACAGCCTTGCTTCCAAAGTCTTAGCTTTGGATATTATTTCAGTATGATGACTAAAGCCGATTGAAAGGAAGTCTGACCAGTTAAATTCATCAGCCAGTGGCTGGCGAATTTCTACAAGAAGTAATTTTTCATCCAATACTAAATCGTCAGCCAGTGGCTGGCGATTTAAAACAGATTCCCATGCTTCATAAAATATTCGCATGTTCTTTATATTCGAAGCTGAAAATCCCCTTAGCCCCGGCAATTCTTTTTGCAATAGGGAAGATATCTGTTCAATTGCACCTTTTCCCCAAAAGCCAGTACGGGAATTTTCCGACACATAACGTCCGATGCCGTAATAAAGAGATAGCTGTTCCTTGTTCACCGATGCGGCTGCACGGTACTGGCTGCGTAGGATAGCTTCTTTTATGCTCTTTACAGCTTCTCTATAATTCTGATTTATATCCATTTGTATTTTGTTATATGTGACAAAAGTACAAAAATAATGCTGGCGAAACGACAAAACTTTGTTTTCTTTTCGCCAGCACATATTTTGCTGTCAGTATAAATAAGTTTAGTTTGTTCCTTTGTCTATATATCCAAAACGAACTTGACTTAATCTGTAACCTTTTTATTATAATACTCCAAAAACGCCACTTCACCTATCTCACTTAACAGTTTTTGATTTTCAATAAAATCCTGTCCATGCTTTTGCCAACGTTTGGCAAATCCTTTAAATCTGGTACATGGGAAGTTGCTGCATTGGAAACAATGTGTTATCTTTTTCCCAAAACAACATAAATGAAATGTTTTGCATTTTTCACAACGAGAATGATTTAACTCGGCTCCTCTGCAAGCTCTTTTTTCTCTCGTATATATGGGGCATCCCCCACAAAAGACACCACAAGCAGGAATACGACCATTATAAGGCTTGATTTTAGCCATTTCCCTTGCCATCCAAAAGTTAGTGAGAGAAAGCTGATTCGCTTTGCGCTTTTGTTCTTCCTTTACTATATAACCTTTTTTTTTCAAAGAAAGGGCGAGCAGTCAAGCTCACTTCGGATGTAATCCGCATAATTCCGGCTGTAATTGCATATCGTTCTATTTCTTCCAAAAGCATCGTAGCAATACCTTTACCTTGAAAGTCCTTGTGAACAAACATAGAATGTAAATAGCCTTGAGACGTAATAGATGAAAAACCAACGATTTGTGACTGTTGATTAACAGCTACAATAAAATAGTGGGTCTTTATCATCTCTTCAATGTTAGAAAGGTCATCTCCGCAGGATGCCCAATCCTCAACTTCTGCCTGCGAATAATCCTTGCTATTTACCGCAAGAACAGTGTTTTGAAATAATTCTTTTAGCGCAATAGTATCCGTCTGTTGAGCTTCCCTGATTGTAAAGTCTGTTTTCATATCTATTATATTTATGGTAAATTCTTTTCAGTCTTTCTTATTTTGTAGCTATTATGGAATAGACCATCGGAATATGATTACTTTAATGTTTTATCCTATATTTAAAAGTCAGATTTCAGATGGATATCTACCCTGTTGTTCCCCGGTTTATTTCTAAATAATCAAAATCCGCATTCATTCTTTTAATATTAAATGGATTATATGCAAATATAGCAAAAGGTACAGTATATCATTCATTGTGAATTGCACTTTTTACTGTATTTCAGCAAAATACCTTTCTTTACAGGCTAAAACCTTTGCTCCTTTTCTGCACCTCTTTCAGTTGTATCCTTTGATAGAGTTTGCTAAACAGCTCCCTGAACCAATCGGATACATTTTTTTGATTGATGATTAGCATCAATTTGTTCCTGCCACATCGTCATCGAAAAAGCAATGTCCTTTTAGCTCAACAAGTGTATGAATGTGCTGCCATATATATGGAGTGGGTAGCCCGGCAGGAACATTCCGGCTCTTCTTTTTATTCCCGGATGGGATAAGATTCGGTAACTAAGGTAAGATAATCCGTAATTGGGGTTATAACCTTGTCCGGATAACTTCTTATTTTTGTGACCGGAATATTTCAAATAACTGAAAAAGCTGTATTTTAGCAGACATTAAACAAGTTAGAATGATGGATAAGATATTAAATTTAGACAATGTGGACCAATATAACAGTCTATACGGACTTGAAACACTGAATCCGTTGGTCAGTGTCATTGATTTGAACAAGGCTACCCGGCAGATGGACTATGTGCACTGGAACTATGGCGTTTATGCACTTTATCTGAAATTGGAGAAAGCTTGTGATATCAAATACGGGCGTCGGAGTTATGACTATCAGGAGGGAACCGTGGTATGTTTTGCTCCGGGACAAACAACGGAAACCACATTGACCACCGACCGTGTGCAGTTGAATGTGCTTGGCATTCTTTTTCATCCGGATTTGTTACGGGGGACCACGCTTGGAAAAACAATAAAGAAATATACCTTCTTTTCGTATGAAGTGAGCGAGGCGCTGCACCTTTCGGAAGATGAGCGCAATATTATGACAGATTGCCTGAAGATTATCCGTATGGAACTGGAACGGGGAGTGGACAAGCATAGTAAGACCTTGCTGGTAAACTATATAGAACTGCTTCTTAATTACTGTATGCGTTTTTATGAACGTCAGTTCGCCACCCGCAGTCATTCGAACCGTGATGTGTTGACACGCTTTGAAGGGTTGCTTGACGATTATTTTGAGGGCGAACTTGCCGAGCGTGACGGATTGCCTACCGTGAAATACTTTGCTGACAAACTGTGCCTTTCATCCAACTACTTCGGGGATATGTTCAAGAAGGAAACCGGCAAGACTCCACAGGAATATATTCAGGAAAAAGTGATAGAACTGGCAAAGGAACGGATGTCCGACAGGAGAGAAACCGTCAGCAGGGTAGCCTATTCACTGGGATTTCAATATCCGCAGCATTTCTGCCGGTTGTTCAAGAAGCGTGTGGGCTGTACACCGAATGAATATCGGGCACAAAACCTTCTTTTATAGTATTCTGTCGTAACAAGCAATGCAAGAGACTATGTTGGACTTGAGGACTGTATATGAATGTAACCGCTGTCTGGGTTGCAAGACATTGCATCCGCAGGTGGGCATCATCAATCTGGAGAATCCTTCATTGGAAGAGGATGCGGTGAAGTTTGAATTCTATGCTGTCTTGCTGATTGAGGATTGTCCGGGCGGTTGTTGCTGCTGCGGACGGAAATACTATGATTACTCCAATGCTACCATGGTGTTTCTCACTCCCGGCGAGATCTTTCGTATGAGTAAGGAGAATACGTTGCCGGATAAAGGATATCTTTTGGCATTTCATCCTGACCTGTTGTTCCGCACCTCACTGAAGAATCATATTAAAAATTATACCTTTTTCCATTATCGCAAGGAAGAAGCGCTGCATCTTTCGCGGCGTGAGACAGAGAAAGTGACGTGTTGCCTCTCGAATATAGAGGATGAGTTGCATCATCCCATTGATACTCATAGCAGTATTATTCTTTCCCGGCATATAGAACTTCTGTTGGATTATTGCACCCGGTATTACGAACGCCAGTTTATTACCCGTGAGAATAAGAACAAGGCTCTTTTGGAAAACATGGAACGTTTGTTTGTGGAATATATCGCATCCGGAAGGTTGCAAGGCGGCAAGTTGCCCACATCCGGCTATATGGCGGGAGAGCTTGATTTGTCTGTCGCTTACTTCAATGATCTGCTGAAATTTGAAACCGGCAAGACTTTGGAGGAATATTTGCAACTGAAGCGGCTGGATATAGCCAGGCACATGTTGTTGCAGGACGGTCATACGCCTGCTGCTGTGGCACGGAAGTTAGGCTATCCTAATGTGCAGTGCTTCAGTGTGCTTTTCAAGAAAATAACAGGTGTCGCCCCCAGTGATTACCGGCTCTCGCAGAATTGATAACCGGGTTGTAGTACCATGTTTTTGTGATACAGTTCCCTTCTGTAAAAATGGTAATTCTATCTGTAATTTATCTACACAGAATGAATGGGGCCTGGCTTATCTTTGCATTGTGAAATGAAAGCGGCTTTGTCCGCATCGGAATGAAGCAAGACAACAGATGAAATCATTTAAACAGGTAGAACGATGTATATTGGACAAGTAAATTCTCCGCAAGACATAAAACAGTTTTCTGCGGAACAATTAAGACAGTTGGCAGGTGAAGTCCGCAATGCATTATTGACCAAGTTAAGTGCTCACGGAGGACATGTGGGACCTAATCTGGGAATGGTGGAGGCTACAATAGCATTGCACTATGTATTCAATTCACCGACGGATAAGATGGTATATGATGTATCCCATCAAAGTTATACACATAAGATGCTGACCGGGCGTAAGGATGCTTTCCTGAATCCGGAGGATTATGATGTGGTGTCCGGATACACCAATCCCCGGGAAAGCGGGCACGATTTTTTCACTATCGGCCATACTTCCACCTCGGTCAGTCTGGCTTGCGGTCTTGCCAAAGCCAGAGAGCTGAAAGGCGGACACGAGAATATCATAGCCGTGATAGGGGATGGATCGCTCAGCGGCGGAGAAGCTTATGAAGGTCTGAGCAATGCGGGAGAAATGGGAACCAACCTTATTATAGTGGTTAATGATAATGAAATGTCCATTGCCGAAAACCACGGCGGGCTCTATCAGAACCTGAAAGAACTGCGCGACACGGAGGGACGGTCGTCCTGTAATTTCTTCCGTTCTCTGGGGTTGGATTATCTTTATGTGGGAGAGGGGAATGATATTCCGTCTTTGGTTGCGGCTTTTGCCAAGGTGAAAGATACATCACGTCCCACAGTGGTTCATATTCACACACAGAAAGGAAAGGGATACGCTCCGGCAGAAGCCGACCGGGAGGAATTTCATTGGGAGATGCCTTTCGATCTGGAAACGGGTAAGCCGAAGGTGGATTGCAGCGGTATGGAGGATTACCATAGCCTGACCGGGAAGTTTTTGTTGGAGAAGATGAAGGAGGACCACACGGTTGTTGCCATCAGTTCGGGTACTCCTACTGTGATAGGTTTTACTCCTGAACGCCGGAAACAGGCAGGGCGTCAGTTTGTGGATGTAGGTATTGCCGAGGAACATGCCGTGGCATTGGCATCGGGTATCGCTGCCGGTGGCGGACATCCGGTGTACGGGGTTTACAGTACTTTTATCCAGCGTTGCTATGACCAGTTGTCTCAGGATTTGTGTATCAATGGAAATCCGGCGGTGATCACTGTGTTTATGGGGACAGTAGCCGGAATGAACGATGTGACTCATCTGGGTTTCTTCGATATTCCGCTTATCAGCAATATCCCGAATATGGTTTATCTGGCTCCTACGTGTTCCGAAGAGTATTTTGCTATGTTGGAATGGGCTGTCCGCCAGACGGAATATCCCGTTGCCATCCGTGTGCCGGGAGTGGCAGTGGTGCATCGTAAGGAAGAGTTTGACACGGATTATAGCGAGTTAAACCGCTACAAAATGACAGCCAGGGGAGAAACTGTCGCTATTCTTGCATTGGGTTCTTTCTATGATTTGGGACAGGCTTTGAAGAATAAGCTTCGGGAAGAGTCGGGTGTTGAGGCTACTTTGATTAATCCCCGTTACATAACAGGGCTTGACGAACCGATGCTGGAAGAGTTGAAAGTGGGGCATCGTATTGTCGTAACGTTGGAAGACGGGGTGCTGGATGGAGGATTCGGCGAGAAGATAGCGCGTTATTATGGTAATTCTGAAATGCGGGTGCTGAATTACGGACTTCGTAAAGAATTTGCAGACCGCTATAATCTGGATGAGCTGATGAAAACCAACCGGTTGACTGACAAGCAGATGGCGGAGGATATTGCCGGTATATTGGAATAACCTTTTACGGAATGGCTGAAGTCCGAGACTTCAGCCATTTTTGTAATAGTGAAATAGATAAGCCGGATTAAAACTGTTTGTTACCATATGCATGAGAACTGGAATACTTATTCTTTTTCCAGAAGCGAATAAAACACAGGATGATAATCGGGAAGTAGTTCCGGGTGAAAAGCTTTTATCATGTCACTCAGAAGAACATCGGGTGAGAGGGGAAGATTCTCATACAAAGGTATCCATTCCAGATTGCAATAAATAACCTTCTTTTCTTTAAAAGCCCGGAAATCAGCATATTGTGGATTGGAAGCTTTTAATGCTTCATAAGAGAATTCTCCTTTATAACCATTCATCACTCTCCAGTAGCCGGCATTATATCCTTTGGCGTATACGGTTTCAAAATCCATGAGTACACCTCCTGTTTCAGTATTATCCTTCATAAAGTAATCGGCCCCTGCGTCGGCGAACAAGCGGGCATAGAAACTTTGTCCTCCGGGTACATACCAGGTATCTCTTCTCATTTCTCCACTGAATACACTGGGACGCTGTTTTACATTGGAAACTTTGGCTTTCAACAGGTTATAGCGTTGTTCCATTTGTGCAAATAATTGGCATGCCTCTTCCTCTTTACCGATAAACATACCTGCTACCTTGATCCATTCGGACAGTCCCAATGGTGATGTTTCCTTGAAAGCCCAATAGGGGACCAGAGGGATGTTCAGCTCTTTCATCACTTCATACCCTCCCCGGCGGTTGGGAGATACGAAAATGATATCGGGTTGGGATGCAATGATAATTTCCGTATCAAAGTTTCCTTCCATTCCTATCTTTTTCACCCGTCCGTCTTTTAATCGGGCAAGCCATTCCTTATTCTGCATCCGGCGGGTGGTACTTGTCGCTACCACTTTGTCATAAGCGTTCAGACCGGTAAAACCTGCCAGTTGAGGCGTGGTCATGCAGATCACTCTGTCTGTCGGAGTCGGAATAACGGTATAGCCATCGGGTATCTCGGCTTTTGTTCCTTTAGGAACTAAGGCGAAAAGTTCGGGTATTGCATGGTTATTGTTCGGCTCCGAGATGGACAGAAGCTTTACTCCATCCGGACGAACAGTTATTTTGAAGCCTTTGGCATAACGGGGGGCCAGGGCTGTTTGTATGGTATCTGCGGAAGGTAGCCCGTTTCCACTCACCGGGTTGCGGCTTTTATAGCCGCAACCTGCCAGGCAGAAAGTTGTTATGAGCAGATAGACAAGTCTGGTTTTAGAGGTCATGCTAAAAATAGTTTTATTGCTTGAAACGAACCAGCAGACTGACATAGAACGAGTGTCCCGGTGTCAGAGTTGCATAATTACTGTTATAAGGACGGTCATCTGTGTAATTGAAAATGTTTTCAACTCCGACGGCGGGTTCCAGAGCAACAGATTTTAAATTGAATGAATGGCGTGTGTTGATATCCCAAAGCTGGTGGGCGGGGGCGTCACCGTAAGTTTTAGACCAGCGTGTACCTTGATAGCGTCCGTTGATTGCAATATTGAATGTATAATCATTCCATGTTTTTCGCCAGCTGGCATTGAAATTACCCGAGTGACGTACTGTTCTTTCCAAACGGATGTCTTCCGTACGGTTGCGCCCGTCCGTGTAAATATAGTTTGCTCCGAACATGAAGCCTGTGAAGGGACGGACTGAAAAACCTATGTCAAAGCCTTTCACACGTGCCTTTTCTATATTGCGGTACTGGCGTCTGCGAGTGATGCCGTTTTCAATATCTTCGGGCGTTGTTCCTATATCTTCCGCTTCGATCTTGTCTTTCAGGTCATTCTGATAAATGGACGCGGCAATGGAGAACAAACGATGATTGTATTCTATATTCAAATTATAGAAATTGCTCTTTTCCGGGTCCAGGTCAGGGTCTCCGACCGTGATTTGTCCACGGCTTTCAGAAACGGCATACATTTGTTGCAAGGTAGGTGAACGGAATCCGGCAGCGTAGGATGCACGTACATTCAGTTCTGAATATTGGTACATCAAGGATAGTTTGGGCGTGAACTGGCTTTTAAACTTTTCATTATAGGCATACCGTATACCTGCCACTACGCTGATTGCATCCAGTAGTTTTACTTCGTCCTGTACGTATGCTGCCAGTGTATAAACACTTTGGTATTCATTATTCAGCATCTTGCTGGTTTCAGTCGGCTCCAAGCCTTCGAATACATAGTCCAGTCCGGTAAAAAGTGTATTGTTCTTGTGGGTTTTGAATACACCTTTTAGATTGGCATTGGTGTAAGTCTGGTCTTTACTGAGGACTTCGTCACCGGTTTTATGCGTTTTTGCATCATTTATATAGTCATAAAAAGAACGGAAATTGGTGGTGCTTATATTCCCTTCTATATATGAAGCCCGCTTAGCCAACAGATATTTGGCTGTTCCACCCACTGTATAGGACTGATGCCGGTTGTTGTAATCGTAGGCTCCGGTACGGTCGTTCTCGCTGATAAAAAGATTACCGTTCAAATGAAGGCTTAAACGCTCTGTGGCTGCGTAGCTCAAGGTTTGGCTCACATTATGCGAATGATTCTTATAGACCGGTTTCTTTGTGGTTTCCACCAGTTCTCCCTTGCTTTCCTCATACGGATTCAGTTGCCATCCATCCGAAGTGCGGTAATTATAGTTCAAGTGTGCGGATAATTTTCCATCATTGGCGTCTGCGTTGACTGATTCTGAAATTCGTCCGTGAGAACTTACACGGGTATTGGAAGATACATTCAATGCAGATTTAGGATCATCGGTAATGATATTGATTACTCCTGCGATGGCGTCACTGCCATAAAGGGCGGAAGATGCTCCTTTTAATACTTCAATACGTTTTACGGCATCCATATTGATCCGGTCGTAATCTATAGATCCCGAAATATCTCCGGCTACTTTTTTACCGTTAATTAATACGAGGAGGTATTTATCAGGCAGTCCGTTTACGTATAGGGTTGTTCCCATAGCGGTGGTTTGCACCGAGATAGAGGGAACCAGTTTCACCAAGGCATCCTGGAAACTGGATGGATTGGCATTTTGCAGATCACGTTGGGAAATGACCTCTACGGGTACAGGACTGTCTTTCAGCTTGTGGTGAGTTCCGGTTCCGGTTACCACTACCTGATCCATGTTGAAAGTGGTACTTTTCAGCCTTATCACCATTTCTTTTTGACTTTGACTGACTTTCTGAGTGACAGGAGCATAATTCAGGCAACTGGTACGCAGGGTATACGTTCCCTCTTTGATGTCTTTCAACAAAAATTCTCCTTTAGGATTGGTAGCACATCCTATTGTAGTTTGTTCCAAACGTACGTTAGCGCCTTCCACCGGCTTTCCTGTACGGGCATCCACTACTT
>ENA-OQKB01000317-OQKB01000317.1-human-gut-metagenome-genome-assembly--contig:-NODE-317-length-11157-cov-3.261197_pt1 | contig 11157 bp, 16 predicted proteins | sample MGYA00242646_ERZ504793 | MGnify/ENA primary metagenome ERZ504793 (study PRJEB26092, sample SAMD00036409) | human gut metagenome | host: Homo sapiens | study: EMG produced TPA metagenomics assembly of...
AGCGGCTAATTGTCAACATATACATATGAATTATTTTGGCTAACTGATTGAATTGTGTAGACATATCCAAGAAGAAAGGGGAACAGTAAAATGTAACAGGGTGAATAACTATGGCAAAAAGACCAGTACCGAAATACGATTTCAAGGCTTTTGGGGCAGCGATAAAGGCGGCGCGGACAGGGCGCAAGGAGAGCCGCAAGAAAGTGAGCGACGAAATGTTTATCTCGCCGCGCTACCTTGCGAACATTGAGAACAAGGGGCAGCACCCAAGTTTACAGATTTTCTTTGAGCTTATGCTCCGCTACAATATATCCGTAGACCAGTTTCTTTTTGGAAACGCCGCCAGAGAAGAACACGCAGCGGCGGCAGCTTGACGCGCTTCTTGACGGTATGAGCGATACAGGCATACGGATTGTGAGCGCAACGGCAAAGGAGATAGCGGAAGTCGAAACAGAGGGCAGATAAGAAGTGTCCGTCAGAATTGAATAAGGTTTAGAGAGCGTTGTAATCTTTTTTTGAGGATTGCAGCGTTTTTCTTTTGCGGAAGTTTGGCAAAACCGGGCATAGCTCCGTAGTAAGGCATAAGGGATAAAAACATTCGTAGCAAGCATAGGAAGCGGGTACCCACTTCCGTATTTTCCCCTCCCGCGCTGCGGCGCGTCGGTTGAAAATTGCTTGTTGGGAAGTGTCCCAAACCCTCGGAACGGAAAGGAAAGGAGCGAATACATGAACGGACGCAAAAGAACGGTGCAAATCAAATTCAGAGTGACGGAAGCGGAACGGGATTTAATACTGGAAAAAATGAAGCTCGTACCCACCCGGAACATGGCGGCATATCTGCGGAAGATTGCCATTGACGGGTATATCATTCAGATAGACCATGCCGATATAAAGGCAATGACCGCAGAGATACAGAAAATCGGTGTCAACGTCAACCAGATAGCACGCCGCGTAAACGCGACGGGGAACGCATACCAAGAGGACATAGAGGAAATAAAGGGGGTGCTTGCGGAGATATGGCGGTTACAAAGATTAAGCCTATTAAAAGCACTCTAAGCAAAGCCCTTGACTATATCGAAAACCCGGACAAGACGGACGGAAAAAATGCTTGTGTCCTCTTTCGGCTGCTCCTATGAAACGGCAGATATTGAATTTGAATATACCTTGTCCCAAGCACTCCAAAAGGGGAACAATTTAGCCTTTCATCTGATACAGTCCTTTGAGCCGGGGGAAGTCGATTATCAGAAAGCCCATGAAATCGGAAAGCAGCTTGCCGACGCGGTAACAAAGGGGCAGCATGAATATGTACTCACGACGCACATTGACAAAGGACACGTCCACAATCACATTATTTTCTGCGCCGTAAATTTCGTAGACCACCGCAAATATAATTCCAACAAAAGGAGCTATTACGGCATACGGAACATGAGCGACAAGCTGTGTCGGGAAAATGGCTTGTCCGTCGTCGTTCCCGGCAAGGGCAGCAAGGGAAAGAGCTATGCGGAGTACCAGGCAGAAAAGACGGGTACAAGTTGGAAAGGCAAGCTAAAGATTGCCGTTGACGCGCTTATCCCCCAAGTTTCCAGTTTTGAGGAATTGTTGCAGCGGTTACAGGCGGCGGGCTATGAGATAAAGCCGGGGAAATATGTGTCATGCCGCGCCCCCGGACAGGAACGCTTCACCCGTCTTAAAACCCTCGGCGCGGATTATACAGAGGAAGCCATAAGGGAACGGATAGCGGGCAGACGGGCAAAGGCGGCGAAAGCCCCCAGAGAGCAGCGCGGCGTTTCGCTGCTTATCGACATTGAGAACAGTATCAAGGCGGCGCAGAGTAAGGGCTATGAACAGTGGGCGAAAATCCACAATCTGAAACAGGCAGCAAAGACCATGAATTTCTTGACGGAACATAAGATTGAACAGTACGCGGATTTAGTCAGCCGGATTGAAGAAATGGCAGCGGAAAGCGGACAGGCGGCAGACGCATTGAAGGACGCGGAAAAGCGGCTTGCGGACATGGCGGTGCTTATCAAGAATGTTTCCACCTACCAAAAGACAAAGCCCGTCTATGACGCATACCGCAAGGCAAGGAACAGGGAGAAGTACCGCGCCGCAATCGGAATATGAAGCCCTCCAAGCGCAGAAAGAAGCCCTTTATGCCGACTATGGGAAGCTGAAAAAGAAAGTCCGGGAATACGATATTATCAAGCAGAACATTGACAGCATTTTACAGGCAGACAGGCAGCCGGAACGGGAAAAGGGAACAGAGCGCGGATAAGGATAGCAAAATCCCCGCCGCTGTGCTATGATAGGGCTATCAAAAAGCAGAGGAGCGTTGAGCATGGAAAACCAGAAAATGCCGGAATATGAAACCATACGCGCCGCCGTTGCCGGGGAGAAATGGGCGGTGGAGAAAGTCGTGGATTGCTACAAGGACGAAATCGACAGGCTATCGACGGTAGCGGTCAGACAGCCAGACGGAAGCACGAAACAGGAAATCAACGAAGATATGCGCCAGTCTATCACAAAGAAGCTGATAGAAGCCCTCCCGCAGTTCCCGCTTGAAGAAATGGAAAAGGGAAATGTCAGATAGGCAAAAAAGAACAGGGCGCGGAAGCCAGTATATGACTTCCGCGCCCTGTCTTTTTATGGGTGCTGTTTTCGTGAATGTTACGCAGTAGAACGCCATTTTCGGGGGTAAAGGTATAAAGTATCGCCTATCCGATTTTCACGCCCGGAAAGCCCTGTAAATCAAGGGATTTTCCGCACCTACTGCGTAACAGGGGTGCGTCTTTTCCTCATGCGCTCGGCAGCTTGTCTGCGGGTGATACGCTTCCGGCAGACGGGGCAGTATTTGACACTGTTAGAGGTTGACGCAAAGAACGCGCCGCACTCGGTACACTTCTTCTTGTCCCCTGTCTGGTAAAGCTCCGCATAGAGTAGCCTGTCGGCGGGAAGCACCGCAGCCCGGAACCACTTGCAGAGAAGCGAATAGGAAATGAGCTGCGGACAAACGCACTCGTCCCCGTCGTCCAGTAAGATACAGTTCCCGTTATCATAATTGCAGCACGTCCGGCGCACAAGGGCGTTGACTTTCCGGCTCTGGGGCGGCGTCAGCCGCTTAACCCCGTTCATACTTCATCAGCGGCGTAAATGGGAAGCTCTGCAAATTCCGCTTCGGTCAAAGCGTCCACTTTGGAAAGGGTGCGCTTTGCAAGCTCCCGCATATCCGCGTCCATGTAGGGCAGCGCGGCGTTGACATTCTCAATCAAAGCCCGCTTGCCGCCCTCGTTGTAAATGCTCAAAAGGTTTGTTTCTTCAACAGTCAGTCTAATCATGCTCATACCTCCATATCGTGATTTTTTGTTTTTGCCGCCGCCTTTTTCGGGGCGGTCTTTGCCTTGTCTGCTTTAAGCTGCGCCCGGATAGAGGGGCGGGGCTTCCTTATCTTCCTGTCCCGGTTCTCCCCCTTGTCAATCAGCGCATACGTCCCATGTCTGCCCTCGATTTTGGAAAAGGAAAGGGTCTTGTAGGGCAGCATGGAGAAAAGGCGGTCAGTGTCCTTTGTGGCTGCAAGCCGCATGAACGCCGGGGAAAGCTCTGCCATGAAATGGGTCTTGTTCGGGCTGTTCGGCTCGTAATGCCGCTTCATTTCCCGCACAATGCGCCGCGCTTCCGTTTCAATCAGCCCGTCCCGCAAAGCGGCAATATGCGCCTTGAAATCCCCCGGCGAAAGCTGCTCCCGGCTGCGCCGTTCTTCCTGTAAGAGCGATTGCAGCGCGTCCGGGTCGTTGGGTACGGCTTCAAAGCGTTCAAATTTCCCAAGCTGCGGGTCTGGGGTTCCGTACAAAATATCTCCCGGCTTCCTGTACCCCTTTCCCCATGCTCATAAATCAGCTTCACCGTATCGGCGGGCAGCTCCTTTTCCTGACGCGCTCATAATGTTTAGAGTAGTCCAGTTCGTACAGATTGCCCCTTGATTTTCCCGCGCTTCCTTTCCCGTCAGCTCGATTGCATAGGCAAGAACGCGGTCGCTTGTCTGCTCCATGTAGAAACGCCATGTGTTGTGGGGCGCGGTGTCTTTGAGGAAAACGTCGCGCTCCCGGAAACAGTGCGTCCCGGACGGGCGGCAGAACCACAAAAGTGTTTTGTCCTCCCTGTGGGGGCTTGCCGCCGCCTTTGCGATAATCTCTTTGTCAATGTCTAAGTCGCTCTGGTAAAAGCCTGTGTTCTGCTTCATAATCGCTTCAAGGGAAGCAAACAAATCCATGTTTTCAAATTTGCTCTGTTCCGGCATGGGTCAGCTCCTTTCCAAGTCCTGTGACTTCTGCTTTGCGTTTTTCTTCTGTGCCTTTTCCTTGTCGGCTCTAAGCTGCGCCCGGATAGAGGGTTTCTTTTCCGGCTTCGCTCCCTTGCCGCGCTCCTTGTCGGCTTTGACAGCGTTAGCCAGGTCAACAAGGGAAATCTGCTCGCCCGCCTTTACCTTTGCTTCCAGTTCGTCAACGGTGGGGGTGTTGTTGATGATACCGTCAATCATGTTCCCGTTCTGCTCTGTGGTCTGCTCGGCGGTTTTCAAGGGATTGTCCCGCTGCGCCTGTTCTGCGGCAACGGCAAACGCCCGCGTCCCATTCCCCATAATCAGATACTTTCCGTCGTCCGACTGGTGGTGAAAGCCATATCCGGCGGCTTCTATCTGCTCCCGGCTCATGGCGGTCACATGGAAAGTCCCCCTCGGTGTCTTGACAGTTTCGCCCGTTTCCAAGTCGTCCGGGGTAAGCTGCTTTTGCTCCTGTAAAAACTCCGGCACTTCCCGAAAACCTACACTGTCAACGAAATGCGCCGCGTCCTGTCCGTCCTGATGAAGCACTACCACGTCGGAAACGGAAAGGCTGTGTCCCTTAAAATCTTTCGGGTGGTCGATATTGAAACGGGTGTAAATATCTTCAAGGGAAGTACCCGGCGTAAGCTCTGCGGAATAGACAAACTCATAGTTTGCCTTATCAACCACATTTCCCGCCGCCTGCAGGCGGTCGTAAGGCTCAAAGCGGAAGTCCCGCGTTTCGTCCCCTTGCTTTAGCTGATAAATGGAAAAGGTGTCTTTGTCGGCTTCGGCTTCCTGCGCCTTTGCATATAGCTCCTTTACTTCTCCCTGCGTCAGCTCTCCGGCGTTCAGCCCGCCCATGAGTTCCCGGCATTTTGCAAGGCTGCCGATATACAGCACGTCCCCGATTTTTGCCCTGCCGTTTTCCTGCGGGAGATAGGCTTGCAGGAAAAAGCGGTCGTTGTCGCCCGTTGTGCGGGGGTTGGCTTCAATCTTGTAAATGTACTCCGGCATGGCGGCTTTCTCCCTCGGCGCGTCCTGCGCCTGTTCCTTTTGCAGTTCTGCGATATGCTCATCAATGCTGTTAATGATTTCCGCTGCGGTGCTGCGGATTGTTTCAAGAGAGCCTTTCAGTTCTGCAAGTTCTTTTCCGCTGCTCCACCCGGCGATATATCCAAAGGAATAGTCCGACGTATCAAGCCCGTAGTGTTGGCAAACGGCATAGGCGACGCTTTCTGCTTCAAATGGATACATTAGCATTTGAAGCATTATACTCAGCATTCCAAAATGTTAATCATTTTAAAGAATGCTGAGAAATAAGACGTTTTTCTACTAAAAGATGAGCATTATTCGTTAGCGCAATCCACAAAGTCTTGCCATTTCATCTTCGTTGTCTTCCCACATTGGTGCTTCATCAGATACAGGTGTTGGAACAGATTCCATTGCGTCTCTAAGCTGTTCAACAGATGGCTTTGCATAGTAGCTTTTGGTTGTATCAGTTCTGGCATGTCCTAACACTGTAGAAACCAGCTCAATGGCGATTCCATCCTGATAAAGATTTGTGGCTCTGGTTCGGCGGAACATGTGACAGTGAACCGAATCCGGAAGACTAACCCCTTTTTCACTGACCAGAGCTGCATATTTTTTTATAATCCGCTGGACATTTCCAACGGACATCCTGTCTGTTACACCTTTTATTGTTGTGGAAAATAAGTATGCTTCTTTGGAAGAATTACTGTGATATACACGTATATATTCCCTAAGGTGTTCGACTGCTTTAGCTGTTAATTGTATGGTTCTTTCTTTATTACCTTTTCCGGTTATGAAAATATTTGGATATTTTGATTCCATTGCGATATCACATAGGCGAATATTAAGCAGCTCACTGATTCTTACAGCTGTATCGTAGAGAAGAATCAAAATAGCACGGTCTCGTACACCGAATTTCGTATTCGGCGGTGCAGACAGTATTGCAGCAAGTGCATCATCGGACAGAATAGGTTTTTCCTTTTTAATGGTTTTGCATGGTGAGATCTGACTGATCGCCAGGGCAACTGACTGGACTGATATGTCCATATCCGAGGCATAGTTCAGATAGGCACGGATAGCCGCGACTCTTACATTTACAGTTGATGGCTGGCTGCCATTTGCAAGCAGATATTCTCTGAAATTATAAATACATTCTTTGGTACAATCAGAAAACTGAAAGGTGCTTATGGATTTACCTAATTCACCTACAAGGTAGTTTTTAAATATTGTAAGGGAATCTCTGTAGGATTCTGCTGTAGCCTGACTGCGTCCGACCTGCTTTACCAAATAAACATTTAGAAAGTTCCATGTGTGAGAAAAGAACAGCTGGTCAGTTGATATCTTTGCTGATTTATTCTTCATAGGGAATCACCTCCGGAATGACCTTTCCAGACACTGAATCTTTCTCTCGGATAGTATCAAATGCCTTTTCTACAAGATGATAGTAATAATACGTTTCATCAGGACTTTTGTGTCCAAGGTATCTGCTTAAATATGGGAGCATAGTGTTTGTATCAATTCCCTGATGCATCCACTCATTAAATCTCTCTACTACAAAAGCATGGCGTAAACAGTGGGGTGTCGGATGTTTATCAACTGTCCTGGCAACCGGAAGCATGGCCCAATGGCGGTTAAAACTTGATTCTACTCCAGAGCACGAAACAGGCTTATGTGGATCTTTTCCCGGAAAAGCCCAGTCAATTCCGGGGAAAAGCATTTCCTGACGTTCTTTATAGTTTTTAAGTACCGGAAGGCTATCCTGTGGAAGATATACAAGGCGATCTTTGTTACCCTTTGAGCCAAGGACAGTAAGGATTCCTTTATCCAGGTCTATGTGCTCCCATTTTAGCAATCGCCCTTCTGACAGACGCAGACCGCAGCAAAAATATAGGAGAAAAAGAATCTTGCACTCTCTATCGAGTCTAAATTGCTCTGAATTATGAGACGTGCGGATATCCATTTTCTGTAGCAGTTCCTTAACTTCCTCTTTTGATGGAATGTAAAGAACCGGACGGTAAGCCTTGCAGAAAAAATTAGGAATGTATGCTTCCTGACCAAGGGAAAGGATATATTCACTCAGCACCTTCACCATCGACATACGGCGATTATGATAGGCATCTCCTTCGCCCGGTCTGGCTTCTGACCATTTGGCTGCCATTTCATAGGTGACTGTTGTTAGTTCCGGATAATTCTGTACGCAAAAGGTATCAAAGCGTTTTAATAGCTTTTCTTCGGAATTATAGGCATATCCATCAGCACGTTTTTGCTGTATAAGTCCTCGATATGATGTGCCAGACCGCTCTCAAAATAGTATGTCATGATAAAACACCTCCAAATTCCAGAGGGCAGAGCCTCATTTTATCTTCGTCACGTTCAAGATATACCTCTGCTGTTTCCTGACGTGCATGTCCGAGAGCATTGGAAATATCATCAAGTTTGTTGTCTGCCCGAAGCATTCTTGTGGCAAATGTTTTTCGTGTCATATGAAAGCCCTGACCAGCAGATAATTCAAATCCATATTCAGCAAGTATTCTTTTTAAAGCTCCACGGCACGCCGTTGTAACTTTAAGCGGAATATATGGTGCCTGATGGCGGATAAATATATAACCGTTGCCTGTGACAGCCGATTCCGGACGTCCATTCATGATGTATTTATATACTGAATTACCTACATCCGTTGGGACTGGAAGCGTTATTGCTTTGCTTGTTTTCTGCTGAATGAAGGAAACAGTTTTGTTTTCCAGTCAAAATCATTTACCTGAAGCTTTAGGATGTCTGCTCCCCTGATACCCATTCGAAGTCCAAGCATGACCATGGCTGTGTCCCTGAGCTCCATGGGAGTAGAAGCTTTCTCACGATATTCATATATTTTCTCGACCATAGCATCGCTCAGAACATCAACTATGCTGCGATGAGGCGCACAGCTTGCAGATACTGCAAAAGCAAGTGTTGGTGAAATCAGATCCTGGTCAGCCATGTACCGTAGAAGCTGACGAAGCTTGGTTCCATATGCATTTTTACTTTCCGGGGTTGAGTGGACATCATGGTTATGAAATGCTTTAACCACATCGGGTGTTATGGAAACTGGATTATCTATTCCATTATCTTCAAGATATTTGAAGAAACTGCATCCGGCTGCCCTGCACATGGTAAGTGTCTTATTGGTCATTCCATCCCGCCTGCGGCTTTCTATGAAACCATCAAGGATGCTTTTGCTCCATGATGGAAGATGATCAGATGCACGCATCGGCTCAGCGATTATATTGGATTCCATTATGCCCTGGAGATACTTTTCAAACATTCTGATAGTGTGTGAACGATGAGCTGATCCGGAACTGCTGGCTTTGATCTGATTCGGGCAATCCGGGAGTATATCTATCCATGATGTCACAGTTTCTGCCGAGTGTTCCAGATGGTTAAGTTCCAGGAACATGAAATACCATGTGAAATCATTGCGATAAACAGCTTTTGATGATTTCATGTATTTCCAATCGTCCAAAGCGTCAAGATATTCATCAGCTTTAAGAGCGAGAGGTATACTCGGATGAAATGCGGTACCTATTTTAGAAAGTCTCATCTCAAGCAGTATTTCAACGTTCTCACCAAAAAGAACCCGCTGGTAACACTCTGGCACATCACCTCTGCGGTGAAGATATTTCATAAGTGCTGTCATGGCACATACGGCGTTCTGACGTCTGGCAAGAGATTTACAGGATTTGCAGTAAGTATTCCAGTATTCGATAAGAGTATCTATGGTTATTGCTTCCGGCTCTGTAACTCCCAGGGAAGTAGCAAGCCTGAAGAACTCCTTGATGGCAACAGAATACGTATGGTAATAGCAGGGATTCTGTGTGGTCGCATAGTATTCTTCCAGCTCATATGTCAGGCGAAAAAAGGATTCCGATATTCCGCTCCGGCAGAAAAAACTGTCTTCTGAGCGGCAGAAAGAACTTTTGATATCTCCAAAGAGCAGGTAATGCTCGAGGCGGAACAGGGCATTTCTATATTGAGAACACGTCTCATAGGAAATTTCCCGTTTTTTAATCTCAATCCAGTCCAGTGCGGCATCCATTGAAAAAGGAATGCCCTTATCCATCAGGTACTTGAAGAGTGTAGTATAACAGGTTCTGTGCATGTCTATATTTTTACATGCACTGTCTGGCTGTTTCATCATATTGAGAACTGATGAAATAGCATCTAAATAGTTTATTTGCATATCAAATGCGCTCCTTTCCGGCTTCCCATTCGAGGGGAAAACCTGATAATAGCGTATCTGATAATGCTCATCTTTTTTACAAGAAAGTGAGGATTTATGGAAAATAATTTAAAAGATCAATATTATAAAAACATGAGTATAATGCTTCAAATGGAAACATTAACATTTCAGGCCGAAAGCGTGGCCTATGCCGTATGCCAGCATTACGGGCTGGACACCTCCGACTATTCCTTTGGCTATGTGGCCGGTTGGAGTTCCGGCAAGGACTTGAAAGAGCTGAAAGCCTCCCTTGAAACCATCCGGGCCACCGCCCATGAACTGATTACCACCATTGACGGCCACCTTGCCCAGCTTCAGAAAGAACGGCAGGCCCAGCAGGAGCAGCCGCAGGCCGCGCCGCTGGAACAGGCCGCCGAGCAGCCAGACCCGGACAGCGTATTTTCCAAGCTGCCCCCGGAGCAACAGCAGGAAATGACCGCCAGCGTAAAAGCCATGCTGCAAACCCTCATTGACGCGGATTTGAAATCCACCGGCGAAGTGTCGCAGGGAACCAAGGAGGCGGCGCAGGCGCAGGGCTTTACCATTGCCGGGGATGGAACGCTGGAACAGGCCAAAGCCCCGCAGGAGGCCGCCTACCGTCTGGAAAGCGGCGAATATCTGTATATCCAGACATCAGAAACCGGCTACGATTACACGCTGTACGGTCCCGACTACAAAGAACTGGACGGAGGCCAGCTTGACAATCCCGACCTGTCCCTTGCGGAAGCCGGAAAAGAAATCCTTGCCATCCATGAGCGACCGGCTGGGACAATGGAACCCCTGACCGGCGACGGGCTGGATGATTTTCTGGAAGCAACCGAACAGGCCAACGCCATTCCCCAGCCGCAGGCGTGGAATGGGATCGACGGCCTTTTGAATGGAAAGCCGTTCATGCCGGAGGCGTCCCCGGCTGACCGGGCTGCCGCTCTGATTGAACTGGCAGAGAAAAACGCCCCGCGTTTGGGCAGCGAGGAACGGCAGTTGATCGTGGCCTATGCCGAGGCCGTGGGCGATAACGACAAGGTAATCGGGCTTATCAACCGCCTGTGTGAACAGGGCTATGAGCTGCAAAAGGGCCAGATGGATTCCTTTGTGAAAAGCGAGATCGAAAGTGAGATTGCCGTTGCAAACGCCAAGCGGCAGATCGCCCAGAATCCGGCAGCGGAGCCGGTTGTCACGATCCTTTGGAGTGAAAGCCCCCATCTGAAAGACGGCCAGCAAATGCCGCTGCATGAAGCCGAGGCCGTTTTTAAGGAGCTGGACAGCGCCAGACGCCATGAACGGGAGCAGCCGGGCTATACGGGCCATTGGTACGACAAGACCAAGTTCCGCATTGATTTTACCATGCAGGGCCAGCCGGACAGCTACGAGGGACGGCAGGACTTTGGCGACGGGGACGGTTCCCTAATCCAGCATATCCGGGGCTATCACGAATACTACGCACAGGATGAAAGCTGGAAAAACCATGTGCTGCACCATGAGGGGCCGGAGGCATGGGAGGCGGACAAGGCCCAGCGGGATATGCTGCTGCATGAGTTCGTCCCATATATGGAGC
>ENA-OQKB01000318-OQKB01000318.1-human-gut-metagenome-genome-assembly--contig:-NODE-318-length-11099-cov-2.421345_pt1 | contig 11099 bp, 8 predicted proteins | sample MGYA00242646_ERZ504793 | MGnify/ENA primary metagenome ERZ504793 (study PRJEB26092, sample SAMD00036409) | human gut metagenome | host: Homo sapiens | study: EMG produced TPA metagenomics assembly of...
GTTACGGTTTCCGGTCTCATCTATAATCTGGGACTTCTTGCAGGCCCCTGGTTTGAGGGAAAAATGACAGGAAAGCTGGTTGATCTCCTCGGCGGCACAGGAACCTTCCACCAGATGCTGATGCTGGTCACGGCCTATGTCGTGAGTATTGGCATTGTGCAGGTTTCCCGCTATTTCAAACGGTTCTATGTTAGAAGATTTGCCAACAACGTCAACCGGCATATGAAGCAGATTCTTTACGGAACGCTGGTTCGCAAAAGCCGTTTGGAGCTGGAAGCGGAAGGTACCGGAAATATACTGACGAAGGCCATTCTCGATGTAGACGATTGCGTAGAAGGAATGCGGAAATTTACAACGGAAATCTTTGATACCGGTGTTGCTCTTCTCGCCTATGCGTGTATGCTGCTCTGGTACGACTGGCGCCTGGCTCTTCTCTGCATGTATTTTCCCACCCATTTCCTACGTGATTGACCGAAAAGATGAAGGTCATGGTACAGAAAACGGGCGCTGCCTATAAGGTACAGTCGGGTGCATTAAGTGCTGCAACCCTGGACCGTGCGACAAATGCCATCACGTATCGTGTCTTTGGCTGTGAGGAGGACAGAAAGGCCGCTTATGAGGAGAATCTTTCGGCTTACGAATCTGCCGCTGTGCGCGCCAATATCTGGAACACAGCTATGCCGCCGATTTACCGTATGATCTCGATGACGAGCATTCTGTTTATCCTGTATTTTGGAGGCAGAAACGTCCTGCAGGAGGGATGGACACCGTGGAACATCGCCGTATTTACCACGTTTTTGTCCTGCTACACAAAGCTTGCCACCAAATCATCGAGCGCTGCGAAGCTTTTTAATGCGGTACATAAAGCGCAGGTTTCCTGGAAACGAATCAAACCTCTGCTGCAGAATTACCAAAACAGAACCGGAGCTTCCAGCCGCAGCGCCTGCAGAGCTTAACGTCGATCACCTGCATTTTGCCTATCCAAACGGAAAAGAGATCATCCATGACCTGTCGTTTCAGGCGGCTCCTGGCCAGATCATCGGTGTAACGGGACCTGTCGCATGCGGAAAGTCAACGCTTGGAAAGACTTTTCTCTGCGAGTCGCCGTATGAGGGAAGCATCACCTTCGGCGGAAAAGAACTTGGAAAAATGGAAAAAACAGACCGGAACCGCATGGTCGGTTATCTTGGCCATGACCCGGAGCTGTTCCATGGAAGCGTGGAAGAGAATATCCGTCTCGGGGGAAAAGAGGGCGCAGAGGAGATGATCCGAGTCGTCTGCCTGGAAGATGAAGTGAAAGCAATGGAAAACGGAATCCATACCCTGGTCGGAACGGGCGGTGTCCGCCTCTCCGGTGGTCAGGCGCAGCGTCTTGCCCTTGCGCGAACCCTGTACCACAAACGGCCGGTTCTGGTTCTCGACGATCCGTTTTCGGCACTCGACAAAGAGACGGAGGCACAAATTTTTTTAAATTTAAAGGAGCTGGCAAAAGACTCTATTATAATCCTCATTTCCCATCGCCTCTATCTGTTCGACCAGATGGATCAGGTCATCTGGATGGATGAGTGCCATACGAAGGTCGGCACACATGAAGAACTCCTTGCAACGGTTTCGTCCTACGCAGAGCTCTGCAGCAATCAGACGAAGGGAGGCAGCTTTTGATGCAAAAGAAAGAATCTGTATTGCGGGTAATCAAAGAAACCGTTCGAAAACACGGCGTTTTATCAGCCGCACTTTTGGGAGTCGTCTGCGGTGCGGTTGTTTTCACACTGCTCCCGCCTCTTGTGCTGGCACAACTGATTGACCTTTTGACAAATAAACATACCCTCTGGATGGAAGGAATTCTGCTGTATTTCGGACTTCTTGCCCTGACGGGTCTTCTGGAGTCGGCAAGAGAGAGTCTTCTGACGGTATTCGGCCAGAAAATTACACATGCACTCCGAAGCAGTCTGATGGAAAAGTTCGGACGCCTTTCCGCCAACGAGCTGAATCGCCAGGAGCCGGGCGCTCTCGTATCAAGATTTGTCGGTGACGTCGACACAGTGGAAAACCTGTTTACCTCCGGGATCATCAGTATGTTTGCCGATGCGTGCAAAATCTTAAGCATTCTTGCCGTCATCTGGGTGACTAATCGTGGACTTACGATTGTTCTGATTATTTTACTCCCTGTTCTGTTCCTCTTTACCCGTTACATCCAGAAAAACATGCTGGCCTCCCAGATTGCCAACCGCCGTGCAGTCAGCCGTGCTTCGGGTCACGTTCCGGAGACGCTGCACAACATCCGTACCATCCACTGTCTGCAGAAAGAGACGTATATGGAGCAGCAGTATGCGCACTATATTGATGACAGCTACAGCGCAATGGAGAAGACCAATTTTTACGATGCCGTCTATTCTCCGGTCATCCTGATTTTAAATGCCATTGTTGTTGCTGTTGTCATGCTGCTTTCGGCCTCCGGAAATCCGACCGTTTTAAAGCTGTTCGGCATGTCCGCCGGAACCGCCGTTGCTGTTATAAACTATATTTCCCAGATCTTTACTCCGGTCGAAAGCCTTGGTATGGAAATCCAGACAATTCAGTCTGCGTTTGCCGGTATGGAAAGAATCAATGAATTTTACAGCCTGGAAGAGAAGAAAGAGCCGGCTGCGCTGACTGAAAATACAGATTACGGCATAGCGGCTGAGCTAAAAAATGTGACGTTTGGATATGACGAAAGCCAGGTCATCTTAAACGATGTAAGTCTGCAGATCAAAAAAGGCGAGCAGGTAACACTTTTGGGACGAACGGGTGTCGGAAAGAGTACTATTTTCAAACTGCTGCTCGGTTTATATGAACCACAGAAAGGAATGGTTCTGATTTGGGGTGTTCCATCTGTCGATCTGCCGGATGCAAAGAAACGAAAGGTTTTCGGCTATGTGGAGCAGTCGTTCCACATGGTGCCGGGATCGGTAAAAGACCAGATTACTTTGTATGATGCAAAGATTTCGGATACAGATGTAAAAAAAGCAGCAGAGCTGACCGGACTTGCAAAGACCATCGAGGCGCTTCCGGACCAATATGATACGATCTGTACACAGGATCTCTTCTCACAGGGTCAGTGGCAGCTCCTCTCGATTGCCCGTGCAGCCGCAGCGGAGCCTGAAATTCTGCTCCTCGATGAGATTACCGCAAACCTTGATGCAGAGACGGAAAAAATGGTATTAAATGCATTGCAAAGGGTTTCCAAAAACCGTACCGTAATTTCCATTTCCCACCGAACTATGGCAGAAACGGGACGCGTGATTCCAATTTCATAATTTCTTTTCGTTCATTAAATTTTTGAAACAAAGCGTGCCGGATGCATTCTGACAAAAAAAGATGCGCCGACACGCTTTCTTTGTCCCGCCAGGCAGAACAAAATAGAGCGGAGGAGCGAGTTTCAATTGACACAAAAAAGGGGAGCAAGTACAATAAAAGTAAACGAAAAGAAGAGGAGGCGGTATTCAGTTGAAAAAGAAGAAAATAGGAAATTACCGCATCGCAGGCGGCGCTGTCACGCTGCTGGGCATCTATCTGATGGCGGTCGGCTACGGAGAGACGATCACACTCACCATCGCCACGGTTGTCCTGATTTTCGGCATTGCCATCTGGTCCATGGCAACCCCGGAGAACTACAATTCCATGACGGATATGATTGCCATGATCTCCATGGAGAAGCCGCGGAAAATCGAAGAATTTTATGAGGCTTACAAGAACGTCGATACACCGTTCGGTTCTGCATGGCTTGCAAAATTCTACACGATGCGGCAGAAAGCACTCGTTTTCGGACCGGACGCCAAGGGAGAATATCTCTACTTCTGGCTGACCAAAGACGGTCATGTCGGTTATTTGGGATATTCCTTCATCGAAGACTTTATCAAAAAGAAACTCACCACACCCGTGTATCCGATTCATGAAGATGTTGCAGAGAACCTCGCAGACCATCTAAGCTACCATTCCGATCTGATGATGTTCCAGAGCGAATTAAAAGCGAATCTGGAGCATTTCGTCAAAACCGGAACGGTACAGCCGTTTCAGAAGATTTCGGCGTCCCAGATTTACACTTTCACGGAGGATTACCGCCTGACGGGCCAGCATTTCGATCTGGAGGATACAGACGGAAACCTGGTTTACGAGATCGACAGCACCGTGCCGCTGAAAACATTTTATATCTACGATGCGATGCACACCGAAATCTTCCGTATGACGAAGGAACTGCTCCACGCGCTGCCGACGTACCGTTTTTATCTGTACGGCGAGCCGTATGGTGTGTTGAAAAAGCAGTTTGCACTCGTACGGGATCAGTTCTCGATGGAACTGCCGGAGGGAAAACTGGAACTCCGGGAATACGCCGGCTCCATCGGCCACAATTACTCGGTAAAACTGAACGGAACTATGATCGGCGCCATCGTCGACAATATGGATCTTACCGTCGGAAACATCATGTTCGACAATGCGTTTCTGATTGTCTACGATGCAAAATATCTGCCGCAGCTGACCGCACTCGCTGTGATGACGGCAAGAGAACTGGCACGCGACAAGGACGGCGGTCTTTCCAATCGGTCCTGACAAAAGAAAGAGAGGGGAATCTATGAGAAAAACGACAAAATTGTTTTTGGGTTTTACAGCAGGACTTCTGCTTCTGTGCGGATGCTCGGCGGCAGAAGAAAAGTTAGGGTATGAAAACGCGGATGTGGCAAAAGAAGCCCTTGCATCGGCTTCGTCCGTCCGCATGCGCTGTGATCTGGATAACGTTGACGCTTCGGGGAAACATTTATGCGGATGAAAAGGCTGCCGCGTATATGAAAAACAGCGGTCTCTTTGATCAGACCTGGACGATCTCTATTTCCGGCGAAGAATGGTTCCATATGAAAATTGTGACGGACGAAGAAATCAATAAGATGACAAAATCCGCTACTACCTATGCATTCTATGATCCGGACAACAACCTGCTTGGCTATGCACAGGAGCGCGTGACGACACCGGATCAGATGCCGGAAGCGTATTACATTATTTTTCTCGATGCAGATCTGAACGAAAAACCATATTACGCATCAGAGGATGGACATACCATTTATACAGAGGGCGGAACGGTGATCGGTTCTGCGAAAAAAGAGATGGACTGGTCCGGTTCACAGTGCAATCTCTATGTGAACCTGGAGGATAACGGTGCGCAGGTGATGGATTTCCAGGATAAATACGCCTTGCTCGATATGATGTACGATGAGGCAAATGAGTATTACAAAGATAACAAGTAAGGCGGAGGAAAAAGGCAGTTGAAAAAGAGAATATATACAGCCGCTGGTCTTTTTCTTGCCGCCGCTCTGGTGCTTGGCGGCTGCGGAAAAGAAAAAGTGCCGGAATCTGAGTTTGCAACTGCGGATGAGGCAAAAGAGGCGCTTACATCGGCAGAAACCATAGAAATCTACTTTGACCTGTATGGAAGTAAACGAAAGACGAAGATTGTGGCAGACGGAAAAGTGGCGGGCTATCTTCAGAAGAATACGGTCTATATCAACGAGGAGGAGTGGTTTTCGATTGACTATGTGGAGGATGAGCCCATCAATGACAGAGAAGGCTCCGGCACGACGTACGGCTATTACGACGCATCCGGTACGTGTCTTGGCTATGCGCAGGAGCAGTATGTGGATACCTCCTATGGAAAAGATACAAGACTGATTTTCCTTGATGTAGATGAAACGCCGCTCGATTACCAGAGTTCGAGAAGCGGCAGGATTCTGTATGATGAAAATGACGAGGAGATCGGCAGCGGAAAGATCGGGCGATCAGGGGTCAGTCTTCTTGACCAGTGGTACACGAATCTTTACTGTGCCGTCTTTAAGACCGAGACGGACGGCGCGCGGCAGATTGATTTCATGGACCGGATGGCGATGCTGTGGCGTCTGGAGCGCGATTACCGCTCAATTGACGACAATCCTGTCAACACCGGCGTGCAGATTTATGAAACGGTTGCTGTTGTTTTTATGCTGATCCTGTTGATTGGTTCGTCTTTCTCAAAATGGAGACAAAAAAAGAAAAATTAAAGGGAATGCTCGCTTCCTGGACGGCTGGTTTTGAGAAAAAACCACTGACAGGAAGGGGGCATTTTATACGCTTGTGAATCTTGCACAATTTCTGGTTTCATGCTAAAATTGTGCAGGTATAACGTTTGTTATACTTCTTATATTTATTTTTGAGAAAAGGTATGAAATACAAATGAACGATACAGAAACAAAAAACACAGCGGTAAAAGCGCCGGCACTGATGTCCACGCGGCCTGTGACAGCACAGGATGCGCTGGATCAGTGTGAGAAGCTTTCGCCTATGATGGTACATTATTGCCAGACGAAGACGGGCTTGACTGACCCGGCTAATACCATTTTGTTTTACCGCTTAGGTGATTTCTACGAAATGTTCTTCGAGGATGCCACCCTGGTATCCAAAGAACTTGAGCTTACGCTGACCGGAAAGGACTGCGGCATGGAGGAGCGCGCTCCGATGTGCGGTATCCCGTATCACGCTGCAGAAGGGTATATCAACCGTCTTGTAGAGAACGGCCATAAGGTTGCGATCTGCGAGCAGATGGAGGACCCGAAACAGGCAAAGGGCATGGTAAAGCGCGAAGTCATCCGCGTTGTCACACCGGGTACGACGCTGATCCCGCAGGGACTTGATGAGACGAAGAACAACTACATTATGTCGATCGTCTGCATGGAGGGATGCTTCGGTATCTCTACAGCAGATATCTCGACCGGCCAGTGCCTCGTCACGGAAATGGACAAGCCGCGCCGCCTTGTGGATGAGATCACGAAGTTTATGCCGGCGGAAATCATCTGCAATCAGTCGTTCCTGCTCTGCGGGATCGATGTGGAGGATCTTCGAACCCGCCTTCATATCTGCGTGAATGCATTGGAAGACTGGTATTTCGACGATGATATCTGCCGCCGTACGCTGCAGGAACAGTTCCATGCTGCTACGATGGAAGGCCTTGGCATCGCCGATTACAACTGCGGAACAATTGCAGCCGGTGCGCTGTTCCAGTATCTGCACGAGACACAGAAATCGGATCTGTCTCACATGAATTCGATTACACCGTATGTGACAGACAAATATATGCTGATCGACAGCTCCAGCCGCCGGAATCTGGAATTGGTGGAAACGCTGCGGGAGAAGCAGAAACGCGGCTCCCTGCTCTGGGTTCTCGATAAAACCCGCACGGCGATGGGCGCACGTCTTCTGCGAAGCTACGTAGAGCAGCCATTGATCGACGAGGAGGAAATCAACGCACGGCTCGATGCAGTGGAAGCCCTGACCAGCCAGGCAATGATCCGCGAGGAAATCCGCGAATATCTCCGCCCGGTCTATGACCTGGAGCGTCTCGTCGGAAGAATCAGTTACCAGTCTGCTAACCCGCGTGACCTGATCGCCTTTAAATCATCGCTGCAGATGCTGCCTTACATCAAACAGCTTTTAAATTCGTTTGAGGGCGGCGCACTGGCGCAGGTTCAGGAGGATCTGGACCCGCTCGAGGATCTCTATCAGCTTGTCGATGCAGCTATCGTCGATGATCCGCCGTATCTGATGCGCGACGGCGGTATGATCAAAGACGGCTACAACGAGATGGTCGATAATTACCGCCATGCAAAGACAGAAGGAAAGCAGTGGCTGAGTGAACTTGAGGCGAGTGAGCGGGAGAAAACCGGTATCAAAAACATGAAGGTCAAGTACAACAAGGTATTTGGCTATTATCTGGAAGTTACGAACTCGTTTAAAGACCTTGTACCGGATTACTATACCAGAAAACAGACGCTGACGAACGCCGAGCGCTACATCACACCGCGTCTGAAGGAGTTGGAAGATACGATTCTTGGCGCAGAGGACAAGCTGTACGCGCTGGAATATGATCTTTTCTGTACGGTGCGCGATACGGTTGCCGGTGAGGCGGAGCGGATTCAGCGCACGGCGCAGGCTCTGGCACGGCTCGATGTGTATGCATCGCTTTCCTACGTTGCCGAGCACAACCACTATGTGCGTCCGAAGCTGAACAGCCGCGGAAAGATTGATATCAAGGACGGCCGTCACCCAGTGGTCGAGAAGATGATTCCAAACGATATGTTTATCGCAAACGATACCCTGCTTGACAACGGTGACCACCGCGTTTCCGTTATCACCGGACCGAACATGGCCGGTAAATCGACGTATATGCGCCAGACGGCCCTCATTGTGCTGATGGCACAGATCGGTTCGTTTGTTCCGGCTTCGAAGGCAAACATCGGTATTGTGGACCGGATCTTTACCCGTGTCGGCGCATCCGATGACCTGGCAAGCGGCCAGAGTACGTTTATGGTTGAGATGACGGAGGTGGCGAATATTCTTCGGAATGCAACCTCGAACAGTCTGCTGATTCTCGATGAGATCGGAAGAGGAACGAGTACGTTCGACGGTCTTTCGATCGCCTGGGCGGTGATTGAGCATGTGGCGAATCCGAAGCTGCTCGGCGCAAAGACACTGTTCGCTACGCATTACCATGAGCTGACTGAGCTTGAAGGAAAGCTTCCGGGCGTGCACAACTACTGTATTGCCGTTAAGGAAAAGGGCGACGATATCGTATTCCTGCGTAAAATTGTACAGGGCGGCGCAGATAAGAGCTACGGTATCCAGGTAGCGCGTCTTGCGGGAGTGCCGGAGTCAGTGCTCTCCCGGGCGCAGGAGCTGGTGGAGCAGTTGAGCGATGCCGATATCACTGCTGCGGTCAAGGATCTGACCATGCAGAAAAAACCGAAGGTAAAGCCGGTTCACTACGACGAGGTCGATATGGCACAGATGTCGCTGTTCGATACGGTGCAGGACGATGATATCATCAAAGAGCTCTCGGAGCTTGATATCTCGAATATGACACCGATGGATGCTTTAAATACCCTGTACCGTTTCCAGGGAAAGGTGAAAAACCACTGGAAATAGGGGAATACTGGATCAGAACATAAGTTAGAATCAATCCGAAACAGAAAGGAACAATATGGCTACCATAGCAGTACTGGATCAGAATACGATCGATAAAATTGCGGCCGGTGAGGTCGTGGAACGGCCGGCTTCCGTGGTAAAGGAGCTGGTGGAAAATGCAATGGACGCCGGTGCGACGGCGATCACCGTGGAAATCCGCGACGGTGGTATTTCGCTGGTGCGGATCACGGACAATGGAAGCGGCATTCCGGCCGAACAGGTGCCGCTCGCTTTTCTGCGCCACGCGACGAGCAAGATCCGTTCCGTGGAAGAACTCGTGCAGATTGCATCTCTTGGCTTCCGCGGCGAGGCGCTCTCGAGTATCTCGGCGGTTGCGCAGGTCGAGATGATTACGAAAACGCTGGATGCGCTGACGGGAACGCGGTATGTGATTGAGGGCGGCGCGGAGAAGGCCAATGAGGAGGTCGGTGCCCCGACCGGAACAACCTTTCTGGTCCGGAATCTTTTTTACAACACGCCGGCTCGTCAGAAATTCTTAAAAACGCCGGTTACGGAGGCGAATGCGGTGACTTCCGTTGTGGAGCAGCTTGCGCTGTCGCACCCGGGGATTTCGTTTAAATATATGGTGAATTCACAGGTGAAGCTCCATACGAGCGGCAACCGGAATTTAAAAGAACTGGTCTATAATATTTACGGCCGCGACATCGCGCGGGAGCTGATCGAGATTCACTCGGAAAGCCCGCTGATGACGATCGACGGCTTTATCGGAAAACCGGTGATCTCGAGGGGAAACCGGAATTTTGAAAATTATTACGTGAATGGACGGTATGTGCGGAGCAAGCTGCTGGCCCGCGCGATCGAGGACGGATATCAGACATCGATGATGCAGCATAAATATCCATTTACGCTGTTCTATGTCCAGATGGATGGAGAAGCAGTCGACGTCAATGTGCATCCGACGAAGATGGAACTGCGATTTTCCCATCAGGAGGAGATTTACCGCCAGATGCGTGATATGATCTCGGATGCCCTGAATCACAGGGAGCAGATTGTGAAGGTTTCGCTTTCTTCCGACAGGGAACGGAAAGCAGAGGAAAAAGCGGCACGGAAAGAACAGATTGTTGTTCCGGAACCGTTCGAGCAGAAACGGCAGGTAAAAGAAGGCTTTGCACGGCAGTCCCTTCCGGTGGAGCCGGTTTCCAGCCAGAGCAGAAGAATGCCAATTTTCCCGGAGGTGGAACGAAATGGATACCGCGCAGCGAAAACGTATGTGCCGGTTCAGCAGATGACGGGAATGACGCGGGAAGAGGAAGAACTGTTTGAGCCGGGTGCAGGAAACGTGTCAAAGACGGCAGACCTCTCAAACGCGGACGCAATACAGCATCAGCAGGAGCCAGATGCAGCTCCAACGGTATCTTCCATGCCGGAAGAATCCTCATCTGCATCTGCTTCGCCTGAGCCAGAAGGCCAGATGCAGCTCTTTGATGAGCAGTTTCTTACCCCGGAGGCAGAGAAATCGCACCGCATCATCGGCCAGGTTTTCGATACGTACTGGCTGATTCAGTACGGCGAGAATCTCTACATCATCGATCAGCATGCCGCGCACGAAAAGGTACTGTTCGAGCGGATGATGAAAAATTACCGGGAAAAGAACGTCACCTCCCAGATGGTGAGTCCTCCGCTGATCGTCTCCTTAACGCCGCAGGAAGCAGATCTTGTGACCCGTTACATGGACGTTTTCCAGTCCTTCGGCTACGAAATTTCCCGTTCGGCGGAAAAGACTATGCGATCAACGCCGTGCCGCACAACCTGTACGGTATTGCGACGGAGGAGCTGTTTATCGAGATTCTCGACAATCTTGAGGAGGTCCGCGAAAAGACCGCTGGAGATTTAAAGTAACCGTCTGGCGACGATGTCGTGCAAGGCCGCCGTAAAGGGCAACAATCATCTTTCCCTTATGCAGAGGCGGAGCAGCTCATTGCCGAGCTTTTGTACGCTCGAAGATCCGTATCACTGCCCGCCACGGCCGGCCGACGATCATTTCCTCCTCGAAACGGGAACGTGGAAAAGAAATTTAAGAGAATGTGTAGGTGATTTTTTGTAAAAAACCTTTAGATTAT
>ENA-OQKB01000319-OQKB01000319.1-human-gut-metagenome-genome-assembly--contig:-NODE-319-length-11097-cov-3.427074_pt1 | contig 11097 bp, 8 predicted proteins | sample MGYA00242646_ERZ504793 | MGnify/ENA primary metagenome ERZ504793 (study PRJEB26092, sample SAMD00036409) | human gut metagenome | host: Homo sapiens | study: EMG produced TPA metagenomics assembly of...
GGAAGACAGATGTACAGGATGCGGGCTTTGTGCGCATGCCTGTCATGAAAGTGCGATTGCGATGGTTGACGGGAAGGCAAAGCTGATCCGGGATGACTACTGCGACGGATTCGGTGACTGCCTGCCGGTCTGTCCGGCAGATGCGATTTCGTTTGTGGAGCGGGAGGCGCTGCCGTACGATGAGGAGGCGGTAAAAGAGAACCAGCGGAAGGCAAAAGAGGCGGCCGGGCAGGAGAATACCGGAGCAGGAAAAGCAGGTGAAAACAGCTGGGCGATTGACCGTGCAGATGCGCAGGAAAATTCTGCAGCAGTTCCGTCCCGGCTCCGCCAGTGGCCGGTGCAGATCAAGCTGGTGCAGGAGCGGGCTTCGATGTTTGCAGGAGCAGACCTTCTCGTTGCGGCGGATTGTACAGCGTATGCGTATGGAAACTTCCACCAGGATTTTATTCGGGATCATGTCGTTCTCGTAGGCTGTACAAAACTTGACGATATCGATTATTCCGAGAAACTTGCGCGGATTTTCATGCGGAATGATATTAAGAGTATCACGGTTGCACGCATGGAGGTTCCGTGCTGCGCAGGAATGGAGCGTGCCGTGAAGATGGCGCTGAAAGAGAGTGGAAAGAAGATTCCGGTGAAAACCGTGGTGATTTCTACGGAGGGGGAAATTTTGTAGAAAATCAGATATAGTAATTAGCGTGTGCCCTTAAAAGTTATTTTACAATTGGTACATTCTGCTTTGTGGAATATGTAAGACGAAAAAAATGAAAAGCTCGGTAAGAGGTATTAGAAAAATGAGTATGACGAAGATACAAGAGGAGCTTCTTGGTGCGCTGATCGGTCTGGCCCGGTCGGTAGATGGAAGAGGAGAAGCAGCAAAAGGTGAATCGCAGGAGTTTTCCAGCGGTGACAGCAATGGTCACCGCCCGGACAAAGCCACGCATGAGATTCTGCTTGGCGGAATTTGTGCGGCAAATCCGGAAAAAGAGCTGAGGGAAGAAGAGGGGAAATCCTGGATTGTACGCGTGGAGGCAGAAAAGAACCGTCTGAATCCGGATTGCGCAGTGTGCAAGGGAAAATGCGGCAGAACAGATAACTATGATCTCGAAGAAATGGAGACAGATGAACCGTCGGATCGGGCACGAAAAGAGCAGATTCTTGCGGAATTGTTTCCGATGGCAGAAAAACTGCAGCAGCTTCGGAAAGAAACAAAAGAGCAAAACGAAGAATTGCAGGGGGCGGTTAATTTTTTGTATAAGGCATTGTTTGCGATTGGAAACTATGTCGGGGAAAAGAGTCTGCAGAGCGTGGTGCAGGAGATGAATAACCTTTTTGTTAAATTGGAAAATGTATTAAAATAAGTAGAAAATAAGAAAAATCCTCTGTCCGGAGTGTATAAAAAACCCCGGAAACAGGGGATTTTTTGCGTTCTGCGCCAAGTGCATAAAACGTATTATCGCGTTTTCACAAAGTTTTGCAAAAGCAGACAAAATTGCAGACAGGCGCTTGCAACAGAAAAATGAATAGGTTATAACATTATAACAAGGTGGCAGGAGAACCAATACAAAGAAATGAGATCCTAGTGGCATATAAACAGAAAGAATACAGGGAAAAGATGAAAAGGGACGGAAGCGGGATGGAGAAGAAAAAATATATCCTTCTGGATGTTGGCGGAACGGAAATCAAAGGAAGTGTGTCGGACAGAAATGGAGTAAGAACGAAAATCCGGAAATTTCCAGCACAGGCGCAGAAGAGCGCAGAGAAGATTCTGGACAATTTTGCAAAGATCTGCCGGGAACTGATGAGAGAAGCAGACGGAAGTGTTGTCGGAGTTGGGATGGCGATTCCGGGGTCCGTTTGATTATGAAAATGGAATCAGCCGGATGCAGGGACTGAATAAGTACGATGCCATTTACGGGATTCCACTGGAAAGAGAAATCAAGGCGCGCGTGCCGGAACTTGGATCAGCACGATTTTTGTTTTACATGACATTGAAGCATTTGCACTGGGAGAAAGCTGGTACGGAAACTGTCGTGATGCGGATAAAATTCTGTGCGTCTGCATCGGAACCGGCGCCGGGTCGGCTTTTGTAGAAAACGGGAAAACGGTGAAAACAGGAAAAGGTGTGCCGGAAAATGGATGGATTTATCAACAGCCGTTTGGAAATTCCATTTTGGACGATTATCTTTCTGTGCGCGGGCTGGAGCAGATCAGCCTGGCTGTGACAGGAAAAGTGTGGAGTGGAAAAGAATTGTATGGTCTGGTAAAAGCGGGAAACATGGAGGCAGAAGAAGTCTGGAGAAGATTTGGAGCAGATGTGGCGGCTGGCCTTCTTCCTGTGCTGGAGGAATATCAGCCGGATCTGCTGCTTCTGGGCGGACAGATTGCAAAAAGTTTTTCCTGGTTTGGAAAAGAACTGGAAAGAGAGTGCGAGAAAAGAAAGATTCGGATTCAGATAGAAACGGAAACATCCGGCCGTGCCATGGAAGGCCTGTTGTCACAGTTTCCTGAAAAAACACAATAGAGCAAAAATATTTTCAGAAACAAAAATACAATGCTATGGAGAGAAAAGAAGAAGGAGAAACTGCAAAAATGGATAGAAATCCGGGAGCACCGCCGCTGTATGCGCAGCTGGAACAGATTCTGAAACAGCAGATCGAATGCGGCACGTACAAAAAAGGAGATTTTCTGCCAACAGAAAAAGAGCTGATGGAAAAGTACGAGCTTTCGCGTGTGACAGTACGCCAGGCGATGACGAATCTGGTACAGAGCGGTTACGCCCGTGCACGGCGCGGCATCGGAACAGATGTTGTCTACGAGAAAGTCGAAGAGCAGATGGAAGGTGTCATCAGCTTCACGGAAGAAATGAAAAAGCATCATATCGAAATGCAGACAACATACTGCAAGATGGAACTGATCAGTCCCGGGGAAACGGTAGCAAGAAGTCTGCAGATTCCATTGACGGAGCCATGTTATTGCCTGAAACGTGTGAGGAATGCTGTGGGAAAACCCATGGTCTATACCATTACGTATCTGAAAAAAATCTGCGAACTGCCAACAGAGCCGGAGCCATACATGGAATCGCTGTATCAGTATCTGTGGGAGGAGCATGGAATCTATATTGAATCCGGCCGGGATACGCTTGAGGCGGCACTTCCATCGGAAGAGGTGCAGAAAGCACTGAAAATTGATGCACAGATGCCTATTTTTATCCGGACACGGCAGACATTTCGGAAGGGCGGCGAGGTTTTTGAATATTCGATCTGCTATTATCCGGGAAATCGTTATAAGTACACGGTGGAACTGTAAACATATGACATGTAAAAAAACAAAACCGGACAGAAGTGCGAAATCCGCCAGATGCGAAAGCGTTGAAACAAAGATGATAGGTCTGATCGGCGCAGGAAACACCCCAATGGATGGAAGAAAAATTAAGAAAAGGAAAAGAATCCAAATGAATTTAAAAAAGAAATATGGAAACTACGAATTACATCCGCAAATGAAGATCACAGGATACGAAAATGAAATCTGGGATGAAAAAAAGGAGATCATCGAAGAATTAAAACGGGCGGTTCAGGAAAAACAGAAAGAAAAGAAAACCTGTATTCTTTCCTTTGATCTGTACCCGGGTGTACGAAAAGAAGAAATAATGGAACTGGCCAATGCGCTGCAGCCGGACCGGATTTTTGATATCGAAGACTGTGCCAAAGACGAAGAAACGCTGTTAAGAGAATTTAACGATTACATCACCGATGACCGTGTTTTCGGCATTATGTGTCATAAAACCATAGACACCTGGTTTGAGAGCGAAAAGCTGGAAACCATGAAAAAAGCAATTGAGACAGAATGTGCGGAAGAAAAAGATACAAACGGTGGTCTGATCGTGATCGTTGGTACAGCGGCAGAGCTTCTGGCCGAAGCAGATGTTCTTGTTTACTGTGATCTGACCCGCTGGGAAGTTCAGCTCCGCTACCGGAGCGGCATGCCAAACTGGCACAGTACCAATTACAACGATCCGATCCTGACGAAATATAAACGGGGATTTTTCATTGAATGGCGTCTGGCGGACCGCTATAAAAAAGAGCGGTATGAAAAATTCACGTATCTTCTGGATACGGAGAAAGAAAATGCACCGGTTCTTACAACGGGAAATGCCTTCCGAGGCGCACTGCAGCAGCTTGCCAGACAGCCATTTCGTATGGAGCCGTATTTCGACCCTGGCGTATGGGGCGGCCAGTGGATGAAGGAAAACTTTGGTCTGGATGCATCGAAGGAAAATTTCGCGTGGAGCTTTGACGGAGTTCCGGAGGAAAACAGCCTGAATCTGGAAATCGGCGGAAAAGTCTTAAAAGTACCGGCACAGGATCTTGTCTTCTATGCGCCGCATGAACTGCTGGGTGAAAGAGTCCACGGCCGGTTCGGCGCAGAATTCCCGATCCGTTTTGACCTGCTGGATACGATGGGCGGCCAGAACCTTTCCCTGCAGGTACATCCGCTGACCGAATATATCTATGAAAAATTCGGCATGCCATATACGCAGGATGAGAGCTACTATCTTCTGGATGCCGATGAAGACGAAGAAACGTATGTATACCTCGGCCTCAAAGAAGGCGTGGATAAAAAAGAGATGGAGCGGGAACTCCGTGCAGCAGAAAAAGGAGAAGAACTTTTCCCTGCGGAAAAATATGTCAACAAAATCCCAGTCAAAAAACACGATCATGTGCTGATCCCGGCAGGAACGGTGCATTGCTCGGGTAAGAACACGATGGTGCTGGAGATCAGTGCGACACCGTATATCTTTACCTTCAAACTCTGGGACTGGGGGCGCCTTGGCATGGATGGACTGCCGCGTCCGATCCACCTCGACCACGGTATGAAAAATATCCAGTGGAACCGCGATACCAAATGGGTGTACGACAATATCGTCGGCCAGCAGAAAATACTGGAAAAAACAGAAACCTGTGAAGTGGAGCGCACCGGACTGCACAGCCGCGAGTTTATCGACACAATCCGCTATACACTTTCCGGGCCGCACACCGTCTCGATGGATGACACGGTTCATGTGATGAATCTCGTGGAGGGACGAAGTGCCCGCATCGAGAGCATGGATGGCAGCTTTGCACCGTTCACGGTACATTACGCAGAAACCGCCATCGTTCCTGCAGCGGTCGGAACATACCGGATTGTACCGGAAGAGGGCGAAATGATTAAAATGCTGGTAGCATCTGTGGGGTAAAGAGAGATAAAAATTTTGAGCAACATAGAACAGGAAAAGGAGAAATTATCATGACACACAAAATCAGAGAAGTCTACATCGTACATCATTCCCACACTGACGTGGGATACACCGATCTGCAGGAGCAGGTGATCTACAACCAGGCAAACAACATCCGCCGGGCAGTCGAACTGATTGAAAATGGAATCAAAAACAACACAACCCAGAAAGATCTGAAATGGAACTGTGAGACATGGTACTGCGTGGAGCAGTTCTTCAAAATGGCAACGGAGGAAGAAAAAGAAAAGTTTTTCGATCTGGTAAAAAAAGGAAATATCGGTCTGTCTGCCAATTATCTGAACTTTAATGATCTTGCCGACTGCAAATATCTGAAAGAAAAAATCCATACGATGCAGGAAATCTGCGGCGAAAAAGGAATCCAGATCAAAACAGCCATGATTGCAGATATTAATGGTATCTCCATGGGACAGCGCGATGCCCTGATCGAAAACGGAGTAGAATTTTTGTATACCAATATCCATACCCATCACGGCATGTATCCGCTGTATCAGAACCAGAAACCGTATTTCTGGGAAAATGAGAACGGACAGCGTCTGCTGGTATGGAATGGTGAGCATTATAACCTGGGAAATGCCCTCGGCATTGTTCTGAACAAAAATGTTAACTTTATGACGGAAAACTACTTCGGCAAAAAGAATGGTGATGTGACAGGACTTCTGGAAAATCTGCACACGAATCTGGCTGCGAGCATAAAGGAATATGAAGAAAATGGTTATCCGTACGATTTCTATATCACCAGTGTTTCCGGCGTTTTTTCGGATAATGCGCCGATCAACCCGGCCATTGCAGATACGGTTGCGCTGTTTAATGAAAAATATGGCGAAGAAGTCACCATGCATATGGTGACGCTTCAGGAATTGTATGACAAGATCCGGGATAAAGTGCAGGATGCACCAGTGTATCGGGGTGCCATCAATGACTGGTGGGGCAATGGCGTTGGAAGTACACCATATGCGGTGAAACATTACAAAGAGGCCGTACGACTGAACCATATCTGTGACCGCCTGGAAGAAAAAACAGGGGTACATAACGAAGAACTGATTCAGGCATATGGCGATAATTCTCTTTTATATGCAGAGCACACCTGGGGTCATTCTGCTACGGTAACCAATCCGTATGATACCATGGTAACAAATCTGGATATGCGAAAAAGCAGCTATGCTTCCAAGGCACATGAGGCCGCGGCAATGCGTAAAAATGAACAGTGCCATAAACTGTTTCATACCCAAATAGGTGTAGGAAACCGGCTCAATGGCGGGCGGCGGCGTGTCAAGAAATATCTATGGAGTTTTTTTAAGAACCGCCCCGGCGGGGCAGGTCAGGCTGTGACCTGCTCCACCTCCGGGATGGGTTTGAGATTAAAATGAATTTCGATAGAAATGTGTCTTGTCTTATCGCTGTCTATGCTCTCATGGACAACGATTTCTTTAATCAGGCGGTTGAGGGTGGCGGCGTCCAGTTCCGTGATGTCGGCGTATTCCTGAATGGCTTCCACCCATTGGCGGGCGTCACACGCAAGCCGGATTTCATCGGCCAGCTTCTTCCGGCCTTCCTCAACCTTTGCTTTCAACTCGGCCTGTTCCTTCTGCGTCTTTTCCATCAGCAGATTGAAGTTCGCTTCGCTGATACGTCCGGCAACCATGTCCTCATACAGCCGCAGCACCATCTTTTCCAGAACGTCAATCCGTTCCTCGTCTTTGGTTAGGGAACGCTCCAACGCTTCCCGCTGGCCTTTCTGCTCGGCTTCGCAGGTGTCGGTCAGCTTCCCGGCAACGGCTTCCCCGTCCATCAGGGCGGCTCTGGCGCACTCCCGGATTTTGTTCAGCACAAGGCTGTAAAGGGTGTCGTACTCAACCCGGTGCTGGGTACAGTGCTGCTTGCCATAGGCGTTGTAGGTCTTACAGGAATAAATCTGCTTCGGGTGCTTGTCGTTGGTGTAGCGGATCGTCAGCGACTTCCCGCACTCGCCGCACTTGATAAGCCCCGCAAACAGGCTGTATTCCCCGGTCTGGCGGGAGCGCTGCCGGGATTTCAGCTTGCGCTGCACGATGTCAAAGGTCCTGCGGTCAACAAGCGGCTCATGCTGGTTCTCCACCACAATCCAGTCCTCCGGCTTCTTCTCCCCGATGGTGCCGATTTTGAAGCGGTATTCTTTCTTCTGGGAAGCGATAGCGCCGGTGTAGACGGGGTTCATCAGGATGTCCTTAATCACGGAGAAGTCCCACATATACCGCCCGTTTACCGGGTCTTTCTTTTCCCACTTGGTTGACACGTTCCGCAGCCCCCGTACCCGGTTCCAGTAGGTCGGGCATGGGATTTTTTCTATCTTCCAGCCTGCGCCGGATGTAGTTGGGGCCGTGTCCTTCCAGCGCCCACGCAAACAGACGCCGGACAATGGGAGCCGTTTCCTCGTCAATCAGCAGGTGGTTTTTGTCCTCCGGGTCTTTCCGGTAGCCGAAGGGGGCAAGGCAGCCGGTAAACTGGCCTTTCTGCGCTTTCAGCAGATAAGAGGAATGAACCTTCTTGGAAATGTCCTTGCTGTACATCTCGTTGAGGATGTTCTTGAACGGCGCAATGTCGTTGTTGTCCCGCATGGTGTCGATACCGTCATTCATGGCGATATACCGGACGCCGTGCGGGGGAAGAAATCTTCAATCAGGAAGCCGGTCTGCAAGTAATTCCTACCCAGTCTGGATAGGTCTTTCGTGACCACAAGGTTTATCTGCCTGCGCTCGATGGCTTTCAACATCCGTTTCAGGTCGGGGCGCTCCATGTTCAGCCCCGTGTAGCCATCGTCCTGATAGACTGCCACAACCTCCCATCCCTGCTTTTCGCAGTAGGTTTCCAGCATAGCCCGCTGGTTTGCGATACTGGCGCTCTCCCCGTCAAGGTCGTCGTCCTTGGAAAGCCTGCAATAGATAGCCGCCCGGAAGCTGCTTGCCAGTACCATGTCCATGCCTGCATATTCAAATCCGTTCATCATAACCGTTACCCGCACAATCCAGACGGAACACGGTCACTTGGAACCTTGTCTTTATTATACCCTAAATCTTGCTTTTTCGCAAGATATTCTTTATCATTTCTCTGGCTGTATTTCTGTGCAATCAGGCTCACGAAAACGTCCGTAGCGTCCAGTTCGCCGTCAAATACCGTTGTGACATGGATTACAGTTTGTTTTTTGCCATAGGCAGTTACCTCCATAAATGAAATATGCCAGACAGGAGAGGGTCGGCAACGAAGTCCGGCAACGGGCTTTAAAAAACCTCGAAAACAATCTCTGTCTGGCGGGTTACTGTTTTATTTACTTTTTCTTTTATTTTTCTGTTGCTTTGGTTGTCAGAGGGGAGAAAAGCCCGCAGTTACGGGCTTTTTCCCGGCAACCGGCCCGGCAACGGGATAGCAACGGGGTCGGCAACCGGCTGTCATTTCTCCGGATTTTTCAGAAGGGAAGCTCCATCTGCTCCGTGACTTCCACAAATCCATCCGGCGTTTTTTCACGCCCGTTGTCAGCGTCCGTTGCCGGGGCTTCCCGTTCCCAGCCCTTTTGTCTGCCGTATCCCTCAAATATCCGGGGATTGGAGAAATACTTCCATCCCGTGATACCGTGGTTCATAATGTCGTTGACTTCCCGGATTTCCCATTGTTTCGGCTCGTCAAAGGGGTGGTTCAGGGCTTCCCTGAAAAGCTGCTTGGAGCATACGGCGCTGCCGGTGTAGCGGTCAAGGTACGCCTGTATCATCCCGGCCTTGGTGTCCTCCGGCATGAAATCCCGCTGATGTTCTTTGAGGTACTGTATCATTTCGGGTGTAAAAGACAGCTTAAAATCACCGCTTTTGTAGGTTGTCATGGCTTCCGCCCATACCTGTTCCAGATAGGCTCTGGAAGCGGCTTCATCGTCCAAAATGTGTACCTCGGCCCGTTCGGGGTAGACCATGACCGGCAGGAAGCGCCGGTTCCCGGAACGGTCAAGGGGCAGGAAGTCCAGGGCGTTGGAAGTCCCGCCGAACACGCACTGCCGCAGCCTGTCCTCCGGGTGGGTTTCGTAGGGGATTTTATAGACCTCCTTCTGGCGGCTTAAAAATGACTTGATTTCCTCTATGCTCTTGGCGTTGGCGGTGGCAATCATCTCCGACATTTCAATTATCCAGTGGCCTTGTAGCTTGCGGTACACGTTATCATCGTCCAGCTTCCGCAAATCATCGGAAAACCACTCGTCTTTTACGGCCAGCAGCCGGAAGAAGGTGGACTTTCCGGCTCCCTGACCGCCCACCAGACAAAGCATGACCTCAAATTTACAGCCGGGGCAGAACGCCCGGTGGATGGCTCCCAGCAGGAACAGCCGCAGCGACTGGAAGGTGTAGTTGTCCGTGTCGGCTCCCAGAAAGTGCCGCAGGCAATAGCGGATACGCTCTTTCCCGTCCCAGACAAGGCCGTTCAGGTAGTCCCGGATGGGGTGGTAGCTGTTGGCGTCTGCCGCAAGGTCGGCGGCGTCCGCTATCTTTTTCTCGCTTGTCAGGCCGTAGGTCTTTTCCAGATATAGCCGGATATACTTCATATCCGTGTCGGTCATGGCTTTGCTGCCGGTTCTGCGCTGCCTGCCGATGGGCTTTAGAAGGTCAATGCGCTCGGTCAGGAGATTTTTCGCCACCGCCCCGGAAAGTTCTGGGTCGTGCTGGAACACGGTCAGGCAGTTTTGAATACTGTTGCGGACGCCGCCTTTTTCGGTGCTTTCCAGCATGGCTTTTACTTCCTCAACGCTCCGGGGCGGGGTGCGGCTTCGATGGTGTCCGTCACGGCCTGCCGCAGTTCGGGCGGCAAAGTCTGCCATTCTCCGCTCAAGGTTCCTCACTTCCTTTCCATAGCTGGCAATCAGGGCAGCCTGTTCCTCCATGTCGGAGAACAGCAGCACATCCAGCAGATATTCCACATGGGATTGTTTCTGCAAGGCTTCCACGAAAAGCGGGTGCCATGCTTCCTCCGGCGTCTTGGGGGCATAGTCCCGCTTCCAGCGGCGCAGCAGATTGTGATAATCGGACAGTACCCGGAAGCAATACCGCTCCATGCGCTTGAATTGCTGCTCCGGGCTTTCCTGCCGGGGGCTTGGCTTCGGGCGGCTCCTGCCGGGTGGCTCCCTGTCCTCATAGGGGATGGAGAAGTCCTGCGCCAGCATGAGGGCGGCTTCCTTGGGGCTGACATTTTCCAGACGGGAAACAAAGTCAATCACATCCCCGTCTGCCTGACAGCCGAAGCAATGGAAGCGCCGGTCAACCTTCATGCTGGGGTTTTTATCGTCATGGAAAGGGCAGACGCACATCCCGTTTCTCCCTACCCGGATACCGTAATGCTCGGCGGCCTGCCGGGTGGTAATAGACTGTTTCACGGCTTCAAATACGTTCAATAGGCAAATCCTCCTGAAAATAAGAAAAGCGCCTGTCATTCTCACGGGGAAAATGGCAAGCGCCTGATTGGTTAAAGTTCCATATCCTGTTTTTGCTGGCGGCGGGGCGTCTGGCGTTTCTCTGCCTGTTCCTCCCGGATACGCTGCTCCCGGCCTTTGACCGCCTGCTGGATGGACGGTTTCTTTCCCGGCTCTGCGGTCTGGCGGTACTGCTCGGATGGCAAAACCTGATTGAGCCAGTGGCGCACATCCCGCAAAATCTTTACATCCTCCTGTACGGCAGTCAGCGCTTCCGTCTTGGAAGCGATATTCTCTGAAAGCTGTGCCTGTTCCCCGGCCAGCTTCTTTGTGCTGTATTTCGCCCCATCAAGGTGAACCTTGAAATACCGCAGGGCAGCGTTGT
>ENA-OQKB01000320-OQKB01000320.1-human-gut-metagenome-genome-assembly--contig:-NODE-320-length-11053-cov-4.879828_pt1 | contig 11053 bp, 8 predicted proteins | sample MGYA00242646_ERZ504793 | MGnify/ENA primary metagenome ERZ504793 (study PRJEB26092, sample SAMD00036409) | human gut metagenome | host: Homo sapiens | study: EMG produced TPA metagenomics assembly of...
TGAACGATTTATTTGCGTGTTTGGGATTAACCCAGACATGCAAGTTATTGACAAACTTTTCAAAGAACTCATTTTATTTACTGCCAGAGCCGCTTAGGCTTGGCGAATTTTTAACGAACTATTGAATGATTATAAGTTAATTTTTAAACCAGCCGAGAAAGAGCGGAAACCCGGATAAGTGGAGGTTTCATAGTTACCGCCATAGTTGCTGTTACTGTTTACGGTAGCAGGGTCTGTTCCCGGATAAGAGGTGAGCGTGAACAAATTGGTAGCCGAGACAAATAGTTGTCCTTTAATTACTTTGTTTAAAGGTAAATTATAAGTCAGACGCACTTCCTGCAAACGGAAGAAGGAGGCATTAAACAATTCATGATCGGTTAGTCTAGGTACACCGTCACCTATATACAAGGCCGGGTATTTGGCATCTTTGTTGGTGTCAGACCATCTGTCATTCAATCCATAGTCAATCAAACCGGTTAATTGTCCGGGTAGATTCTGCAATGTTTTGTTATAAATCTTCAAACCACCGATCTGATATCCGAAGTTGGCGAACAGGCTGAATTGTTTATAAGATAAATTGGCAGTCAGACCGCCGAACAGATCCGGATCCGGATTACCGATAATAACACGGTCATTGTAGTTGATGATTCCATCTCCATTTAAATCCTTAATTTCCAAATGTCCCGGTTTTAATGAGTTACCATCGTAATAACTTTGTCCCTTTGATTTAGCATAGGCATTCAATTCATCTATTCTGGCTTGATCTTGTATGATCCCGGCATATTCATAACCATGGAAAGCTCCCATTGGATAGCCTACAGCCAATACTTGGTCGGCATAGCTGCCTTGAACTACTACATTCATAGCTGATTGTGCTCTACCTTCTTCAACCAGTTTGGTGACTTTATTCTTGTTATGTGACATATTCAAGGTCAGGTCCAAGTTCCAGTCTTTAGTAGATAATACACGGCCTACCAGGTTTATTTCAATACCGCGGTTGGTCAATGCTCCGATATTACGGTTCATCTGCATAGAGCCACCGGTTGCACTGGGCGGGAAATCAAATGACCAGATCAAGTCTTTGGTATCTTTGATATAGCCGGAGATAGAACCGGTCAGTCGGTAATCGAACAATGCGAAATCAAGACCTAAATCATATTGGGTCGATTTTTCCCAACGGATGTCGCGGTTACCCACTTGTTTATGTATAATGGCTGACAGGTTATTATAACTGGTTGCTTCGTATAAATCACGATTAGAGAAGCTGGTTAAGTTTTGGGTACCGGTAGTACCTACGCTGGCACGTAATTTCAAATCATTAATGAATGTCAGGTTTTTCATGAATTTTTCCTGAGAGATACGCCATGCAATGGCTCCTGAAGGGAAGAAACCATAACGGTTGTTCGAACCAAACATGGATGAACCATCATAACGCCCTGTAAAAGTGAACAGGTAGCGCTCCATTAATTTATAATTGATACGGGCAAATGAAGAGAACAGACCACTTGCATTATATCCGTTACCCCAAGATGAGATGCTTGCGGCACTTCCTAAATTGGTGTAAATATCATTATCCGGATAAGTCTGGCTATTCATTCTTGTACTACGGCTTATACCACGTTCAAAGGAGATACCGGCTACGGCATCCAAAACATGATTCTTGTTGAACTCATAGTTATAATTCAATGTATTGTCGAATACGGTTTTTGAATATTTATAATGATATTCTGACCCACTGGCTTCATTTCTAGTACTTAGAAAACTTGGACTGAATGAATTGTTTTCAGTAAATTGTAAATTACCCGATAAACTGGAACGAAACCGGAATCCTTTCCAAATATCAACTTCTCCGTATACGGTTCCCATGATGCGGTAAATATTATCATGATTTTTCTTATAGGTGTTGGCTACCGGGTTGGCTTGACCTGTGGACATATCAAATTCACCGTTATCATTATATATAGGAAGGTCAGGACGGAATCCTTGCGCACTAAATAGTGATGTGTTCGCATTATTTTGGTCTGTATAACTCATATTGGCATTAATACCAAAACGAAGGATAGGCAGCACGTTCATTTCTGTAGACACACGTGCGTTATATCGGCTTAAGTCACCTCCTTTGACCATACCTTGCTGATCGAATACTGATAATGAAATAAGGTATTTAGATACTTTACTGCCTCCGCTTACAGTCAAGTCGGCATTATGGCGGATAGCAGTTTGTTTCACTTCATCAAACCAATTGGTGTTGGCACTGCCTAATGCAGTGGAATTAGGTTCAAGAATTTCCAATGCATATTGGTTGGACGGATCATATACCAAGGTTTCTTTGGCAAAGCGGCGTACTGTTTCCCGCCATTCATCACCATATAAAATACGGAAGTTCTTAATTTGAACATCAGTGGTAACATTGTAGTTGAAGCTGACGGTAGGTTTGGAACCTTCCACTCCTTTTTTAGTGGTAACGATAACTACACCATTTGCGGCGCGAGAACCATAGATAGCAGCCGCAGAAGCGTCTTTCAGTACGTCCATAGACTGGATATCATTGGGCGAAATTGCATCCAGCATACTGGGATCTTCTACAGGAACTCCGTCGATCACATACAAGGGTTCATTGGAACCGGTCAATGACGTGGCACCCCGCACACGTACACGGACAGTTTCACCCGGAACACCTGTATTTTGGGATACCTGTACACCGGCAGCCAAGTTTTGAAGCATGGAGGTTACATTAGGAGTGTTTAATTGGCTCAATTGTTTTAAACCTACTGAAGCAACAGAACCGGTCAAGTCCTTAATGGAGGAAGTACCATAACCTACTACGACAACCTCGTCCAGATTAGTTACTTCACTTTCCATTTTTACATTGAAGACATGTCTGTTACCAATTTTCTCCTTAACCGTCTGCATACCGATAAAGCTGATCATTAGTTCGTCATTTTTAGTATTTTCGGGATAAGACAACATGAACTGCCCATCCATATTGGCTACAGTACCGAAAGTTGTACCTTGGATGACAATAGAAGCTCCAATGACCGGTTCACCCGTATCATCTTTGATAACTCCGGTAATCGTTCTGCGTTTGGCATTTCTGTCAATCGGTAATATTAACACATAATTGTTTTCCACTAACTCATAACGCATACCTGCCTGGCTACAAATCACTGAAAGTGCTTGCTCTAAAGGTTCTTTGTTTAATGTTAGTTTCAAAGGTACATTGTTCAAAGTTGCATCTTCGTACATGATATTAATTCCGGTTTGCTTTTTGACCATGTTAAGGGCCTCTTTCACACTGATGTTTTCACTTTTGATAGTGACTGTCTTATCAGCTGATACATTTGCAAACACAGCGTTGAATGTGCAGAATATGCACATTAGCATTACTAAAAACCTCATTTTTGGAGGTTTAGCTACTAAACTCTTCCAAAGCTCGTTTCTTTTCATAAAACTCAAATAACTTATTTAATAATTTAGAATATTCCTGTTATACAGGGCTTGATTATTGTTTTTTTACTAATATGGTTTCTCCCTTTTTCTCAAACTTGACATCGGATACACGATGAATGATGTCTAGTGCAAAGTCCAAAGGCTTGTTGCGGAAAATAACTCCGGTGAATTTCATGGTTTCTAATTCCTTGGATGCTATTTGAATATCTACATTATAGCATCGGGACAGACGGGCTATCAGCAAGGGAAATGGCATTGCGTCAAATTCCATAGCGCCCTCAGTCCATGAAATATAGAATTCAGGATCTACTTTGTAAACTTTTGATTGTGCAGAAGAGTAATGTTCGCCTGGTAGTAGATAATATTCACCTGATGGAGCATTTACCTTTAATTTTCCTTCAATCAAGGTTACTGATAATTCTTCATCGGGATAAGCCGAGATATTGAAAGTTGTTCCTAATACATAAATAGTATGGTCGTGTGTTTTTATTATGAAAGGGCGGGCTTCATCGTGTGTAACCTCAAACATGGCCTCTCCTTCCAAAGTAACTTCCCGGGTATCTCCGAATTGAACCGGAAAGTTGATATGGGAGTCCGCATTCATTTTTACTTTTGTGCCGTCAGCCAGTACTATTGCGTATTCCGAACCTTTGGGTACTATGATTTTATTCTGTAATAATTCAGCATCTGGTTCTGGCTTATGAGGATAATTACTTTCTTGTGGGAATGTGATCTCTCCATTGTTGATACGACTTCCATTGATTTCCCGTTGGCTGTTATAAAGTGGAACTACAGACTGGTTTGCTTGTACCCAGGTGGCTTTAGGAGTTTCTGGATTTTGGGAAAGAGGTGATTGTTGTGATTGTTCGCTTTGGGCAATAACAGGTGCTAGGTTCCGGTCATTGAAATATAAAATGGAGGTAATCCCTATCAGTATTGCTATTGCAGCGGCTGAGGAATAGACTACGATACGGCGATAAATACTACCGGATTGGTTACAACGATTTTGAAGTGACTTCCATGAGCCTTCTTTATCAAACTGATGTAATAAGTTAAGTTGGTTGTTTACATGATGGAGTGAAAGTAACTTCACAAAAATTTCTCTATGCGATGCGTCCTTTTCAATCCATTGCTTTAATTCTTCAAATTCCTGTTCATTGAGTTGATGGGACAGGTATTTTTGAATTAGAATTTCCGTTTTATTCTTTTGCATAATTGTTGTACTGTTTAACAGAAGTATCACAATTACACAAAATGGGTGACAAAAATCTGAAGAAATTTATAAATTAAATAAGATTAGGATTTCTGTCATATTGAAACGACGCAACATTTTTAGTGCGCGTGATAGGTGGGTTTTTACTGTATTTATGGAAATATGGAGCTCTTCAGCTACTTCTTTGTATTTTTTGTCTTCCAGAATAATTTTGACTAAAACATTATACTCTTGTTCCGGCAATTTTTTTAATTCGGCCAGTAATTGATTCCTTTTTTGCAATAGCTCTTCTTCATCATAAAAATCATCGATAGGAGAATAAGATTCTTCTTCCATTTCGTCTAAAGAAAAGTAACGTTCCCGTTGTACTTTGGTCAGTGAGGAGAAACGGACGGCATTGAATAGCCATGCGTGCAGATTGGAGGAAATAGTGGTATGCGAGTTTTTATCCCAAAAACTCACAAATAAATTCTGTACGATATCTTCTGATGTTTCCGCAGAACCTGTGAACTGTACAGAGTAGAGACATAAAGGGAGATAATAAGTATCATACAGTAGACGAAAGGCCTTTTCTTTGTTTTCAGCAAAGAGAGCTAGTATCCTTTCGTCTACTTCATTATATCTATTGTATTTTCTTGCATTATTGTTCATGGATGCCTTTTGCGGCACAAAATTAGGAATTTAACCGACACGATATACGACTTTCATGGATTAAAAATGCAAAAAGTACAATGTATTATGAATATTTTCTTTATTTTTCAATTCTGAACCAGTCAGCGTCCGTCCATCCTCCGTCATTGGTTACAATAGCGGGGCGCGTACAGAAGATACCTACCTTGGCTCCTATCCATTTACCTTCTTTTACTTGGAAAGTTTCTCCTAATGGCTGGAATTTCTTGCCGTCCGTACTGTAGCTGAGGTTACATTTCACTAATAAGTCGTGACCGCCTTCACTGGCTTTAATCTTGTCTCCTTTTGCGGAAAATTTAGCGCGAAGATAGATTGTGCCGTCTTTTAAGGGAACGGAAGCATTTACTTTTTCAGTAGCTCCCCGATCGGCTTTCAGGCATTCCACTTGTGACAGGACAAGTCCGTTGTCTGTGTTTTCAACAACTAATCCGGCATAATCCATTCCCATTACAACCAGTCCCGTGCGTTCACCTTTATATTTTTCTGTCGGCTTGAAAGTAAGTTTGGTGGTGGCAGTAAAATTGGGAGCCGGGGTTTTTTGTAGCATCAGATTAGAAACATCCCATAAACTTTTATAATCTTCGGGAACTGGGTAGGAGTATAGACGTACAAATCCTTCTCCTCCGTTGAAATAAGCCCATTTTTCATTGATGTTAGCCTGCCATTGCCATTGAGGAGACAATGTATAACCATCAAACTCATCACTTTCTTGCGGGGTACAAATAGGATAGTTCTTACCTACATTAGGCTTTTTATAAGTCAGAACAGGTTCGCCACAACCATCGCCGTCTTTATCAACACCTATAACGGGCCAGTCATCAACCCATTTCATAGGTTGCAGATGGACTAAGCGTCCGTAAGCTCCTACGTCTTGGAAGTGCATGAACCAGTCCTCTCCCGTAGGGGTGTCTACCCAACCGCCTTGATGAGGCCCGTTGACGGGAGAGTTGCCTTGCGCTAATACTGTTTTCCATTCGTATGGACCGTATACGTTTTTTGAGCGAAGTACGACTTGCCATCCTGTAGGAACGCCGCCTGCCGGATGGAAGATGTAATAGTATCCATTACGTTTATAGAATTTGGGCCCTTCACAAGTTTGATGTGCTTCATGACCATCGAAAATGATACGGGATTGTGTGATAGCTTTACTTGCATCGGCACTTAGCTCACAAATTGTAATTACACTTTTCAGTCCGGCCCGGCTTCCTGCATAAGCGTGAACCAAATATACACGACCGTCATCATCCCATAATGGAGTCGTGTCGATGATGCCTTTTCCGGCTTTCACCAAAACTGGCTCGCTCCAGGGACCTTTCGGATCTTTGGCTTTCACCATGAATGCTCCTTGGTCCGGGTCACCCCAGAATATATAGAATTCACCGTTATGGTGGCGGATACTGGGTGCCCATACACGGTTGCCATGTTCAGGACGGACATCGGTAACAGGGGGCAGTGCGTAGGGTACAGCCGCACCTATGATAGTCCAGTTGACAAGGTCTTTGGAGTGTAATATTTGTAAACCGGGCAGACAGTTGAAACTGGATGAGGTCAAATAATAATCGTCTCCTACACGGCAAACGTCCGGATCGGAGTAATCCGCATACAGGACTGGATTTTTGTAGGTCCCATTGCCTTGGTCGGCCACCCAGGCTTGGGATACATAATTCTGTGCGGGAGCAGATAAAAAACAGCCTCCTAGCAGACAGAGAGTGATTAGTCGTTTCATGGTTTTAGATTTTTTATTTAATTGTAATTTTGCAAGGATGTTCCAATTCTTTTCTCCATTGGGGAAGATAATTGAACCAGTCTTTCATATCTTTAAATCCGAAACTTTCTTTTTTTGAGGTGAAAGTAACGTAATAGTGGAAATGCTGTTGCCCCGGTGCTTGTAAGGTATATAAGTAGTTTGATCCGTCTTGTACTTCTTTACCGATATATTTAGGAATGAAAGTTCCCATACCTGTTGTTTCCTTCACATAACCTATGGTGTCTGTGACAGGCCAGTCGGTTCCCCAGCTTCCAGTCAGTCCTTTATGGTCGCTCATGTGACCTCCTTCTTTCAGAATCTGTACACCTGCTGCAAAGACTTCCTGTTTAAGCGGACGGTCAAACAGGACATCTACCTTCATGTCCCGATGACCGCCATAGATGGTATATCGATTGATCATGTTCAAATCGTTCCCTTGATATTCCCAACCGATGACTTCTGCTTCGACGATGGCACGTACAGGACCGGAGGCTAGTACACGTTCCGTGCGGTTTACTACTGGTTTTATGTGGGTCGCTTCAGTACCATTCCAACCTTTTAATGCACCTACACCACCACTATTGTAAACACGTAGCGCATCATCTCCGTAGCCGTTGGCGCGTTGCGCTTTGGTAGGGTAGAAACAAGTCTCTTTTATTTCCAGTCTTTTATTTACTTTGCTATATGGATCTACCGTCTGTTTTTCGTTGAAATAGATACGATAGGCAACTAATTCACTCTCTATAGCCGGTCCGTGATGGTAAACAAAACTATATACATTCTCGGTTCCTGCCGCTGAAAATCCCGTAATATTGGCGAATTTGTTGTTATGTCCGTAAGCTTTCATTTGGGCATAAGTACGTGCCGGATAGTTTTTTTCACTTTTTTCTGAAGAGAGAATTATACGGAAACTTTTGTTGCTTTTGGCTGGCATATCGATAAGGAAAGCCAGTTCGTCAGCACGTGCGTCACCGTTCAGATCGTCCAGTTGGGACGGAATTTCTTTATTACCTTCCCATACAGTGGCGGATTTGATGTTGAAACCTGCTTTCAGGTTATTTAAATCTATCACTATCGGTTCGTCGGTCTTATTTTGATTCCATTCATTGCTGACTTCTACGGTCAGTGTCTTTTCGCCTTTTTGTGCAAAAGAGTTGGTAAAGCATCCTGCTAATAATGTGAGGACAATAATTGAGTGCTTTTTCATAATGATGTATAGTTTATTATTTTAAGCACGGATCATACGGATTACACAGTGTTAGTATGAAAACCGTGTTTATCCGTGCAATCCGTGCTTTACTATTTTTATAAATTAAGTGGAGAAATGCACTAATGGGTGTAAGAATTAGAAGTTGAGTTCTTCTCCTTGTGCCCCGATTTCAGCATGATTCTTTCCGTCTATCGTTACATTGGAAACATTTTGCATCTTCAAGTTCTTTCCACTTTTTAATAACTCTATTTTGATATTTTTCATATTAACTTCGTCGGCTTCGCTTAATACTACACCTTCTTTAGCATTAGATACGATGATATTCTCCATATTGATATTCTTGATTCTCATCTCAGGCAAGCCATTGAAGAACACAGCCCTGCCTGCTCCGTTACAGGTTACATCTTTGATAAAGATATTACGGAATATCGGAGTTTCTTCTGTTACAGGAGGGATGGTAGTTTCTGCTTTCTTTTCATCCTGATTAGGATCTTCACCACGACCTTTTCCACCATAGTATAAATTGAATATTAATGCTTCGTTCGGAATATTAATCATGTTGATATTGCTGATGTAGATATTCTCTACCAATCCGCCACGCCCACGATTACTTTTAAAGCGTAAGCCAACATCTGTACCCATGAAAGTACAATTGTCTACATATATGTTGTTTACACCTCCTGACATCTCACTACCTACAACAAAACCTCCATGTCCATGTAATACGGTGTTGTTCATAACGATAACATTTTGACAAGGTTCACCGCGTTTGCGCCCTTGTTCGTCCTTTCCTGACTTTATACAGATACCATCATCTCCTGCATCAAATGAGTTGTTGATAATCAATGCTTTATTACATGATTCCAAATCAAGAGCATCTCCGTTTTGTGAGTACCAAGGATTAGAAACTGTAACTTTATTAATTGTAATATTTTCACATGATAGCGGATGTAAGCACCAACTGGGTGAATTTTTGAATGTCGCTCCTTCCAGCAATACCTTATTACATTTGATGAAACTTAGCAATACAGGACGTAACCAGTCGCGCATGTAGTCCCAGTCAGAATCGGTAAGTTCTCCACGAGGTACGTTGAAGTTGTCTTTTGACAGGATAGCACCTTTCAATGCACCTTCACTGGGATACCAGATTCTTCCGTCGGTATCTACCACACCACCGGAGGCGACCAATTTTTTCCATTGGCCTTCAGTCAGTTTATCTTTTTTGGTCGGACGCCATGTGTCTCCATTTCCATCAAATACTCCGTGGCCTGTAATCGCTATATTTTCAGCATTACGTGCTGAAATAGGAGACTGGCAACGACGGGTTTCCAAACCTTCAAAAGACGTGTTTATAATGGGATATAGTGAATGGTCTGCACTGAATAATACTAATGCATTCTTTTCTGTATATAGATTCACATTGCTCAATAGTTCGATGGGACCGGTCAGCCACAAGCCTTCAGGAATAATGACTTTGCCACCTCCTTTGGCATTAACCTGTTGGATTGCATCATTAATAGCCTTTGTGTTTAAAGTGATACCGTCTGGCTTGGCACCGAAATCTATGATGTTTACCGAATAGTCTGGAAAAGTAGGTTGTTCAACTTTATCCATCTTGAAAGGGAGGCTTGTATAGATGGCGGGATCTATAATATCTTCTACAATAGTCGTAGACGGACAATTATTACATCCGGTCAAAAAAGGAATTAAACAATGTGGCAGGAAGTAATAGAATCTTCTTTATTAAAGTAGTCATTGGTATTATATATGTTTAAGATTAATAATTATCTAGTTGATTGTTGCTTTAAGAAGTCTTATCACTCTCCCGTAAAAGACCCTCACGGGCTATTTACGGGAGCAGCAATAATGTTTCATGTTAACCTAATTCTAACCTTAAAATAAAAACGTGGGTAACGGCCATACATTATCTTGTGCTTCTCCTGCCATATTCGTATTTTTAATAGGTTTTAATTCTTAAATTATCAGCTTTTTTGCATTTGTTGTTGGAATGTGATCTCGATAAATTCCGCAGGTCTGGTAATAGCCACGAATACGGATATCCTGAGGATACCTTCCAGAATATCCTCCGGAGTCATCGTGTCTCCCAATCCGATATGAATGCTATATGCGTCTTCGGGGGAAGTTCCTGCTAATCCACCTCGTTTCCATACGCCCCGTAAGAATCCATCTATCATACTACGCATATTTACCCATGTATTTACTACATTCGGTTACGAATACATAGGTCACGGGCGGCGTTCTTGATCGATTCCTCTAGGAAGATCATCGTACGCCTTACGTTAATATAACGCCAGTCTAACGAGTTACCATCCATCGTGCGGGCACCCCAAACCTTGATTCCTTCACCGGGGAAGCTACGTATCGCGTTTACGGCTTTTCCATTCATCGGTACGTTCAGATCTTCTTTGGTAATAAGACTCTTCCTTAATCTTTATCGGATATTCTGTGCTGATACGAAAAACGTCCTTATCCATGAAACGGATTTGCTCGGGATTCTTGAAGCTAATATTTTCCGGTCCATTATCCTCCATAAAAATATCCATTGACGCATTTTCTTGGATTACGAGGTATCAAGATAAAATACCCAATAGGCTTCTTTTGTTGTGATAATGGATTTCTTTCTGTATTGGGCATTTCGTTTCTAATAATTCTTTGGTAACATGAATGATCACATTGAGCCGATTCAGTCGGTTATCGATAACACTTAATTGTATATCTGAAT
>ENA-OQKB01000321-OQKB01000321.1-human-gut-metagenome-genome-assembly--contig:-NODE-321-length-11024-cov-2.735707_pt1 | contig 11024 bp, 11 predicted proteins | sample MGYA00242646_ERZ504793 | MGnify/ENA primary metagenome ERZ504793 (study PRJEB26092, sample SAMD00036409) | human gut metagenome | host: Homo sapiens | study: EMG produced TPA metagenomics assembly of...
AGTCCTGCACCCGGGGTGGTGCTGCATATCCTGAACAATGGGCTGGTGCTGGCCCGAGCGCTGGCAGAAAGGGGAATGGGATGACCGACTATGAGCTGATGGGCGCTGCGCTGGAGGAGGCCGCACGGGCCGCCGCGCTGGGCGAGGTGCCCGTGGGCGCGGTGGTGGCCCGGAACGGCGAGATCATCGCCGCCGCCCACAACACCCGCGAGACCGAGAAAAATGCCCTCCACCACGCCGAACTGCTGGCCATTGACGCGGCCTGCAAAAAGCTGGGCGGCTGGCGGCTGTGGCAGTGTGAGCTGTTCGTTACGCTGGAGCCCTGCCCCATGTGCAGCGGCGGCATCATCAACAGCCGGATCAGGCGGGTGGTGTACGGCGCGGCGGATACCAAGGCCGGGTGCTGCGGCAGCGTGACCGACCTGTTCGCCCTGCCCTTCAACCACCATCCGGTGGTGGAACGCGGTCTGCGGGCGGAGGAGGCGCAGGCGCTGCTGCAGGCGTTTTTCCTCCGGCTGCGGGAGCAGCGGGCCGCAAAGCCCCGCTGGAAACCGCCCGTGACCCCCCTGAGAACGTGAAAAAAAGTGGGAACTGCGTGAAAAGACGGCGGTTCCCACTTTCTTTTTCGTCGAATTGTGTTATATTATTTAATGGTAACTTGTCGAAAACACTCGCACAGACCAGCGGGCTCGCCGCAGGACCGGCCTTGACCGGAAAGAGGAGCAGAGCGCAGCCCATGGGTGCGGTGGAGGGCGGGACCTTCCTGCCTGCGGGATTTTTTGCAGGCAGAGAACAAACGGCAGGAGGGCTGACTCTTGTACGATGATGAATTTGAATTGACCTTTGACCTGAGCGATGAGGACGAGGCATCCCAGGCCCCTGCGCCGGAACAGGAGCCGGTGCAGGAAGCTGCGCCGGAACCGGCCGCGGAAACAGAACCGGCTGCGGAAACGGAACCGCCGGTGGAGGCTGTACCGGAACCGGCAGTCCCTGCGGCCAACGGGCGCTGCGTGCTGATCTCGGGCGGCGACCGGGGCATCGGAGCCGCGGCGGCCCGCGCCTTCTGGCAGGCGGGCTACCGGGTGGCGGTGCTCTACCACACCCACGCTGAGGCGGCGGCGGCGCTGGAAGAGGCGCTGCCGGGCCTGCTGGCGGTCCAGTGCGACGTGGCCTCCCGCGCCAGCTGTGAGGTGGCGTTCCACACCGTGGAGCAGGCCGTGGGCCATGTGGATGTGCTGGTGAGCAACGCGGGCATTGCCCAGCAGAAGCTGTTCACCGATATCACCCCGGAGGAGTGGCAGCACATGCTGGACGTGAACCTGAGCGGCGCGTTCCACCTGTGCCAGCTGGCCCTGCCGGGCATGATCCGCCGCAAGGCGGGCCGCATCCTGACCGTGAGCAGCATGTGGGGCCAGACCGGCGGCAGCTGCGAGGTGCATTACTCCGCTGCCAAGGCGGGCCTGATCGGCCTGACCAAGGCCCTTGCCAAAGAGGAGGGGCCCAGCGGCATCACCGTGAACTGCGTGGCTCCGGGTGTCATCGACACCGATATGATGGCTGCCTTTACGGCAGAGGATAAGGCTGCGCTGGCCGAGGAGACCCCCGTGGGCCGCCTGGGCAGCGCAGACGAGGTGGCGCAGCTGCTGGTGTTCCTGGCAGGCGAAAGCGCTGGTTACATCACCGGGCAGGTGTTCGGTGTGAACGGCGGCCTGGTGATTTGAACCATCCCGCAGCGGCAAAACTTATGATACGATATCACTTACGGCGCATCCAGCGCCGCGGTGAAAAGGAGAGAGCGAAATGGGCATGACTTTGAAGGAACTGTTGACGAAGGGCGAAGGCACCCTGACGGCGGGCGAGGCCAAGACACTGGCTTCCCAGTGCCGGATGGATGTGGAAACGCTTTACACGCTTCTGGAGGAGCGCGGCATCAAAATTCTGGATGACGAGGCCGACGGTGACACCAGCCTGGATGTGGAAGGCATCATGGCAGAGGTGGAAAGTGCCGAGGCAAACAGCGATGAGCTGGGCCTGGGCGATGAAAATGAGGACGACCCGGCAGAGGAGAACCCCGCAGACCTGAAGGCTGCCATGGATGAGCTGCTGGATGATCCTGTGAAGAACTACCTCAAGCAGATCGGCCAGATCCCGCTGCTGAGTGCAGAGCAGGAAGTGGACCTGAGCAAGCGCATCCACGCCGGTGCCGAGGCTGCCCACATCCTTCAGGCCGACCGCCAGAAGTACGGCGCGCCTGAGTACATCAAAAAGAACAGCGCCCGCTTCTCGTTCGAGGAGGATGAGAACAGCCGGAGCTATACCGAGGATCTGGACGAGGAAGGCAACACCAAGTCCAGCGAGGATGACGAGGAAAAGGCTGCGGAAGAAGAGGCCATGGAGGCCGTGGAGAACGGCCCCCTGACGGAGGAGCGCCGCCAGGAGCTGCTCAAGATCCGCCGCGACGGCCTGAACGCCCGCCGCAGCCTGAGCGAGGCCAACCTGCGTCTGGTGGTCTCCATCGCCAAGAAGCATGTCGGCCACAACCTGGCGTTCCTGGATCTGATCCAGGAGGGCAACATCGGCCTGATCAAGGCCGCCGAGAAGTTTGACTGTGACCGTGGCTTCCGCTTCTCCACCTACGCCACCTGGTGGATCCGTCAGGCCATCACCCGCGCCATTGCGGATCAGGCCCGCACCATCCGCATCCCGGTGCACATGGTCGAGACCATCAACCGGATGCGTCAGGCCACCAACCAGCTGGTCTACCAGAATGGCCACGAGCCTACCCCCGAGGAGCTGGCAAAGGCCATGGATATGAGCGTGGAGCGCGTGCGTGAGATCCAGCGCATGGCGCAGGAACCCGCCAGCCTGGAAAGCCCCGTGGGCGAGGAAGAGGATTCCTCTCTGGGCGATTTCGTGGCCGACGAGAACGCCGAGGCCCCCGGCAAGGCAGCGGACCGCGCCATGGTGGCCCAGCAGATCAATCAGGCCCTCAAGAGCCTGACCCCCCGTGAGGAAAAGGTCATCCGCCTGCGCTTTGGTCTGGACGATGGCCGCCCCCGCACGCTGGAGGAGGTGGGCCGCGACTTCGGTGTCACCCGTGAGCGTGTCCGCCAGATCGAGGCCAAGGCCATCCGCAAGCTGCACAGCCGCAAGTGCCTGGCCCTGCTGAACGGCCTGATCGAGTGATCCTGAACTTACCGCTATGAGAAAGACGCCCCCGCCGGTCTAGTTCCGGCGGGGGCTCTTTTGGTGGTGTACAGGTCAGCAGCTGCGCAGCAGAAAGGCCATATAGAGGGGAAGGGTCAGGAGCGGCCCGGTTTTCCCGATATTATAGTCTCCGAGCTTGATCGCATGGGATACATGATATTTTTCAGGGTGGTTGAGGATCGTCTTTGTGCTTTTGACATTTCCGGAGCGGGCCTTTACCTCTACAAGGGTGCATTCTCCCTGATAGCGGATTACAAAATCCACCTCGAGGCCGGAATCCTTGTGGAAATAGTAGAGCTTGCGCCCCATCTTGGTGAAGATATCGGCGATCAGGTTTTCAAAGATAGCGCCTTTGTAGCCATAGAGGTCGCCTTGCAGGATGTCAAACTGCGTTCCGTCCTCCAGCATGCTGACGAACAGGCCGGTGTCGCACATATAGACCTTAAAGGTATCCTCTTCCGCATTCCCATCCAGAGGCAGCTCGGTAATGGACAGATTGTGGCACCGTGTGATGATGCCAGCATCCTCGATCCATTGCAGGCTTCCGGCATATTTTGCGGAGGTGGAGCCTTTTTTTACAACGGAATACTGGAATTTCTTGTTTTCCTTGGCAAGCTGGCGGGGAATGGACTGGAAACACTCCTTGATGCGGGACTTATCCTTTTTCTCCGCGTACTTTACCATGTCGTCCTCATAGGAACGAACGATGTCCCGCTGGATACGCAGGACCTCATCCATCTGCCTGCTGGTCACAAAGGTCTGGACAGCATCCGGCATTCCTCCCACAACGGTATATTGGAGCAAAAGCTGCCGCATCCGGTTGTGCAGCGCTTCCGGCACAGGGGAGCCGGAGTCCAGAGACCTTTGCAGCAGCGCAATGACAGGTTCGGTGATGTCATTGGCCCATAAGAATTCTTCAAAATCCAGTGGGTACATTTCAAGAATCGTCTCCGATCCGACAGGAACGGATCTTGGTTCCTTGCCGTAGCCCTTTACGCCCAACAGGGAGCCGGTGCCGATCACGTCATAGCGGCCGTCGATGCGGAAAAATTTCAGGGCCGTCCGGGCTTCCGGGCAATCCTGGATCTCGTCCAGGATCAGGATCGTCTGGCCCGGCTCAAAAACGGCATCCTTGCCAAGAAGGGCAGAGAGCATCATCACGATGTTGTCGATCTCCAGAGAACCGGAAAAGACAGAAGCATAATCCGGATTCTCGAAGAAGTTGAGGTACACTGTGTGTTTGTAATTCTTTCTGGCAAATTCCAATACAGAAAAGGTCTTGCCGCATTGACGGCAGCCCTTGATGATAAGCGGCTTCCGGCCGGGCGTGTTTTTCCATGCAAGCAGCTGGTCTGTGATCTTTCTCCTTAACATACCGTTTCACTCTCCCGAAAATAAATGATGCTGCATCTATTATAAAAGATAAAGATAACTTTTTCTAAGGGACTTCTTTGCGAAGATTGCAACTTTTTTAAGTCGACTTTTTAACTAGAAGAAACAAACTTTTTCTAAATGACTCCTGCGCAGGAAAGTGGATCTGCCGCAGCGCGGTTATAATTCCTCTGCCCGCCCCATATATTCTTTTCAGAACAAAACGGGTGGGAGGGAACGGCATGTTTGTGGTAACGCTGAACAAGACGAGCTTGAAAAAGGTGGGGGCCGTGCGCTCTGCTGTGCGCTGGTGATCTTCAGCGCCTTTCTGGGGCGGTACATCAGCACCCGCACGGTGGCGGCAGCGGCCGGGGTGAACCGGATCGAGAGCGCGCAGGACATCCAGACCTGGTTCACGGGCTACGGGCTGGATGTGGACGGCACGTCCATCACGGCGGATAAGGTCAAGATCCCCCGCAAGTGGGACGACAGCTTTTCGGTCCTTCAACGGGGTGGTACAGCAAAGCGGAATGGATCTTACCCGCTACAAAGGGAAAACCGTGGAAAAGTGGACCGCCCTGATCCCGGCGGCCAGCAACGGAGAGACCAGCCGCTACGGCGTGCTGCTGGTCTACCGCAAAAAGGCTGTGGGGGCCGTACCTGCTGGAAAAGCCGTCGGGCACGGTGATCGGCCTGAAGGATGCCCAGACCGCAATGGCGCAGGCTGAGCAGCAGGATGCCCAGCAGGTGTCCGGTGAGGATTACAGCGGCGACTGGGGAGAGCGCCATGATGAGGAGCTGGGCGCGGCCGGGCAGAGCCAGCAGACCAGCGGGGAGCCGGACTCCGTGGTGCCCGAGGAGGCGCAGTACACCGACCTGCCCCTGGATGCCGAGGGGTATCCTGTCGAATGAATCCGGTGGAAAAATGGGGGCAAAACTTCTGTTCAATAGCACCAAAATTTCTGGCTAAAAATCAGCAATATGGGATGATGAAAAAATAACGAAGCGGGTTTATAATAATAGTAGTATCCCGCAGCAAAATCGGCTGCGTCCGGAGTGGCAGGACCGTCCGGATCTGAAACGGGATGAAGTAAGGAGAAAATGATTATGAAGGAATTCCAGTATACTGTTAAGGATGCATGCGGCATCCACGCTCGTCCGGCCGGTCTGCTCGTGAAGGTGGCCAAGGGCTTTGCCAGCACCGCTACCCTGGAAAAGGACGGCAAGAGCTGCGACCTGCGCAAACTGATGGCTCTGATGGGCATGGGTGTCAAGCAGGGCGACACCGTGACCGTGAAGGTGGAGGGCGACGATGAGACCGCCGCTGCCGAGGCCATTCAGAAGTTCCTGACTGAGAACGTCTGATCTTTGAATCTGCGGACAAAAGCCCTTGCGGGAGACCCTGCGGGGGCTTTTTCGCACTAAATTCTCAACAAAGGAGAGAGAACGATGCAGGTAGGAACCGGTAAAAGCATTCTGAACGGCATTGCCATCGGCAAACTGAAGATCTACAAGAAAAAAGATACCGTGATCTCCACCACTCAGGTCGCGGACACGGCGGCAGAGGAAGCCCGCTTTGAAGAGGCCCGGGCCAAGGCCATTGACCAGCAGACTGCCCTATATGAAAAGGCACTGGCCGAGGCAGGCGAGGACATTGCCGAGGTGTTCAACATCCATGCCATGATGCTGGATGACGACGACTTTGTGGATGCCATCAAGGAGATCATCAACGGCCAGCACATGTGTGCGGAGTATGCCGTCAAGAAAGCGGGCGACAACCAGGCCGCCGTGTTTGCCGCCATGGATGACCCCTATTTACAGGCCCGCAGCGCCGATGTCATCGACATTGCACAGGCCATGCTGGACATCCTGCAGGGCGTGGACAATGCCACCCTGCAGGGCACTGAGCCCAGCATCCTGGTGGCAGAGGATCTGGCACCCTCGGAGACGGTGCGGATGGACAAGAGCCTGCTGCTGGGCTTCATCACCCGGGAGGGCAGCTCCAACAGCCACACCGCCATTCTGGCCCGCAGCATGAACATCCCTGCCCTGATCCAGTGCAAGGAGATCCAGGAAGATTGGGACGGCAAGATGGCTGTGGTGGACGGCTACAACGCCTGCGTATATGTGGACCCCACCCCGATCTGCTGGAAAGCCTGAAAAAGCGCCAGCAGGAGGACCAGAAGAAGCTGGCCCTGCTGGCCGAGCTCAAGGGCAAGCCCAACACCACACTGGACGGCAAGACCGTGCAGGTCTTTGCCAACATCGGCGGCATGAGCGATGTGGGTGCGGTCCAGCAGAACGACGCGGGCGGCGTGGGCCTGTTCCGCACGGAATTCGTCTACCTGAACTGCACGGATTACCCCACCGAGGAATACCAGTTCGAGGCCTACAAGCAGGTGCTGGAGAGCCTGGCTCCCAAAAAGGTGGTCGTGCGCACCTGTGATATCGGCGCGGACAAGACCGTGGACTACATGAAGCTCGACCACGAGGACAACCCCGCGCTGGGCTACCGCGCCATCCGCATCTGCCTGACCCGCAGGGATTTCTTCAAGACCCAGCTGCGGGCCCTGCTGCGCGCTTCTGCCTACGGAAACATGAGCATTATGTTCCCCATGATCACCAGCCTGCGGGAGCTGCAGGATGCCAAGGCCGTGCTGGAGGAGTGCAAGGCGGAGCTGACCGCCGAGGGCAAGAAGTTCAGCGACAAGATCGAGGTGGGCACCATGATCGAGACCCCCGCCGCAGTTCTGGTGGCGGACGATCTGGCCCAGGAGTGCGATTTCTTCTCCATCGGCACCAACGACCTGACCCAGTACACCTGCGCGCTGGACCGCCAGAACGCCAAGCTGGAGCCCTTCTTTGATCCCCACCACCCCGCTGTGCTGAAGGCCATCCGGATGACCATTGAGGCGGGCCACCGCCACGGCATCTGGGTGGGCATCTGCGGTGAGCTGGGCGCGGATACCGCCCTCACCGAGACCTTCCTGCGGATGGGCGTGGACGAGCTGTCCATGAACGCCAAGAGCATCCTGCCCGTGCGCAAGATCATCCGCGGCGTGGATCTGAGCAAGCCCTCTGCCAAGAATGTCTGAGTTCCCCTGACGGAACCGTAAAAGGGGCTGCTGCGGCGCTCTCTGCCAACCAGAGTGTTGGCAAAGGGGCGCGCGGCAGCTCTTTTTTGATTGCAACAAGAAGCAAATTCACAAAACTGCCGCCTGACAAGCCGCAGTTTCATGGGTGAACGCTTCACAACGGTAAAGCTGGGTGCTATACTATACCTAAGTCGTATTTTTTGAACGCACCTCTGGAGATGAAAGATAGATATGACGCAATTTCTGATCCGCCGGTTCATCCGGCATCCCAATGATACCCAGAACCCCGCCACCCGCACGGCCTACGGCAACCTTGCCAGCGGTGTGGGCATGGCCTGCAACCTGCTGCTCTGCCTGGGCAAGCTGCTGGCAGGCACCCTGTTCGGCTCCATCGCCATTATGGCGGATGCGTTGAACAACCTCTCGGACGCTTCGTCCAACGTGGTCAGCCTCATCGGTTTCCGGCTGGCCGCCAAGGCCCCGGATGCAGAGCATCCCTACGGCCACGCCCGCTATGAATATCTGGCCGGTCTGGTGGTCAGTGTGACCATCCTGGGCATCGGCTTTTCCCTGCTCAAGGAATCGGTGGTCAAGGCGTTCCACCCCACCCCCGTGGTGTTCAGCTGGCTGAGCGTGGGTGTGCTGGCCGCATCCATCCTCGTCAAGCTCTGGATGAGCGGCTTCAACCGCACCATCGGCCGCACCATCGGCTCCGAGACCCTGATGGCCACCGCCGCCGACAGCCGCAACGACGTGCTGACCACCGGCGCGGTGCTGATCTCCACCGTGGTCTGCAGCCTGACGGGCTGGGCGCGGCTGGACGGCATCATGGGCGTGGCCGTGGCAGCCTTCATCCTCTGGTCGGGCTGGGGGCTGGTCATGGACACCCTGAGCCCCCTGCTGGGCGAGAGCCCCAGCCCGGAGCTGGTGGAGCACATTGAGCAGACGGTCATGGGCTACCCCGGCGTGCTGGGAATGCACGACCTCATGGTGCACGATTACGGCCCGGGGCATCAGTTCGCTTCCCTCCACATCGAGTTCCCGGCAGAGACCGACCCGCTCAAGGCCCACGATGTCATCGACAACATCGAAAACGATTTTATAAAGCGGGACGGCCTGCAGGTGACCATCCACTATGACCCCATCGTCACCACCGATGCGGCGGTGGGCGTGCTGCGCACCCGCCTGATGGAAAAGGCCCGCCAGCTCGACCCCTGCCTTTCGATCCACGACCTGCGCATCGTGCCGGGTGATACCCATACGAATGTCCTGTTCGATCTGGAGTTCCCGGCGGGCTATACCGGGAACAAGGACGAGATGCTGGCCGCCATGTGCCAGTTCGTCCATGAGCAGGACCCGAAATACAGCTGTGTGGTGAAAGTAGAGCAGAGCTATGCGTCTGCTGCCCACGAAAAATAAATTTGTGTTTTAGAGGGGAAGGAACTTATGCTGAACGAGACTTACCGCGGGATGCTGGCCCACAAGAGCGTCATCCGCGAGACCTTTATGTACGGCAAGCAGCGCGCGGCCCAGATCGGTTACGAGAACGTGTTTGATTACTCGCTGGGCAACCCCAGCGTGCCCTGCCCGGAGCGGTTCACCGCCGCCATGCAGGAGCTGCTGGCACAGGAGGACCCGGTGGCCCTGCATGGCTACTGCCCCAGCCAGGGCGACCCGGAGTTCCGCACCGCCGTGGCGGCCCACCTGAACAGGACCTTCGGCCTGCCCTATGCGCAGAAGGATATCTTTCCCACCACGGGCGCGGCGGGTGCCATTGCCCACGCCCTGCGCGCCGTGACCCGGCCCGGGGACGAGGTGCTGACCTTTGCCCCCTACTTCCCGGAGTACGGCCCCTATGTGGAGGGCACCGGTGCCCATCTCAGGGTGGTGCCGCCCCAGGCCCCGGCCTTCCAGCCCAATCTGGAGGCCTTTGAGCAGATGCTGACCGAGAAGGTCACCTGTGTCCTCATCAACACCCCCAATAACCCCACCGGTGTGGTCTACTCTGCTGACACCCTGACCCGGCTGGCGGAGATCCTGACCGAGAAGAGCAGGGCCTACGGCCACAACATCTTCCTTGTCAGCGACGAGCCCTACCGGGATATCGCCTTTGACGGCAGGGCCGTGCCCTACCGGCAGCGTTCTATCCCCACACCCTGACCTGCTTCTCCTTCTCCAAGAGCCTAAGCCTGCCCGGCGAGCGCCTGGGCTATGTGGCCGTGCGCCCCGGCTGTGAGGGGGAGGAGGTGCTGGTGGATATGATGGCCCAGATCTCCCGCTTTACCGGCCACAACTGCCCGCCCAGCATCATCCAGCGCGCCGTGAGCCGCTGCCTGGATGTGACCAGCGACCTGAGCGTCTACGAGACCAATATGGATCTGCTTTACAACAAGCTGAAAGCGCTGGGCTTTGAGGTGGAGCGGCCCGGCGGCACCTTCTATCTCTTCCCCAAGGCACTGGAGGAGATGCAAACGCCTTCTGCCGCAGGGCCCGGGAATTTGACCTGCTGCTGGTGCCCAGCGATACCTTTGGCGTAACGGGCTATGTCCGCCTTGCCTACTGCATCGACACCGAAAAGGTAAAGCGCAGCCTGCCCGCGCTGGAAAAGCTGGCGGCCGCGTATCGATAAAGCCGAACCTCCCGGCAGAGCATCTGGCAGTGCCGCCGGGGGTCACAGTATCAGAGGAAAGGGAAACTGTTATGGAAAAGATCAAGATGACCACGCCGCTGGTGGAGATGGATGGCGACGAGATGACCCGTGTGCTCTGGAAGATCATCAAGGAGGAGCTCATCCTGCCCTTTGTGGATCTGAAGACCGAGTACTACGATCTGGGCCTGCCCAACCGGGATGCCACCCAGGATCAGGTGACCCTGGATGCAGCCCTCGCCAACAAAAAGTATGGCGTGGCAGTCAAGTGCGCCACCATCACCCCCAACGCCCAGCGCGTGGAGGAATACCACCTGCACCAGATGTGGAAAAGCCCCAACGGCACCATCCGCGCCGTGCTGGACGGCACCGTGTTCCGCGCGCCGATCATGATCGACAGCATCAAACCGGTGGTCAAAAACTGGACAAAGCCCATCACCATTGCCCGCCACGCCTACGGCGACGTGTACAAGTGCACCGAGTTCCGCATCCCCGGCCCCGGCAGGGCGGAGCTGATCTACACCGGCGACGACGGCTCCCGGCAGGCCGCCACGGTCTACAACTTTGAGTGTGCCGGTGTCCTGCAGGGCCAGTACAACAAGGACACCTCCATCTACAGCTTTGCCCGCAGCTGCTTCAACTACGCGCTGGAAAGCAAACAGGATCTCTGGTTCGGTGCCAAGGACACCATCTCCAAAAAGTAT
>ENA-OQKB01000322-OQKB01000322.1-human-gut-metagenome-genome-assembly--contig:-NODE-322-length-11012-cov-3.334313_pt1 | contig 11012 bp, 7 predicted proteins | sample MGYA00242646_ERZ504793 | MGnify/ENA primary metagenome ERZ504793 (study PRJEB26092, sample SAMD00036409) | human gut metagenome | host: Homo sapiens | study: EMG produced TPA metagenomics assembly of...
GCGGATGGCACCTGCGTCCTCGGAAAAGACATTTTCCAGATACGCTGTCGCATCGAGTCCGCGGTACTCGGACAGATCGAAAATATTTCCGAACCAGGAGTACACGCTCGTTCCAAAATAGCCGAAGGTCCATAAAAGCAGTACCAGCCCGATTCCGCCGAACACCTGCAGAATCCGCTCTTTTTTCCAGAGCAGGAACCGCGTGATGATGTAGCTCATGCAGATACCGAACAGGATAAATGCCTGATACGTCAGCTTGAACATCGTGTTGGAGCGCGCATACGATTCTTCGTAGATATCGCGCACATAGACGAGCTCCGGAATGATGATAAGGCCGATGGCACAGAGGCCTAAAATACCGATCACCATATCGCTCACCGCAATCTCTCTCCAGAAATTACAGAAGGCAGAAACTTTTTTTGGCTTTTCCGCCGTTTCTTTTTCGCCCGGCTCCGGTTTTTTCTCTCCCAGAATCAGGGCAACGGCCTGCTCTTCCACCTCTTCCTGCGTCTTTCCATCGGCAAGTACAATCTGTCCCTGCCTCTCCATGCCCGGAAGATGACAGTTTTTCCGCCATGCTAGCAGAACGGCTGCGATAAACAGCACAACGAGCACCGTCGGAAGACCCCAGAGAATCGCCAGCTGATACAGCATCGAATGGTGCTTGGCAATGCCGACACCGGAAACCATCGTCTCAAACTTCATTGTAAACGGAAGGGCGACAATCGTTCCAATTGCAAAAGCTTCTGCAGCCTGCAGGAGAACCGTTCCGATCGTCTCTTTCGCCCGCGCATGATACCGGTACAGCGCACTGTACAGAGAGAAGCCTGCAATCACGACGAAATAGATAACAAAATCCCAGTAGTTGGACCAGTGGAACACACCGATCAGAAAGCCCGCCGCGATGATCTGCGGCTGAAGCAGAACGTCTTTTAACGACCATTTCCACTCTTTTTCCGGATCACGGCAGGTATTTTTCACGTAGGAATATAAAAGGCCCAGCACCAGCAGGACGAACATGACATTCACCACATGGGCATGCAGGTCGCCGAGCACAAAGGAATACGATGGAAACTCATGAATCGTGCGGTCATTTTCCACAAGCGGGTCATACCCGATATAGCGGGTCGAACTCGGGAACCAGTAAGCCGATTCGTTCAGTCCCAGCCACTGTCGGATGCAGCCGTAAATCACATAGTGCATATTTCCTGCAAGGGAAACGGCGCCTCCCGAAAGAAGACCGCCAAGCACCGGTGCAATCTGGCTTTTATTGCCGCCCTCTTTCCGGATGCAGTGGCACGCACGCGACTCTGCCAGATGGTAGGTGATCGAAAACGGCAGAACAAACGCGAACGATGCCACCATCGTACGCATCAGATGGTACGTCTGCTTTACATCCGTGAAGGTAATCTTCGTCAGAAATACGGCATAGAACTGGCCACCGTAATAGTAGTTAATACCGCTTCCGCTGTACCAGAGATCCTCTGCCGGAACGGCGGTGCTGCGCATCATGGCCTTCATAAAACCATAATCCATGAATTTTTCGGTTCCGTGTGCCTCCGGGTGAAAGCCCGCAAAGTAGGTCCAGAGAAGGAAAAAGGCGAAAAACAACACTTCTTCCATCATCAGGAAGTCGATTTCCGGCGCATGGACGCGTACCTTAAAGCATCCGAAAATCCAAGAAGCCAGGATCAGTACACCGACTGTGATCAGGCAGACCGGTGCGGTAAACGGAACCAGTCCGAAGCTTCCAAGAGCAAATACAGCAAAACCGGAAACAACGATGCCAAGCACTTTAGAAAACATCCATCCCCGGTCATGAAACCGCGGAAACAGCGCTGCGGCAGCCGGATAAAATCCAATACCGAGCACCAGGGTCATAAGCCACCACTTCAGGAACGGAACGTTGTCCGTTCCAAGAAGCGGCGTTGTGGCCAGCACAAGCAACACCAGCAGAATGCCGGAAACTGTCGTCTTTTTGCTCATCTTTAATTATCTTCCTCTGTCATTGTGTAGACATGACGTTTTCTTGCCATCTCATCGCTTGCAAGATACTCGTCGTAGGTGGTCATCTTATCGATCAGCGCGCCGTTCGGAAGGATCTCCATGATACGGTTTGCTGTGGTCTGTACAAACTGATGGTCGTGGCAGGTGAACAAGAGCACGCCCGGAAATTTGATCAGACCGTTGTTCAGTGCAGTGATGGACTCCATATCCAGATGGTTGGTCGGCTCATCAAGAACGAGAACGTTTGCACCGGAAATCATCATCTTGGAGAGCAGGCATCGCACTTTCTCTCCTCCGGAAAGGACTCTGACACGTTTCACGCCGTCCTCACCGGCAAAAAGCATTCTTCCGAGGAATCCGCGGACATACGTTACGTCCTTGATCTCGGAATACTGGGTCAGCCAGTCTGCGATAGTCAGGTCGCAGTCGAATTCTGCGGTGTTGTCCTTCGGGAAGTAAGCCTGTGTAGTGGTTACGCCCCATTTGTAGTAACCGGAATCCGGCTCTTCTTCTCCGGTCAGAATCTTGAACAGCATGGTGATCGCCTGCTCGTTGCTTCCGACGAAAGCAACTTTATCTTCTCTTCCGAGGGTGAAGCTTAAGTTATCCAGGATTTTCTACGCCGTCTACGGTTTTGGTTCAGTCCCTCTACCTGCAGAACGTCGTTTCCGATCTCACGGTTCGGACGGAAATCGATGTAAGGATATTTCCGGCTGGACGGTTTGATATCGTCGAGCTGGATTTTCTCCAGGGCTTTCTTACGGGAAGTAGCCTGTTTACTCTTCGATGCGTTGGCGCTGAATCTAGAGATGAAGTCCTGTAACTCTTTGATCTTCTCCTCTTTCTTCTTGTTCGCCTCTTTCATCTGTTTTACCAGCAGCTGGCTGGACTCAAACCAGAAGTCGTAGTTTCCGGCATAGAGCTGGATTTTTCCGTAATCTATATCTGCGATCTGGGTGCAGACTTTATTCAGGAAGTAACGGTCGTGGGATACAACGATAACGGTATTCTCGAAGTTGATCAGGAACTCCTCAAGCCACTCGATCGCATCGAGGTCCAAGTGGTTGGTCGGCTCGTCGAGAAGAAGGATATCCGGGTTTCCGAACAGGGCTCTTGCAAGAAGAACTTTGACCTTCTGGCTGCCGGTCAGGTCTGCCATCTGTGCGTAGTGCAGTTCCGGCTCAATGCCAAGGCCGTTTAAGAGCTGCTCTGCATCGGTCTCTGCCTCCCAGCCGTTCATCTCTGCAAACTCACCCTCGAGCTCGCTCGCTTTGATACCGTCCTCATCGGTGAAGTCTTCTTTTGCGTACAGCGCCTCTTTCTCTTTCATGATCTCATAGAGACGGGCATTTCCCATGATAACGGTGTCGAGTACCGGATAGCTGTCGTATTTGAAGTGGTCCTGCTCGAGGAAGGAAAGACGCTGGCCCGGTGTGATGGTTACGTCTCCGTTTGTCGGTTCAAGCTGGCCGGACAGGATTTTCAGGAAGGTTGATTTTCCCGCTCCGTTGGCACCGATCATGCCGTAGCAGTTTCCCTCGGTGAATTTGATATTGACATCTTCAAACAACGCTTTTTTTCCGACACGAAGTGTCACATTATTTGCTGCAATCATACTTTTTAAAACCTCATTTTCTTATTCTTAATTGTAAACGTGAAGTTACCGCCGGGGTTTCCCGGTCATACGGAGTATAGTCTACCATAGGTTTCCGTTTTCTGGCAAGTAGGGAAAGCCCTTATTCTTCGTCTTTTTCACCGGAAATTGTAAAAAAGCTGTCATCCCGGTCTTTTTTGTCGATCAGTTCATTGTACTGCAGGCATTCATACTGCCGTTCGTACTCGAGATCCTCCTCCGGCGCATCGCTGTCGTTCCAGCGGTACCAGGTTCCGTCACTTGCTAAAAAGCCGAGGTGATTGAGCGCCGGCATCTTCTCGCGCAGGTCAAGCAGATACTCGTTGTACGGCGTTAGTTCCAGACCGGTAAGACTTAACGCATAGCTTGAGAGATAGTTTGTGCTGATCCAGACATTGCTCTCGGATTTCATGCTGTAGTTGGTCCAGATGAAGAACGGGGTTCCATAGAACTTCTCCTGATCCTCGACCGAAAGATTCTGATAGGCGTCTCCGGCAATCCATGTTTCAAACGCATCCGGCAGCTTCGGGGAATGATCGCCGAACATAATGATCATCGTTGGCTCGTCTACCTGCTGGAAATACCGGATCAGATAGGAAATTGCCTCATCGGAAAGCTTTAACAGGGAGAAATACTGATCGGCCTCATCACTGTCGTAGCCGTTGCAGTTGATATCCGCCTGGAAATAACGGTTCGTGTAGCCGCTGTGGTTCTGCATCGTCACATCAAAGAGGAAGAACGGGCTGCCCGGCTCCTTGTTCTCGTAGGTTTCCACGATCTTCTCATAGTTCGCCTGATCGCTGATCATGCCGCGGTACCGCTTGGCCGTATCGGAGAACTGATCAATCGAGATGAAATCATCAAAATCAAGGAAACGGTATGCCGTGCTCCGCTTCCAGTTTGTCGCCTTGTTCGGATGCATCGCAATTGCCTGATAACCCTGGTCTTTTAACGTCGTGACAAGGGAATACTGGCTGTGCGTAAAGTAGCTGACGTACGGCACCATGCCCGGGAACCGCTTGCAGGAGTTTCCGGTCAGGAACTCATACTCCGTTTTTGCTGTTCCGCCGCCCTTGGTACACGTCAGCGTGTGCCCTTTGATGATATTTTCGGTCAGCGAGTCGAGGAACGGCATGTAGCTCTCGCTCGTCTGCGGATCGCCGACGGAACGGTAGTCAAACCACGACTCGTTCATGATCGCGATGATGTTGACGGGTGTCACGCTATCCGCATTATCTTTTCGAAGATCTTCTGTTTTCGTCTCTTTCTCGCTCGTATCGGCAATCGCTGTCACTTCGTCTTTCGAATAGCCGTCCGGCGGTGTCAGGCGCATGTATTTGGCGACCGCGGTAAAACCGACCGTCGTTCCGTACTGGCGGTATGTCTTCGCCGGATTCCAGAGGTCACTGATGACACCGAACTCGGCGTTCCAGTTCAGATTCATGTACGCCAGGTATGTTCCGAGCGTCAGCGCAGCAGCAGCCACGCGGAGCAGAATTTTATTCCTCGTTTTCCGTGCAAAACGGTATTCCCGGCTCTGCAGCCAGAGGCGCACAACGAGCATCATCGTGATAAACGAAGTCACGATTTCACCTGTGATCTCGAATTTGTAGCCGCCGACTACGTCCGCCGCCGTCGCAATGCTGTACAGGTCGATGAGCTGGAACGCTTCTCCGCGGAACAGATAAACATAGTAGAATACCAGACTCATGCAGAAATAAAAGATGTTCATGAAAATCATCGCGCGGCGGATGGAGTTCAGAAAGAGGGAAACGAGAATGGAAAGTACGAAAATGACACCGATATTCAACAACGCATAATACCATTTCATCTCCCGGAACTGGCTGTTTGTGACAAATTCCAGTGTGGCAAACAGATAGGCTGCGTTTGCCAGCATCAGAATCGGCTGTTTCCATCCCACATAGCGCGGTTTTGGTTTCTGGTCCGGCTTTGCAGCAAACCGGCAGAAACTGACGACTGTCGTCAGTATGATACACGCCAGCAGGCACGGGAACAGAAAGTGAATACTCCACTCCCGGTCTGCCGCCGTCGTATCCAGCAGCGGGCGCGCCAGAAACAGCAGCACCGCCAGCACGCCGAAATACAAAACAAGAAACGCGCACCGGGCGCGCTCCTTTTGATTCTCTTTTAATCTCTGATAAAACTTCTGCATCGAAACTTTATGCTCCTTTTATAAACAAGAATTATAATCCTTCCGTAAACGGCTCGTCCGCCGGATAGCCGCCGCCTAATTTTTGCATACAGCGCTGGATGGAATCTTTTGAATTTCCCCAGTCCTTATCCTTGTTGCGGTAATCGAATTTGTCAGTAAACCATGTTACCTCTTCCTGCAGCCGCTGGTAATTTTCTTTCATGATTTTGAACAGAACCGGGTAAAATTCCGCTTTCTGTTTATCATTCAGCTTTTTCTCCGCCGTTTCTACCAGATCCGCAAAATGCGGCAGACAGAAGCCTTTTCCCTCGCGGAACAGTCTTGCAAACTCCTCGTCTTTTTTGTAGAGATCAAAGAACGTATCAAGATAGCGGTTATAGTTTGCCTTGAAGTGATCGCAGACGTAGCACGAATGCGTCTTCTCATCAATCCACTGGCCGATCGCAGTCTCACGGCCCTGTTTGTCGAGGGATGTCTTCTGCATCCGCTTGAACACCGAGGATTTTCCCGGTGCAAACAGATTCATCTGTGCGGCAAGCTCCTGGTTCAGTTTTTTCAGATGGGTGGATAAAATCAGACCGCTTCCGAGACGGTTTCCGTAATCGTACATCATTTTATAGTGGTGGCGGCAGAATCCCATCGCGTCTGTTTCCGCACGCACATCATCCTCCATATAGGATGCGCCGGAACCGAGCGCAAACGAAATCGCATGCTGCTCTGCTTCCCGCTCCAGATAGCAAGGAACGGGCACTCATTCTTCCCGTCCTTAGAATGCACTCCATCAGGCGGAAGTGGTAGTGGATCGACTTCTTCATATGACAAAACCTCCGTATTTTATTTGTTGGTGCTTTCTACAGCATACAACAAAAACCTCTCTATTTGTACAAAAGAACTTCTTTTTCCTTGTTTTCCTATTATTCTGATGGATAATTTCTATATTTTGCACAATTTACATGTGCATTATAAAAATTTAAAGTTGTTTCTTTTTGGTATTTAATCGTTTAAGATAAATATTATATAAGTCTTTGTATCACTCTGTTCAGAAAGGAGCCATAGCAATGGGAGAACGTCATACGGAGGAGATGCGCCTCCTCGGTCTTACCATCGCTTTTTATCGCAGAGCACGCGGATTAACGCAAAGTGAGCTTGCCGAAGCTGTCCAGATCAGCCGTACACATATGAGCAACATCGAAGCGCCAAACAGTCATACCTCTCTGTCTCTAAACAAGCTGATGGATATTGCGGAAGCACTCGAAATTCCGCTGAAAACATTATTTGATTTCAAACGGTAAGCCCGGAAAGCTTTCCGTTTTTTATAGCAGATTTTTACAGCAACCCCCCGCAGCCGGTGTGCGCCCGGTGCGGGGGGTCTTTTTCTCTCTTATTTTCCCGAAAAATCCGGAGTTCCGTCAAGATTATACGGGGTCACCTGGTATACATAGTAGTTCAGCCAGTTCGTGTACAGATTGTTCGCATGTGACCGCCATAAAAGCACTGGTTTTGTATTTGGATCGTCGTTTTTATAATAGTTCTTCGGAATCTCAATCGGGAGTCCTTTGTCTTTATCGCGGTGGTACTCGCCGTCGAGCGTCATACGGTCGTACTCCGGATGACCCATCACAAAAATCTTTCTTCCCTCTTCCGCCATGCCAAGATAGAATCCGGCTTCGTCGGACTCTGCGAGAATCGTGACATCTTTGCAGGCACGGATATCGTCGATCGGTACTTCTGTGTGGCGGGAATGCGGTGCCAAAAACTCGTCATCGAAGCCTCGCACAAGCGGGATCTTGCGGTTGTTGACTTTGTGCCAGAACAGCCCGAATTTCTTCTCCGGAAGCATCCGTTTCTTCAGTCCGTAGAAATGATACAGACTCGCCTGGGCTCCCCAGCAGAGGAACATCGTGGAGGTAACGTGTGTGTTCGTCCAGTCCATGATCTTTATCAGTTCATCCCAGTAGTCAACTTCTTCAAATTCCATCTGCTCGACCGGTGCACCGGTGATGATCATACCGTCGTAATAATTTTTCCGCACATCCTCAAATTTCACATAGAACGTGTTCAGATGGCTGGTCGATGTATTTTTCGCCTCGTGGCTTGCCACCATCAGAAAGGTGACATCAACCTGCAGGGAGGTGTTGGAAAGGGAGCGCAGAAGCTGCAGCTCGGTATCTTCTTTGAGCGGCATCAGATTCAGGATCATAATCTTCAGCGGACGGATGTCCTGATGAACCGCTCTTGTCTCGTCCATGACGAATATATTTTCGCTTTCGAGTATTTCTTTTACAGGTAAATCTGCCTGAACTTTAACCGGCATATTCTTTTTCCTCGTTTCTATTCTTCTTGATCTGCCGCGCTTTTCTCTGCGCAGACAGGCGGTTTGCTTTTTCTGGCAGGAATTTCTGCCGTCCGTTTCCGATTATAGCAGATTCCCGCGCGGGATGCAAACCGCCTTTGCAGATATTTCGTTATTCTTCTGTCATCTTCAGAAATTCCTCTTCTGAGATCACCGGCACGCCGAGTTCGCGTGCTTTCCGGTTTTTGGAGGAACTGGATGTCGTGTCGTTGTTGATCAGATAGCTCGTCTTTCCCGTTACACTTCCGGTGGCTTTTCCGCCGAGCTCCTCGATTCTTGCCTTTAATGCATTCCGGTTCGGGAAATGTTCCACACTTCCGGTGATGACGAAGGTAAGACCGGCTAATTTCTGTTCTTCCTGGCTTGCCTGCGGCTTCTCAATCGTCAGATACGACAGAAGGCGCTCAAGGCGTTCTTTATTTTCCTCATCCGCAAAGTAATCCACGATGCTTTTTGCAATCACTTCTCCGACACCGTCGATCTGCGCGAAATCCTCCGCCGATGCATTCCGGATCCGGTCGAGATCGAAATCGAAGGCTTTGCAGATCATTCTCGCGTTTGCAAGACCGATATTTAAGATGCCAAGTCCGAAAATCAGACGGGGCAGCGTTGTGTTTTTCGTCGCGCTCGATGCTGTCGATCAGATTCTGGTATGATTTTTCACCGAAACCGTCCATCTCCACAATCTCGTCGCGGTAGCGGTCGAGACGGAAAATATCGGCAAACTCACGGATGAAGCCGTGGCCCACGAATTTTTCGAGCGTTGCCTCCGACATGCCGTCGATGTTCATCGCGTCGCGGCTTACAAACAGGGTGAATGCCTTCATGAATTTTGCCGGGCACTCCGGATTCGTACAGTAGAGGGTCTCGACATTGTTCATCATCTGAATCCGGGTGGCACCGCCGCAGGCAGGACACGTTTCCGGAATATCGCGCACGCCGCTTCTCGTCAGATTCTCTGCGATCTGTGGAATGATCATGTTTGCTTTGTAGACAAGGATTTTATCACCCACACCGAGATCCAGCGAACGCATGATACTGATGTTGTGGACGCTTGCGCGGGAAACCGAAGTTCCTTCCAGCTCGACCGGCTCAAAAACCGCAACCGGATTGATGAGACCGGTTCTCGACGGGCTCCACTCAATTTCAAGCAGAGTGGTCTCCTTCTGTTCATCCGCCCATTTGAAGGCGAAAGCGTTCCGCGGGAATTTCGCGGTTGTGCCAAGTGATTCTCCGTAGGCGATATCGTCATACAACGCGACAAGGCCATCGGACGGAAAATCGTTTGTCTCGATTTTCGTGGAGAAATATTGCATCGCCTCGTCGAGGTTATCTTTGGTGACAGCCTTGTATTCCACCACCTCGAAGCCCTGCTCTTTCAGCCACTCCATCTGACGGATTCTGGAATTTTCGAAATCCTGTTCCGGAGCGCTCACAAGCGCAAATGCCATAAAATGAACGTGGCGTTTTGCCGTAATCTCATTGTTCAGCTGGCGCACAGAACCGCTGCAGAGGTTCCTCGGATTCTTGTATTTCGCATCGACATCCTCGATCTCCTCGTTGATCTTCTCAAAATCGGAATAGCGGATGATCGCCTCGCCGCGCAGAACCAGCTCTCCCTGGTACGGGATTTTTAAGGGAATATTTTCAAACACTTTTGCATTGTTCGTGACAACCTCTCCGATCACGCCGTTTCCACGGGTGACGGCCTTTGCGAGGGTACCGCCGCGGTACGTCAGAACGACGGTCAGACCGTCCATCTTCCAGGATAGCAGCGTTTTGTGATCCCCGATGAAGCTGCGGAGCACTTCCACATCTTTCGTTTTATCAAGGGAAAGCATCGGCGACTCGTGCGCTTCTTTCGGCAGTTCGTCCATCGCCTCGTAGCCGACTTTTGTGGTCGGGCTTCCGGCGAGTGTTACGCCTGTTTTTTCCTCTAATACCTGCAGTTCGTCATACAGCGTGTCGTACTCCAGGTTGCTCATGATCTCCCGGTCTTCCTGGTAATAGGCTTTTGCCGCTTCGTTCAGCTTTTTGACCAGTTCCTTCATCCGTTCTGTCTCGTTCATCGCTTTTCCTCCCCGATCTGCTTTTTCAGTTCTGCTAATTCTTTTTCCGTTAAAGGGCGGTACTCCCCTGTTTTCAGGTCTTTCAAGTGAATATTCATGATCCGCACACGTTTCAGCTTTGTGACACGATATCCTAATGCTTCGCACATCCGCCGGATCTGACGGTTCAGCCCTTGCGTCAGAATAATCGTAAAGCTGCGCTCTCCCGTTTTCTGGATCCGGCACGGGCGCGTCACGGTATCGAGAATCGGCACGCCGGATGCCTATTTTTTTCAGAAATTCCGGTGTAGTCTCTTTGTTTACCTCGACCTGGTATTCTTTTTCGTGGCGGTTTCTGGCACGCATGATACCATTTACAATCGCACCGTCGTTCGTCATCAGAAGGAGGCCTTCAGAATCTTTATCGAGTCTTCCCACCGGATAAATCCGCACCGGGTAGGACAGATAATCGATGACGTTGTTTTTCTCCCGTTTTTCCGCAGTACAGACGATGCCGCGCGGTTTGTTGAAGGCGAGATAGACTTTTTTCTCCTCCGGGACAACGGTTTTGCCTTTCACAACAACAACGTCGCCAGGCTCCACCTGCATGCCGGTTTCCGCGCGTTTTCCGTTTATAGTAATCTCGCCCGCTTCTGTCAGACGGTCCGCCTCCCGCCGCGAGCAGACGCCCGCATCACTTTAAGTTATTTTGTTTAAGCGCTAGTTGGTTTTTACTTCCCTTAACCAAAAAAAGACTAGTTTACAATAAAAACCAAGAAACTGCTTTTTTTTTGTTTT
>ENA-OQKB01000325-OQKB01000325.1-human-gut-metagenome-genome-assembly--contig:-NODE-325-length-10972-cov-3.235961_pt1 | contig 10972 bp, 10 predicted proteins | sample MGYA00242646_ERZ504793 | MGnify/ENA primary metagenome ERZ504793 (study PRJEB26092, sample SAMD00036409) | human gut metagenome | host: Homo sapiens | study: EMG produced TPA metagenomics assembly of...
GACCTTCTGCCAGGGACTTCTTCCGGTGTTGGAGGAACATTTTAGGTAAAAAAAGAGAAAAGCTGGAATTACAGCAGTATCTTCCGCCGCAGGTGGAATTTTCAGATTTTATCTGGATGCGCCGCAGCATGATATGATTACCTGCGAACTTCTGGCTGTCTATGGCGAGAAAAAATACAATGTTTTTGCAGATGCAAACGATATCCATCAGCTTTCCCATGGCCGTGATGTACGGAAAGAAGCGGCGGCAAACCAGCTCGTTCGATCTTGTTTCAGTGCCTATGATGCGCGGAAACATCAGATGCTTCTCCAGGGAGCCGATGAGATGTATGAGTTTTTAAGCAGCGGTATGGAAGATCTGCAGAAACTGGGCGAAATTTTTGTTTCTGACCGGTTAAAAGCGATCCGTGTCATCCCGTCCCCGAAAGTTTCTGTCGGTGTATCCCTCGCAGAAAATGTACTGGAACTTCATTTGAATCCGGGCAATTTTGGCATGGAGGAACTGGCAGAGATTCTTTCAAAATATGACCGGAAAAAGAAATTTTACCGCCTGAGGACCGGTGAATTTATGGATATGGACGAGGACGGTATCCGCGTTCTCTCGGAACTGCGGGAAAATCTGCAGATCTCCGAGGCAAAGCTGAAGAGCGGCGAGATCACAATTCCGAAATACCGAGCACTCTACCTCGATACCCGTTTAAAAGAGCAGGATGATCTTCAGGTTGAGAAAAACCGCGAGTTCCGTATGCTGATCCGAAATATGAAAACTGCAGAGGAGAACGATTTTGAACTTCCGGACAATCTGCAGGCACAGCTCCGAGAATATCAGAAAACAGGATTCTGGTGGCTGAAAACCTTATGCCAGAACGGCTTTGGCGGTATTCTGGCGGATGATATGGGACTTGGAAAGACGCTGCAGACCATCGCCTTTCTCTTATCTGAAATGCAGGAAGCACCCGAAGATGCAAATCGTCGTTCTTTGATCGTTGCACCGGCATCTCTCGTCTATAACTGGGAGAGCGAATGTGCCCGCTTTGCTCCGGAGCTGCAGACGAGACTCGTCGCCGGCACACAGGAACAGAGGAAAGAGATGATCCAAAATGCCGGTATGCAGGATATTTTGATTACTTCGTACGATTTGCTCCGCCGCGATATCGAACTGTATCAGGACCTCCCGTTCTTCTGCGAGATCATTGATGAGGCGCAGTTCATACAAAAATCACGCAACGCAGGGAGACAAAAGCCGTAGAAAACGGTCCATGCATCGTTCCGCCTGGCATTAACCGGAACACCGGTAGAAAACCAGTTAAGTGAACTATGGAGCATCTTTGATTATCTGATGCCGGGATTCCTCTATGGATATCAGAAATTCCGCGAGCAGTTTGAACTTCCGATTGTGCGGAACGGCGACGAAGAAAGATTAGAACGTCTGCAAAAGATGATCCGTCCGTTTATTCTGCGCCGTCTGAAGAAGGAAGTGCTGAAGGATCTGCCGGATAAAATTGAAAAAAATATGGCTGCCTGCATGGAACAGAAGCAGAAGGAGCTGTATCATGCACATGCCCAGCGGCTTGCGCTTATGCTGCAGAACCAGACAGAGGAAGAATTTGCCGATTCCAGGTTCCAGGTGCTCTCTGAACTGACGCGGCTGCGTCAGCTCTGCTGTGATCCTGCGCTTGTTTACGAAAATTACGAAGGCGGTTCGGCAAAACTCGATCTCTGCATCGAGCTGATTCAGAGTGCCGTGGAATCCGGCCACAAAATCCTGCTGTTCTCCCAGTTCACTTCGATGATCGAGATCCTGACCGCGCGTCTGCAGGAAGAAAGCATCAGCTACTTTGTCCTGCAGGGAAGCACGAAAAAAGAGCAGCGTGCACAAATGGTGGAACAGTTCAACCGGGATGACACGTCTGTATTCTGTATTTCCCTAAAAGCAGGCGGAACCGGCCTGAACCTGACCGGCGCGGATATCGTCATCCATTACGATCCATGGTGGAATGTTGCAGTTGAAAATCAGGCGACAGACCGTGCACATCGTATTGGGCAGAAAAATGTTGTGACGGTATACAAATTGATTGCAAAAGGAACCATCGAGGAAAAAATCATCAAGCTTCAGCAGAGGAAAAAAGAGCTGGCGGAAGAGATCCTTTCCGGTGATGAAATTAAGACAGCATCCTTTCAGAGAGAGGAACTGCTTGAGCTTTTGGAAGAACGGTTCTGAAACCGCAAAAAGCAGAAAAAGATTTGATGTAAGGACGAAATGCAGCAGCAATGCAGGAAAATATAAAAGGGATACGTTTCTGTCATACCCTGAAAACGGGCGGACAGGAAACGTATCCCTTTTACAGTAATAGTCTATTCGAAACCAATCTTACAGAAGCTGAATATTCATCACATCCATCACCTCTCGTGTCTCCATCGGCCATACCGAGCACTGTACCTCTCCGATGTGCGCTTTGCGCAGGAAAAACATACAGATACGGGACTGTCCGATACCGCCGCCGATTGTCTGCGGGAGAGTGCCGTTCAGAATAGATTTCTGGAAGGGAAGCTTCGCGCGGGACTGGCATCCGCACTCCTTTAACTGGGCGCGGAGAGCATCTGCGTTGACGCGGATACCCATGGAGGAGAGCTCAAGGGCGATGTCAAGCACTGGATAATAAACGATCAGATCGCCGTTTAAGGACCAGTCGTCGTAGTCCGGGGAACGTCCGTCCTGACGCTCTCCGGAAGCAAGCACGCCGCCGATCTGCATAATAAAGACAGCACCTTTTTCTTTGGTGATTGTATACTCTCTTTCCTTTGGAGTCAGATCCGGATAGCGATCCTCAAGTTCCTGGGAAGTGATAAAGAAAATTTCATCCGGCAGAATGGTTTCGATGTAGTCGTACTGGTCTGCCATATGTTTTTCCGTGTTTTTCAGTGCCTCATAGATATCTTTTACGGTACTCTTTAAGAAATCAAGATTGCGTTCTTCCGGGGACATGATTTTTTCCCAGTCCCACTGATCCACGTAAACGGAGTGAATGTTGTCGGTCACCTCGTCCTGGCGGATGGCGTTCATATCGGTGTAGATGCCTTCTCCCTCAGAGAAGCCGTATTTGTGAAGCGCGTACCGTTTCCATTTTGCCAGAGACTGAACAATTTCAGCGGTTTTCTTGGTACCCTGATCCTTTAACTCAAAAGAAACCGGGTGTTCTACGCCATTCAGATTGTCATTCAAGCCGGTTTCCGGCTGTACAAAAAGCGGAGCTGTTACACGGAGCAGATGCAGACGATGTGTCAGCTCGTGCTGGAAATAATCCTTTACTGTTTTAATCGCCACCTGTGTATCGTGGAGGTTTAATGCAGATTTGTAACCCTGCGGAATAATAATTTCTCCCATTACTTTAAAACCCTCTTGTTTTAGATTTGCTTTTCGAATCACGCCTTCTCAAAAAGCTTCAAATTTAGTTTACCATGTTTTCCATGGAAAGCAAGGAAAAGATACGAAAAAACCAAAGATAGTAAAGAATTTTTCGACATAATTTTTTTGCTGAAATTCTCCCCGGAAATACGAATTTTTCCGAAAATCAGAGCGCTTATGAAAGAGGCGGAATTATTCGGAAACCCACTGGCGCAGAAACGCTGCGGACTGTTCGATGAACGATAACTGATCCGGCGCATCGAAATGCTCGATGGCGAGATAACCGTCGTAATCGCACGCTTCTAAATCTGTAAGAAGCTTTGCCATCGGCAGATATCCCGTTCCGGCCGGTGTCTGGCCAAGGCCGCGGCAGAAACGTCCGTGAACGAGCGGGCTTTCGGCACGATCCTTACAGTGAACATGGACAATATAATCCTTCAGAAGCCAGGCAGCATACGAAACATCCTCATCACTGAAAGCAAAATTTCCGATATCAAGCGTATACCGCAGCCCCGGCACGTGCTCCATAAACCAGAGCAGCGGATATGTGCGTGCAAACGGCTAGTAAAAAACCGTCAAAGTCCTCTAAGGTAATCGTAACGCCACGCAAAGCCGCATATTCGGCGAGTGAGGAAAGCGCATGTACCATATTTTGAATCGATTTGTTTTCGGCCATAAAAGTACTCGTTGCCTCATAGGTGCTGCTGCAGGCTGCAAGCTCTGCCGCTTCGGCAGTTTCAAGCGCGCCTGCAACAAACAGGACACGCGAAACCTGCTGCGATGCCGCAGTATCGAGCATCTGCTGTGCTCTGCCAAGATCCGTATCATGGGAAAAATCAAAGGTTTCATGCATACAGCTGATCACCAGCCCCGCATCGGAAAGCATCGGGGCAATGACCTCTCTTTCTGATGCAAACAGACTGTAGTTCATCTCAACAGCCGAAATTCCCTGCTCCCTGCAGAACGCGAGCACTTCCGGAATCGTCTTACCGGACTGCTCACACGCCTGTAGAATGTGTTACGTAAAAAACGGAAAGTCTTTCTCATATAACTATTTCCCTCCTGTATTTATGCAATGTGTACACGGATTCCATCCGCGTATTGCAGAACTATTTTTGATCGTAGAAATCAGACACCTTGTTTTAGAAAAAATACGAAACGGGATACAGATATACGGTAAACTGCAGCTGCTATTTTTGGTGTGAAGAAAGATACACTTCCTCCGTAGATGGATTCACCCATGCATTATCCAGTGGTGCCGGTCTTCGTACTACAGGAACGCACCAGCGTACCCCATTTTTGATAATCTTCTGAATCACCGGCATATGGTAAATGGGGTATTCCTCGTGTCCCGGCTGAAAATAGAAAATTTTGCCCAGCCCACGTGTAAAGGTGCATCCGCTGCGGAACACCTCACCGCCTGCAAACCATCCCGTAAATACCACATCATCCGGTTTGGGAATATCAAAAAACTCCCCATACATCTCTTCCTCCGGAATATCCACCCATGCCGGAATTCCCTGCGCGATCGGATGGGTCGGACACGTACAGAACAGTCTCTCACGATCCCCATGCCGCCACCGAAGCGTCATACTTGTTCCGAGAAGCTTCCGCATAATCTTGGAATAATGCCCTGAATGCAGAACTACCAGCCCCATTCCGGCCAGCACATGACGCCGAACCCGCTCGGCCACATCGTCCGAGAACTCCTCCTGCAGCATATGATTCCAGAACACCAGCACATCGGTATTTGCCAGCACTTCTTCCGTCAGCCCATGCTCCTTCTCGTCAAACACAGCCGTCCGAACCGAAAGCTCCTCCTCTTGTCTCAGAAATTTTGCAATACAGGCATGAATCCCGTCCGGATAAATCTCTTTCACTTTCTCCTGCGTTCGCTCATGCTGAAACTCATTCCAGACCGTAACTCGTATCATTCGTCCATCCTCCTTCTATAAGAAAAAAATGTATCATTTTCAAAAAGTTATCGATAGCAAATCTTGAAAATAATGAAAAAAGCAGTCGTTCACACTCTGCGGTACTGAATTTTTGCGTTATTTTCTGGCCTTACTATAAATTATACTCGTGCTATACCAATATTTCAATTCACAAATTCCTTGACATCCCTTCCGAAATCCCGTATACTAAACAATGCGCAGCCGGGGAGATAGCGGTGCCCTGTACCCGCAATCCGCTACAGCGGGGGTGATGCCAATCCGAGGGCTTTTTCATTGCGAAGCTGCCTTCTATAAGTGACGTTGACGTCTGGGTCTTACGCAACAGGACTCCATGAACCGTGTCAGGGCAGGAATGCAGCAGCACTAAGTGGAATCTCCTGTGTGCCGTGAGGGTGCCTGGGCCGAGTAGGCTGTAGGAGTAACGTTCGTGGTGAGAGTTCGAAGTGCGGCGCGCAATAAAAAAGAAAATCCAAGGAAGCCTGAACCCCAGACTTCCTTTTTTCGTACAAAAATAGAAACTCCCGCGCTTTCTTCCCCCGAACTATTGTGAGAACGAAAAAAATAGGGTATAATGTAAACATTCCATAATACTGCCAAGAAACAAGAAGCAGTCGTGAAAATCTAATAAAGAACAGGATGGGAAAAGTCATATGTTAAGAATTGGTCTGTTAACAAGCGGCGGAGACTGCCAGGCATTAAATGCGACCATGCGCGGAGTCGTAAAAGGCCTTGCAAACAATGTAAAAGATCTCGAAGTATACGGATTCATGAACGGCTATAAAGGCCTCATCTACAGCGATTACCGCATGCTCAGTGCAAAAGATTTTTCCGGTATATTAACACAGGGAGGAACTATTCTCGGAACCTCACGTCAGCCGTTTAAGCTGATGCGTACCCCGGATGCAAACGGTCTGGACAAAGTGGAAGCAATGAAGCATACCTACCACAAGCTCCTTCTGGACTGCCTTGTCATTCTTGGCGGAAACGGAACCCAGAAAACAGCAAACCTCTTGAGAGAGGAAGGACTGAATATTATCCATCTTCCGAAAACCATCGATAATGATATCTACGGAACGGATATGACCTTCGGTTTCTACAGTGCCGTCAATATTGCATCCGATGCGATCGACTGTATCCATACAACAGCCTCCTCTCACCAGAGAGTTTTTATCGTAGAGGTTATGGGTCATAAAGTAGGCTGGCTGACGCTGTACGCCGGAATCGCAAGCGGCGCAGACGTTATCCTGATTCCGGAAATTCCATACGATATTGAAAAAGTATGCGAGGCCATCAACAGACGAAAAGAGCGCGGAAGCGGATTCACCATTCTTGCCGTTGCCGAGGGTGCAATTGCAAAAGAAGACGCAGCACTTCCGAAGAAAGAGCTGAAAAAACGTCAGGAAGAAATCGCAAAGAAATACCCGTCCGTATCCTACAAGATCGCAGAAGAAATCGAGGCAAAGACAGGCATGGAAATCCGCGTCACCGTACCGGGCCACATGCAGCGAGGCGGCAGCCCGTGTCCGTATGACCGTGTCCTTTCCACAAGACTCGGATCCGAGGCAGCACAGCTTATTCTGGACAAACAGTACGGCTACATGGTCGGAATGGTCAACGGAAAAGTAAAGAAAATTCCGCTGGGCGAGTGCGCCGGAAAATTAAAGACCGTAGATCCGAATGCACAGGAAGTCCTGCAGGCAAAACGGATGGGAATCAGCTTCGGCGATTGATGCGTTCCCGAAAAAGGCAAGGAAAAAGAACGGAGGCCTTAAAGCAAGAAGAACAAGGTCTCCGTTCTTCTGTTGCACTGCTGTTCAAAAGAAACTGCCGGCGGCAGGCTTCCATGCCGATGCAATAAAAGGAGAAAAATTTTATGAGCTATACTGCTCTGTACCGAAAATTCCGTCCTTCCACCTTTGAGGATGTAAAAGGACAGGATCACATTGTAACAACATTAAAAAATCAGATCCGCGCGGACCGCATCGGTCATGCGTACCTGTTCTGCGGAACCCGCGGAACAGGAAAAACGACGATCGCCAAGATTCTCGCCCGCTCGGTCAACTGCGAACATCCCGTGGACGGAAGCCCGTGCAACGAATGTCCGACGTGTAAGGCGATTCTGGCGGGCGTTTCCACGAACGTCATCGAGATCGACGCGGCATCGAACAACGGTGTCGACAACATCCGTGAAATCCGTGAGGAGGTAGCCTACCGGCCGACACAGGGACGGTATAAAGTCTATATCATCGACGAGGTGCATATGCTTTCTACCGGAGCGTTCAATGCACTCTTAAAAACCCTGGAGGAGCCGCCGTCCTATGTCATCTTCATCCTGGCGACCACAGAGGCAAACAAAATCCCGGTGACGATCCTTTCCAGATGCCAGCGGTACGATTTCCGCCGCATCACGATCGATACCATCGCGGCGCGTCTTAGTGAACTGATGGAAAAAGAGGGCGTGGACGTCGAAGAAAAAGCCATCCGCTACGTCGCAAAGGCGGGCGACGGCTCCATGCGAGACGCGTTAAGCCTCCTGGACCAGTGCATCGCCTTCTACCTCGGGCAGAAGCTGACGTACGATAAAGTCCTTGAGGTTCTCGGAACTGTTGATACCGAAATCTTCAGCCAGATGCTCCGTACGATCCTCGCCGGGGATGTAACGGGAAGCATCCGCACGCTGGAAACCCTTTTAAACCGCGGAAAAGAGCTGGGACAGTTCGTTACCGACTTTACGTGGTATCTGCGGAATCTGCTGTTGGTAAAAAGCGCAGATGAAACCGAAGAACTGCTCGACGTCTCTACAGAAAACCTGAAGCTCTTAAAAGAAGAGAGCACGATGGTAGACGATGAGACGCTGATCCACTATATCCGCGTTTTATCCGAGCTCTCCGGCCAGCTCCGCTATGCGGCGCAGAAGCGCGTGCTCGTTGAGGTGGCGCTCGTCAAACTCTGCAAACCGCAGATGGAGCAGAACCTCGAATCCGTGCTGGAGCGTCTTAGGATTCTCGAAGAAAAAATGGAGCGCGGAATCCCGATGATGGTGACAAATGCACCGGGAGCAGGAAACGGCAGTGCAGGAGGCTCCGGAGCGGCCGGAGACGGCTATGCGGCGGCAGAAACACCGCAGAGTGCACCGGCACCAGTGAAAGCCGCACCGGCGGATTTACAGCGCATCAGCGCGTCCTGGAAGGCAATTGTCGGCCAGACAAGCGGCATGTTCCGCCAGTTTCTGCAGGGCGCCGTTCCGAAATACAACAGCGAGACGGGCGACGCCAAACTGTTTGTTGAGTTTGCAGACCAGCTCGCATCCATCTACGTTGAGCGGCCGGAGGCAGCCGATGAGATCCGCACCATTATTGAACAGATGACTGGAAAAACCGTAGAGGTCCAGCTCATTTTAGCAGACCAGCATGCAAACGCCGCGCTCTCCACGATTTCCGTGGATGATGCACTGACGCAGGCGATTCATGGAATCCCGGTCGAGGAGGACGACGAGAGCGACTTCGACGACGGGGAAGAATAGATTAAAAACAAATTTTTCAGGAGGATATTACCCATGGCAAAAAGAGGAGGATTCCCGGGAGGAATGCCGGGCAACATGAACAATCTGATGAAGCAGGCTCAGAAAATGCAGAAGCAGATGGAAGAGAACCAGAAAGCGCTCGAGGAGAAAGAGTTCACTGCGACAGCAGGCGGCGGAGCCGTAGAAGTAACCATTTCCGGTAAAAAAGAAGTAACCAAAGTTAAAATCAGCGAAGATGCCGTAGATCCGGACGACGTAGAAATGCTCGAGGATCTGATCATGGCAGCAACCAACGAAGCACTGCGCAAAGTTGAGGACGAGGCAGCCAAAGCTATGGGCAAACTCGCCGGCGGACTTGGCAGCATGGGCGGAGGATTCCCGTTCTGATGGATTACTACAGCGGATACATCAATCAGTTGATCGAGCAGCTGTCCCATCTGCCTGGAATCGGTGTGAAAACCGCACAGAGGCTGGCATTTCATATCATGAATATGCCGGCCGACCAGGCAAAACGGCTGGCCGATTCGATCACAGAAGCAAAATCCCACGTCCAGTACTGCAAGTGCTGCCAGACCCTGACCGACAAAGAGCTGTGCCCGATCTGCGCAAATGTCAAGCGCGACCACAGCGTGATCATGGTGGTGGAGACGACGCAGGATCTTGCGGCATATGAAAAAACCGGAAAATACGACGGCGTTTACCACGTCCTGCACGGGGCCATCTCCCCGATGCTGGGAATCGGGCCGGACGACATCCGGTTGAAAGAGCTGATGCAGCGTCTCCAGGGCGATGTCTCGGAGGTTATCGTTGCCACGAACTCCAGCCTGGAGGGCGAGACAACGGCCATGTACATCAGCAAGCTGATCAAGCCGACCGGCATCAAGGTGACGCGGATTGCAAGCGGCGTTCCGGTGGGCGGCGATCTGGAAAATATTGACGAAGTCACCCTTCTGCGTGCGTTAGAGGGCAGAACGGAGCTGTAATTATGGGCAGAAAAAAAAGTGACATCCAGTGATGTCGCAGCAGCCTCAGGCGTATCCCAGGCGACGGTCTCCATGATCCTGAACCGGCGGGAAAACGTTTCGTTCTCGCGGGAAACAGTAGAAAAAGTGGAGGCGGCGGCAAAAGAGCTGGGCTACCAGATTCCCCGGCGGAAGATGAGAAGAGAGTCGAACGGCAACAAGCTGATCGTCGTCTTCTGTCCGACGCTGACGAATCCTTACTATGTGATGTTGCTGCACGGCATCGAAGAAGTTGCAAAAGAGAAGAATTACGGGGTCTTTGTCTGCAATACGCAGAGGGATCTGAAAATCGAAGAGAATTATCTTCGGATGATGAAGAGTGTGCGCCCGCGCGGCATTATCTATACCTGCAATCCGAGCAGAAGCTGCAAGGAAAAAGTGGAGGAGCTGGCCGCGGAGATTCCGCTTGTCATCATCAACAACCGAGAAGAGCTGCTGGAAATTGATGCGGTCGAGCTGAACAATGCAAAACCCGGCAGGCTGATGGCACGCCACCTGCTGGAACTGGGACACCGGCATGTGGCGTTTGTTTCACCTCCGCTGACTTCCAAACAGGGCCAGCGCCTGAAACGCGTGGAGGGCTTTGTGCGCGAGTTTGAAGAGGCAGGATACGGCGACGGCGTGATCGTCAAATCGGCGGATGAGGACCTCGACGAGGTGATCCCGAGCATGGATTCTGAGTACAAGATGGGCTATTATCTGACGAAGGAACTGCTGCGGGAGGACAAGAACCTTACGGCAATCGTCGGCATGAATGATATGATCGCGTTCGGGATCATGGACGCCGTGCTCGAGAGCAAACTGCGCATTCCGGCGGATATTTCCGTAGTGGGATGTGACAACACCGTCTATTCCAGCTTCCGCTCAATTTCCCTGACGACGATCGACCACTATGTGCCATTGAAGGGCCGCGATGCGTGCGATATCATCCTGCGGAAAATCCAGTCTCTTCGGGAAAGCCAGGACGGCAATGAACCCTTAAGCACGTATCATGTCGAGTATGAGCCGAAACTGATCGTGCGGCGCAGCACTTCGTATGCAAGAACCGAAAAATTAAAAATAAATA
>ENA-OQKB01000326-OQKB01000326.1-human-gut-metagenome-genome-assembly--contig:-NODE-326-length-10936-cov-2.793135_pt1 | contig 10936 bp, 10 predicted proteins | sample MGYA00242646_ERZ504793 | MGnify/ENA primary metagenome ERZ504793 (study PRJEB26092, sample SAMD00036409) | human gut metagenome | host: Homo sapiens | study: EMG produced TPA metagenomics assembly of...
CACGCAGTGTTCTCATGATCTCTGCTCCAGAGTAGTCACGGCATGCATGCATACGTTTTCTGGAAGTTCCGCCGCCGTGCGTAGTTACCATACGGCCATTCTCATCTTTATCAAACATAACGCCCAGGTTTTCCAGCCAGGAGATTGCATCCGGAGCTTCCATAACCAGTTTGCGGAGCAGTTCCGGTCTTGCAGCAAAGTGTCCGCCGCCGAACGCATCCAGATAATGCTGTGCCGGGGAATCGTTTTCTTTGTCCGCTGCCTGGATTCCACCTTCTGCCATCATGGTATTTGCATCACCAATTCTCAGTTTGGTGGTAATCATAACGTTTGCGCCAGCCTCGTGAGCCTCGATAGCTGCAGAAGAACCTGCTCCACCGGCACCGATAACCAGTACATCTACGTCATAATCTACTTTGTCAAGGTCGATGTCAACACCGAGGATACGGCTGTTGGACTCCAGCAGATAGCCGAGCTCTGTCGGAACTTTCTCGCCTTTGTTCGGACCGACTTTCAGGGTGATGAAGCCTTCCTCTTTATAGTCCGGATGATATGCTGCAAGAAGGGCATCTTTCTCATCCGCTGTCATTCTTCTTGGCTCTGTTGCCATTCTCTGGGCTCTGGTAGCTTCTACCTTTTTAATAGAGTCCTGCATATTGGCCAGTGTATACATTCGAAATTCCCTCCTTATTTCTCGATCTCACGGTTGTTGTAAAGTTCCTGCATTTCTTCGATCGGTTTCTGCATAACCTGCTCGATCAGATCATCGAATTTTCCTTCTTTGATCTCTGCTACACGGTTCTTTACATGTTCAGACTTCGGAGCAATGTATTTTCCGTTCAGACGTCTTGCCAGTTCTCCTACCATCGGATGGGAGATACCAGCCGGACAGCGGGATGCACAGATTCCGCAGCCGATGCAGTCGAAGGACTCTTCTGCACATTTCTTGAAGTCGCCTCTCTGTGCGTATGCAATATACTGCATAACGTTCAGGCTCTGCGGACATCCTTTGGTACATGCATTACATCCAACGCAGCTGTAGATTTCCGGATACAGATCCATCATGACTCTCTGCTCTGCGCTGATCTCTTCGATATCGTATGTTCTCTTGTCGATCGGATAGAACGGAAGGCTTGCGATATACATGCCGTCTTCTACCTGTGTCTGACATGCCAGACAGGTTTTCAGTTCATTTTTTCCTTTGATTCTGTAGATGGTCGCACATGCACCGCAGAATCCGTGACGGCATCCGCATCCGCGTTTTAACTGATATCCGGCGTACTCCATAGCGGTCATGATGGTCAGATCGCCAGGTACGGAATACTTTTTGCCGTAAACGTAAATATTTACCATTTCCTGCATTTTCTTCAACCTCCGTTTAATATTCGTTCGGTAATTCGTCAATCTCGTCGCAGCGGAAAACCGGGCCGTCTTTGCAGACGTATTTGTCTCCGATGTTGCAGCGGCCGCATTTTCCGATACCGCATTTCATACGAAGCTCCAAAGTGGTGTAAACCTGTGTTTTCTCATAGCCCAGCTCCTGAAGTCCCTGAAGAACAAATTTGATCATGATCGGCGGTCCGCAGATCAGAGCTGTTTTGTCAACAGACATATTCAGTTCTTTTACATAGTTCGGAACGAATCCTACATGGCCGTCCCAGCCTTCCTGTTCACGGTCAATCGTCAGATGCACGTTGACATCTTTTGCTTTCGCCCATACTTCCTGGATCTCTTTTAACTGTACCAGATCGTCTTTGGAACGGGAACCGTAAACGATATCTACGGTACCGTAGTTATCACGATTGTCCAGTACGTAATTAATAACAGAACGCAGTGGAGCAAGTCCGATACCTCCGGCGATGAACAGCAGATCCTGTCCTTTTAATACGGTTTCTACCGGGAAATGATTTCCATACGGTCCACGAACCAGGATTTCATCTCCTACGGACATGTTGTGAAGATAATTCGTTAAAGTACCGCACTCCTTGATGGAGAACTCCTGGTACTCTTTGTTTGTCGGGGGAAGAGGTAATGGAAAACAGTGCCTCTCCGACACCCGGTACACAGAGCATTGCGCACTGGCCAGGCATATGTTCAAACAGCTTGGTGCCGTCCGGACGAACGATACGGAATGTTTTTACGTCCGGTGTTTCGCGGCGGATATCTGTGATGATACCGACCTGCGGCAGCAAAGCGTTTTTCTTTTCTTCGCTTCCACAACTACAATTGCACATTTACTTGGTACCTCCCATGCGTTTGATTACTTTGACAATGTTCAGCGACTGCGGGCATTTCTCTACGCAGCGTCCACATCCGACGCAGGAATACATTCCGTCGTTGTTGTCCGGGAAGTATACCAGTTTGTGCATGAAACGCTGACGGAAACGCTGCAGCTGTGTGGTACGGTTGTTTCCTGCTGCCATCATGGTGAAATCAGAGTACATGCAGGAATCCCAGCAGCGGTAACGCTGTACACCGTTTCCGGTGTTAAAGTCTTTGATATCGTAGCACTGGCAGGTCGGGCAGGAGAACGTACAGGTTCCGCAGCCTAAGCAGGCATCGGAAAGTTCTTTCCACTTCGGATCGTCAAAACGTTCTTTTGTCTTGCCAACGCCCCATCCCTCGAGGGAAAGGTTGCTGTTTGGCATCTTGTCGATCAGAGTACGGATTGCTTCTTTCTCAGCCTCTACTTCTTTGGTAAGATCCTGCTCGGTCAGGTAAGCTTTTACAAGCTCGGTCAGTTTCTGGCCTTTTTCGGTTTTTGCTTCCCATGCATAACCGTCAGCTACCTGCCACATAGCAACATCTGCTGCCGGTTCTGCAGCATCGATGCCGAAGGTTTTACAGAAGCAGCTGTCTTCCGGCTCATGACAAGCCAGGGAAACAACGATGCCGTGCTCTCTTCTTGCTGCATAGTAAACGTCTGCAGGCTCGCTTAAGAAAACGCGGTCCAGAACATCGAACGCTCTGACATCGCACGGACGAACGCCGAAGATAGCAAACGGTGCGTCTTTTAATGCAGCCGGTTCAATGCTGGTTTTATTGCCTTCTGATAGCAGGAGTAAAGAATTTCACTCTGCGGGAAAAAGGCATCTTTCGGGGATTTTACGGTTTTAAGGTATCGAGATCCACGTCTGCGTCCTCGGTCCAGAAACCGAAATTGGTAATTCCATTGTTTTGTACCGGAAGGAAAAGATCCATCTCCTTTGCAACAGCGGCAAGGAGCTCCGGCATTTTTTCTCTGCTAATCTGATACATCCCTTAACCCCTTTCCTTAACGATACTTGGCTCTACATCTTCCTGTGTGAAGTTGGTGAGCGGTGCACGGCTGTCGGTATCGGCGCCTGCCTGATACTCTCCGTAGAACTCGTCGATATCTTTGATGAATTTACGGTTCAGCAGGTGCAGCGGAATGTGCTGCGGACATACACGGGAACACTCGCCACAGTCGGTGCAGCGTCCGGCAACGTGGAATGCACGGATAATGTGGAACATCTGCTCTTCAAATGTAGTCGTATTTGCTTTCTGTGCGGTATCGTAACGGTCATTATCGAAGACACATTTGATACAGCTGCAGGCCGGACATACGTTACGGCATGCATTACAGCGGATACAGCGGGACAGTTCGTTCTGCCAGAATGCGAAACGCTCTTCCGGAGCCATTGCCTCGAGCTTCTCAACCAGTTCAAAACGGCCTTCTTTTGCCGGTTTCTCTTCGTCGCAGTTCTCTGCCAGCTCGTCGTAGGCAACGTGTTTTCCGCCCTTGCAGGCTTTGCATCTTTCCAGGATAACATCCTCTCTTGCGAGCTCTTTGTCGCCGTAAACAGTTGCCACTTTGATGGTATCGCCGTCTTCTGTTACAGCGGTAATACCCTTGCATCCTGCTTCACGGATCTTTTCGATATCGAGTTTTCCATCGCAGCCGATGCCGACGATATAGGTTTTCTCGCGATCCACACGATGCTCTTTGATTAACTGATTAAAGCTGTAAGTATCACACGGTTTTAAGAAAACGAGTGTTTTCCTTCTTCTTTCGATGCTTTAATCATGTATTTGCTAAGGTTTGCGCCGCAGAATCCGTCGTAGGTAAACTCGGAAAGGCTCTCGGCAGTCTCGAAGAATGCAGGCTCTGCACTGAAATCAGTGTCACCTTTTCTCCAGCCAAGAACACGGACTACGGTACCGTCAGACAGAAGCTCTTTTGCGCGGGATACTAATTTTTCTTGCATCGTAAATCCTCCAATCTGACATTCTTACCAAGGCTTGTAACCTGCTCGATGAACTCGTTCATGGTCTGGGAGAATTTCACACCTTCTGCGGCGGATACCCATTCCACACGGGTACGTCCGTTCTCAACGCCCATGTAATCCAGCATGGAGAACAGCAGGGTCATACGTCTTCTTGCATAATAGTTTCCTGTGCTGTAATGGCAGTCTCCCGGATGGCATCCGCAGAGGATGACTCCGTCAGCGCCCTTCTGGAATGCTCTTAAGATGAAGAGCGGATTGACACGGCAGGAACATGGAACACGGATGATCTTTACGTCTGCCGGATAGGAAAGACGGCTGGAACCTGCCAGGTCTGCTCCTGCGTAGGAGCACCAGTTGCAGCAGAATGCCACGATGACTGGCTTAAATTCTTTGTTTTCGTTGTTATCTATCGGCATATTGCATCTACCTCCGCGAGAATTTGTCTATTGGAGAATCCTTTCAGGTCCATAGCGCCGGACGGACATGCAACGGTACATGCACCGCATCCATGGCAAAGTGCGCCGTTAACGACTGCCACATGTCTGGTTTCACGGATTCCATGGTCGTTGACCTGACGGTCTTCGTAGGAAATTGCGCCGTATGGGCAGACTTTTTCACAGGATGCACATCCATTACAGAACAGCGGATTGGATTCTGCTGTACACGGGTTGGTGGTCAGTTTGTCTTTTGCCAGCAGTCCGACTACTTTGACAGCAGCAGCTCCTGCCTGTGCAACGGTCTCCGGGATATCTTTCGGTCCCTGGCATACGCCGGAGAGGAAGACACCTGCGGTCGGGGACTCTACCGGACGCAGCTTTGCGTGTGCCTCAGTAAAGAAATCGTTGGTATCCATACTTGCGGTCAGCATGGTAGCCAGTTTTCTTGCATCTTTGCTCGGCTCGATGGCAGTTGCAAGGACAACAAGGTCTGCTTCCATTTTGATCTGACGGTTGTCAAGCAGGTCGGAACCCTGTACCAGAAGACGTCCGTTCGGAGCCTCGGATACTTTTCCTACCTGGCCTTTGATGTAGTCTACATCAAACTCTTCTACCGCACGGCGATAGAACTCATCGAAGTTTTTACCCGGGGTACGAACATCAATGTAGAAGACATGTACATTGACATCCGGATAATGGTCACGCACCAGCATAGCCTGTTTTGCGGTGTACATACAGCAGATCTTGGAGCAGTAGCTCTTTCCTCTGCAGGTCACGTCACGAGAACCGACACACTGGATAAATACGATATCCTTCGGATGCTCGCCGTTGGAAAGACGTACTACTTTACCGCCTGTCGGGCCGGCAGCATTCATCAGACGCTCCATCTCAAGGGAGGTAATTACGTCTTTGCTCTGGTTGTAATAATATTCGTCAAACTTGTCCAGACTGATGGTATCGAAACCAGTTGCCACAACGATTGCGCCGTACTCTCTGGTGATTACTTCATCTTTCTGGTCGTAGTTTACTGCACCTGCTGCACAGACTTTGGAGCAGATACCGCATTTTCCGGTTTTGAAGTGGATACAGTTTGCAGTATCAATAACCGGTACGTTCGGAACTGCCTGTGCGAACGGTGTGTAGATTGCAGTACGGTTGGACAGGCCTCTGTTGAACTCGCTCAGGTTCTTCTTGGAAGGACATTTCTCCTGACAGAGTCCGCATCCGGTACATTTGTCCATATCTACGTATCTTGCTTTCTTACGGATGTCTACTTTGAAATCACCGACGAATCCGCCAACGCTCTCTACCTCACTGTAGGTATAGATGTTGATCTTCTCATGCGCGTTTACCTCTCCCATACGAGGAGTCAGGATACAGGAAGAACAGTCGAGGGTCGGGAATGTCTTGTCAAGCTGTGACATTCTTCCGCCGATACTCGGGGTCTTCTCTACGATATCTACTTCATAGCCTGCATCTGCGATATCCAGTGCAGTCTGAATACCTGCGATACCGCCTCCGATCACCAGCGCACGTTTTACAACGCGGCTCTCGCCCGGGGTAAGCGGGGTATCCAGCATAACTTTAGCAACGGCTGCACGGGCCAGAATTACGGCCTTCTCGGTAGCCTCTTCCATGTCTTTATGAATCCAGGAACACTGCTCACGAATGTTTGCAATCTCCAGCTGATACGGGTTCAGGCCCGCTTTTTCTGCTGCTTTGCGGAACGTTCCTTCATGCATACGCGGAGAGCAGGAACAGATGACAACGCCGGTCAGATGCTCGTTCTGAATGGCATCGATCACTTTCTGCTGACCCGTTTCGGAACACATATACTGATAATCCTCTGCATGAACAACACCCGGCTCTTTGCTGATGACGTCAACAACTTTTTTGACATCAACCGTAGCCGCAATATTTGTACCGCAGTGGCAGACAAATACTCCTATTCTTTGCACTTTTCTCTCACCTTTCTGTGGATGGGTTGTTTTTTACTTTCTATATTTACGGAATGCACTCATCAGAAGCTGCTGCGGAGTCTCATCATCCAGAAGAGCCGGAATTTCATCCGGAGAAAGATAATTCTCTCCTCTCTGACGGATCACGGAAAGACGAACTGCCTCGATCAGTTTGGCAGGTTTTACGTCTCTTGGACAGCGCTCTACACATGCGAAGCAGGAGAGGCATTTCCAGATGGACTTGGAGTTCATCAGTGCTTCCACATCGCCGTTCTGTACGTAAGATACAAACTGATGCGGACGGATGTCCATTTCGTTATAAGCAGGACAGGATGCGGAACATTTACCGCATTTCATACATTTTCTGGTATCCACACCGGCGATGGCACGGATTTCATCGGATGTTGCAATTTTCATGCCTGCACCTCCTCTTTGATGCCGAGTGCTTCTGCAAGAAGCTCGGTAAAGTAGGTAACCGGAAGACCTTCTTTTGTTCCGTTATTGCGCAGGTTGTACATGCAAAGCGGACATGCAGTGATCAGTTCTTCTGCTCCTTTGTAGGATGCGGATGCCATGATCTGGTCTACCATGTTGGATGCCATTTTCTTTTCTTTGAGGGATATGTAGCCGCCGCAGCACTCATTTCTCATCGGATATACGACCGGTGTTGCGCCAAGGGCCTTGATAAAGTCTTCAATGATTGTCGGATTTTCCGGATCGTCAAACTGCATTGTGGTGCTCGGACGAAGCAGCATACAGCCGTAATATGCGCCGATTTTTTCTTCCTTTTAATGGGTTTTACCACTTTCTCTTTGATCTTGTCAAATCCAACGACGTCACGCAGCACTTCCAGATAATGAAGTACTTTCGTTTCGCCAAGATATGGCTCGGAAAGAGCCATGTAGTTGTTTACTTTTGTCTGAATGTCTTCTACATTCGCCATGTCATCGTTTACGCGTTTGATCACGTGATGACAGGCGGAACAGACTGTGATCAGATCCTGTCCTTTTTCTTTGGCGTCTGCTAAGGCGCGAACCGAAGAAAGTTTTGTGGCGATTTCATCGGATGCCTGTGGATACACAGCTCCGCAGCACTGCCAGTTTTCAATTTCTTCCAGTTCAAATCCCAGAACTTTTGCGCACTCTCTGGCATAATGATCCAGATCTTTTGCTTTGTTCTTCAGCGTACAGCCCGGAAAATAACTGTAGGTCATGGAATTGCTCCTTTCTTACTTGCTCCTGTTGGTTTCCATTTTTCCTGCGGTATCCTCTGTCCGGCACCGGAAAAGTTTCCGGTACTCTTTTTATGTACACCCGGCGGAAAATTTCTTCAGGCGCACGTTAAGGCAGTGGGAGATACCGCTCTTTCGCACTTTCTGCCACTGCCATAAATTTTATGTTTTGAGCTTATTGCCCGCTCTTAGTGCTCGATCTGTGCGATAACTGCTTTTAATGCGTCGGCACTTGCTTTGAGTTTTTCTACTTCCTCTTTTGTCATACGCATCGGAATCTTGCCCTGTACGCCTTTCGGTCCAACGAGGGTCAGTGTGCTTAAGCATACATCCTCGATGCCGTACTCACCGTGCATCATGGAAGATACGGTTGCTACAGAATCGGAAGAAGAAAGAATGGTTGCTACCAGTTTGCATACTGCAACAGATACTGCATAGAAAGTAGCTCCTTTGTTTGCAATAACCTGTCCGCCGGAAGTTCTTACGTACTCCAGCATAGCATCTTTGTCGATCTTGGTTACGTTCCTGCCCATTTTTTCTACGGTCTCGTAGTACTCGTCCAGACTGACACCGGAAACGTAAGCGCCGCTCCACGGAATGAAGGAAGTATCGCCGTGCTCACCGAATACGTAAGCGTGGATGTTTTTCTGGGCAATGTTGAGGTGTTCAGACAGTCCGCAGCGAAGTCTCGCGGAATCCAGCATGGTACCAGAACCAAGGATCTGGTTTTCCGGAAGTCCGGAGATCTTTGTAAACACGTAGGTCATGATATCAACCGGGTTGCTTACAATGATGTAGATGGCATTCGGAGCCGCTTTTACGATTTCCGGTGTGATGGATTTTAAGATGTTTACGTTGGTCTGGGTCAGCTCAATACGGGTCTGGCCAGGCTTTCTTGCAATACCGGAAGTAATAATTACGATATCAGAGTCCTTGGCATCCTCATACTCACCTGCGATGATGGAGACCGGATCGCGGAAGCAGGTACCCTGCGCGATATCCATAACCTCTCCCTCTACTTTTTTCTTGTTAATATCGATGAGAACAATCTCAGACGCGATGTCTTCGTTCGACAGTGTATAGGCGATCGTAGATCCAACGCTTCCAGCTCCAATGATGGTAATCTTGCTGCTCATAAATACTCCTTTCTAAAATACCCCTAGTTGGTTTTTGTGATTGATAAATTTTTCACTTTCCTTATCATAGCACTATGACAAGAATTTAACAAGTGTTTTTTTCGAGCATTTTCGTGAAATCTTTTTTCTCACTGAGCCCGTACGCTTCCAGAAGGGGTGTTCTGGATATATTTCAATACAATTATACCATTTTTTGTTCTTTTTCACAAGAATTCTTTCCAAAAACTTACAGCTTTGTCCTTCATCCCGCAGAATTCGTCTTTTTCCGTCATGGTTCCCGGGTTTTTGTCTTCTGTGTTTAGTTTCACACGTCTAACTTTCGTTCGTTATATTTTTAACAACTTTTCGTCATACGGGCTAGTTTCTGTCCTTCTTTTCTACATTTTGTAGGATGTATCCGCCAAATTTCCTGTCTGATTTTCATTTCTGCTGCCGCCAGACGACAAAAAAGACACGGATTTTTCTGTTCCGTGTCTTTTTTGCTCTGTTTTTTTCTGTTTTTGCTTCTATTCTTCTGCTTCACGAGCCGTTGCCGCTTCGGCAAATGCATTTCCATATTCGGCAAGCGCCTCTTTTGCATAGACGGCATCTGACCGGTACGGCACATTTCCGTTTCCGACGTGCATCGTCACGTCCGCGCCTTTTCCAAGGATCAGAACAACCTCTCCCGGTACGGCGCCAAGAATCGCCTCCCGGATTGCTTCTCCGCGGTCCATGCGGATCTGGAAGGATGCACCTTCCTTTGCTATGTACCCGCCGATCTCCTCACAGATCGCCTGCGGATCTTCGTTTCCCGGATCATCCGGTACGAGGAAAATCCGGTCCGCCCGTTTTCCGGAAATCTCACCCATATCTTTTCTGCGGTTGAATGCTTTTCCGCCCGGGGTTCCGAACACAACGCTTACGCGGCTTCCCGGGTATTCGAGTGCTACGGTATCAAACATTTTTTCAAAACTCAGGCCATTGTGCGCGAAATCCACGATCGCCGTGACCTCGCCCGCGCTGCTCTCATACGTCTCCATCCTTCCCGGAACAGTGACGCCAAGGAGGCTTTCCTTGATCAGCGAAACCGGGATTCCCATCGACCAGGCAGCCGCAATGGCAGCTACGGCATTCTCCACATTGAAGGCTCCGTGCACCGGCAGGGTAAAATCTTCCGAGAAATCCGGTCCTGCCACATGGAAATAGAATTTTCCTCTGCCCGGCTTGATATCACTCACGCGGATTACAGCATTTTCTTTCGATCCAAACGTAACGACGCGCTCACATTTTGCCGCAGCTTTCAGGATTTCCCCGATATGGTCGCTGTCCAGGTTCACGCAGGCGCAGGTGCAGCGGTCGAAGATCTTTAATTTCGACTGGAAATAATCATCAAAATCCTTGTGCTCCGTCGGGCTGATGTGGTCCTTGGAGATGTTCAGGAAAATGGCGGTATCAAAATGCGTGTTTCCGACTCTCTCGTATTTGAGCGCCTGGGAGGATACTTCCATCACCATATGGGAAAGGCCTGCATCTACGGCATTGCGCATATGGCGGCACAGCTCCAGGGATTCCGGCGTGGTGAGCGTTGATGCTTCTCTCGTCTTTCCGTCGTAATATTCAATCGAACTTAACAGTGCACATCCGTTTCCGCCCTGTTTTTTCAGGCAGGCATCGAGCATCGACTGCAGGTAGTAGGCTGTCGTTGTCTTTCCTTTTGTTCCGGTCAGCGCCGTGACATGCAGCGACTTTGCCGGATAATCGTAAAACGCCTCACCCAGCACAAACTGTGCTTTTCTGGCATCGTTGACGATGAGTGCCGGAATTTCTTTTCCCGCTTCGTATTTTTTTTCACTTACATAGGCAACAGCACCGCGGTTTACGGCGTCTTTTAAGTATGCCTCTTTGAATGCAGCTCCTTTGCAGAGAAACAGCGTTCCCTGAT
>ENA-OQKB01000327-OQKB01000327.1-human-gut-metagenome-genome-assembly--contig:-NODE-327-length-10929-cov-2.430661_pt1 | contig 10929 bp, 8 predicted proteins | sample MGYA00242646_ERZ504793 | MGnify/ENA primary metagenome ERZ504793 (study PRJEB26092, sample SAMD00036409) | human gut metagenome | host: Homo sapiens | study: EMG produced TPA metagenomics assembly of...
GGCAAAGCAGTCGAAAGGCTGTGACGCAAAGCTATAGGGCCTTGTAAAAATGGCAGCCAGTTGCTTCTCATCACCTGAGGGTCTCCACAGGCGGAGATTGGGTGTTGAGTGACCTTCATCTGAAGCATCAGGTGTCGATTGCCGAGTATACCAGCGATCGACTACCTTTTTCATGGGGCAACACAAAAGAGGTTCAACACCATGCGTAACGCTTCGATGAAAGTCCTGAAGAATCTGGTCTGCTGCGCCGCATTCATCTGCCTGATGCTTGTTGTGGCAATGCCCGCACACGCAGCTTCTAAGGCCGATGAGCTGCTGCAGCTCGTCAATGCAGAGCGTGCACAGGCTGGTGTGGCTCCTCTGAGCATGGGCAGCAGCGCACTGAATGCTGCCGCACAGGCCCGTGCAGAAGAACTTACCGTCAATTACTCCTACAACCGCCCCAATGGCAGCCGCGAGTTCACCATCCTGCCGGAGTACGGTGTGGACGATGTTTCCGTTGGCGAGAACTACTGGGCAGCTGCTGAGGATGCTTCGGACGTGGTCGCCGCCTGGAATCGCTACGATTTCTTCAAGGAGCGGATGCTGGACAAGGATGCCACCTCCGTTGGCATTGGCTACTACGAGGGCGGCGAGTACGGCAATTACTGGGTGATGATCTTCACCTACGCCCGCGGCACCAGTGAGAACGGTTTCGCACAGGAAGTGCTGGCGCTGGTCAACGCTGAGCGCGCAAAGGAAAATCTGGCACCTCTGGCCATGGGCGATGCCAAGCTGCAGGCCGCCGCCGATGAGCGCGCAAAGGAAGTGGCAAAGGTCGCTTCCCACACCCGCCCCGATGGCACCAACTGCTTCACCGTGCTGAAGGAGTACGGCGTGTCTGATACCGCCACCGGCGAGAATGCCGCCTGGGGCGAGACCACGCCCGAAAAGGTCGTTGCAGACTGGATGGCTTCGGAAGGCCACCGTGTCAATATCATGGACCCCGCCGCCAAGTACTATGTGCCTTGGCTACAACTACGATGCCAATTCTCAGTGGGGCCACAACTGGATCCAGATCTTCGCAAAGTAAGCGGATGACTTCCATTGAGCGTTGTACGATGAAATAAAACAGAGACAAAAAGAGATGCACCCCGCTCCCTGAACCGGTTTCAGGAAGGCGGGGTGCATCTCTTTTGTTTTTTTATTCTGCTGCCATCTCAGCCACATCCTCGGGGCTGAAATCGCCCAAGGGCAGGATGAGCCGGGCCAGCGTCTCCTGCGGCAGGGCGGCAAGCCGGGCACTCTCGTCCGCAATTTCGGCAGGGCAGAGGACGTGCACGCCGTCTGCACCGGTCTCTACCCGGGCGCGGTGGCCGGTGGCAATGTACTGGATGCCCAGCCGGTCAGCCGCCGCCAGCAGGGCGGGGAAGCGCAGGTCGGCCGGGGCAGCGGTCTCCTCAGCCAGCTGGCTGGCCAGTTCGCTGGCATTCAGGGTGATGCACTCGATGCCCAGAGCCTTGGCGGCTTCCTTGGCGGCATCCACAACGGGGTCATCGGTGCACAGACGCACCACAGCGCCCATCACTGCAAAGCCCTGCTGCTGTAAAATGCGGACAGCTGCTTTGCAGCCCGTGCCGCCGCACAGGCCCACCAGCACCTTGTCCTGCTGTTCATAGGTATCGAACCCGCTGCCGGGCAGAAATGTATCGCTCATCGTCCCTGTCTCCCTCCGTGTGCCTGACTTTGTGCCACGGCCAGCTGGTCGCAGCGTTCGTTTTCCGGGTGGCCTGCGTGGCCCTTGACCCAGACATAAGTGATCTTGTGCCGGGCTTCCTGCTCCAATGCCTGTTCCCACAGGTCGGGGTTCAGGGCAGGGGAGCCGTCGGACTTTTTCCAGCCCCGGCGCTTCCAGCCCCTGGCCCAGCCCTTTTCCAGCCCGTTGATGACGTACTGGCTGTCAGAGCACAGCCGCACCTCACAGGGCTCCTTGAGCTGGCGCAGGGCCTCGATAAAGGCGGTCAGCTCCATCCGGTTGTTGGTGGTGGAAGCATCGCCGCCGCTGAGCTCTTTTTCGTAGACCTTGCCGTTGAAGCGGTAGCGCAGCACTGCACCCCAGCCGCCCGGGCCGGGGTTGCCGCTGCACGCGCCATCGGTGTAAACTTCGACTTGTTTCATCTGTTTCTCCCGGAACTTGAATTTTTGGATACTTCTATTTAGAGCTATTTTTCCGGTTCTGTCAAGAGGAAAACGTATCATCCCCGGCTTTTCCGGCAAAGCTTTGAATTGACAAAGTGGACAAGAAATACTATACTGTTTGTAACAAAATGCGTATAGGGGCGCACCGGTGCGGTGTGTCCGGCCGGAACGGGGCGAGTGCCGCGGTCGCATCGAACAGATGGACTGACAGGGCAGAAATTACTCCGTTCCGGCCATCCCAGTGACCGAAAACAGGCATGGAAGCGAAAAATTCTATACGATGGTTTCGATGGGAGCGGCGGTGCGTTTGCTGCTCCTTCACAGCAGACAGGCCGCTCGCAAAGGGGTGTGCCTGCGTTTTGTAATTGATTTTGGAGGTACCGCATGGCACAGGTCAAAGAACAGAACCCGGCTCAGGCTCAGAACAATCCGAACAGAAACAGTGAATCCGGCGGGGAAAAGCGTACCCGCACCCGCCGCCCTTATTATAACCGGCGGCCCCGCCGCGCACAGCAGCCCAAGGAGGCCGCTGTGCCCATCCACATCTACCCGCTGGGCGGTCTGGGTGAAGTGGGCAAGAACATGACCGTGTATGAGTGCAACGGGGATATGATCATTGTGGACTGCGGCCTTGTATTCCCGGACAGTGAGATGTACGGCGTGGACATGGTCATCCCCGACTTTACCTTTGTGGTGCAGAATAAGGACAAGATCAAGGGCCTGCTCATCACCCACGGCCATGAAGACCACATCGGCAGCATTCCCTACCTGCTGCAGAAGTTTGATCTGCCCATCTACGGCACCCGGCTGACCTGCGGCCTCATCCGGAACAAGCTGGAGGAGTTTGGCCTGGCGGGCAAGACCAAGTTCGTGGAGATCACCCCCAAGCAGAAGATCAAGCTGGGCTGCTTTACCGTGGAGCCCATCCATGTCAACCACTCCATCCCCGATTCCGTGGCCTTTGCCATTGACAGCCCTGCCGGAACGATCATCCAGACCGGCGACTTCAAGATCGATTACACCCCGCTGGCCTGCGGCGTGACCGACCTGACCACCCTTTCGGAGTATGGTCAGAAGGGTGTGCTGGCGTTGCTGAGCGATTCCACCAATGCCGAGCGCCCGGGCTTTACTGCCACGGAGCAGAAGGTGGCCGCCGGTGTCCGCAACCTGTTTGCCCGTGCCCGGAACAAGCGTATCATCATTGCGACCTTTGCGTCCAATATCTACCGCGTCCAGCAGATCATCGACCTGGCTGTGGAGGATGGCCGCAAGGTGGCGTTCAGCGGCCGCAGCATGGTCAATAACACTGCCATGGCGCAGGAGCTGGGTTATATGCACATCCCCGAGGGCACCCTCATCAGCGTGGATGAGCTGAACCAGTACCCGCCGGAGCAGGTGGTGCTGATCACCACCGGCAGCCAGGGCGAGCCCCTGAGCGCTCTTTCCCGCATGGCCTCCTGCAGCCACCGCCAGGTGCGGGTGGGCCCCGGCGACTTCATCATCATCTCCGCCAACCCCATTCCCGGCAACGAGAAGAGCGTGACCAAGATCGTCAACGGTCTGCTCCTGCTGGGCGCGGAGGTCATCTACGAGAGCATGTATGATGTCCATGTTTCCGGCCACGCCTGCCAGGAAGAGCAGAAGCTGATGCTCACCCTGACCAGACCCAAGTATTTCCTGCCCGTGCACGGCGAGTACAAGCAGCTGAAAAAGCATGCCCTGACCGCCGCGTCTCTGGGCATTCCCACCAGCAACATCCTCATTGCCGAGAACGGCTCCAACGTTATCCTGAGCCGGGACGAGATCAAACTGGGCGAGCCTGTCACCGCCGGTGCTGTGATGGTGGACGGCCTGGGCGTGGGCGATGTGGGCAATGTGGTCCTGCGTGACCGCAAGCATCTCTCTGAGGACGGTCTGGTCATCATTGTGGCCACCGTGGACAGCAAGACCGGTAAGGTGCTGGCCGGGCCTGACCTTGTGAGCCGCGGCTTTGTCTATGTGCGCGAGAACGAGAGCCTGATGGACGGGGCCCAGAGCATTGTGGAAAACGCGCTGGATCGCTGCGTGGAAGAGCATGTGCGCGACTGGAACAGCGTCAAGACCCGGGTGCGTGAGGCGCTGAGCAGCTATATCTACCGCCGCACCAAGCGCAGCCCGATGATCCTCCCCATTCTGATGGAGGTATAAGCCGGAAGCCGCCCCGCCGGGGCAGGCAGACCAGGAGGCAGAAGATTCCATGAAACAAAAACCGAGATGGACGTTAGAAATGCTGATCGCCGCGCTGGCAGTGCTGTGTGCACTGCTGACACTGGCGCTTCTGGTGCAGCGGCCCGCGGGCTGGCCTGCGCTGGCAGTGCTGGTGGTGCTGTGGGGCATCGGCATCTGCGTTTTCCGGTATCAGCTGCGGCGCTGGACCGCCAAGTGGGTGGCTGGCGGCAGCTTTGAAAATTCCAGGACCCAATACAGCCTGGAATCCCTCTCTCAGCCGGCGGCTCTGCTTTCTGGCGAGACGGTGCTGTGGTACAACAGCCGCTTCCGCACGGCGCTGCTGGGCGGCGAGGACCGGCTTGCAGGCAGGGCACAGAAGCTGCTGCCCGGCCTGGACACCGCACAGGCCCGCACCCCGGAGGGGCAGCAGCTCAATCTGGCCGACGGTGTGTGGAATGTGCACAGCAGTACCGTGCCGGGCGGCAGCGAGAGCATGACGCTGCTTGTGTTCAATGAGGAAACTGCCCTGCGCAGGATCGAAACGGAATATAAGGCCAGCCGCCCGGGTTACATGGTGTTCCTGGTGGACGGCTACGACGATGTGTTCAGCGATATGCTGGACAGTGAGCGCGCCCGCCTGCTGGAAGGCATCAACCGGGTGCTGGAGGATATGATCGGCCGGGGCACAGGCTTTCTGCGCCGCGTTGCCAGCGGCCGCTATATCGCCGTGGTGGAAGAGCGCCATCTGGAGCAGTATGCCCAGCGCGGCTACGATGTGCTGGATAAGATCCGTGCCCTGGACCCCAGCGTGAACCTGTCCATCTCCATTGGCATCGGGCGCGGGGCCAAGACCCTGCGGGAAGCCCAGGATATGGCCGTGCAGGCGCTGGATATGGCGCAGGGCCGCGGCGGCGATCAGGCCGCGGAGATGACCCCGGACGGCTTCACCTTTTACGGCGGCGTGAGCCACGGCGTGGAAAAGCGCAGCAAGGTGCGCAGCCGCATCGTGGCCGACCAGCTGGTCAGGCTTGTCAAGGAGGCGGACCATGTGGTTATCATGGGCCACCGGATGAGCGATCTGGATGCCATCGGCGCTGCCGAGGGCGTGCTGCGCATCTGCAAGATCTGCGATGTCCCGGCGGTGATCGCCGTCAGGCGGGATGCCACGCTGGCGGGCAGCCTGATCGATGCCCTGTGCCGGGCCGGGCAGGCGGATGATTTCATCGACCCCAAGGCGGCGCTGCCCATTATCTCCAAGAAAACGCTCTGCGTGGTGGTGGATACATACCAGCTGGGCCTTGTGGAAAGTAAGGAGATCCTGGAAAGGTGCGGCAAGGTGGCCGTTATCGACCACCACCGCAAGGGCGTGGGCTTCATCGAGCATGCAGACCTTGTCTGCCACGAGCCCTATTCCTCCTCGGCCAGTGAGCTGGTCACGGAGCTTTTGCAGTATGTAGGCGACCGGGACGACAAGCCCAGCCGGGTGGAGGCCGAGGGCCTGCTCTCGGGCATCATGCTGGATACCCGGGACTTCACCCTGCACACCGGTGTGCGCACGTTTGAAGCCGCCGCCGCTCTGCGCCGTTACGGTGCGGAGACGGAGCGGGTGCGCCAGCTCTTTGATGTGACCATGGTGGAGTACAACGCCAAGGCAGACCTTGTGGAGGCTGCCCAGATGTACCGCAGCTGTGCCATTTCCGTCAGCGGCGAGGTGCCCCCCGAGGCCCGTGTGGCCATTGCGCAGGCTGCCAACGACCTGCTGACCATCCAGAATGTGGAGGCAAGCTTTGTGGCTGTGCAGGTGGGGAGCGGTGTGAATATTTCCGCCCGCAGTCTGGGAGCGGTCAATGTTCAGGTCATCATGGAAAGTCTGGGCGGCGGCGGCCACCAGACCATGGCGGCGGCCCAGCTCAAGCATATCACCCCCGAGGCAGCCCGGGCACGCATCCAGACCGCCATTGACCAGTACCGTGAGAGCCAGAAGAAGCCGCTCTCCAAAAATGAACCTGAATCCAGAAAAAAGGAGAAGCAGGGATGAACCATTACGATTATCTCATCGTAGGCGCAGGCCTTTACGGTGCGGTGTTTGCCCAGCAAGCAAAAAAGGCGGGCAAAACGTGCCTTGTCATTGATAAGCGCAGCCACATTGCCGGGAATATCTACACCGAGGAAGTGGAGGGCATACAGGTCCACCGCTATGGTGCCCACATCTTCCACACCAGCAGCAAGGCAGTGTGGCAGTATGTGAACCAGTTTGCGGAGTTCAACCGCTACACCAACAGCCCCGTTGCCAATTATCACGGCGAGATCTACAATCTGCCCTTCAATATGAACACCTTCAATAAGATGTGGGGTGTGGTGACCCCCGCCGAGGCCAAGGCAAAGATCGAGGAGCAGAAGCGGGAAGCGGGCATCACCGACCCGAAAAATCTTGAGGAGCAGGCCATCAGTCTGGTGGGTACGGACATTTACGAAAAGCTCATCAAAGGCTACACCGGCAAGCAGTGGGGCCGCCCCTGCACCGAACTGCCGGCTTTCATCATCAAACGCCTGCCGGTCCGCTTTACCTACGACAACAACTATTTTAACGCGCTGTATCAGGGCATCCCCGATGGCGGCTATACCGCTATGGTGGAAAAGATGCTGGAGGGCATCGAGGTGCGGCTGAATGTGGATTATCTGGCCGACCGGGAGAACCTGAACGCACTGGCCGACAAGGTGGTCTATACCGGCCCGGTGGATGCCTACTTTGGCTACCGGCTGGGGGCCCTGCAGTACCGCAGCGTCCGCTTTGAGACGGAGGTGCTGGACACCGACAACTACCAGGGCAACGCCGTGGTGAACTATACCGATGCCGAGACCCCGTACACCCGCATCATCGAGCATAAGCACTTTGAGTTTGGCACCCAGCCCAAAACGGTCATCAGCCGGGAATACAGCGCCGAGTGGAAGCCGGGCGATGAGCCGTATTATCCCGTCAACGATGAAAAGAATGGCGCGCTTTACGCAAAATACAAAGCGCTGGCCGATGCCGAGACAAAGGTCATTTTTGGCGGCCGGTTGGGCGAGTACAAGTATTATGATATGGATAAGGTGATCGAAGCAGCATTGGATGCGGCGGGGAAAGAGTTGGCGTGAACTGCTGATCGCCGCACGAGGGGAGTTTCTCCGGCAAGTGTCCGCTGGGGTGGGACCCTGTTGCCGCGCAGCGGCAATAGGGCGGGCGATGGAATGGCCCGTTTCACTTGCGGGAGAAAGCTCCCGGAGATGCGGCAGCCCCCGACCGTTGACGGAAACGCGCAATTGCTGTATACTAGCCATAGAAATCCACCGGTTCCCCGGTGAGAAGTGAGGGATAACACCATGAAAGTGATTCTGAAGCAGGACGTAAAGGGCATTGGCAAGAAGGATGAGATCCATGAGGTCTCCGACGGCTACGCCCGCAACTTTCTGTTCCCGCGCAAGCTGGCCGCTGTGGCCGATGCTTCTGCGGTGAATATCGCACGCGGCAAGGAGGCCGCTGCGGATTTCCACGAGGCTGAAACTGTGGCCGCCGCACAGGCCGTGGCTGCAAAGATCGAGGGCAAGACCGTGACCATCAAGGCCAAGGGCGGCGCATCCGGCCGCCTGCACGGCAAGGTCACCGGCAAGGAAGTTGCCGAGGCTCTGGCCCAGCTGGCCGGTTCTCCCATTGATAAAAAGAAGATCGAGCTGGAGACCAAGGACATCAAGGATGCCGGTGTGTTCAACGCAAAGGTGCGCCTGTATGTCGGTGTCGTGGCTTCCTTCAAGATCATGGTGGAAGTAGAACAGGCCTGATTGAAACGCCATCTGCGCCCCCTGCCTTCAGGGGGCGTTTTTGGCGTTTTTGGAAGCTGGCCCAGTATGGAGGGGGATGAACCATGCCCAACGAACAACGACATTATTCCAATGAACTGAATCTGGAGAGTGTGGGCATCAATCTGCCCTACAATATGCAGGCCGAGCAGAGTGTGCTGGGCGCGGTGCTGCTCAAGCCTGAGACCCTGACCGATCTGGTGGAGATCATCCGGCCGGAAATGTTCTACACCCGGCAGAACGCCCAGATCTATTCTGAGATGCTGCGCCTGTTTACGGCAGACCAGACCATCGACTTTGTCACCCTGCTGGATGCCGTCATCTCCGATGGCGTGTTCCCCAGTGCGGACGAGGCAAAGGTCTACCTGACCGGTCTGGCCGAGACGGTGCCCAGCATCTCCAATGTGAAGGCCTATGCCCAGATCGTGCAGGAAAAGTACCTGGTGCGCCAGCTGATGGGCGTTGCCAAGGACATTCTGCAGGACGCGGGCGATGAGCCGGACGCTGACCTGCTGCTGGAAAACGCCGAGCAGCGCATCTACGAGATCCGCTCCGGGCGGGATTCCAGCGCGTTGACCCCGCTTTCCTCCAGCATGGTGGAGACGCTGACCAATCTGCAGAAGATCAGCGGCCCGGATGCCGACAAGTACAAGGGCATCCCCACCGGCTTCCGGCTGCTGGACACCGTCCTCACCGGCCTTGGCCGCGGCGACCTCATCATCCTCGCTGCCCGCCCCGGTATGGGCAAGACCAGTTTCGCGCTGAACATCGCTACCCGCGTGGCCATGCAGCAGAGGTGCCGGTGGCCATCTTCAGTCCTCGAAATGACGAAGGAGCAGCTGACCAACCGCATCCTCTCCGCTGAAGCGGGCATCGACAGTCAGGCGTTCCGCACCGGTGCGCTCCGGGCCGAGGACTGGGAGTATCTGGCCCTCGCCACCGAAAAACTGCACGACGCACCGATCTATATGGACGACACCTCGGGCATCACCATCACCGAGATGAAGGCAAAGATCCGCCGGGTCAATCAGGACCCCACCCGCCCCAATGTGGGCCTGATCGTCATCGACTACCTGCAGCTGATGACCACCGGCCAGCGCAGCGAGAACCGTGTGCAGGAGATCAGCTCCATCACCCGAAACCTGAAGATCATGGCTAAAGAAATGAATGTGCCCATTATCGCACTTTCTCAGCTGTCCCGTGCGGTGGAGAAGCAGGGCAACAACTCTTCTCACCGGCCCCAGCTGTCGGACCTGCGTGACTCCGGTTCCATCGAGCAGGATGCTGACTGCGTTCTTTTCCTTTACCGTGATTCCTACTACGCCAGCCAGAACCCCGATGGGGCAGAGGTGGATGCGGATACCGCGGAGTGCATCGTGGCAAAGAACCGCCACGGCGAGACCAGCACGGTGCCGCTGGGCTGGGATGGTGCACACACCCGCTTTATGGATGTGGACTTCAAACGCTGATGAACGACGAAACATCAAAATTGATCGCAAAAGTAGAACGCTTTGCCCGGCAGGAGCAGCTGTTTGCGCCTGTGGAGCCGGGCCGGGCTCTGCACCTGTGCGCTGCCGTTTCGGGCGGGGCCGACAGCATGGCGCTGCTGCGGGTACTGCTGGAACTGCGGGAAGCTTTTGAGTATACCCTTTCTGCCTGCCACGTCAACCACGGCCTGCGGGGCGAGACTGCGAACCGGGACGAAGCTTTTGTCCGGGCCGAGTGTGCCCGGCTGGGGGTGCCGCTGACAGTTTTCCGCCCGGCAGATGTGGGAATGGCTGTGCCGCCCCATGCCGGGGAGGACTGGGCCCGCAAACTCCGCTACGCCTGCTTTGCCCAACTGCTGGCAGGCGGGATAGACTGCATTGCAACGGCCCATACTGCTACTGACCAGGCCGAGACCCTGCTGTTCCGGCTGGCCCGGGGCACCGGGCTGCACGGGGCAGGGGGTATCCGGCCCAGGCGGCCCGGTTACTGCCGCCCGCTGCTGGGCCTGACCCGGGCCGAGACCGAAGCGCTCTGCGCCGCCTTCGGACAGGTGTGGGTGACGGACGAGACGAACGAGTCCGATGCTTACGCCCGCAACCGCCTGCGCCATGGAGCCGTTCCGGCCCTGCGCAGCGTCAACGCCGCGGCAGAGGAAAATCTGGCCCGCTTCTGTGAAAAGGCGGCCCGCGCGGATGCCTACTTTGCCAGGCAGGCAGAACAGCTGCTTTCCATCGCGCGTCTGGATGCAGCCCAGACTGCCCGCAAGGCCCCGAAAGCCAAGGCAGCATGGCGGCTGAAGCCGCTGCAGGGCGCTGACCCGATCATTCTGGAAGCGGCGCTCCACAGCCTTGTTGCCCCGGTGCGGGATGCCGAGGAAAAGTACATCCGCCTGCTGGCAGAGCTGGTGGAGCAGGGGAGCGGGGCGGTGCAATTGACCGATATGGTCCGCTTCTGCGCAGGCAGCGGGATGCTCTGGCAGGAAGAGGGCCGGCCGGAAGCGGCTGCGGCCCCGGCGTTTTCGCTGCCGTTTGCCCCTGCCGATGGGGCAGAATTTGCCTTGCCCGGGGGCCAAACCCTAGAAAACACGGCTTTTTGTAAGCGGTTTTCGAGAAAAAACACAGGGTGTTCATAAAAAAGACTTAAAAAATCGGGCGGATTATGCTAGAATAACCTTGTTATATTCTGCCCTTACGCTGCGCACCCGTCAACCGGGAGACC
>ENA-OQKB01000328-OQKB01000328.1-human-gut-metagenome-genome-assembly--contig:-NODE-328-length-10900-cov-2.661376_pt1 | contig 10900 bp, 10 predicted proteins | sample MGYA00242646_ERZ504793 | MGnify/ENA primary metagenome ERZ504793 (study PRJEB26092, sample SAMD00036409) | human gut metagenome | host: Homo sapiens | study: EMG produced TPA metagenomics assembly of...
TCGGTGCCATCTGTGCAACAGCAGAGGTTGCCAAAGCTTTCACAGCAGGTTCCCATGGAACTACATTCGGCGGACATCCGGTAAGCTGTGCAGCTGCACTGGCTGAGGTGAATGAGCTTCTGGACAGAGATTTGGCTGGAAATGCAAAGAAGGTTGGCGATTACTTTGCAGCTAAGCTTGAGAAGCTTCCTCATGTAAAAGAAGTAAGACATCAGGGACTTCTGGTAGGTGTGGAATTTGATGATACTATCGGCGGAGTGGATGTAAAACATGGTTGTCTTGACAGACATCTTCTGATCACAGCTATCGGAGCGCATATCATCCGTATGATCCCACCGCTATTGTTACAGAGAAGAGTGCGACAAAGCTGTAGCTAATCATCGAAGATACAATTAAATCTCTGGAAAAATAAAAATCCGGCAACGGGAGTGATACAGTAAAGGACAAGGGCGTCACGAATTATATTCGTGCGCCCTTTTATGATATCAGGGCCCAAAGGTCAAAAAGTCGTTCGTGCTTGCACGATAAGACTTTTGAACTTGGGACCCGCCAAACATGAGAAAGTAGCGATTTACATAGCAAATCAGCGGATTTCAAATGTTTGAGAATCTGATAAAAATTTGAGTGTGAGAGGGAAGAGCATGAAACATCTGGTAATTACGATTGGCTGCGAATATGGAGCCAAGGGCAATGCCATCGGTAAGAAGATTGCACAGGATCTGGGGATTAAGTTTTATGATCGTGATCTTGTGGATGAGATTATCAAAGAGGTAGGCATCCCTACAGACATTATGGACAGAGTAGAGGAAGGCGGAACCATCGCAGGTAAAGGTGCACAGGGAGATGTGAGAGGTTCCTTTTCCAAATATGCGGATCTGACAGACCGCGCCATTCATGTACAGAAGCAGATTATCCGGAAGCTGGCGCAGAAAGAAGCCTGCGTGATCATCGGAAGGTCTGCAGATTATATTCTAGAAAGATACAGAAGGAATCCAGCTGGTGAGAGCATTTATTTATGCACCTAATGATGTTCGCGTCCACAACATTATGGAAAGCCATAATCTCTCGGAAAAGGATGCAAAGCTTCTGCTGGATGAGAAGGATAAACGTTATCATAAGAGACATCTGGCACTGACAGGAAGTAACCGTGGTGACAGACATAACAGGGATATTCTTATTAACAGTGATTTTCTGGGAATTCAGGGAACAGCAGAATATCTGGAAGACCTGATCGCAAAAAAATACGGAAAAAAGGAGGCCTGACCTATGGAACAAAAACATCAGAATTTGACAAAGTACTTGGTGCATGGGACATACTTGTAATTGCATTTGGCGCCATGATCGGCTGGGGCTGGGTAGTTTCTTCCGGTAACTGGATTGAATCCGGTGGTGTGCTTGGTGCAGCTATTGCATTTGCAATCGGTGGAATCATGATTTTCTTTGTAGGTCTGACTTACGCAGAGCTTACAGCAGCTATGCCTCAGTGTGGTGGTGAGCATGTATTCAGCTACAGGGCAATGGGTTCTACAGGTTCTTTTATTTGCACCTGGGCGATTATTCTTGGATATGTAAGTGTTGCCTGCTTTGAGGCATGTGCATTTCCCACAATCATCACCTATCTGTGGCCGGGATTTCTGAAAGGATATCTCTATACAGTTGCAGGCTTTGATGTTTATGCATCCTGGTTGATCGTGGCGATTGTGATTGCTTTTCTTATTATGATAATTAACATTAATGGAGCAAAGACTGCGGCAGTTCTGCAGACTGTTCTTACCTGTATTATCGGCGGTGCCGGAATTATTCTGATCGTGGCTTCTGTGGTTACAGGAAGTGTGGATAATCTTCAGGGACAGATGTTTGTTGGAAACGGTACTGGCGAAGCAATGAAAAGTATTATTAAGGTTGCAGTTATCACTCCGTTTTTCTTTATTGGTTTTGACGTTATCCCACAGGCAGCAGAGGAAATCAATGTTCCGCTGAAAAAAATCGGTAAAATAGATGATCCTCTCTGTTGTGCTGGCAGTTGTATTTTACTCACTGGTGATTCTTGCAGTAGGTTTTATCCTGAATCCGGCAGAGATCATTGAGTCTCAGCAGGGAACAGGACTTGTAACGGCAGATGCCATGGCCAAGGCTTTCGGGACAAAGGTTATGGCCAAGGTTATCATTGTAGGTGGAATGTGTGGTATTATTACATCATGGAACTCCTTCCTCCTTGGCGGTTCCCGTGCCATGTACTCTATGGCAGAATCCTACATGATTCCTCCGTTTTTTGCAAAGCTTCATCCGAAGCACAAAACTCCGGTTAATTCTCTGTATCTGATCGGTGCCCTGACTATGCTGGCTCCTTTTGCAGGAAGAACAATGATGGTCTGGATCTGTGATGCAGGTAACTTCGGATGCTGCCTTGCATACTGTATGGTCTCTATCTCTTTCCTAATCCTTCGTAAAAAGGAACCGGATATGGCAAGACCTTACAAAGTAGGTTACTACAAATTTGTAGGCTTTATGGCAGTAGTCATGTCAGGGCTGATGCTTCTGGTTTACTGTATTCCGGGTTCCGGTGGAAGTCTGGTATTTCAGGAATGGATTATGGTAGGCGGCTGGAGCTTACTTGGAGTTGTATTTTATGCGATCTGTAAACGTAAATATAAAGAAGACTTTGGTAAACTTATTGAACTGATCTCTGATGAGGATGCAGCAAGTCTTATGCCGGAGGCTGATGATGAAGAGCTTGATGTGGTAATCGATGCGGCTATTGACAGGGTGCTTTCCTCTATGGCATAACGCTATAAATGACATGACAATTATTGCTAGTACATCGTTTTCGAAATAACTATACCACTCACTTGTCTGCGAATCCGATTGCACAGGTCTAAAAGCCTCAGCGTAGCCCGCTACGCCTGCGTTTTTATACCAGCACACTCGAATCCGCATCCTACGCGATTGGTATAGTTATTTACGAAACGCTGTACTAGTATTTTACACATTAAAGCAGCTTCCACCGATAAATTCTCTTAAAATCGAATTATTCGGTACTGCCTCGCTTGGCACCGGAACAAAATATTCAAAGAACTTCAGCAGCCTCTTCGCCTCTGTATACTCCGGTTCGTCCTTGGCAATCCCAAACAAAAGCGGTTCCGCATATACTTTCAGGCATGCCAGTTCATAGATCAGCGCAGAATTAAACATTACATCTGCATCCTCCTGGAACGGAAAGATATTCTGTTCTTCACCTCTGCGCACAGACGGCCATCTTGCAATTGTCTCTTTCGCAGAAGTCCCTCTGGTGCGGGCATCTCTTACAATTCTGCGGATCAGACGGCCATCCGTAGTAGGAATTCTGTTGTGTTCATCAATATTCAGCTGAGTCAGAGCGCTGAGATAAATCTTAAATTTGCTCTCCTTTGGCAGCGCATAGCTGAGCCTGTCATTCAATCCATGAATTCCCTCGATCACCAGAATATCGTCTTTATCCAGCTGCAGAAAATCACCTTTATATTCTCTGGTTCCTGTTTTGAAATTGAAAACCGGCATCTCTACCCTTTTTCCTTCCAAAAGCTCAAGCATATCTTTATTAAACTGCTCCACATCAATCGCTTCCAGACACTCAAAATTCTTTTCCCCAAACTCATCTACAGGAGTCAGGTGCCTGTCAATGAAATAATTATCCACTGCGATCGGATGCGGTTTCATTCCATGGGCAGCCAGCTGAATGGACAGCCTGTGTGAAAACGTAGTCTTTCCGGAAGAAGACGGACCTGCGATCATAACAAACTTCTTGTTTCCGGCTGCGGCAATCTCAGATGCGATTTCCGAAATCTTTGCCTCCTGCATAGCCTCCTGAATCAGCAAAATATCCTGGATACCGCCTCTGGTAACCTTTTCATTCAGATCACCGACTGTCGCAATATCCAGTTTATCTCCCCATTCCTGAGATTCCTTCTGCACACGAAAAATCTTCTCCCTCGGTTTAAATTCAGGTATCCGGTCCGGTTCATTCTGAGTCGGAAGCTGCAGTACGAAACCACCCTCATACAAAAACAGATCAAACGTCTTAATATATCCCGTATGGTTCGCCATAAAACCGTAGAAATAATCCTCAAAACTTCCAATACTGTAAAGATTCACCGCAGAGCTTCTGCGGTAATTAAACAGCTTCTCTTTGTCATACATATGATGCTTATGAAAAAGTGCAACTGCCTCACTAGTGCTTACGCTTCGCTTTACAATGGGAAGATTCTCGTCCACGATCCTGTGCATCTGCGCCTTTACCTTATCAATAAATTCCTGATCCAGCGCCATAGGTCCTTTCATTGTAAAATAATAGCCGCTGCCTACAGAATAATGGATCATTACACTGTCTATATTTTCCTGCCCTGCCACATCATAAATTGCTTTCAGAAGAATCAGACTTGCACTTCTGCAATAAGTTTTGTGTCCGATCGGATCTTTGGATGTCACAAATTCAATCTCACAGTCTGCCTTGAGATGCTTATGCAGTTCTCTCAGCCTGCCATTTACGATCACCAGCATTACAGGTGCATCCGTACTTCCTTCGTATTCCTTTACAATCTCACTGTAAGGAATCTTCTCAGGATATTGTTTTGTTATTCCCTGTATCGTAACGTTATACATTTTCTGTCCCATAAATCCTGCCTCCATTTCTGCTATACCGACAAGTAAATACAGTTATCAGCTCCGCCGCCAACAGGCAGATCAGCCAATTTTCATTTATAATTTCATTATTATATGGTAAGAACCCGTATCACAGAATCGTGTACGGGCTCTTTACCCTCTGCACAGGAGATTTTTCAGTTCCGGAAATGCCTGTGTCAGTTCTTTTTTCATTGCATCCATAAAAATATATTCTGTTCCGTAGTGTCCGGCATCGATCAGCGCCAGTCCCTGCGCAACCGTATCAATTCCTGTATGGTGGTCGATATCACCGGTCACATACACATCCGCACCGGCCTTAATGACATCCTTGATCATGCTCTTGCCTGATCCTGTACATACAGCAGCACATTTTACCATGCTGTCCAGATTCCCATAAACCTTTACATCATTTAACTTCAGAGACTCTTTGACAAGCTGTGCATACTCTCTCAGTGTCATTTCCCGTGGAAGTTTCCCAACTCTGCCAAAGCCCTGTACTTCCCCCTCTCTCTCTTCAGTTATGGAAAGGACTGTAGTATCATGCATCTTCGTATAGTCTGCACTCAGATCTGCCATACCCAGCACATCATAATTGGTATGCATCGCATAATAAACAATTCCTTTCTGTATCAGCGTAAGGATCTTTCTTCCTGTAAAGCTGTGATTATTGATCTTCTTAATTCCGGAAAAGATCATGGGATGATGGGTAATGATCATATCTGCCCCATCCTCTATGGCCTCAGCCAGTGTTTCCTCTGTCAGATCCAGAGCCAGAAACACGTGGCTGATCTCATTTGTATCATCTCCTGCGAGAAGTCCTACGTTATCCCAGTCCTCTGCTGCATCTGACGGGTACTTCTTCTCCAGCCAGGAGGTCAGTTCATATGCCTTCATATTCCTCTAAAGCAGCAATAACTGCCTGCTTTTCCTCCTCTATCTCGCCCGCACGCTTCTCTGCATTGGGCGCATTCTTTAATCTGTCAAGAATCTCATTGCGGATGCGAAGCTCTCTTTCCAGATACTCCCGCAGAACAGGATGCTTTCTTTCCAGAAGCATTCCTCCAAACCACTCATCTAAAGTATAAGGAGTATCTTCTGAAATATGCATCTTTTCTCCATGAATTACCTTCATCATAGGATAAAACTTGCCATCCTCCAGAACCATCTCCTCCTCTGTGATCTGCCAGCCGATTTTTCTGACAAATCTGCGAAAATGGGGGATATCTGACTGAGGCTGCAGGATCATTTCCCGAAAGCTCTCCCTGACTTCTGCCCCGTCAGTAAGAATCCTCTCCATGAGAGGGCCGCCCATTCCTGCGATCACAAGAGTGTCGCCCTCTCCCGGTTTCAAAGCCTCAAGTCCGTCTGAAAGCCGGGTTTCTATGTATGCGTCCAGTCCATACTGAGAAATATGTTCCTGCGCTCTGGACAACGGGCCTTTTCTTACATCCATGGCAATCGCACCCGGAATCTTTCCATCCAGATAAAGCGAAACCGGCAGGTATCCATGATCGCATCCCACATCCACAAGTCTGTTTCCCCTGGTCACCAGGCCTGCTATTGCAGACAAACGTAATGAAAGCTGCATAACAGGCTCCTTAGTCCAGATAATCCTTCAGTTTACGGCTGCGGCTCGGATGACGAAGCTTGCGGAGCGCCTTTGCCTCAATCTGACGGATACGTTCTCTTGTTACATTAAATTCCTTACCAACTTCCTCCAGAGTTCTGGCACGTCCATCGTCCAGGCCAAAACGCAGGCGCAATACTTTCTGCTCTCTGTCTGTCAATGTGCTCAGAACCTCTACCAGCTGCTCTTTCAGCAAAGTAAATGCTGCTGCATCTGCAGGTACAGGTACATTGTCATCCTGGATAAAGTCTCCAAGGTGGCTGTCCTCTTCCTCACCGATAGGTGTCTCCAGAGATACAGGCTCCTGAGAGATCTTAAGGATCTCACGTACACGCTCTACAGACATATCCATCTCTTTTGCAATTTCTTCCGGCGTAGGTTCACGTCCAAGCTCCTGCAGTAACTGACGGGAAACGCGGATCAGTTTGTTAATAGTCTCAACCATATGCACCGGAATACGGATGGTACGTGCCTGGTCTGCGATTGCTCTGGTGATCGCCTGACGGATCCACCATGTAGCATAGGTACTGAATTTATAACCCTTGCGGTAATCAAATTTCTCAACCGCTTTGATCAGACCTAAGTTACCTTCCTGGATCAGGTCAAGGAAAAGCATTCCACGTCCCACATATCTCTTTGCAATGCTGACAACAAGACGAAGGTTTGCTTCTGCCAGACGTTTCTTGGCAGCCTCATCCCCATTCTCCATTCTCTTTGCAAGTTCGATTTCCTCTTCTGCTGAAAGAAGCGGAACCTTACCAATTTCCTTCAGATACATACGTACCGGATCCTCGATGCTTACACCTTCAGGAACAGAAAGATCGATCTTGTCAAGTTCAATCTCTTCTTCATCCAGCTTATCAATGTCTGCATCGTCATCATCCAGGATCATATCATCTGCATTACTGTCTGTAATCCTAAGCACATCCACTCCACTGGCTTCCAGAAAGTCAAATACTTTCTCCATCTGTTCAACTCCCAGTGGCTGGTCCTTAAAGAAGTCATTGATTTCCTGGTATTCCAGTACATTCTTTTTCTTCTTGGCAAGCTCCAGAAGTTCTACCAGTTTTTCACTGAATTTACCCATATTCATTTCCATATGTGCTCTATACCTCCATATAGTGTTTATATTTTATCCTTATTCGAAAGAAATATGCAGCTGCTGCCGCTTTCTTCCAAGCTCTTCCAGTTCTTTCTTTGCTTTTACAAGTTCCTGCAGTCCCTGTATATCTGTGGGATCCCAGGTTCTGTTTCTCTCTTTCAGACTCTCATCCTTAATCCTGATCACAGCATCCGAGAAAGCCCGGTTCTGTTCCTCCGGAGTCTCCAGATGGATCGTTGCATTAAAAAGGGATGAAACCTCTCTCTGCTCTTCACTGTCAATGAAAGCATTCATCAGCCTTGCAGGATTCACATCGCCATCCCTGTGCTGCTGGTAAAGCATCTCTGCCACCTGCCTGTACAGAGGAACCACGAAATCTGAAGGCTGGATATATTTTTCCACTGTATCAAATATGCCCGGATAAGTTACCAGCCAGGTAAGCATCAGCTTCTGTGCTTTCTCTGCTGCACTCTCCTTCTTCTTTTGCTGACCTGCTCCCACAGGTTTAGGCTGAATCCTCTGCTCTGCCGGAGTTCCCTTCATTGCAAGAGCTCCGACTCTCTTTTTCAGATTCTCCACACTGATCCCACTGCTTCTGTAATCCTTTACGATTGCTTCTATATAAAGATTTCTCTCCAGTTCATCGGAAAGCTCCAGAAGCATCTGCGCACACCGCTCAAAGAAACGGTTCTGTCCCTGGGGCTCCTCCATTGGAAATTCCCGCTCTGCCATATGTACGCGGAACATAAAGCTGTCCATAGCCTGCTCCAGACGTTTCTCAAACTCTTCCGCTCCAAGTGCCTTGATAAATTCATCCGGATCTTTATGCGGCTTAAGATTTACCACCCTCGAAGAAACACCGGCTTCCCTCAGGATCGGAATGGCACGAAGGGCAGCCCTCACGCCTGCATCATCACTGTCATACAGAAGCAATACTTCCTGAGTGTAACGCTTCAGCAGACTTGCATGTCCGGAAGTAAGTGCCGTTCCCAGCGATGCAACCGCATTGGTAAACCCTGCCTGATGCATGGATATCACATCCATATATCCTTCACACAGGATCAGATAATTTTTTCTCGTGGTTCTTGCAACATTCAGCCCGTACAGATTCCGGCTTTTATCAAAGATCGTAGTCTCCGGCGAGTTCAGGTACTTCGGCTTTCCGTCACCCATCACTCTGCCTCCAAATCCGATTACGCGGTTATTCACATCCATGATTGGGAAAATAACCCTGTTCCAGAACTTGTCATACATTCCCCTGCGTTCATCCACATTGAACAGGCCGGAATCCCGCAGCAGTTCGTCACTGTAATTCTTTGACTTCAGATATTTGTACAGATCGTCACTGTACTTATCCGAATATCCCAGGCCAAACTTCCTGATCGTCTCCTCACTGAGTCCTCTGCCTGTCAGATATTCATGTGCCTGTCTGCCACTCTCACGACGCAGCTGATAATAGAAATATCCTGCTGCAAGCTTATTGATCTCCAGAAGGGCAGCCCGACGTTCTGCTTTCTTCTTTGCTTCTCCGGAATATTCAATCTTCGGAAGCTGCACCCCTGCCCTGTCTGCCAGATGCTTCAGTGCCTCTCCAAAGGTATAATTCTCATATTCCATCACAAAATTAAATACATTCCCGCCTGCTCCGCATCCGAAGCAGTAATACATCTGCTTCGCCGGTGTTACCGAAAAAGAGGGCGTTTTCTCATTATGGAACGGACACAGCCCGAAATAGGTACTTCCTCTTTTGTTCAGCTTCACATACTGGGATACAACATCTACAATATCATTCTTCATCCTGACTTCTTCAATGATATCGTCTGAATAACGCATGCTTCGTCCTCCTTCTTGATGATTAATAGACTTCCCATGCTTTTGGTATGTAAATCTCCCGGAATTTCCTTATAGAATACTGGTCTGTCATTCCTGAGAGATAGTCACATACTGCCTGTTCCTTCTTCTCTCCACGCACGATCAGCTCCCTGTATTCTTTTGACATTGCTTCCGGGTATTCGACATAATATTCATATAACTCCGTCAGCATCTTCACTACCTTTTCCTCTTCCTTATGGGCTGCCGGATTCTCATATACATTCTGAAAACATGAGAGCCCGCAGATCCATCATTGCCTCGTAGATCTCTGCTGACATCTTTATGGTATCCTGCTCAAGACTGTTCTCTATCACATCATGAACAAATGTATTGAGCCGCTCTCTGGTTGTATAACCGAGCAGCATCCGAAGCGTGACCGGAATATCATCCTCAGAAATAATCCCCGCCCGCTGTGCATCATCCATATCATGATGAATATAGGCGATCTTGTCGAAAGTCTTACTACCTGTCCTTCGAGAGTAGACGGATTCCCACTGGTTCTGTGATTCAGGATACCATCCCGGACCTCCCATGTGAGATTCAACCCTTCGCCGTTCTTCTCCAGTATCTGTGCAACCCTGACGCTCTGTTTATAGTGGGCAAAGCCATCCGGATTCACTGCATCAAGAGCCCTCTCACCTGCATGTCCAAAGGGAGTATGTCCCAGGTCATGTCCAAGTGCGATCGCTTCTACAAGATCTTCATTCAGTCTCAGTGCCTTCGCTATTGTTCTGGCAATCTGTGATACCTCAAGAGTATGTGTCAGTCTGGTCCTGTAATGATCACCCTGGGGTGCCACAAAAACCTGTGTCTTATCCTTCATCCTGCGAAAAGCTTTACTATGAAGGATCCTGTCCCTGTCTCTCTGATAGACAGTCCGTACATCGCATTCTTCCTCCTGCCGCTCTCTGCCTCTGGAACAAAGACTCAAAGCAGCATAAGGACTGAGCATCTTTTGTTCACGCTGTTCCATGCTTTCTCTGATATTCATAAGCGATACCTCCACAAGCTGACAAAATACCTCTTATTAATTATATTCTACACAAAGCTTCAAATTCCTCTTTTTTTCAAAAAAATAAGCATATGGATTTTTCCCGACACGGGTTTATTAAACAGGCAAGACTATATAAACTCTCAGACTTATTAAAAAGATCTTGTCAGTATGCAAAAAACTCTTAACATCACATCAATCTCTGTGATATCAAGAGTTCTAAATCAGAATGCGGAAGATGGGACTTGAACCCACACGAGCGCAATGCTCACAAGATCCTTAGTCTTGCTCGTCTGCCAGTTCCGACACTTCCGCATATCGCATTTCTGTTATAAGTTTTACTTATTGTTGCGAACAATTGGTACTATACCAAAAACTATATAAACTTGTCAATAGCTTTTTTAATTTTTTATTTTTGTATTCTATCCTTTTTGCTTTCCATAGATTCCAAAATCATATATAATAGGGAAAGTATTTGTAACTGCTTATTTCACAGTAAGTTACTGTTCACTCCGTTCACAGTAACTTAGCCAAAATTCATTCCAGATTGCCTGCGGCAATGGAATTTTGGCTTGTATGTCTCGGATTTTGGCATATTCATGCCAAAACACCTCGCGGGATAGTGATGTGTGAACAGTAACCACCGTTA
>ENA-OQKB01000330-OQKB01000330.1-human-gut-metagenome-genome-assembly--contig:-NODE-330-length-10865-cov-2.649469_pt1 | contig 10865 bp, 10 predicted proteins | sample MGYA00242646_ERZ504793 | MGnify/ENA primary metagenome ERZ504793 (study PRJEB26092, sample SAMD00036409) | human gut metagenome | host: Homo sapiens | study: EMG produced TPA metagenomics assembly of...
GTATTTCACTCCTGTGTGATCTGCAGCAGATCTTCCACCAGTGCATGGCTCTTCTCCAGCAGATCGATCTTTTCCTTTGAATTTCTCCGCCGCGGCGTGTAGACAAACGCCAGCGACTCCATCTGGATGTAAATATCTAAGTTCGTCTTTCTTCATATCCATCTCCTGTTATCATATATTATGATGTCAGGGCATTTTATGTTGCTGTCTGCACCATGCCCTGCAACACACTTTGCGGTCACAGAATTTATGCTCATCCTGTAAAGTCAAATAATGACATCTGGTTCGACTGCGGGATATCTCCGAATAATTTCAGATCATCCATCAGATCAATAACCGTTTTGCTGACCTTTGTTCTGTCGCGGAAGTCGTCTTTTGACAAGAATTTTCCCTGTTTTGCAGCATCAACCACCGCATCTGCCGCCTTATCTCCCAGTCCGTCAATAGTTGCAAGTGACGGCATCAGTTTCCCATCCACGATCTGAAATCTCTGTGCCTTGGCAGTATAAAGATCAATCGGTACAAATTCAAATCCACGTGCGTACATTTCCTGTACAATACGCATATCCTTCAGGGTATCCAGTTCTTTTTAGATGCTGAATCACCTTTTTTGCGAATTTCTGCCATATAATACTCCAGGCGTTCCTTTCCCATACACATCAGCTCATAGGAGAACGCTGTGGCGCGGATACTGAAATATGCCGCATAGTATGCCAGTGGCTGAAACACCTTATACCACGCAATTCTGTACGCCATCATAACGTATGCTGCTGCATGAGCCTTCGGGAACATATACTTGATCAGCTTACAGGACCAGATATACCAGTCCGGAACTCCATGCTCTTTCATGGTCTCGATCCACTCATCACGAAGACCTTTTCCCTTACGGACGCTCTCCATGATCGTAAACGCAAGGCCACTTTCCACTCCTTTTCCGATAAGGTAGATCATAATATCGTCTCGGGTACAGATAGCTGTGGAAATGGTTGCCTTACCCTCCTGGATCAACACCTGGGCATTACCCAGCCATACATCCGTACCATGAGAAAGCCCTGCAATACGGATCAGGTCAGAGAAGTATTTCGGCTTGGTGTCAATAAGCATCTGCATGGCGAAATCTGTACCAAATTCCGGGATTCCCAGACATCCGAGCTTACATCCGCCAATATCTTCCGGTTCAATTTTCAAAGCCTTTGTACTTGCAAACAATGACATGACATCCCTCTGATCCAGGGGAACATCCCTTGCACTGATTCCCGTTAAATCCTCCAACATTCGGATCATAGTGGGATCATCGTGTCCAAGTATATCAAGCTTCAGCAGGTTTCCGTCAATAGAATGGTAATCAAAATGTGTGGTGATAATGTCACTGTTCACATCATTCGCAGGGTGCTGGACAGGAGTAAATTTCTCAATCTCCTCACCTACAGGAAGTACGATAATGCCTCCCGGATGCTGTCCTGTTGTACGCCGCACGCCTGTACATCCCTGTACGATGCGGTTGATCTCACAGTAACGTTTATGCACACCACGCTCTTCAAAATAATTCTTCACATAACCAAATGCAGTTTTCTCCGCAAGCGTACCGATAGTCCCTGCCTTGAATGTCTGCCCCTTACCAAAAATAACCTCTGTATATCTGTGTGCATTAGCCTGATACTCTCCTGAAAAGTTAAGGTCAATATCCGGTTCCTTATCTCCCTTGAATCCAAGGAATGTCTCAAAAGGAATGTCAAACCCTCTTTTTTCATCCTGGTTCCACATTTCGGACAGATCTTATCCGGCATATCACACCCTGCCATACCTGCATACTGCTTTACTTCCGGTGAATCAAAATCACTGTATTTGCAGTCCGGATTAGGACAGAGATAATGAGGCGGCAGAGGATTTACCTCTGTGATACCGGACATGGTAGCTGCCAGAGAAGATCCTACAGAACCTCGCGAACCTACCAGATAACCATCTTCATTTGACTTCCATACAAGCTTCTGTGCAATGATATACATTACGGCATACCCATTGGAAATGATTGAATTCAGTTCCCTGTCAAGTCTGCTTTCCACAATCTCCGGCAATGGATCTCCATACATTTCATGCGCTTTTGTAAAACAGATATTCTTCAAATCCTGGTCGGAATTCTCAATGACCGGCGGGAATTTGTCCGGATGAATAGGTGATATCTTCTCAATCATATCTGCGATCTTATTTGTATTTGTAATGACAACTTCTTCTGCTTTCTCGCTTCCCAGATAGGCAAATTCTTCCAGCATTTCCTCTGTGGTACGTAAATACAGCGGTGCCTGCTCATCTGCATCTGAGAATCCGTTTCCGGCCATAATGATCCTTCTGTAAATCTCATCCTGTGGATCCATGAAATGCACATCACAGGTTGCAACTACTGGTTTCTTAAACTGCTCTCCAAGCTTAACGATCTTCCTGTTTATCTCCTTCAGGTCTTCTTCGGAACTGATCATATCATGCTTATCATCTGATATCATAAATCTGTTATTTCCAACAGGCTGGATCTCCAGATAATCATAGAAATTTACCAGTCTGGCTATCTCAGTATCCGGTGCATTTCTCAGAATTGCCTGATACAGTTCCCCTGCTTCACAGGCACTTCCCACCAGAAGTCCGTCTCTGTACTGCTCCAGCACACTTTTGGGAACACGTGGACGTCTGTGATAATACTTCAGGTGCGACTGACTCACTAATTTATACAGATTAATGCGCCCTGTCTCATTTCTGGCAAAAATGATCACATGGTAGGTCGGCAGTTTCCTGATAGTATTTACAGAAACAGCTCCCTGCTCATTCAGCATATCCACATCCCGGATATCACGCTCTTCCAGCATCTTTACAAACTTCACAAAAATCTCTGCAGTACATGCGGCATCATCTACTGCCCGGTGATGATTTTCCAGTGAAACCCCAACTGCTTTTGCTACCGTATCCAGCTTAAATCTGTTCAATGCAGGAAGCAGGAAACGGGCCATACCGACCGTATCTACATAAGTAAAATCATGTGCGATTCCCAGTCTGTCACAGTTTTTCATAATAAATCCCATATCAAAGTCCGCATTGTGTGCAACCATAACCGCATCCTTGCTGAATTCAAGGAATTTCGGAAGCACTTCTTCGATAGTCGGAGCATCCATGACCATACTGTCATTGATACTGGTCAGCTGTTCAATGCGAAAAGGAATCGGTACCTTTGGATTTACAAATGTGGAAAAACGGTCCGTAATCTCACCATTTTCTACCAGTACGGCGCCAATCTCTATGATCTGACAGGTCAGCGAAGAAAAACCTGTTGTCTCAATATCAAAGACCACAAATCTACCGTTCAGCTTCTGACCTTTTCCATTGGTCACCATACCTTTTAAATCATCTACCAGATAGCCTTCCATTCCATAAAGGACCTTAAAATCAGAATCCTTCGGCACACATCCGCCCCAGGCATCGAAACAGTGATTTGCCTCCGGAAACGCCTGTACAACCCCATGGTCTGTAATGGCAATGGCAGGATGTCCCCACTCATAAGCACGTTTCACCAGAGATTTGGCATCCGTAACCCCATCCATATCGCTCATCTTTGTATGACAGTGAAGCTCTACTCTTTTCTGTGGGCTGGTATCTACTCTGGCAGTTGTAAAATTGGCAATTTTCTTAATCCCGGCTATGGATGCAATAGTCAGTTCACTGTCAAAACGGTCTACTGTTGTCACACCGCGAAACTTCAGAAAAGCCCCCTTCTTTACATGTTCTGTCACTTCCGGCACCTGTTCATTGCGCAAAAACATCTTCACAACAATACTGTCCGTAAAGTCTGTGATCGGGAAGATAAGAATTGTTTTTTCATTACGGATTTCTCTGGCTTCAACCTCCATAACCTGTCCGCGGACGATCACCTCACCCATCTCACCGGTAATCGTCTCAAGTGCAACAGGCTCTCCTTCGAAATCTCTTCCATAGATAACATCCGGATTGCTGTCCCTTCTGAATCCACCCCGGAAATCTCCCTTCCTGTTGTCTTTGCGGTCTGCAAATGCAGCTTTTTTGTCCTTCTTTTCCTGCTGTCCCTTATCAGTCTTTTTCTCTGCTTTCTTCTCTGCTGTTCCTGCTTCTTCAGACTGAGCCGGCTCTTCATTCTTACTGTTTAATTTCGCATGACGGATTACATTTTCCACTTCCTGAGCGATCTGCACTGCTGCATTCTTACGGTACTTACTTTCCTGCGTCTCCCTGAACTCAAGTTCCACCTTTAAGTCCATTCCGCATCTTTCGCAGAAAACCTTCTGCAGATATTCGATCAGGATCCCGCTCTTTTCTCTGGCTATTACAGAATCAGGAAGGATCATATGAAGATCATTTTCTCCGGGAAAAGAAATCTGCGCCTGTCTGAACATATTGTATTCCAGCATATTGTAGCTGCGCAGTTCCAGTTCCATGCTGGATCTGTAAGTTTCCAGAAAGTTCTGAGGATTGTACTGACCGGAAAGGCGGAATTTCTCAATAACTGTAACTGTTACATTCAATCCTGCAAAAATCTGTCTCTCTATCTGTTCTTCCAGTTCAAAGATATGCTTCTTATGAATCCAGCGTTCACTTTTTATATACACCCATATATGAGTTCTGGAAGGATTGCAGGACACTCTGGTCACAAAAACCATGTCCAGCAGTTCTTCCAGTTCTTTCTTCACTTTTAAGCTGGGAAATACGTCAAAAAAGTCTTTTTCCAAAATAAAATCTCCTCGTTGATCTGACAGAAAGTCTTCGTTCCAAATGTTACTTCCAGTTCAGAAGTTCTTCCCGCAACGTATCCAAAAGCTGATCTTCCGGAACTTTCTTTATGATCTCACCATGTTTGATCAGAAGTCCCACACCAACTCCGCCTGCAATTCCGATATCTGCCTCTTTTGCTTCTCCGGGTCCGTTTACCACACAGCCCATAACTGCTACTTTAATATCAAGCGGGATATCCTGCACCATGGTTTCTACCTTATTTGCAAGACCGATCAGATCGATCTGTGTGCGTCCACAGGTTGGACATGACACAACTTCTATGCCACCTTTGCGAAGCCCCAGAGTTTTCAGGATACGTTTTGCGGATTTAATCTCTTCTAAAGGTGCTCCTGTAAGAGAGACACGAATGGTATCACCGATTCCCTGATTCAGGATGATCCCCAGTCCGATAGCAGATTTAATGTTTCCGGAATAAAGAGTTCCGGCTTCTGTGATTCCTACATGAAGTGGATAATTCGTCTTCTCCGCGATCAGTTCATGAGCCTTTGCACACATAAGGACATCCGAAGATTTGATGCTGATCACCAGATTGTCATATCCCAGGTCTTCGATGATATGAACTTTATTCAGCGCACTCTCCACCAGTCCCTCTGCAGTGACTCCATGATATTTCTCCACAAGTTCTTTCTCAAGAGAACCGCTGTTTACACCAACACGAATGGGTATTCCTCGCTCCTTTGCCACATCAACCACTGCTTTGATTCGCTCTGTACTGCCGATATTTCCGGGATTGATCCGGATCTTATCTGCACCGTTTTCCATGGCTGCAATGGCAAGACGATAATCAAAATGGATATCTGCCACAAGTGGTATATGGATCTGTTTTTTGATTTCCTTCAGTGCTTTTGCAGCTTCCATAGTCGGTACTGCACAACGGATAATATCACAGCCAGCCTGCTCCAGTGCCAGGATCTGAGCTACTGTCTGTTCTACATCTTCAGTTTTTGTATTTGTCATGGACTGGATTAAAATCGGGTTGCCGCCGCCAATCTTTCTGTCTCCGATCTGAATCACTTTTGTATGATCTCTGTACATAATTTTCCTCTTCTCTCATTTGGTATCAAACAGATATTCACAATCCGCTTTACAGTTTGATTAATTTACGTGTACTGCTGAACAGCTATCTGATTTCCAGAAGTTTTCTCTTCAGTTCTTCTTCCATGCGGTGCATTTCCATCTCTGCTGCCTGTCTCTTCTGACGGCCTTCCATCTGGATCCGCATCACATCATCCAGAGTCTGGATCAAATCTGCATTTGTCTTCTGGAGTGTTTCAAGGTCAACTATTCCACGCTCTGATTCTTTCGCTGTCTCAACCGTTGCCATATGAAGTGTCTCTGCATTCTTTCTGAGAAGTTCATTGGTGATATCTGTTACCTGTCTCTGTGCCTGTGCCGCTTCTGCAGAGTGAGCAATTCCCAGAGCAAGCACCATCTGACTTTTCCATAATGGAATTGTGTTTACGATCGTTGTCTGTATTTTCTCAACCATTACCGTATCATTATTCTGGATCAGCCGGATCTGAGGCGCTGTCTGCATGGCAATCGTACGGGTAAGTTCCAGATCATGCAGTTTCTTTTCAAATTTGCTACATTTCTCATCCAGGTCTCTGGCTGCCTGCGCGTCTTCGGGAAGCCCGCTCAGAGCTGCCTTATTTTTCATTTCTGCAAGCTTTCCGTTTCTGGTTTCTTCCAGTTTCTTTTTTCCGGCAAGGATATACATGGTAAGTTCTTTAAAATAATTCAGGTTCTGTTCATACATCTTGTCCAGCATGGCAGAATCTTTCATAAGGCGCACCTGATGTTGCTGAAGAGAATCTGTAATCTTCTCCACATTGACTTGTGCTTTGTCATATTTGTTTTTCAGATTTTCAATCTTAGAAGTCTGCTTTCTGAAAAATCCAAAGAATTTTCCTTCCTCCTGTACATCGAAATCTTTCAGTTCTCCCACAACATTACTGATCAGTTCTCCAATCTCACCGAGATCCTGTGTCTTTACATTCTCAAGAGCTGTATCAGAAAAGTCCGCCATTTTTTTCTGGGTTCCTGCACCATACTGAAGAATCTGATTAGTATTCTCAATATCAATCTTTGCAGCAAAATCATTTACCATTTTCTGTTCTTCCGGTGTCAGTACAGGCACTTCTTCCTTCTGTAGCTGCTTTTGGGGGATCACTTCTTCTTTCTTTTCAAGCTCTCCAAGATCCGGCTCCAGTGTTAATGATGGCGTTTCCATTTCAAAATCTTTAAATTCGTTTCCCATGTCCTCTGCCGCTCCTTTTTATCCTTTTTTTATTTCAGTTCTTTTTCATTTTTGCAAAATCATCATCTGTCAGACCTTCCTGTGCAAGCAGCGTATGAAGCACTGAAATATCACTTGAAACATCCCACGCAGTATCCTAGAAAAACAGAATCCAGTAAGTTTTTACAAATGCCTGATTCAGTGTATCCAGTGTATCCTCTATCTCCTTTTTGGATGCCTGGATATTCTCTCCCTGCACAGGCTGCTGATCCATTTCTTCATATGCATCCAGCAGCTTTACTGTCATGGGTAGATAATAATTCATCAGTTTCTTCAAATCCGGAATAATCTCCGGATGCTTCTGCGCCCGTTCAAAAATCTTCTCCACAATCAGTTCCATTCTGGATATTTTTGCAGAAATCTCCACTCCAGGAATCGCATCGTTGCTCCTGTGGATCTTATCCAGAAATTCATTTCCTTTATCCAGCACTTCCTGCACTTCAGGCGGTGTGTTCTTTCTGTTTCTCTCCTGTTCAGCCTGACATTTCTCTTCTTCCTGTTTCTTCTGCTCAAGTGCCTTCTGCGTCTGCGTATATTGCAGATAAGTCTCATTACTGGTGATCAGACAGGTTTCCTGCTCATCAATATGTCCCTGACGGAACCATCTGTCATCAATCATCTTTTTAATATCTTTTTTAACGAATTTCACCGGCTTATTTACTGCTGCAGATAATTGTTCAAAATTACAGTATGTGTGATTTCCCAGTGTGTCAATATACTTCTGAAAACGTTCCAGTTTACCCTAGTTTTTTAATTGCCGCCTGCGAGAAGTCCCACTCCTGTCAAAGCTCCGACTGCCATAAAACAGGTTCCACCGGTCACAAGGGAACTCATATGTCCCACCGCTCCAAAGATGCTGAGGACCAGAGTTCCCAGTCCCATTCCACTGGCAAGGATTCCACCTGAAACAGCAATCATCATACCTTTCATTCTTCCCCCGGTGTTCCTTTCATAAAGAGTCAGCATCTTCTCTTTTGCTTTCTCCTTCTCAATTCTCTGACGTTCCTGCTCCTGTTCACGTTCCCGCCTGCGCTTTTCTTCAAATTCTTTTGTTTTATTGCGGTATACCCCGGAATCACCGGACTGACTGTTTCCGGTTCCAAATACATTATTCAGACCATTTTTGATTGCCTCGCTTCCGGAATCTACAGCAGAATTTACTGCGCTGTTAACAGTCTGTCCCACCGTCTGCTTAATATCCTCGGTCATCTGGCGGTAATCTTTAGTAGAAACTGCTGTGTCTATGATCTTTTTTATTTGTCTCCAAGTTCTCCTAATTCATCAAAATTCTCGCTCATATTTTCCTCCATTTTCTATTCCATATTATAGCGAAATCCTCTATAAAAAACAAGACTGGCGGATTTTTTGTTACTGTATGTGAACAGTAACGATTTTTCAATTTTTCATTAAAATTGGAAATTTCCCATTGAACTTAGCAGACAAAAGTTTACAATGTAAAGAGATAAACAGTAATCACACTTAGTAAATACTGTAAATATGTGTGAACGGAGGAAAGATTCATTATGGAAAAAAAGAATATCGACTGGAGCAGCTTAGGCTTCGGTTACGTACAGACCGATTATCGTTATGTATCTAAATTCAAAGACGGCGCATGGGATGCTGGAGAACTGACAACAGATCCTAATGTAACACTGAACGAATGTGCAGGTGTTTTCCAAGTATGCACAGACAGTTTTCGAAGGAATGAAGGCTTACACTACAGAAGACGGACATATCGTTACTTTCCGTCCTGACTTAAATGCAGAACGTATGGCAAACTCAGCAAAGAGACTTGAGATGCCTGTATTCCCGGAAGACCGTTTTGTTGATGCAATTGTTCAGACTGTAAAAGCTAACGCAGCATATGTTCCGCCATACGGTTCAGGCGCAACTTTATATGTTCGTCCATATATGATGGGTACTAACCCGGTTATCGGTGTAAAACCTGCTGATGAGTATATGTTCCGTGTATTCACTACACCTGTAGGACCATACTTCAAAGGCGGTGCTAAACCAATTACAATCCGCGTCAGTGATTTCGACCGCGCTGCACCTCATGGAACAGGCCATATCAAAGCAGGTCTTAACTATGCAATGAGCTTACATGCAATCGTAGATGCTCACAAGAACGGATTCGATGAGAACATGTATCTTGATGCAGCTACACGTACCAAGGTAGAAGAAACAGGCGGTGCTAACTTCATCTTCGTTACAAAAGATGGCAAAGTTGTCACACCGAAGTCCAACAGTATCCTTCCTTCTATCACACGTCGTTCCTTAATCTATGTTGCCAAGGAATACCTGGGATTAGAAGCTGAGGAAAGAGAAATATACTTCGATGAAGTGAAAGATTTCGCTGAATGTGGTCTCTGCGGTACTGCTGCAGTTATCTCTCCTGTCGGAAAGATTGTTGACCATGGTAAAGAAATCTGTTTCCCAAGCGGAATGGAGAAAATGGGTCCGGTTATCCAGAAACTCTATGACACATTAACAGGTATCCAGATGGGACGTATCCAGGCTCCGGAAGGATGGCTGAAAGTTATTGAATAAATAACATCTGACTGCAGACAGTTAACGATTTTCAATATCAGAAGAATTGTTGCTGTTCATACACCACCATACAAAAATATCCCTCAGAATCAGTTTAAACACATTCTGAGGGATATTTTTTCTTTTATATCACTGGTTTTTCCGGCTTTTCCGGCTCTGCTTTGTTCCTTCTATTTCTTTCTCTCATACTTCACAAACTGATACTCCAGATCAAAGTATGTCTGCTCATCGCTCTCTCCCGTAATTTCCCATTCATCATCTTCATCCAGATTTGGGAAATGGCTGTCTGCTTCATATGCAAAGTCAATCTTTGTCACATGAGCTACATCACAGTACGGAAGCATCTGCGCATAAATGCTGTCACCGCCTATGCAGTAAACATCTTCTGCCGGATATTTCTTGATTTCTTCCAGCGCTTCTTCAATGCTGTGCACTATGATCGCACCCTTTACCTCATATTCTTTATTGGATGTGATCACAATATTGATCCTGTTTTTAAGCGGAAGTCCGTTTGGAAAACTTTCCAGAGTTTTTCTTCCCATCACTACTACTTTTCCACTTGTTTCCTCACGAAACATCTTCATATCTGCCGGAATACTTACCAGAAGCTGGTTGTTCTTGCCGATTCCCCAGTTTTTATCTGCTGCTACGATAACATTCATTTGAATTTTCCTCTCTTGATTTTATATTGTCAATTTAAGTCAGGCGAACAAAATCATCCGCATTCGCTACTTGCTCATAACCAGATAATTGCTCCACAGTTTGGTTAAACGGCAATCGGAATATTCTTAATCTGCGGCCATGTCTCATAATTCTCCACGATCAGGTCATCTGTTGTAAACTGATAGAAATCTTTTACTTCCGGATTCAGTTTCACAACAGGTGCAGGATATGGTTTTCTCTGGATCAGTTCCTTTATCAGCGGGATATGACGGTCATAGATATGGCAGTCTGCCACTACATGAAGCAGTTCCCCTGCTTCCATATCACATACCTGAGCCATCATCATAAGCAGAAGTGCATACTGACATACATTCCAGTTATTCGCTGCAAGGATATCCTGTGAACGCTGATTGAGGATTGCATTCAGAGTCAGCTTATCGTTCCCCGGTGTCTGTGTCACATTAAATGTCATGGAATATGCACATGGATACAGATTCATCTCATGAAGATCCTGATGCACATAAATATTGGTCATAATTCTTTCGGC
>ENA-OQKB01000333-OQKB01000333.1-human-gut-metagenome-genome-assembly--contig:-NODE-333-length-10794-cov-2.295491_pt1 | contig 10794 bp, 10 predicted proteins | sample MGYA00242646_ERZ504793 | MGnify/ENA primary metagenome ERZ504793 (study PRJEB26092, sample SAMD00036409) | human gut metagenome | host: Homo sapiens | study: EMG produced TPA metagenomics assembly of...
GGATGCTTTTGCCTTACTTCTTGGACTGTTTGGCACCAGATTTTTTTCTTATATCAACCTTTAGCTCACGTTCCGCAATATCAATCATAGTATCTAAACAAGTGGAACGCATTTTTTCTTTCGCCAGTTGTTGCTCTAGTTCACGGATACGTTCTTCCATTGCTTCAATAGGTAGCTTTTCTTCTTTCATAGGTATTATACTTGATACCACGAATTTACTACTTTCTTTGGGATTGGAAGCAACTCTTTTACGATGAACCCAACTACTGACCGTATCTCTCTTTACCTGAAAGCGTCGGGCTATCATGTCGACTGATTCATTACTGTTGTAGTAAGCAGTCAAAACACGCTCACGGAATTCTTCTGAATAGAATTTCCTTTCTCGTCTAATCATAACTTGTACACTTTTTATAGTTATTACTGTGTAAAGCTATTTTAGGACAAGTCACAAGACAACAAACCGCCAATTTGGGACATTCCGTGACCTAAAATCTTAGAGGGTGGACAGGTCACGAATTGGTCACGAAAGTATGTCTTTTTGTGACCATTTCGTGTCTTAGGTCACGGACTTTATACAAAGAAAAAACTCCTGCAATACCTTGATATTGTAGGAGTTGTCTTTTCTTTGTCTGGTTTTGTCCAGCTTCTTGGTGATCCGCCTGGGGCTCGAACCCAGGACCCCAACATTAAAAGTGTTGTGCTCTACCTGCTGAGCTAGCGAATCAGACCTTATTGCTGTTAAGCGGGTGCAAAGATAGGCACTTTTGTTTAAAAAACAAATGGATTAAGGGAAAAAGTTTTGAGAACGACTTCTGCTTTTACTCTTCTTGTTGATTATCAGTCTGTTCAAACTTGTGAATTTTTTCTCTGTTTATGATGAAACGTTGATAGTAGGAGAGCATAAGGGTGGTAAGCGGAAGTGCTATAATCATACCCAGCATCCCCATCAATGACCCCCAAATCGATAAAGACAGTAAGATGATGGCAGGATTCAGGCCCGTAATCTTCCCCATGACACGCGGTACGATGAATCCGTCTTGAATGGCTTGTACTATGATGAATACCGCAAGGGCCGATGCAATGATAATCCAGAAGTTTCCTCCCGTATCCGCTGCTTTCAGTATGGCCAGCACGATGGTAGGTATAAAGCCGATAATCTGCAAATAAGGTACTAGGTTTAAAGCGCCGATGAACAAGCCGAGTCCAATGGCCAGTGGGAAATCAATAATCAGAAAGCCTATACTGAACAGAATACCGACACACAATGCCACGAATGCTTGTCCGCGGAAGTATCTGTTCATGCCGTCTTTCACATCGTTCATTACATTGATTACGAAGGGCCGGTATTTCTGTGGTACCAGGTGGGTCCACCCTTCGGAAATGCTTTCGTAATCCAGCAATATGAAAACTATATAGAGAAGAATGAGGAAGAAAGTGAAGAAACTGAACAGCAGATTGACGGATTCTGACAACGAAGGACCAGAGCCGGGGAACGGTTTCCTTGATGGCGTTCAGCATATTCTCTTCCTTGAACAATTGGGTGACAAACGTGGGTGTCTATGTTCTCACGAAGGAATTCAGAGAGTGTTTTGGGCACATTGCCGTCGTGGGTTCCGTTGGAAAAGTAGTCTATTACCAAATCTTTTTACCCTGACGAATTCGTCCATCATGGGAGGCACAAGCAGATAGAAGGCGGTTCCTCCTACAATCAGAATACTGAATAAGGCGCAGAAGATGGATATGACCCGGTTCTTGAGCCTTAATCTGTACTGGAAGAAGGTGACCAGGGGGTATATCAGATAGGCAATGAGCCATGCGATGAAGAATGGCAGACAATACGCCGCTTAGACGCGTTGAAGAGCATAAGGATGCCGATAATAATGACACCGAGTATGACACCGCGGAATAAACTGTCGATGTAATTCTTTTGCGTTCCATAATGCTCTGTTTTTTGTATTCGTTAATGACCGCTTCCTTTTGGTCGGCTTGGATGGCTTGCTGATAGCACTCTCGGCATAGCGGTTCGTACTCTTCGGTTTCTCCCAGCAGTACTTGTTTGTCGTTCTTGACGGTACGGTGGGAGAACGAGGCAAGTTGACCACATTTCACACAGATGGCATGTACTTTGGAAACTTCGTCTGCAATGGCACACAGTCCCGGCATAGGGCCGAATGGAATACCGCGGAAGTCCATATCCAGTCCGGCTACAATGACGCGTATACCATTGTTGGCAAGCTGGTTGCATACATCAATCAGGCCGCTGTCAAAGAACTGGGCTTCGTCAATGCCCACTACATCTATCTCTGAAGTGAACAGCAGAATACTGGCAGATGAATCGATGGGAGTGGAGGCTATGGAATGACTGTCATGCGATACTACATCGGCTTCGGAATAACGGGTGTCTATGGCAGGCTTGAATATCTCTACGCGTTGTTTGGCAAACTTTGCCCGTTTCAGTCTCCTTATCAGCTCTTCGGTTTTGCCGGAGAACATGGAACCGCAAATGACCTCAATTCTTCCCCTGCGTTTGGTTTCCTGTATATGATCTTCTGAGAATAATACCATGCTTTCGAGTGTTATATTTAAGCGACAAAAGTAACACTTTTGTTTGCTTTCCGATATTTTTTCATTATTTATTTCTACATTTGTAGCGTTAACACGGACTGTGTAAAGGATATGCAAACCCTATTAAACGACATAGAATTAGATATTCAGGAATTGAAATGTTTGATGCAGGCCATTTCAAGTGATGCCAATCCGACATTGAAGATTGTGGCAAAACGGAATATCCAGCAGATGAAGGCACGCTTGGAGGCGTTGCAAGAACTGCTTGAGGAGGCGCCAACGGCTGTTGTGTCGCCCCTGGAGGAACCCCCTGCTGTTACTACTCCTTTGACCGAATCGGTTTCTCCGGTCGAATCGGTTATTCCTGATACAGTGAAGATGGTATGTGAGGAACCGGAAACAGTTCCTATTTTGGCAGAACGCATCAAGCCTGCCAAGGATTTGAAACATGCCATCAGTCTGAACGATTCATTCCGTTTTGTCCGCGAACTGTTCGCAGGCGATGCTGCACGGATGAATGAAGTGGTACGACGTTTGGGTGAGGCCCCTTCTTTGGACAAGGCTATGGATATTTTCGTTTCGGAAGTGCAGCCGGATGAAGAGAATGAAGCCGCTGTCGATTTTATGGAACTCCTCAAAAAATATTTCAGCTAAACAACCGATAAGTATGGGAAAACTTTATGTAGTGCCTACCCCGGTAGGGAATTTGGAAGATATGACATTCCGTGCTATCCGGATTCTGAAAGAAGTGGATTTAATATTGGCTGAGGATACACGTACTTCCGGCATATTGCTGAAACACTTCGAAATAAAGAATGTGATGCAATCTCACCATAAATTTAATGAACATAAAACGGTTGAAAGTGTTGTTAATAGAATAAAGGGGGGAGAAACTGTAGCTTTGATTTCGGATGCAGGTACACCGGGTATATCCGACCCGGGCTTTCTGGTGGTCAGAGAGTGTGTGCGCAACGGCATCGAAGTGCAATGCCTGCCGGGAGCGACAGCTTTTGTGCCGGCATTAGTGGCTTCCGGATTGCCGAATGAGAAGTTCTGTTTTGAAGGTTTTCTTCCACAGAAGAAAGGAAGGATGACTCGCCTGAAGGCATTGGCCGGGGAGCGTCGTACCATGGTGTTCTATGAGTCTCCCCACAGATTGGTAAAAGCTTTGGCGCAGTTTACCGAACATTTCGGTGCCGGACGTCAGGCATCTGTTTCGCGGGAAATTTCAAAGGTGCACGAAGAAACGGTGCGTGGAACGCTTACAGAATTAATAGAACATTTCACGGCGAACGAACCGCGCGGTGAAATTGTGATTGTAGTAGCAGGAATAGACGATTAAATAACTTCATTAACCAAACGTAAAACGAAAGCGTATGAAAAAGTTAGCAGTTTTAATTGTATGCGCGGCTGTAATGGCTTCGTGTGACAGTTTCTCTGGTGGCAGTAAGAACCAGCTGAAAGCTGAAAATGATTCTTTATTGATGGAACTGACTCAGCGTAATGCTGAATTAGACGAGATGATGGGTACTTTCAATGATATTTCAGAGGGATTCCGCCAGATTAATGCGGCGGAGAGCCGTGTGGATTTGCAACGTGGCGCTGTGGCAGAAGGCTCTTTGAATGCCAAGCAGCAGATTGCGTCGGACATTGAATTTATCCGTAAACAGATGGAAGAGAACAAGGAGCAGATTGCCAAACTGCAATCTATGTTGAAGAACAGCAAAAACAACTCTGTTCAGTTGAAGAGAGCTGTAGAATCTTTGACTCAGGAGTTGGTGGCAAAGACTCAGCGTATTGAAGAATTGCAGGCTGAGCTGGCTTCCAAGAATATCCGTATCCAGGAACTGGATGCTGCCGTGACCGGCTTGTCTAGTGAGAAGGAGGAATTGACTGCCGAAAATGAGGCGAAGGCCAAAACCGTTGCCGAGCAAGATAAGGCACTTAACACAGCTTGGTTTGTGTTTGGCACAAAGAAGGAGCTGAAAGACCAGAAGATATTGACAAATACCGGCTTTTCAAAAAAGGCCAGGTGCTGAAAGATTCTGATATCAAACAAGGACTACTTTACACAAGTGGATATCCGTACGACAAAAGAGATTAAACTATACTCCAAAGATGCTGATATCTTGACCACTCATCCTGCTGGCTCTTATGCGTTGGAGAAAGATGATAAAGGACAGCTGACTTTGAAGATTACAAATCCGAAAGACTTCTGGAGTGTGTCCAAAGTATTTGGTAATCCAAGTAAAATAACACTGTTATAAGATTGATACAGAACGGACGCAGGTTATTGGAATTGATAATCTGCGTCTATTTTTATATATACCTTTCCTTTAAGTTATGGCATCTCAATATAAAAACCTCTTTTTTGATCTGGACGATACGCTTTGGGCATTTTCCCTTAATGCACGTGATACATTCGAAGAAATGTATCACAAGTATGACTATGGTCGTTTCTTTCGCTCTTTCCTGCATTTCTATACTCTTTATCAGCATCGTAATACAGAACTGTGGGAAGAATACGGTAGAGGGCAGGTCAGTAAGGAAGAGTTGAACCGCCAGCGTTTCCTATATCCTCTGGAGGCAGTAGGGGCGAGGGATGTTGCTTTGGCTGAGGCTTTTTCTGATGATTTCTTTTCGGTCATTCCCACAAAAAATCGGCTGATGCCGCATGCTTATGAGGTGCTGGAATATTTGGCGGGGAAATATAACCTCTATATCCTTTCCAATGGTTTCCAAGAACTGCAATGTCATAAGATGCGTTCGGCAGGTATCGACCGCTTTTTTAAGAAGATTGTTCTCTCTGATGACATCGGTATCTTGAAGCCCTGGCCCGAAATTTTTCATTTTGCCCTTTCTGCCACACAATCCGAGGTGCGTGATTCTTTGATGATAGGCGATAGTTGGGAGAATGATGTGGCAGGAGCCAAAGGAGTGGGTATGCACCAAGTGTTTTATAATGTAACGGGGAAGGAAGAACTGCCTTTCCAACCGACTTATCATATCAGTAATCTGAAAGAATTGATGCAGATTCTGTGACATTGAAATTTTTAGTTGTACTTTTGTCTACAGAAACGTATATTATACAGCTATGGACACAATCTTACCTTTCGCTTTACTTTGTTTTACCTCCTTCTTTACGTTGACAAACCCTCTCGGCACCATGCCGGTGTTTTTGACCATGACGCATGGAATGACAGACCGTGAACGGCAGTCGGTAGTATCGCGCGCCACTTTGGTTGCCTTTATTACGATTATGGTTTTTACGTTTGCGGGACAGTTCCTCTTTAAATTCTTCGGTATCTCTACCAATGGCTTCCGTATTGCCGGTGGAGTTATTATCTTTAAGATTGGCTTCGATATGCTGCAAGCCCGTTATACCCCAATGAAGCTGAAAGACGAGGAAATCAAGACTTATGCCGATGATATTTCCATTACTCCTCTTGGAATTCCGATGCTTTGTGGTCCTGGTGCCATAGCCAATGCCATTGTGCTGATGCAGGATGCCCATACCATTCAGATGAAAGGAGTTCTTATAGGAATGATTGCCTTTATTTATCTGATTACCTTTTTCATATTGCGTGCTTCCACGCGGTTGGTCAAAATCCTGGGTGAGACGGGAAACAATGTGATGATGCGCCTGATGGGACTTATCCTGATGGTTATTGCCGTTGAGTGTTTTGTCAGCGGAGTGAAACCGATATTGGTGGATATATTGAAAGAAGGAGGCATACCATCACTGGCACACCTCCTCTAAACACTTTATTTATAAAAACACATTGGGAGAATTCCCAAGTTTCTTTAGGCTACTATTGATTAATAGCCTGGATTTTGTTCTATGTTCGGATTGGCATTGATTTCACCGACGGGAATCAACGGGAGCGCTTTCTTGGAGTCGCGGTTGAATGTACGCGCTTCTTCGCTCAGTACGTCGTGCCATCCTCTGTCATTAACGTCCGTGTAGCGTGTAACGGTTTCACCTCGGCGCATAACATCGAAGTAGCGCTGTCCTTCACCTACAAGTTCCTTGCGGCGTTCGATGTAGATGCGGTCTAATGTGATGTTTCCGCTGGTTACTTGCTTGCTTTCATCCGTTGTGCGGTTGGAGATGATATCGTTCAGCAAGTTGGCAGCCTTGTTCTTGTCTCCGGCTTGGAACGCTGCTTCTGCTGCTGACAAGTAAACTTCTGACAAGCGCAGCAATGGGACATTGGAGTAACGTACATCTCCGTTTACAGCAGGCATTTTGTTGATGTAAACTTTACGTTTGTCAAATCCTCCTGCTGCCGCTGCCAATAATATGTCGTTACGGATGTCTGCCGGGTCGGATGTAAGCATGTCAGAGAAGTCTTTTGTGACAATTACATCTCCATATCCGGGAGAAGCGCCAGCCTTGTCGGCATATAAATAGGCAATACCTTCACGGTCTGTCCAGTCAGTATTGTTGTTGATGGAAATCTCGAACATGATTTCTTTTGAATGATTGGCATCACTTTTGCTCCATGCAGCAACATATTCTGACGGTTCCCAAAGTTTGTAAGACGAGTTTGATATGATGTCTTCAGCTACGGATAAAGCCTTGCTCCATTCGCCTTTTGTCATATATACACGTACCTGCAAGGCTTTGGCAGCCCAAAGGTTGACATAACCCACTTCATTAGTTTTGGGCAGTGCATTTGAGTTGATTGCATCTGTCAAATCCTTTTCAATTGCCTCATAACATTGGGCTACCGTGCTGCGGCTTGGCTTTTCTGTCGATTCCAGCGGGGAGGTAGCGATGGGCACACCGAGTGAGCTGCCTTGATCTACCGTATAAGGTTTACCGTAGATACGTGTAAGGTCAAACAGTGCCATGGCGCGCAGAACTTTTGCTTCTGCATCATATTGGTCAATAGTGGCTTTTGCCTCTGCCGCGTCGGTCAGGTTGCCACTTTCTGCTGCCTGAATCAGACGGTTGGCGCGTGCTATGACTACATAAGGCATCTGCCATACGGCTGTTGAGGTGGTGAAATTGTCGGCAGTTGTATATTCCATATAGTAGTAGAAGTTTGCTCTTCCACTTCCACCGTTATATTCATATTGGATATCTTCCCCTCTCATGTCACCGTATACGAACATGAGGCGTCCATAATAATTAATCAGGCTACTGTTACCTTTAACGGCAGCATAAAGTCCCGTCCGCACATTGGCCAAATCATCGCTGTTCTTGATTGCGGTTTCAGCATCTATTCCGTCTGCGGGTGACTGATCCAGCCAACTGTTGAGGCATGATGAAGTGCTGACTGCCATAGCTGCGCAAAGCGTTGCTGTGTATAATGTCTTTAATATTTTCATTTTCGTATCTTTATTAGTTAGAAATTCAATTCTATTCCGAATGTATATGTTCTCAATGCCGGAGTCTCAAATGTGCATAGTCCGTCTACACGCATTTCCGGATCTACAAATAAGTCTTTAGACTTCCATGTAAGCAGGTTGGAACCAGAGAAGTAGATTCTGGCTTTGCTGAGCCCAAGCTTGCTGATATAGTTTTGCGGAATGCTTACACCTAATGTGAGGTTCTTCAGACGTAGATAATCAGTAGGCATCAGCCAGCGTGAAGACAGTGAAGCTGCGCTTCCATATTCAAATTTAGGCAATGTGGCATTCGTGTCGCCCGGGCCTGTCCACATCTTTGAGATGTCATAGTATGTCGGTACGGCACCACCGTATAGATATGAACCGCCATTGGAGTGCTGCCAAGTGGAGTAGTCAAAAGCATCACCACCCAATGAATAAGTGAAAGTGAAGCCCAAGTCGATAAACTTCCATTTGAGGTTGTTGGTAAGACCGCCTTCTATACTAGCCTGATGCTTGCCTACAATAGTTTTGTTGGCTTCAGAGATATTTGTAGTTGTCTTGCGGGCATTCTCTGTTCCGTCATTCAGATAGAACATTTCTTTACCGGTCTCGGCGTCGACTCCGGCGTATTCATAAACATAGTATGAATAGTAAGGTTCGCCTACACGGTGAATCAGCGGTCCTGATACGATTTCATTCTGCTGGCCATCCAATTTGGTCAGTTTGTTGCTGTTGTGTGCCATGTTCAGAGAAGTGGTCCACGTGAAATCCTTGTTTCTGAAATTGGTTGATGTAATGGTCAACTCAAAACCGGAGTTCTTCAGTGAACCGATGTTTTGCGGAGTGGTATATCCATAATTGCCATCATAATATCCGCCAACTTGTGATACGGGGAGGTCGTATATAAGGTCGCTGGTTTTACGCTGATAGTAGTCGAATGTTACAGAGATACGGTCAATGAATGAAAGGTCGAGACCGATATTCCATGTTTTGTTCTTTTCCCATTTCAGGTCTGGGTTTGCAATTCCGACGATTGACATTCCTGACTGTCCATTGTATATGATTCCATATTTATAAAGATTCATATAAGCGTAATAGTCTGAAGGTTGCGTTCCGTTTACACCGTATGACACACGGAGCTTTCCATCTGTCAATACACTCTTGACGGGATTTAGGAAACTTTCGTCTATGAATCTCCATGCTCCAGAAACCGACCAGAAACTTCCCCAACGGTTTTCTCTTGCCAGACGTGAACTTCCGTCGGTACGATAGCTGAGACCGAGATAATATCTGTCTGCGTAGTTATAATTGGCACGTCCGAGGAACGAAGTCATGCGATAGCTCTGTCTGTTGGTCTCGGCACTTGTTGAACCGGCATTTGTCAATTCGTACAAATCACCCGGATAGTCTTGGCCTGCCATGTAGTTGAAAGCATATTCCGTATCTTGTGTTTCAAAACCAAGCAGGGCATCAATATTGTGCAGACCGAAAGAGTTGATGTAAGAGAGCTGGGTTTGTGTATTCAGCTGGTCATTACGATTGACAATACGCTGCATAACACCACCCGGAGCGCCGTTGTTTGAGTGTCTGTCCCAAAGAACATCATTGGTACCTTGTGCGTAATCATAAGCAATCTTTTCACTTAAATTCAACTTGTCCCAAATATTATAGGTCAACTTGATTGTATTGAATGCCTTCATCAGGGTATAAACGTCGGAGCTGTGTTCTCTTTCATACAAAGGATTGACTCCAAATACGCCGCAACCATTGTTTAATGTGCCGTTTTCATTATAAGGGGTTGATGAGGGGCTCTGGAAGAATGCGTAATTGGCCACAGGCCCATCATAGGAGGTCGCTTCATTGGTTTTGTTTTGTCTTACTTTTGAGAATTGGCTTGTAACTTGAACCTCAAAGTCTCCAAACTTATGAGTGAGGTTTGCATTACCAGTGAAACGTTCCAGACCTTGTTTGTAAATGATACCTTCCTGATTGGTATAAGCTACTGAGGTGTAGAACTTGGTACGGTCATTGCCACCAGATACGCTCAGCTGGTAGTTCTGATGAGAACCGTTACGGAAAAGCAGGTCTTTCCAATCCGTCCATCCGGTCGAGGGTTTTGAAGCAAAGTCCTCGATGTTCTGGTCTGCAAAAGTTACGGCATCTGCATCGGACATGTTTCCGGTGTATAACCCGTAATTCTTGAGACCGGTCCATAAGAGTTCGCGGCGCGAGTCACCGTCGAGCATAGGACGATAATCTATTGCCATGTTTGAGAAACCCCAGTCGGAACGGAAACTTACATTTGTTTTGCCTTGTTTTCCGCTTTTCGTCGTAATGACCACAACACCGTTAGCAGCACGCGAGCCGTAAAGAGAGGCAGCAGCCGCATCTTTGATAACTGTGATAGACTCGATGTCATTGGTATTGAGTGAAGACAAAATATCAGTTCCTGCATCACTATAAGTGAACTCGGATAAGTCTCCACTTGTGACCGGTGTTCCGTCAATAACATAAAGCGGATTGTTTCCGGCATTGATGGAACCCATACCACGTACACGGATACTGCTTACAGAACCCGGATTACTTGAACTTGAGCCAAAAGTAACACCAGCGACATTACCAGAAAGTTTGTCGGCAACAGAAAGAACAGGTACATCTTCCAAGGTGGAAGTGTTTACAGTAGAAGCAGCTCCGGTAAACGATGCTTTCTTAAATGTACCGTAACCGGTAACTACAACCTCTTCAAGCAGCTCAGAATCGGATTTCAAAATTACCTTTACATGAGGTTTAATCGTTACTTCTTGGGTTTGCATACCAACAAACGAAATCACCAGAGTTTTCGCGGAACTACAATGTGTATAATATATTGATAATAAAGAATATACAATA
>ENA-OQKB01000334-OQKB01000334.1-human-gut-metagenome-genome-assembly--contig:-NODE-334-length-10788-cov-4.461026_pt1 | contig 10788 bp, 15 predicted proteins | sample MGYA00242646_ERZ504793 | MGnify/ENA primary metagenome ERZ504793 (study PRJEB26092, sample SAMD00036409) | human gut metagenome | host: Homo sapiens | study: EMG produced TPA metagenomics assembly of...
GGAAAAATATTATCATTAGGATATTTTATTCACATCTTTTTTTTCCTAGTAATACTTAAGTCTAGAAAGATTATTACCAATAAGCCTTGCGGGAATCTTATTTTTAATATGGGGATTCTGTATATTTTTATTTTCAGATTAGGATTAACAGTGTTGATTTTTTCCAGAATCCAGCTCTTTATATCCATTTTCTATTCGATAGCCATTGCATTATCTCTATATTCAATGAAATCAGGTCAAAAACTTTTTTATGTATTTATTATATATGCATTAGCTCTTTTTTCGAATATAAATCAGATGAGGAATGTGTATATGGTTCCTTATACTAACTATTTCTTCTATTTAGATAAAGATTTGTCTTTTGAAGAGAGGTCTGATTATAACTTTATTCATTCCCCGTATAAAGAAATTGAGAAATGAAACATATCCTTTATTTGTATGCACATCCCTTGGGGATGGATAAAGCAACGTCCACATTTCTTTGCAGAGAAATTGGCTGAAGATGCTGTTGTTGACGTTAAGTATAAGCAACCTTTTAAGGTGACCAAGAAGCATCTGCTTACCTCCAATAGTGAAACTATAAGTAATTTGTTTATAGATAGTTTTTTCATGTTTCCTTGGCACAAACTACCGATATTAAAATATTTTACTTTGGAGTGGAGTCAGTCTTTATCATTGAGGTTTTCTTTAAAGAGGAAAGCTAAATATGATTTTATTTGGCTTACCAGTCCGGCTTTATATCCCTGTATAGGTGCTGTGAACAAGGGAGCTAAGATCATTTATGATTGTATGGATGATATTGCAGAATTTCCTTCTTCTAAATCATCCCCAGTATATTGCGAACAACTTGTAAACTGGGAAATCGGCTTAATGAAACATGCGGATATAGTATTATGCTCGTCAGCGTATTTGAAGGAAAAAGTAATATCACGTTCCGGAATCGACAGGGATATTCATGTTATTAATAATGCCATTTCGTTGCCTCGAATCGCGAGTTTTGATAGCTATCCTTCTAAAGTACAAGAGGCTATAAACTTGTTGAAACTACCTAAGTGTTCTCTTCTATATATTGGAACAATATCTCAATGGTTTGATTTTAAACTTATTTGTGAGGCTTTGGATAAAAACAAAGATGTACAATTAGTTCTTGTTGGTCCCAAGGATTGTGAAATTCCTTCTCATAAACAACTTCATTATATAGGTTCCGTTGAGAGACAGTATATCTATTCGCTCATGGAGCAGGCTTCTGCTTTGGTTATGCCTTTTATTGTAAATGAGTTGATTAGATCTGTAAATCCGGTGAAGATGTATGAATACATTTATATGGAAAAGCCTATTATAGCTCCCCATTATGGTGAGATGGAGAAATTTCTTCCGTACGTAAATTTATACCATAGCAATGAAGAGTTTATGAGTTTAGTGACTCAGCTCTGTGAAGGAGAACTACAGATTACTACCGAAAAGGGAAAGGAAATGAAAGCTTTTGCCGAAAAGAATACATGGGAAAGTCGGTATGAAGAAGTAAAAAAACTATTGTTTAAGGAATATTTAATTTAACTTGTTATGTCTGTTACTATATCTGCCAACGTCTTGGTTCGTAATGAAATCAAGCACGTGGATGCATTCGTGCGCAACATGATAGACGCTTGTATTGACGAAGTCGTTTTCTTGGACGGTGGAAGTTCTGATGGAACTTATGAACGTTTATTGGAGTACAAAGTGAAATATTCACATATACGAGTGCTCCATTGGGAGCAACCCAAAGGAAGTGAATATAAACAAGGTTTTAATGAAGTGGCCCGTCGGAATCTGATGATTGAAGCGTCTTCTATGGACTGGTGTCTTTACATTGATATAGACGAGCGTATTCCTGTTGATTTTAAAAGCAAATTGGACGAGAAAGCTATGTTGTCTGCTTTGCTGGTAGCTTTTCCTCGTTATCACTTTTGGAGGAATGGTATCAGAGTGGATATGTCTGATGATAAAGTTTGGTATCCGGATTTGAATTATCGTTTATTTCGTCGAGATGAACGATTGAGGTTTGCTAGTCGTGATGCCAACGGATTGCATAATTACCTTTCATATAAGAAGAAGCGAGTGATGGGAGGCTTTAATAAGCCTAAAGCTGTGATGCTGCTATCAAGCTGATAAACAGGTGTTTAATGGGGGTAGAAATATTAAACAATAATAATATATGTGTGTTCCATTTGCATTATTACGACCTGAGCACTCCTAAAATAAACGACCTAAGGAGAGCTGAGTTTGATAATAAAGTAAAGATTGTGTCATCAAAAGACGAAGGCTTGTTTTATTCATTACGGGATAAAATAGTTCCCTGTCTGCCTATTTCAAATGTGGATGGAGCACAACTAATTATAGAATATCTGAAATGATATCCGTTTGCATAGCGACTCACAACGGTGAGAAGTACATAAAAAAACAGCTTGAAAGCATTCTTTCTCAACTTGATTTTTCGGATGAAATTGTAATCTCGGATGATGGTTCGACTGATCAGACAATCAACTTAATACAATCTTTGGAAGATAAGCGTATAAAGATCTTTACCTATAAACAATGTTTTGATTATTCAAAGCTCTATTTGTCTTCGTATTATTATGCTACTGCCAATTTCCATAATGCATTGAGACATGCACAAGGAGAAATCATTTTTTTGGCAGATCAAGATGATATTTGGGTGGAAAACAGGGTTTCTGTTTTTATGAAGGTGTTGGAAAAGGCCGATTTTGTCACATCTAATTTTTCAATTATAGACGAAATGGATGAACTTATAGAAGAGTTGTATTATGATGGGAATCCGTATGATAATCCGAATGTTGTAAAAATATTAAAAAAATCTTCCTTTTTAGGGGATGTTGCTCGGCTTTTAAACGGGATGTTTTTGCAGGTGGCTTTACCTTTCCCAAAGAAACTTTTCTTGCACGATTGCTGGATTGGATTGAACGCTTATTTCAATAATTTTAAAATTGAATTTATAGAAACCCCTTTGCTACTTTATAGAAGACACTCCAATAATGTGAGTGATTTGAACTCACCCAATAGTTTGTTTTTTAAAATTTCGTATCGCTTAAAATTAATGTGGTATGTATTTGTAAATAGATTGTCTAAATAATGAAGAAACTATTATTTATATCTTCCCGTCCAATTTTTCCGATAATTGGTGGAGATCAAATACGAACTTTTCAGAGTTTACGACTATTAGCGGAATATTTCAATATTCATTTGATTATAATAACTCCTACAGATATTTCTAAAGAAAAAATGGCGGAGTACGAAAGGTATGGTACTTGGAGATATTTTAAAATGTCAAAAGTGGATCATTTTGTGTCTGCAATGAGATTTTTGTATAATTCTCTTCCTATACAGGTAAATTATTACTATTCTAAAAAGGTACAGAATTATATAGACTCAATTATAAATGATTATGACGTAGTATATTGCAATAATCTGAGAACAGCAGAATACTTCAGACGGCATACGTCCGTAAGCCGTGTAATAGATTTTGTGGACGCTATCTCTATGAATTATGAAAAGGCTCGTAAGCATGCTAACTTGCTGATGAAAGTTGTCTATAACATAGATTATCATCGCTGTAAAATTTATGAGTCGCTTTTATTGCAAGAATTTGATAATGCTGCTGTTATATCGGATATTGACAAAGATTATATATTGCGCAATTCAAAGGTGAAAAAAAATATTCAGGTCGTTGGCAATATGGCGGATGTGTCTGAATATGTGGAAGAAACAGAAGGGCATAATCTCGCTTTTATTGGTAAAATGAGTTATGCTCCTAATATATTAGCCGTAAGCAATTTTGTGAAGAATGTACTTCCCTTAATCAGAAATAAGATTCCTGATGTCACTTTTTACATAGTAGGAGCTTCTCCTGATAGAGATGTGCTTAAACTTCATGATGGCAAAAAGGTAATAGTGACAGGTTTTGTTGAGAATATAAATGAATATTTTAATCTGGCATCCATTATCGTAGCTCCTATGTTGTCCGGTGCAGGTATTCAGAATAAAATAATACAGGCCATGGGTAGTGGGAAATGTGTTGTGACAACTCCAATAGGTGCTGAAGGACTTATCATAAAAGGCGAAATAGCCATAGAAAAGAATGATAATGATATGGCTGAGAGAATTATTTTTTTATTAAGCCATAAGGATGTGAGATGTGCTATGGGAAAAGACGCAAGAAAGTATGTGCAACAGAATCTTTCATTTGATGCAATATCTCAGCAATTCTACAAATTGGTTACTCATTTATTGTAGTAGCATTAGGTTATCTTCAAATTGAGTTAGCATCCCTAAATGACATTTAGCATAATCCAAACAAAAAAAACACGACCGAACAAGTCCGCTTGCTGAACAATAGGGATACAGATATACATTCACAAGAGAAAGTTAATTTTGATGGTAATGGTCAGTCAGGTCACCTTTATGAAGTGGTCCGTATCGCGTTAGCGTCCAAAAATGACGTATATGATAAACGCTATAAAAGTCAGCACTTTGCTTTCGTTAAATGAAAAGCAAAGTTTATGTATAGTTACACTGATTTTGAGTGTCTGTTTGTGCACTATAAATTGGAAGGTGTCCCTGTGGATGTTTCGATTGAGCAATTCTGTTTGTCGAACAAAGTACCTTATAATCTGTTTGCAAAATGGTACAAGGATACCCGAAAGAAGATAATTCCTGTTCAAGTTTTGGGTGCTCCCTCCCCAGAAGCAGAAATGCAGGGAATTCCTTCCCTACTTCCTGAAGGAACTCCGGAAGTGGCTACCCGGCTTTCTTCGAATACCGGACTTCGAATCCTGGTGGATATCCGCATGAGCAATGGTGTTCATATCAGTCAGAAAAATTTAAGCTACGCAGGTTTGAAAAGTCTGGTAGAGAAACTGGAGGGCATTCCTGAATCTTTGAAGACCCATATTCAGATATGACACCCTGATGAAAAATCAAAAATGACAATGGAGCTGATGGCTGCCTGTGAGTGGGACGCTGAACTCATCCGACGTGACGAAACCCGGATAGATGAACTGTTTAAATAATTGCGTTATGATTGAATTTGAAGGTGTTAATCCTAATATATGATAGCGAATAATTTGGAACCGTTTGAGCCGACGCATCCGGGCAAATTACTTAAGGATGAGTTGGAGTGCTGCAACATATCGCAAAAACAGCTTGCGATGGATATGGGAGTTTCATATACCGTCTTGAATGACATCGTAAGGGGAAAACGTCCCGTAAATACCAAGTTTGCCCTCTTGTGTGAAAAGGCTTTGAACATTCCTGCTTATTTATTGTTGAGGCTTCAGGCAGATTATGACATGCTGGTAACTAAACGAGACAAGTCTTTTGCAGAGCGACTTGCCAATGTAAGAAAAATTGCTGCAGTATTATGATAATGAATGCAGCATATTAAAAAGAACTGCAACGATTTTTATTTCTTTGTAAATATGCATGACGGGAGATGACTCAATAATCCCGAAAATCAATAATCCCAAACGAATTTTATTGTCTCCTTTTTTGTTAAGGAACTCTTTAGAGTGTCCTTACAAAATTTACCATGCTCTTTATTTGAGCCTTCATTTCTATTATAGGTTATTTAAACTTAACAGATTATGCTAAACTTTATAGTGGTCTTCTGCGGCTTCTTCATAGCCGTAGCCCTTGCCCGTATCATTATTCCCCGTATTTTAATTATCTCCCTCCGTAAACGTCTGTTTGATACTCCAGACGCACGGAAGGTGCACAAAAAACCGGTATCCCGGCTGGGTGGAGTGTCCTTTTTCCCGGCCATCTTGTTCACTGTAACTTTCTTGATAGGAATCTGTTATATGACAGGATGGGTCTCCTTAGTGGATACAGGACAACATTGGGTACAGATACTGTTTATGTGTACAGGGTTGACATTGCTGTATATTGTAGGTATTGCGGATGATTTGATAGGGGTTCGCTATCGTCAGAAATTTATAGTGCAATTGATTGCAGCCTTCATGTTTCCGTTGGCGGGGCTTTATATCAATGATTTTTACGGGCTGTTCGGTATTCATGCAGTTTCTCCTTTCATCGGTATTCCTCTTACCTTGGTGCTCGTGATTTTTATCACCAATGCCATTAACCTGATAGACGGCATTGACGGTTTGGCATCGGGACTGAGTATGGTAGCATTGTCCGTCTTTGGCACACTGGCTGTCATTGATGACAGATGGATGAGTGCATTGCTGGCTTTTACTACCGTGGGAGTGTTGCTTCCGTTCTTTTTTATAATGTATTTGGAAATGCGGACAGGGGACGGAAAATCTTTATGGGAGATACAGGAAGTCTTACCTTGGGCTATATATTAAGTTTCCTGGCAGTGCAATACACTATGAATACGTATGAGGCGGGTATTAATTATGAAGGTGCCATATTGATATCTTTCAGTGTATTGTTAGTTCCCTGCCTGGATGTGGTAAGGGTGGTTCTAGGCCGTGTACGTCGTGGCAAAGACCCCTTTATGCCGGATAAGACACATATTCATCACAAGTTTCTTGCCATGGGATTCACACCGCGTAAAGCGATGATTTCCATTCTATGCATTTCGTTTTTGTTTTGTGCCTCCAATGTGTTTCTGGTAAGCTATCTGAACAATACGGTGCTGTTCCTCTGTGATGTGGCCGTATGGACACTGATGAATCTTTATATCAGTAAGTTGATTTCACGACGCAATATTTCCCAAATATGATTGTTCCTTCTTTCCGCCTTTATCATTTTGCAGTAAAACTGATATGGAAACGTATGCTGGCCCTTACCCTGCTGTTTTGGCTGGGGGTGGCAGGAGTATACTATGCGGTAAACGAGATGCCTGTCTGGCAGGAATATGGTTGGTGGCTGCCATTGATGGTGGGTAGCACTTACTTTCTCTTTATGGACGTAAAATTGATGTTGATGATGATGAAACATGAAGAAGAAAAAGAAGTGGAAGCGGTATACGGTAAAAAAATAAGTTCGAAGAATGAGGAATATAGAAAATAGGAAGATGTTGTCTTGCCGGTTTGTTTTTGTGGATAGTACAGGGGGCAACGGCTCAAATAAATTATGGCACGACGGGATTGATGAATCTTCCTACTGCCGACATGCAGCGTGACAAGACTTTTATGGCAGGTGGTAACTGGCTGAATCATCATGCTACAGTACCCCGTTGGTGGTATGATACATGGAACTATTATATCAATATAACTATTTTTCCTTGGCTGGAAGCCGGATATCTGTGTACTGGTCATAAGGCAGTTCCTACGGATTATGGCAATAACTCCGGCTATTGGGTGCCATCTACGTATGGCAAGTTCACCAACCAGGACCGTTCTTTTCATTTTCGCTTGCGGGTGTGGAAGGAAGGTTGGTGGAAACCATGGACACCTCAAGTGGTGATAGGTGCCAATGATGCGATAGGTGATTCGGCGAATGGTGGTTCCTTATCCAATCAGCAGAATCAAGACTATGGTAATGGCTTTTGGAATCGTTATTATCTGGCAATAACCAAACATGTCAATTTTGATAATATAGGTACGTTAGGTACGCACATATCGTGGATATACAGCAACCGTTTCGACAATAAACTGAATAATCCTGCTATGGGCGTGAACTTTTGTTTCCATTTGAAAGAGAATGATTCATGGATAAGAAAAGCTGTTAATGGTGTCAATTTAATGGCTGAGGTTGTTCCTGGTTATACAGATGTGAAAGAGGACTTGACATTCAATCCCAATGGACCGAAATATCAAATGAATGTAGGTATGGAATACAGCTTTTGGAAAGACTACATCAACGCTGTAATAGAATTGAACCGTTGCAAATACTTCTCCGGCGGCATTTATTTCAAGATTCATCTGAAATGATAAAATAAATTATTCTATTAGGTAAGCAGTCAAAAATTGGCTCATAATTGAAACCTCTATCTTCGCTGCGAACAAAAATTTTAGAATTTATGTATAGCAGTGAAGATCTTGAAAGATTTTACTTTCAATACCAGACCGAGGCTTTGCCTCATGGAGAATCTCTCCAATCGTTTTGTGTTAAGAACAAAGTTCCTTATAACATCTTTCAGAAATGGTACAGGGATACCCGGAAAAAAGTAGTTGAAGTCCAGGTTGATGGTGCTCCTGTAATCGGTCATGAGGAAAAATCCAGTGCCATTGATCAATCTCAACCGGTATTACCAGGCAGAACTGATCACCCTGTTCGTATTTGGGTTGAGATTCGTATCAGCAATGGCTTGCATTTGTCCCAAAAGAATTTAAGCTATCCGGATTTGGTTCGTATGGTAGAGAAACTGGAGGGGTTATGTTGAGTGTTACCGGTCTGAATCATTTTTATTATGTCCGTGATTTTACCGATATGCGTTGTAAACATAGCCGTGTGCTGTCTGTCATTCGTGAACGGCTTCACCGTGAGCCCAATGATGGAGACGTCTTTATAGTCATGTCTCGAAATCGCAGAATAGTCCGTATGTTTTCATTTGATAATCGTTCATATAGTCTGTTCGAAAAGAAGTTTGTGGCAGGCTATCAGTTTATGAAAGTGGAGCGGAACGGGGCAGATACTGTTTATCGGATTGCCTGGAAGGACGTGGTTTTGATTCTTGAGAATCCTATAGTTAAAACATTACAAATCAGATAATCAATCTATTTATCCACTTGCGGTTTTGCGATTATTTTATTACATTTAATGCTGTAAATCAAAGGTTTAAGTATGATCGATCTGCAAGATATAATTACAACAAAACGAGAGTTGTTGAGTAGGGAAACCTACTCACGCAACCCTATAAATTATAGTGCAGGTATGGCAGAGGATCAGAAAGACCGATACATACAATACCTTGCTGAGCAAAATCAGGATCTCAGGTTGACAGGTGATGCCATGAAGCTTGTTTTGGAGGATTTTATGGCTCAGATGAAAGAACTGAAGGATCAGATGTCATCCATGCAATCGAAACATGTTGACCTTGAGAATCGGTTGTCAGAAGAGCATAAACTTCGCAAATCGGCTGAGCGTAAGATAAAATCACTTCAAGAAAAACTTGATTATGCCCATCAGGAACGTTTTGGTGATAGACGTCAAAGATACAATCTAAAGCTAAAACAAGTGATTCAGACCGCCGGAAGGAGAAAGATGATTATGATGGAACCGATGATACGCTTCGTACGGATTCAGTTGATCATGCTCCATCTCAAGAGGTAAAAGAGTCTTCCAAGAAAGAGCGTGATTTATCCAATCGCCCTGACGGTTATAAAAGGATGGGAGTAGTTGGAGAGGCGATAGAGCATCCTTCCGATTTGACAAAGGTTCCCGGTCGCATCATTGAAAGAAGAATGGTACGGGTATTCAGTTTTCGTATTTTCTTGACGGAAGAATGCTTCGAGATGGTTCATTATGCAGAGCTTGGTAAAAAAAGCCCAAGTGGGGTTATTTCCCTTCCGAAGGTCATCCTGAGGTAGTAACCAATTTTGAAGGCACTAAGGCTACTCCTGAATTTCTGCAGGCTATTTCCTATGAAGTTTATGTAAAGAATGTGACTTTTGGTCTTCTTCATCAATGGCTGACAGATATGGGCATGACCATTTCTAAAAACACGTTGCGCAACTGGCTTACGAAGGGCAAGACATACCTGGACGAACTGGTTTGTGTATTGAAGTCTATAGCTTTGGAAAAAGATTCGATTGTGAACTGCGATGAGACCTGGTGTAAAGTGCGCAAATACGATCACTATAAGAAGTGCTACATTTGGGTTCTGGTCAACAAGGCTCGGAAAACAGCCATTTTCTTCTATGAGAATGGCTCGCGTGGTCGTGATGTACTAACAGACTTTTTGGGCGATGCAGAATTGAAGAGTATTATGTCCGACGGATACAATGCTTATGTATTTATCGGCAATGAGCTGAAATCAGGCCGGTTTAAAGATACTGTACACCAAGTTTGTATGTCACATGCCAAGAACAAGTTTGTCAAGGCTTCCAATCAGGGTAGTGAACCGAATGCAGAACGCTTTTCCGAAATTTTAAAGGAGTTCTTTATGAGGGATCGTAAATACGATGATGCCGGATTAACTCCAAAAGAAAGGTTTCAAGAAAGGCAAAGCCTGGCAACGAAGGAACTTCTGATAGAGTTGCGCAGCTTGTTAGATAGTGAACTGACAAAGGATTCAGAATTTAGAAGTCAGTATTATAAGAAGCTCTCAATTATCTGAACCGGTTCTGGAAAGAGATCTTTGCTTACTTGGATGATGGTGAATTACCAATAGACAACAACCTGGCTGAGCGAACCATTCGAAAGCTGACTACTCAACGCAACAATTCACTTCATTATGGTAGTGATGCTGGTGCTGAGATGGCGGCAACCTATCACAGTGTGATTGGAACGGTAAAGCTTCATGGCAGTTCTATCTGGAACTTCATCGGAACTTTTTTCAAAAATATCTTTAACGGGTGCAGGGATTATGTTAACATGGTTCCTGACAAAATCACTTTGGCTACAAGCCAATGTTAAATTCACAAGACTAATTAATTAACAAAACTCAGTTTAGGGCACTGAAAAGTGCCCTTTCGAAGGGGTATGCCCTAAATTGAGTGCTTACATAAAAAAACTAAAATATAATTGCTTCATTATTGGATAAGCGGAATATAATTTGTTTCTTTGTCATACAATATATTAAGCTAATACCATTATGCAAAAAAATGAGATTATCCATTCCATTCGTGAAACGGCTCGTCAGGTGATGCCTTCAGGGAG
>ENA-OQKB01000336-OQKB01000336.1-human-gut-metagenome-genome-assembly--contig:-NODE-336-length-10774-cov-2.769513_pt1 | contig 10774 bp, 9 predicted proteins | sample MGYA00242646_ERZ504793 | MGnify/ENA primary metagenome ERZ504793 (study PRJEB26092, sample SAMD00036409) | human gut metagenome | host: Homo sapiens | study: EMG produced TPA metagenomics assembly of...
TCCGGTGACAGTGCATCCAATGTCGTACTGGAAGCGATCAAAGCCGATCCGTCCACACTGCAGGATCAGTACGCTTATCTGAACAAAAACAAATGACGGACGTCTGCTGAAGTCTTCGACCTTTTACATTAAGGACGAATCCGGAACGCTTGCCTATATTTTTTCTATCAATTATGATATTACCGCACTGGCTGCAGCGGATCAGTTTCTGCAGTCCTTTATCCAGACACAGAATCCCGCCGAGCCATCCGCTTCCCGCAGTGCAACCCCTCAGATTACGCACAATGTCACCGAGCTTCTGGATACCCTGATCGAACAGGCTATCTCCAATATCGGGAAACCGGCAGCACTGATGACAAAAGACGAAAAAATCAAAGTGGTTCAGTATTTAAATGATGCCGGCGCTTTTCTGATCACGAAGTCCGGAGATAAGGTAGCTTCTATACTCGGCATCTCAAAATTCACATTATATAACTATATGGATGCCGGTAAATAAAAATCCGCTGAAAGTGCATCGTTGAAACACTTTCAGCGGATTCTGATTATACTTCCATCTTGCTCTGCATCCATTCGTATAAATCCTGATATACCTGCTCCCGATCTGTCTCGTTAAGCAGTTCATGACGATCACCGGCATACAGTCTTAGACTGATGTCCTGGATTCCGGCCGCTTTGTATTTCTCATAAACCTTCCTTACGCCTTTTCCGAATCCTCCAACCGGATCTTCGGCACCGGCTGCGAAAAGGACTGGAAGCTGCTTCGGAATCATATAGATACTTTCTTTTTCTCCATTATAAGCATCCCGGTAAACATGCTATAATACGCGTTCACTGTAAAGACAAAGGAGCACAGTGGATCTGAAATATATTTTTCCTAGATGTTCTTCATCACTGGTTACCCAGTCCGCGCGTGTCTTTGGATTCTTGAATTTCCTATTATAGGCACCGACTGCCATTCTATCCACCAGTTTACTTTTATAATGCCAGCCACGGAACATCGCCAGTGTCCTACACAATCTTCTTCCAAACTGAAGTGTCGCTCTCTGCTGATCTGCTACAACTCCGATAAACATTGCTCCCGCCAGCCCATTTCCATACATCTGTACATACTGGCGCAAAAGACTTGAGCCCATGCTATGTCCTAACATAAAGTAAGGTACATCCGGATATTTCTTCATCGTCCGCTGACGAAGTGTATGCATATCTCCGATCACGCATGCATTTCCATATTTTTCGTTAAAAAATCCATACTCCGACTTGCTCTGCACAGATTTTCCATGCCCTAAATGATCGTTTCCAACGACATAATATCCATGACTACACATGAATTCTGCAAATTCATCGTATCTCTTAATATATTCCACCATTCCATGGCTTAACTGCAGGACAGCTTTCACTTCTCCTTCCGGTTTCCACTCAATCGTGTGGATCTCCGTATTGCCATCCTTTGAAGGGAAATAAAACTCATCTCTCATCGTTCATTCACTACCTGTCATCTAATTTGATATAATCACGATATGGTGCAAGCGGCTTATAAGCCGGACGTATGATCTTATCTACATTCTTCAACTCTTCCAGTCTGTGTGCACTCCATCCAACGATACGTGCTGCCGCAAAAATTGGAGTATATAATGCCGGTGGAAGATCAAGCATGCTATAAACAAGTCCACTGTAGAAATCTACGTTCGCATTAACACCTTTATACATCTTACGTCTCTCGCTAATGATCTCCGGTGCCATCTTCTCTACTTTCTCATACAGTGCATATTCTGCCTCGTGGCCCTTTTCATATGCAAGCTGCTTTACAAACTTCTTGAAGATCTCCGCTCTTGGGTCGGATACAGAATAAATCGCATGTCCCATTCCATAGATCAGACCTCTCTTATCAAACGCTCTCTTCTCCAGCAGTGCCTCAAGGTAAGCTCTGATCTGATCATCATCCTGCCAGTCTGTCAGCTGCGTCTTCATATCTTCAAACATCTGTGTTACTTTCACGTTCGCGCCACCATGTTTTGGCCCTTTCAATGACGCCATAGCTGCTGCAATTGTAGAATAAGTATCTGTTCCTGAAGATGTAACAACATGCGTTGTAAATGTTGAGTTGTTACCACCGCCGTGATCCATATGAAGAACAAGAGCCATATCAAGGATCTTCGCCTCAAGTTCTGTATACTGACGATCTTCTCTGAGCATCATCAGAATATTCTCTGCCATAGACAGTTCTTTCTTCGGTGCATAAATATACAGATCTTTACCCATTTTATAATTGTAAGCAAGATAGCTGTAAACCATAAGCATTGGGAACTGGCTGATCAGGTTCAGACTCTGACGCAGTACATTCGGAATGCTTGTATCATCCGCTTTGTCATCGTAAGAATAAAGCTGAAGAATACTTCTTGTAATACTGTTCATCATATCACGGCTCGGAGCCTTCATGATCACGTCACGTACAAAATTCGGTGGAAGCATCCGGCGGTCAGCTATCATATCCTTAAAATTCTCAAGTTCCTTCTGATTCGGAAGCTCTCCAAAAAGAAGCAGATATGCAATCTCCTCAAATCCAAAATGTTTCGCCTCAAGGAATCCGCTTACAAGATCTTTAATATTGTAACCTCTGTAATAAAGATTACCTGCACACGGTACGGATACACCGTCTACAATCTTTGTTGCACACACATCGGATATATTTGTCAATCCGGCAAGTACACCTTTACCGTTCAGATCTCGAAGTCCTCTTTTTACCTCGTATTTGGTATAGAGTTCTTTGTCAATTGCATTGTTCGTTTCACATTTCAGAGCAAGTTCTTCAATCTCCGGAGTGATGTCAAAAAATATGCTGTTAATATCTTTGGCCATGGGCTCTTCCTCCTTCTCTTGTTTCTTCTAATGTCTTTTATCTTTTAATTATACTAGATATCCGTCCATGAAACAATTAACTGAATATTAAATCTTTATGAATCTAAAAAGTGAAGAAGAATAAAGTTGCTGTCCACTACATTTTTGTAAACAGCAACTTTAGTAAATTCCTTTAATATTATTTTATCTGCAATCATAAAGAAAATCTAGCCAGCTTTGCAAATTCTTCCAGCGTAAGGGCTTCCCTCGAATAGATCCACCTCTTCCGAGTGCTTCAATCGCTGCCTCGATTTCTTCCTTCGTGTAGTCAAGTTCTGCCGAATTCTTCAGTCCATTTGCCAAAGTCTTTCTTCTCTGGTTAAAGGAGGCACGGATAATACGGAACATAAGCTTTTCATCCTTCACCTTCACCGGTGGTTCTTCATAACGTTCCAGACGGATTACCGCAGATCCAACCTTCGGACGAGGCATAAAGCAGTTCGGTGGTACATTTGCCACAATATATGGTTTCGCATAATATTGCACAGCCAGTGAAAGCGCCCCGTAATCTTTTGTTCCGGGTCCTACCTGCATTCTGTCCGCAACTTCTTTCTGTACCATAATAGTAATAGAATCAACAGGAACCTGATTCTCAAACAATCCCATGATGATCGGGGTAGTAATGTAATATGGCAGATTGGCAACAACCTTGATCGGACGCCCCTGATTTTTTTCCAGTGCAAGCTGGCGGATGTCTACTTTGAGGATGTCGTTGTTGATGACTGTCACATTATCCCAATCTTTCAGAGTGTCGTCCAGAATAGGAAGCAGTGTTTTATCAATCTCAACTGCTGCCACTTCCCTTGCTGCTTCAGCCAGATACTGTGTCATGGTTCCGATTCCCGGTCCAATCTCCAATACAAAATCATCCTTTGTGATCTGTGCAGAATCTATAATCTTATCCAGAACATGAGTATCGATCAGAAAGTTCTGACCAAACCTTTTCTGGAATGCAAAATTATACTTCTGAAGCACTTCTATGGTATACTTTGGATCTCCTAGATACGGTCTGGGCATAATCTTTACTCCTTTTTCTTTATTACCTGTAACTGTACAAATACGCATTATTTAGTAAAATCTTTCTCGTACAGAACAATATATCCATCTCTGTCTATACGTTTCTTAGATACATTTCGTTTAAATTTACGGATTCCTCCCTGTGATTTTGCAATCGCAGCATCTATCAGTCTTTTACTGCGCCAACATTCATAGGAGAATCCTCTTTCTGGTTAATTCCAATCAGATTATACAGCGCAAGCATTCCCATCTGATCAATAGCATAACCATTCTCTTTTGTATAAACCCTTGCAAAATTGACAAGTTCATCATTGGTAAACACAGGAATATTGATCATTGAAGTAAACTTCTTTGCGAATTTCGGATATCTGGCAATCAGTTTTCGCATACCAATCTTCTCATCTTCCACGATTACTGTAAGTCCGTCTGTATTAACTTCCATGGCTTTGTCAAGCATCTCTACTGTTTCCGGTGTCAGCTGATTTGCATTTTCGATCACAAGAAAGCCACCTGCCAGCTTTGAAAAAATCTTATAAATATTTTTTCCGTTGATCTGATCTGCAAAAACATATGCTACTTTTGACGCTTCCAGATTCAGTTCTTTACAGATTGCCGGAATCAGGCCTGAGATCAGTCTGGTCTTTCCGCATTCCTTACCGCCCATCACAATAATATTTCCAGTTTTAGAAGTCTTGTCTGCTGCAGCCATCTGTACATCATATAAAGTATCCACAAGCTGCTCTTTCATACCCGGAACCTTTACAAAATATGTAAATAACTGCTTTTCATCATCTGTAAGTTCTTTTTCTCTTGGTACGATATCCCTTGGATCTGCTCCATTTTCCGGCTGGATAGATTCTATAAAACGTTCCAGCTCCTCTTCTTCTGTCAGAGGTTGAGCTTCTTCCGTTCCCTCTGTATCATCTTCCGGATTCAGATCTGTATTCCCCATCGGTCCATGGAGAAATTCCTCTTCAGCTCTTCTGAGATCTTCTTCTGTAACCTCATCTTCTTCTTCAGCTTCTTCTATTTCCGGCTGCACCGGTATTTCCTTTTTCGGTTCTTCATCCGGCTTTGGATCAGCAACCTTTATATCTTGTATATCTCCGCTGAGGAAATCCGGTTCTTCCAGTTCCTCTGAAATATCATGGGCTTTTATTTCTTTATCATCAACATCAGTTTCTGAACTTTCTTCCTGTACTTCTTCTGTTTTTGACTCTTCTTCCTTCGGAATCTCAATTCCCTGCGCACTGGCAGCAGCAAGGATCGTATCCTCCAGATTCAACTCTTTCCCTTCCAGATCAAAAGAATCCATATTCAGTTTCGTCTCAGCAACTTCCTCAACTTTCGGCGGTTTGCTCAGTTCCATATTTTTCATGGATGCCGGAATATTTAATTCAGGCATCTTAATTGCAGCCATGGGTTCTGCCCCCGGTTTTTCAGGTTCTGCCTCCAATTCCGGAACATTTTCAGGTTCTTTCTGTGACGCATCACTCTTTATGATTTCTTCCGGAATCTCATCTTCCCTGGTGATACCGGCCTCGTTAACCATATCCATGGATTCTTCCGGAAACTCTTCTTTCTCTTCCTGAGTCTTACCTCCAAAGACATCCCTGATCCCCTTTGAAATCTTTTCCTGAATGCCTTCCATGCTGACCTGAACTTCCGGCTCATTGTTTTCTGTCGTTTCTTCCACTTCTTCAGCTTCAGGCTCTTCCTGCGCTTTTACTTCTGTTTCCGTTTTTTTCTTCTCCAGTTCTTTCGCCTGCTCTGGTGTAAGAAGTTTCGGAACAAACTGTTTCTCAAATTTTGCTTTCTCAGCACCTGTCAGCTCACCCATTCTCATTTTTAGATCATAGGCTTTCATAACATATTTGCCTTCACTGAACCAGAGAATGATTTCATTGCATAAATCCAGACATTTCTGTTTTTCTCCTGCTTTGTAATACAGGGCTGCCAGTTCATATGACCATTTCTCTGTAAATTCCTGTTCTTTATACTCTTCCAGGATTCTGATCTGCTCATTTAATGAAGAATTTTTTGCCCTTGCAATCTTGTACTGCAGAATATATTGTGTACTGTCATTCGAAGCCACCTGCTTATACTCTTCAAAAAATTCTTCTGCTTCATTGATATCATCCATTCGCAGAGAGATCTCAATCAGACGGTAAAGAATATTTTTTCCAATAGATGCCTTATGATATGCAAGAAGGAAAATCTCCTTACTGTCCTCATATCTTCCGTTTGCTGCATATATTTCACCGACAACACATAAGGTGCGGACATTTTTGACGCGTCTCCAGTCTATGCTGTCTACAATGTTCATGGCACCTTTATAATCTTTGTCCTGAACCAGCTTATTAATCTCTTCAAGTTTTATCCGAAATTCTTCTTTATCCAATGCATTCACCAACTTTCCATAATTACGCTCAGTGTATCATAAGCCCGTACCCTTGTCAAAAGATTGTTTCTTCTTACACAGGCTGTGATACTGTTCCCTGAACTACCTGAAATACCTTATTTATCTGAAACTGATGACTGATAAAATCATCCAGCCCTGTACATGTTATCAATGTCTGGATATCACTGATACTGTCCAGAAGATAATTCTGCCTGCTGCTGTCCAGCTCGGACAGAACATCATCCAAAAGCAGAACCGGTGTGTCTTTTATTTTTCTCTTTACTATATATATTTCTGATAATTTAAGTGAAAGTGCCGCTGTCCTCTGCTGTCCCTGAGAACCGTATTTCCTGATATCAATCCCATTTGCCATTACACACAGGTCATCTCTGTGTGGGCCTGCGGATGTCAGTCTCATCCTCATATCTCTTTCTCTGTTGGCACAAATGGTACTTTCCAGTTTCTCTGCTGTACAGTCCGGTTCATAAATAACGTTCAGTTCTTCCAATCCCCCTGTAAGATTACCATGTATTTTTCGAACCGTTTCATTTAGTTCTTTAATAAATTCACTGCGCTTGTCAATAATCTTCCGTCCATATTCAGCCATCTGTATATCCCAGATATCCAGTGTATCTTTAAGTGAAGGCTGAACACTGAGATCCTTCAGCAATTTATTTCTCTGATTTACAATATGGTTATATGAAGCCAGATCTGTAAGATATATTTTATCTAACTGGCACAGTTCCAGATCAAGAAATCTCCTTCTCTCACCCGGACATTTTTTATAATATTCAGATCCTCAGGAGAAAAAAAACACCAGATTAACTACTCCGAAAAGCTCACTGGCCTTCCGGATAGGAAGACCATTGATCGCAACGCCTTTTGCTTTATCTTTTTAAGATGCATATCAATCCTGTAGGAAAGCTCATCTCTTTTTACCATCATCCTGATATGAGATTCATCCTTTCCAAACTGAATCATATCCTTATCTCTGCTTCCTTTATGCGATTTTGTAGTTCCGCAAAGATAAAGTGCCTCCAGGATATTGGTCTTTCCCTGAGCGTTATTGCCGTAAAATATATTCGTCCCCTGTGCCAGATCGAGTTCCAGAGAATCATAATTTCTGAAATTTTTTAACTGAACAGATTCAATATACATTTATTCACCTGATCACTTTAATTTCTTTTCCATCATAAGAAACGATGTCACCTTCATAAACCTTTCGGCCACGACGGTCATCTACCTCTCCGTTTACTTTTACCAGTCCGTCAGTGATCACATATTTCGCTTCAACCCCGTCCTGAACCATATCTGCAAGTTTCAGTAACTGCCCCAGTTTTATAAATTCATCTCTGATTTTAATTTCTTCCATTTTCATTTACTCCCTATCTTGCCTGATTCTGGTTGATATTTACAGGCAGAATCAAATATGTGTAATTTTCCTCGTCATCCCTGATAAAACATGGTGCTTTTGGATTTACGAGGTAGATACTGATTGTTTCATCATCGATTACTTTGAGTGCATCGATCAGAAATCTTGGATTAAAGCCAATAAGGATATCTTTGCCCTCTTTATCAATATCAATATTTTCATTCATGGAACCCATTGCAGAATCAATACGTAATTCCATAGAATTATCTGTAATTTCAATAATGATCGGTTTCTTTTCTCCCTCTCTTACCAACAGAGTGGCTCTGTCGATACAGTCCAGAAATTCTTTTTTATTAATTTTAATTTTGGTTTCGTAATCGCTGGAAAGCATCTGATCAATACGGAAATATTCTCCGTCGATTAATCTGGAAACAACAATAGTCTGGTCAAACTCAAATAAAATATGATTTTTTGAGAAATAAATATTTACAATATCATCAATTTCACCGGATAAAATCTTACTGATCTCATTAAGTGTTTTGCCAGGTACCACCACTTTGCGGTCAGCATAATCTTTTTTCAGTTCCATACGTCTGATTGCAATACGATGTCCATCGAGAGATACTATTTTCAGGTAGTTATTTTTGATTTCAAAAAGTTCACCTGTCATCAGCTTATTGGTTTCATTGGAGGCAATTGAGAAAATAGTCTGTCTAATCATCTCTTTTAATGTGAATTGAGAGATAGTAAGACTTTCTTCTTTCTCAATCAGTGGGAGATATGCAAAATCTTCTCCGGATTTACCAGGTATCGTGAATTTTGCTTTCTCACAGGTAATGGTGGCAGTAAGTTTCTCATCTGTTTTAATAGTTACCGTATTGTCTGGCAGTCGACGAATGATTTCATAGAAAATTTTTGCATCCAGCGCAATGATTCCTTTTTCTTCAATGATTCCATCAACAATTGTTTCTATACCGAGTTCCATATCATTAGTAGTAAATTTGATCTGGTTTGTAGTAGCATCAATCAGAATACATTCCAGAATTGGCATTGTTGTTTTAGAGGGAACTGCTTTCAGTGAGATGTTTACACTTTTGAGCAAGTTGATTTTCTGGCAAATGATTTTCATAATGTGTATAACTTCCTTTCTTGGGTGATGTGGTTTTTTATAGATAAATATATAAAAGGAATTCGTCGTCTCCGCCGTAGGGGATGTGAATATGTGAAAAACTCCATTGAAGGTTGATTTTTCAAGGAGTTCGGATATGGATAACTTCGTGTAAAGGTGTGCTTAAAGTATGTGTATAACTTGTGTATAACCGAAGCGCCCAAAAAGTGGCGAAAAGTTATACACACTTATACACATTCAATCAACATCTTATACACATGTTATACAGTCAGTTATCCTCATCCCTGTGGATTAATTTTTTTCTTTAAAGTTTCAATGGTGTTTTTAAGGTTTTCATCGTTGTTGATTTCTTTTTCAATTTTGTCGATACCGTGCATAATGGTAGTATGATCACGATTTCCAAGACATTTTCCGATAGATTTCAGCGGAGTTGAGATGATTTCTCTGCATAAATACATGGCAATCTGGCGGGGAGTTACAATTTTGGAGTTACGCTTATTTCCACAAAGGTCATCCACTGTAACATCAAAATGTTCAGCAACCATGGAAATAATATAATCCGGCGTGATGACTTTCTTTTCATCAGGGGAAATAATGTCTTTTAACGCCTGTTCGGCAAGTTCAAGTGTAACTTCCTTTTTTTCAAGTTTGGCAAAAGCCATCACCTTGTTGATCGCGCCTTCCAGTTCGCGGATATTGGATTTAATATTGTTTGCAATGTATTTGATTACTTCCTCGTTAATATCATATCCATCCATTTCTTCCTTCTTATGAAGAATTGCCATTCGGGTTTCGTAATCCGGCAGTGTGATATCTGCGATCAGGCCCCATTCAAATCGTGAACGGAAACGTTCTTCCAGGATTTCCATATCTTTTGGAGGTTTATCTGACGAAATAATAATCTGTTTTTTGGCACTGTGCAGGCTGTTAAAGGTATGGAAAAATTCTTCCTGTGTAGATTCCTTTCCTATAATAAACTGAATATCATCGACAAGAAGAACATCAATGTTTCTGTATTTTTCACGAAACTTGGTCATTGCCGAGTTATTTCCATTACGGATTGTTTCGATCAGTTCGTTGGTAAACTCTTCACTGGTAACGTAAAGTACTTTGCTGTTTTCATCATGATCAATAATGAAATGAGCAATAGAATGCATCAGATGAGTTTTTCCCAGACCTGCACCGCCATAGATAAAGAGCGGATTGTAGGTATCACCCGGGGATTCGGCAACTGCAAGAGCTGCTGCCTGGGCAAATTTATTATTGCTTCCGACTACAAAGGTATCAAAAGTGTATTTTGGATTCAAATGAGCTTCCTCGCAGCGTGCGTCCTGAGACTGCGCTTTTGGAGAAACTTCCTCTTTTTTTGGAACATCTTCCGGCAATATGAAATTGATGTCACAGTTTTCCATTCCGGTAACTTCACTGATCGTTACCTGAAGTGGAAGTTTATATTTTTTACTTATATAATTGAGACCTACCTGCTCTGAAGGCACGATAATAGTGACAACATTGTCAACTACTTCGTAAACAGTAAGTGGTTTTAGCCAGGTATTAAAAGAAACGTCGGACAGATCATGTTCTGTCTTGACGATTTGCAGGTATTTCCGTCCCTATTTTTCCACAACTTTGTTCATTTTCTGGTTCTCCCGGTTCGTATTACTTCTATATTAAGTGTGTATTGATAATATTGAGTTTTCCACAAACTCTGACCGTATTACTTAAAAAAGACATAAATATCCTTATATATATTATAATAAATAAAGGTTTTACGCAATCCTTATTTAAATAATTGTAGTTATACACATTTTTCCACATGTGGATAATGTGAGAGATGTGGAAAATCCCCTTTAAGTTTACATAAAACCGGAAATAGTGGATAAATACCCATGGGGATTGTGTATAAAGTTGTCCACGTAATAATCCTTGTAAAATAAAGGGATTTTTAAAATAATAGTGT
>ENA-OQKB01000337-OQKB01000337.1-human-gut-metagenome-genome-assembly--contig:-NODE-337-length-10756-cov-7.069527_pt1 | contig 10756 bp, 12 predicted proteins | sample MGYA00242646_ERZ504793 | MGnify/ENA primary metagenome ERZ504793 (study PRJEB26092, sample SAMD00036409) | human gut metagenome | host: Homo sapiens | study: EMG produced TPA metagenomics assembly of...
GCAATATCACCGCACTTAAATTAATGAAATTCTTATGTAAAGAAATAAATGATTATATTTTTATAATTACTTTTGTAGCTGCGATTTAGTTTAAGTCACTTTGCATAATAAATTTGTTGGCATAAGATGTGGAGAATGGGTTTTGATTGATGTTCCCGGTGTATCGCTTGATGAAATATTTCCTATCCACAAAGCGGAAGAAGTACTACAGTTTGGAAAATATAAAGGAAAATCCTTGGGGGATATTTATACAACGGATTACCAATATCTCTATTGGTTAGAAACGACAGATAGGTTCTTTAAAATTGACTTTGAAGAACTTGAACAATTGTATCCAAATATAGGAAAGCCCTCGGATATATCCATTTCCGAAAGAATTATTGGCTTTGGAAAATATAAAGGGAAAAAGTTTAGTGAAATCAAAGATGATATTTCTTACCTTGAATGGCTTGCTTCAATAGGGAAAATTTCCAATGATGATTTCAATTCATTAACAGCGATATAATCAACAAAAACAATTTATATGAGAAAACTTTTAATCACATTAACTATGCTCTTTGCTGTAATCAATATTATGGCGCAAGAGCATCTCTCTTTCAAGGGTATTCCTATTGAGGGAAGTATGACGGCTTTCTGCCAAAAGCTAAAAGCAAAAGGCTTTACACAAATGGGACGTGACAACAATGTGACGATGTTCACAGGTGATTTTACAGGCAGACAGGCAACAGTCGGTGTCGGTGCGACTGATGACGGGAAAAGCGTTCACTCTGTCGTCGTTATATTCGATGAAAGCAGCGAATGGAATACTCTTGTGAACACTTATGACTATTATAAAGGCTTATATATTCGTAAGTATGGTGAGCCCTCTGCTTGCCGAGAACATAATCCGAGCCGCCAGGACAGCAATATTTCTCTCATGTACGAATTAGGACAAGGTACAGTTACTTATGCAAGTGCTTGGAATGTCACTGGTGGAACTATTGAATTATCAATCGAGAAAGCTGGTTATTCTGACGGTGTTGTTATTATTCGATACCGTGATGCTCAAAATGTAGAGAATAAAATCCAAAAGGATTTGGAGGATATATAATAATTGACTGATAAATGAATAATAATCATTGAATATGAAAAAATGGCTTGTTTACTTGCTCGGTATAATAACAGGTGTTATACTGACATTTGCATTCGCTTTTTATGTTAATCTGTCTAACAATTCTGGTATCGTTGGACTTGAAATGTTTGAAGAACCCGGAGATTACATGGAGTATTCACAATTTGAGGTTTTTCAAGTGGTTGAATCTGGATGTGCTTTGGCTCATGCCGATGACTCTTTTGGTGCAATTGTATTCATTATTCCAAATGAAAATCAACAATTTTACGATGAACAAAAGATTGTTCTTAAAAAAGACCAATGTGCACAACGTGTCGGAACGTATAAGTATAGTACCAAAATGGAAATAGAAAAAACTGTCCCAGCGATTAGGATAGTTGATGGCGTTGAATTACCGAAATCAAATAATTCTGCTTCTAATAACAAGAATGCGGGAAAGACCTTGTTTGATAAGCCTGGTGATTGTGTAAGTCGAAAGAATTTTGAAGTACAGGAGGTTTTGGAGTCAGGAGATGCTATTGCGCTGGAAATAAGAGAAACCATTTCGGGACATGTATTAACTTCCGACTTAGAAGTCTTAATATTAGCTCAAGAGGGCAGTAATTTTTACAATAAACAAATAGTTAAAGCTCCACAAGGCAAATGTGCAAGACAAATCGGTAACTACAAGTATCAAGAATATGGTAACACAAAAGTAATTCCTATAATTGCTTTTAAATAAACAATAACTGTTCTATGCCATTCGCACCATTCATATTTCTTATTTGCTTGGTGGCAGGTATTGCTTACCTTATCTATGTCAAGCGGAAAGAGCGTGAACTCATTGAGCAGGTTACGCCCATTACTCGTGGCGAATGGTCGGAGCGCAGAGTGGTATTGAAACTTCTGAAAGCGGGTATCAACCCCAAAGCCATATTTCACGACTTATACATTCAGAAGCCGAACGGCACTTATACACAAGTCGATGTAGCCGTTGCAACCAAGGTGGGCTTAATCGTTTTTGAGGTAAAGGATTACAGCGGTTGGATTTTCGGCAATGAACACCAAAAGTATTGGACGCAGTTACTGGCATACGGCAAAGAAAAGCACCGCTTTTACAACCCCGTAATGCAAAATGCCGGACACATTCAAGCTATCAGACAATGTTTGTCGCAAAATCCGGGCATACCGATTTATTCCGTTATCGTATTCTTCGGAAGCAGCGAGTTTAAGGATATTACTTGTAATGCAGAAAACACCTTTATAATATATCCTCGCTCTATCCGACAGGTCGTATCGGATATTATGATGCAGCCCAACGCCAATTTCGGGAATAAGTACGAGATTATGAACTTATTCACCAAAGGAGTACAAAACGGAAATGACTCGATGATTGTTTCTTCACAAATCAATTCTGCTGCATATTATGGTCGCAAAACGCCACAGTCCACTTATACCATATCTTTCAACTCATTATTCCGTTTTCGTGGTTTTTCACACAGAAGAAAATTTTGGTAACCCACTATTAGCGTATTAAATAAAAGGAACATATAGCGAGGATTGTCAAGTAGGTATCTGACATTAGTGTTCGTCACATTTTTATTCCGTTCTCTTGCATACGTTCAATCTTCCAATCATACGCCCCCTCTGCAACATCGCCCACCTCTTTGAGTGTGTGGCGATGTTTTATTTCATCAAAAGGCTGTCTGTGTTCCGTATAGCCACACAACCAGTCACCAATAGCCTTTTGCATTTCTGTCGTTTCCCCATATTCCTGCATCACGCTCTTGATGTCAGCGGCTTCGGATGGAGAAAAGATTGACTTGTACTGCTCTGTCCCGAAATGGATAATCGCATCAACGGCTCGCTTGAACACCTCGCTTGCTTGGTAGAGAATATCGGCAATGACATTCAGAATTTTCTGGCTGGCTTCCAATGCCCCCTGCAACAAGCGGATAGTATTGTCTTTCTTCTTCGTGGCTGTGAGAATTGCTTGGCTGATGCGCTGCTGTATGTCTGCTTCCTGTTCTTGAAGCTGTCTGACAGCCTCGTTCCTTTCTATGATTGATGAGCGGCTTTGCGCCAATGCCTTGTCTCGCTCGGCCTCGGCACTTTGCTTTGCTTCGACCAGTGTCTTTGTCAGTTCTTCCACCTTGTTTTTTACGGCATTTGGAAAGGCTTTCTTGATGCGCTCGATTTTGGTTTTCAGTTGGGTGTTTTCCTTTTCAACCGCTGCGGATTTACCGACACCGACAATACTGCCGACACTATCCAGTATGCTGTCCATTTTAGCCTTGCGCTCGTCTTTGAGCTGCCTTTCCTTATCGGCAATCTCATTATCAAGTGAAAGGCTGTATTGTTTTTTCGCCTTGTTCTTGCCCTCAATAGATTGTCGCTCGGCTTCGGCTTTCTCCTTGGCGGCAAGGGCGGCATCCTTTTCGGCTTTGACCTTTTCGGCTTCCTGTTTCTGTTTGGTGATGATGAAGTCGTTTCGTTCCAAATGCTCCTTGCCTGTCAGCTTCTTTGAGATGCCCCTCTGCATCTCCAGACACTCAGCCAAAACGGTCTGCATTTCGCACATGGCTTTCTCGTCCAGCTTGCAGGATTTGCCTGTTTCGTGATCCATCCAGTCCCAAACGATATGTGCGTGAAGATTGGGCTTCCAAGTGGCAATGTCTTCGGGATTGCTGTAATGTCCCTCGTCACGGTGGATGAACACTTGCAGGGGTGTGATACCCCAGCGTTCCTTGCACACCTCGCAAAAATGCTTTAACTGTTCCATTGTGGTATCTTCCTTGATTACCACCACGCCCTCTTTGAGCGGAGTGCTGCCACGGACAATGGTCACCTTCCCGGTCTTTTTGTTCACCCGTTCACGGTCTTTGGTCTGCATCGCCCGACCTGTCTTTTCCTTGACCATTACGGCTATCTGATTGTAGCGTTCAGTGAGCGATGTATTTCTAAAGTCAGGTGCTACCCATGCTTCGTTTTTCGGCATGAGGTCAGTGCGTATATAGAACTTTTCTTTGTTGATACGGGTAAGGTATTCTGCTGTCCGTCTGTTATGGGGTTCGCTACTGCCGATGTTGCAGGGCTTGATGTTGATGGATGTCTTCTGTGCCATAAGTTTACTTTATTCGGGTTTCACAATGGGTTATTAGGGCAGAGCCTTAATCGGAGGGTGCAGGGAGAGGGTCACTTCCTGCTCCGGGTTCTTAGGGGTGGAAGCCACTGAGCGGAGTTTCCAAAGAGAGGGTCACTCTTTGGTCGGGTTGCATAGGGCTGACAGTCCTTGCCGGGTTCTTAGGGCAGCGTCCTAAGTGGGACGGGGCAACGCCCAGCCCCTCGGGAGAGCCCACAACTACGGAAGCGAAGCGTGTAGTTATAGTGGGCTATATCAGGGCAAGCCCTGTCTGTCACACCACGACAACTCAGCTACCTGCACATACTGTATTTCTTTTCTGGCATATAATACTCCTTGTCTGCTGCTATGTGGTTCAACACATCTTGCAGTCGGTCGAGTTGTTCATGGTCAAGCACACGGATGGCATTGATGGTTATCTTCTGTGTGGCAATCTTCCGGTGTGCTATGGCGGTTTCGTTCATCGTTCCGTCACCGTTCGCATGAACAGAACGGAGATAGTCATTGACCGCTTCCGTCTGTTCCTTGCTGGGATATGGTGCTGCCCATTTGTCTTGAATATAATCCACCATTTTGCTGACTGCATTTGCCAAAATCAGGTCTTGTTGTTTGATAGATTGTATCAGCTCTATTTTTTTCATACAAATATCATTTAAGTTGGGTTTTACGATTATTTATTCCATAGTTGATTTTGTTGACTTTGTTGAAGATGATTCAAAAAAGAGGGAAAAGAAAATTAAAGATGCAGTACACAATCTTTTTTCTTTTTTGGAAGGCAAAACTCTTTGTTGAAGTTTGTTGAGGGTGTTGTTGAATAGTAACCCTCTTATTTATACTTCTTCCCTTATGTTTCATCATATTCAACAACCTCAACGATAATCTTTCAATTTTTCACGGGTAACGGTATAAAAGCGTCCCACCTTTTTGGACGATGCAGAATACTTCTGTCCCGGCAGCACGGATATTTGATAGGTGGAGTAGGACAGCGCATTGGATGCTGGCTCCAGTTTCCAGTACTGTTGCAGAACATTCCTCACCTGATGACGCTCCATCTTTACCATAGAGTAATTGAACAACGCTAACAAGTCGTTGATACAGAAATCTACCACATCCACCTGCATTGTGTCCATGATGTCAAGCAACAGTTCTGTCATATCAAGTTCAATGCGACTGCGGTTGCAACGGATGATTTTCTCCAATACTTCCGTGCGGATGAGTGAAGGAGAAAACCACATACGGCTTTCTTCTTTGGTGGTTAGATTTCGATGTTGTAGATGGTACAGAAATGCAGGTATCTCATCTTGCAGTTTCTGAAGAAAAGAGGTGTCGTCTTTTCCCAACCTACTAATCTTTCTTACCCAATAGCGTGTCTCCTCTGGCTCAATGTAAACAGGGAAATTCTCATTGTTGGAACACAATACGAATTTGGCAAAGAACTGCACTTCATAGCGGTCTTTGCCCTTTGCCTCCATCTTGTATGAGTGTGCCGTACTGAGGTTTTTCAATCGTTCGCTATCTTCCCTACGGTTGAGTAGCACCTCGTCCACCACTATCATCAGTTTACCTGCCCAGTCGGCATTAAACTGGCTCCGAAAGTCCTCATTGGTGTTGAAGGTCACGTTCTCTTGAAACAACGCTTTCAGAAAATTCAGGAACGTACTCTTACCCGTGTTCCGTTCCTCCGACACTAATAGAAGTATCGGTAACTTCTGCGTTGGTTTTAGGTATAACAGTTGAAGATAATCCATTCCCAATTTATATTGCTCACCAAAGATGTGTTCAATCAAGGATTGTATATGATTAAACTCACCTTCTTTTGGAATGTGGGTTATTGGCTCATAGAGATTATAAAAGTTATTCACGTTTAATTGGTAATCTGTATGACTTGGCATAGTGCAGAATCCGTCATATTTCGGAATGAGTGCCGCTTCATCCTTGCCGTGGTCTAATCGGAATACGCTCATTTTCCATTCAACCCGCATTTTGCGGAATGATCCATTCATCATTGGCTGATTGATAATACGAAACAAGGTTGTACCGATACGGACATACTCTTCCTCGATATTCTCAATTTTTCCACTTGTAGGAGTAACAAGTGCATTATCAATCTTTTCCATAACCAGATATTTTGTTGGTTTCCCCCAAGATGCGCTTCACGTCTGAGAAGCGGTATCTTACTTTGTTTCCCACCTTGATTGCTTTCAGGTAGTTGCGCTTGTTCCAAAGCCATAAGGTGGTGTCGCAAACGCCACACATTTCCTTGACTTCCTCACGTGTCAGCAGTTTATCTTCATTGGTGGCTTTGAGTGCAACAGCCACTTCATTCACTGCGCGACTAATAAGTTCATCAGAGAAGTGGCGTAAATCTTCACTCGTAATCTCCAATTTGATATTAGCTGTGCTATTGGAGATGATTTGCATTAAATCTGTCATAGCATATATGTGCTGCCATAGTCCGACACAATCACTTTGGCAGCATTATAAATGATTGCGCCACCGCTCCGACATTGGAACGATGGCGCAAAAGTATAAATGTAATTCGCTATAATTCAACAAACTACATTTCGCTATTTTCGCTGAAATCATAAACGAAAGAAACGAAATGTAAGGTAATCAATTTGGTTCGTCTGAAAATGGTCTTATCTCAATGTCAATACTGGATTTTGAACAAGTTGGTCTATAACTGGATGGTAAATGGCTCCATCAGTAACCGCTGTAATTGTCGTAACTTTATTGCCTCCGTCTTTCGATGAAGCGCCACAATGGTAAATCTGTTCATCAGCCGTTTGGTAATCAATGACAATATACCTGTCGTGGAATATTCCTCCAGACGTTTGCAGCGAAATGGTAACATTGGGATATTCACGGCAGAAATCGTTAAACTCGGCTTGGTGCAACCTATTACCGATATTGTCGGAGAATACTACAACATTCACATTAGCCGGAACATCTTTAAGGAGAACCAATGTCTTCAATCCGATGTAATTATCAACTACAAATATCGTTTTCTTGGCGGTTGCATAAATCTGTTGGTAAGCCAAATCCGATTCAACAGGTTGCCCATTGAGTATCAACCAACCTCTCCTTACTGAAGGATTGCCAAAATCAAGCATGACATTTGCCAGTTCCGACTTCGTAACGACATTACCCAAAGCACCTATTATATCGGCAACTTTGTCATCAACGGCTGATAGGGATTTGCGCAAATCAAGCAGGTCTTGTGTGTTTTGGGTTGTCTGCAAGGACAGTTGCAGATACTCCCTTTGCCCCAATAATGGTTGATTATCTACGATATAGTCTTTCATCTGTTTGAAGATGCGAATCAAAGCCTTACTTTGCTTGGTTGCCAAATCTCCTTTTAGAACAGTCATAAGCATATATATACCTTGTTCCGTGAAAGCATAAGGGTTGTATCTACGACCGCCCCAACTTGAGGTGGAATTTTTGCACCTCAAGATTTCACACTCTTCATCGGACAACTGAAACATGAAGTCTTGCTCAAACTTTTCAATGTTGTTCTTTACTTGACGGTTAAAATCTTTGGTGCTATAGCCATAGATTTTGGCTAAGTCCATATCCAGCATTACACGAACACCTTTAATGCTGTATATATAACCTTTCAGATATTCAGCATTGATTTCTTGGGCGATGATATCTTTATCCATATCATTAAATTAAATAGGTTCATACTTTTAGTTATTTACTTCTGTGAGGTAAGTCTTCCACTCATTGATAAGCGACCGTTCAATACCATTGTCTTTTATTCTCCCTCTGTTTGTACTGTCATTCAACTTCTTTATAGAAATTTGAAGGTTTCGCACAGTCTTCAAATCGCAATTCGGTAGTTCATTGGCAAGTAGCTTATGGAATGTTGTCACATCGCAGCCTGTCAGAAGTTCTTCCTCTTGAAGGGCAAAATACAATCGTGCCAAATCGGTGCCTGTGTGCTGCGTTGAAACTCTCAATTTTATCTTCTCCAAAATCTGTTCTTGATTTCCGTGAAGATAATCTTTCAATGTGCGTGATGGCTGCTCACTTGTTGACGATTTTTCTTCGACAGGTTTATCATCAAAAGACAATCTATCAATGGTTGTTTCTACGACACAATCATCCTCAATAGCCTTTTTCTCCTGATGGAAATTCTGCCAATCCTCTTTTGTTCGCATTTTGTTACGAATACTACTGTTGATAACTACTTTAATCATTATAGCAGCTATCTTTTTCTCAAAAAAATTGTTCGCGGGATTATGTGTTTCTGCTTCTAATTGGGTGACCATAGTTTCATAGCACTTGCCGTAATAAAGCCATGCCAACATTGCAGGAGCTATTGAATCGTTTTGCAAATTGTGAAACTCCCCAACCAATAATCTTGCAGCATCGGCATCTGCCGAATAACTTTGCAGACGGTGTTCGTCAGCAAGGTCTCCATGACACTCGTTTTGATATTTACGCATCATTTGAGGGGTGAGTTTCCATCCTAATTTGAAAACCTTTTGCAAACCAGTTGCTGATTTGTTGTTCACTTCAGCAACGAATCTGTCATATTCTTCCGGATGGCTGTTGAGCCATTCTTTAACATCTTGTTTGAATTGTTCGAAATCTTGTTTTGCCATAGCCTTTCCCTTATTAGTCCAACAGGTGAACAAGTTCTTGTTTCATTTCCTCGTCAATCTCCCTATATCGGCGAAACGCCTTGCTGCCTTCCTTGTGTCCCGATACCGATGAAACAAGATCTGGGTCTTTCACCTTCTTATACATATTGCCAATGAATGTCTTTCGGGCAGTATGTGTGGTTGCGACTTCATACAAATACTTCTGCTCAGGATTGCGAGTAAGTGGGTTAAGCACTGTGACAATTCTGTCAAGACCAGCCAACTGGAACGCTTCTTTGATGGCTTGATTATATTTTTGCTCTGATATAAAGGGAAGCAGGGTTGCGCCTGCGTAATCTTTGTAACGTTCAAGTATGGTTCTCGCAACACTATTCAGTGGCACTCTTATTGTTCGGGGATTATGGCTGCGTGTCTTTTCTTGTATATATTCCAATGCTCCGTTCACGATGTTTTTCTTTGTGAGCTTATAAAAATCGCCCACACGACAACCTACAACAGATTGGAACACAAAGATATCACGTTGAATGGCAAGTTGTGGACGAGCAGACAAATCAGCTTCAAACAATTTGTCACGTTCTTGAAGGGTAATATAAATCGGAGTTCCATAAAGACATTCTTCCAAAGGGAACTTGTCAAACGGTCGATTGGTGGTCTTGCCTTGATTATAGCACCAGATAAAAAAGGTACGTATGCGTGAGAAACTGTCTATAAGAGTATTCTTCCCTCTCGGTTGAGGAGTCCGTTTCTCGGGAATGGTCTCGTATATATCGGGATATTCTTCTGCATACATATATTCGTTCTCCATAAAATCCCACATATCGGCAAGCGTCTCTTTGGTGGTAGTATGAATATCAAGGGTAAAATGTTTCATTCCACGCCTTGTTTTTCTGACAAACAATTCATAGCGCATGAGAGCCCTTTTTACTACACGGAAGTTTTTCTTCCGTACCTCCGAAAGATTGTGTTTCTCCAAAAACTCATCGAAAAGTTCGGCAAAAGTAGGTGGATTCTCTATTGCCAGTTCTTCTTCTGTCTTGTACTTTTCGGGATGATGGAATTTGTCTATGACTTCTCCGAGCCATTCACTTCCTGCATCCTCTTTGTATTCTTTCTCAATCATTCGGGTCAATGCCTGCACTTTATGGTTCAAGTCCATCTTTTCGTTTTCTGCCACCAAAGCTACACGGTCTTTATAGCCCTGCCGGTCAGCACTCCAATGGTTCGGGCTGATAACAAGTTCGCTTGCTGCCTTGATGTCTTTCTTTCCATCACGCAAACGAAAATAGATAGTAGCCTTAGTATCTACATCGTTCTTTTTGGCAGTCTTCCGTATAAATGCAGTCACTTTCATAATCTTCAATTTAATTTCTGGATTGAACACTGCAAAGTTAGCAAATTGTTCCCAAATTGTTCCCAATTATCCCGAAATAATTTCAATCTCATTAAATTTAATTCGATTCAATGCTGTTTGTAAATCGTTTATATATAGGTGAATATACGGAATTTTGTTGTGAGTAGAATTTGTTCTCATCTATTGATATTTAATATTTCAAATGCGGGTCTGGGTACAAAGATAAAAGCTAAGTGTTGAGAAGTCAATCACTTAGCTTTTTTTGTTTAAATTTTCCCCACACGTGCAAAAAATATAGCAGTAAGTCATTATTTCTTTTGGTTGAACGTAGTAAATCAGTTACCTTTGAAAAGAAATAAAGCCTATTAAATAAAAGTAATGGAACAAGGTGTTTGGCAAGAAATAGAACTGTTGTACCAGAAGTTTCAAAAACTGGCTCAGCGGAAATTTCTGGTTGGTAAGTTTTAAAATTAGCTATCTTTGCTTACCTTTGTTTTATGAAACCCGAACGACTCCTTCGTGCCATCCTTCCGGATGTGCTTATAGACAACTTTGATATT